>TARA_R110000782_G_scaffold54693_2_pt1 | contig 13257 bp, 21 predicted proteins | sample TARA_R110000782 | Tara Oceans TARA_R110000782 (sample SAMEA4397859) | marine metagenome | biome: Polar Biome; feature: [SRF] surface water layer (ENVO:00010504); material: water (ENVO:00002006), including particulate matter (ENVO:01000060) such as... | depth 5 m
TTATTAACGATAAGAAATCTTAAAACACTTGAAGAAGTATCACGTAAAACGTTACAATCTATTGGTAATTACCTAGGTGTTCCAGTTGTTAAGACATATGATTTAAACGCTACTAATGTTGGTCATTTAAAAAACACGTTTGAAAATATGCCATGGTCAGATGAAGGTTATGTTGTTGTTGATGCTAAATTCAATAGAATTAAGATAAAAAACCCAGCTTATGTTGCGGTTCATCACTTAAAGGGTAAATCAGCTGAACACAACATAATAACTATCGTTAAATCTAATGAAATTGAAGAATTTGGTTCTACTTTTCCAGAAAGAAAAGAAGAGTTATATAAACTTAAGTTTAATTATGATAATTTATCGAATAAGTTGAATTTAGTTTGGGAAGAATTGAAATTATTAAGACCAAAAAACATAATGCCATCTGAAAAAAAGAGATACGCTATGGAGGTATTCAACGTTACTAAGAAATATGATGTATCACAATTCACTGGTTTGTATTTCGGTTTAGCTGAAAACAAAATAACTTCTGTTGAAGACTTTTTAATGAGGTTTGATGATAAATTATTATATAAAATATTATAGTTATTACAATTGGATAAAATTTTAGGATAATGAAGCAACTTTGAGGTTGCTTCATTCCAAATAAAATAGAAACTAAAAAAAGAAAAAAAAATGAACGAAAAATACCCATTGGCAAACCAAATTGATTTATTATATCACATGAAAGGGTTAGAAATACTTAAAGATATTAATAAATTTTCAATGAATGAATTAATTAATTTTGGTGTAGCTTTAGATAAAGATAAAGATAAAGATTGTGAAGAAAAAAACAATTACGAATATATTTTAATTAGAAGATAATGGAAAAACTACCGAATTTTGTAATGATGAGTAGTAAATATGGTGATACTACTGCTCTAAGACTAACGCATGCTGGTTCCAGTTATTATCGAGATGGTGGTGATTGGGCAGTTAGTATATACCTTAATGATATTGGTCAAATATTTTCAAGAAGTTGTGTTCCGTCAGTAGATAACTTTGAATTAGTGCCAACAACCGAGAAAAAATGGCGTGAGTCTAATGGTTATTACGCACCAACTAATTTTAAAAAATGTGGTTATGATTTTTATGAAGATTTACTTACATCAAAACCATGTGCCGAAATCGCATTACCAGAAGAAAAAGAAAAAGAAAATTATATGTACCTTTTAATATGAAGATAAAATGGAATACAAGACAAAAATTTACAAAGAAGCTAGAATGGTTGGAGTTAAAGCACATTCGAATCAATCATATGATGAAATATTTCCATATGAAAAACACTTAGATGATGTTGTGGATGTACTTGAGAGATTTGGTTTCTCAGGTAAGTATATTGTAGCTGGATTCTTACATGATTCCATTGAGGATGATGGTATTAGCTATAACGATATCAACAAATATTTCGGTAAAGAAATTGCTGAAATGGTTTATTGTGTAACTGATGAAATGGGTAGAAACCGTAGAGAAAAGAAAGAAAAAACTCTACCTAAGACTGCTAGTAATCCAGATGCTATTATTCTTAAGTTAGCTGATAGAATCGCCAACATCGAACATGGTGGTAAGATTGATATGTATGCTAAAGAATATCAAGAGTTTAAGGGTGCGTTATTCTTAAATACACCACTTGATGGGAAAAAAATGTGGGATTATTTAGATATTTTATTGAAAGTTAATTTGGTTATACCAAATTAACTTGTATATTTGTCCTCTAAATAATAAAAAATGGATGGTATAGAAGTTTTACTAGAAGGTGGCCTTGAACTAGGTTTTGCTGTTTTTGATGGTAAGGGTACAAAAAAGAAATTTGGTTGTTTAGTCTTCATTGTAATAGCATGTTTAATTGGTTGGATTATTTGGTATAATCATGAAGCACCAATTAAGATAAATGGACTAATAACCAAAAAACTATCTGAAGATAGAGTTCTATTGAGAACACGAACAAAAGAAGATGTCTACACAATAACACACGAACTTTATAGTAATAAAAAAGTTGGTGATTCATTAACAATAATTAAATAATAAAAAAATGAGTGAAGATTGGAAAAACGATAGAGCAGAAGCCTCTATGAGAGAAGAAGAAACAAAAAAAACAGCTTTAGCTGCTGAAGAATTTAAAAAATCACACCCAAAAGTTATCACTATTGTTGAAATGGATGATATGATTGGTAAGTGGGAATCAGAAGCTGGTGAGTCATTTTGTGATAACTTTATGCACGATAATGTAGCCGATAACTCATGGGCCTTTTGGTTATTGGGAAAAGGTTTTACAGAAATAGCAAATGAAATAATCCTTGAAATATTATCTGGTAATCAATGTATCGAGCAAGAATTATTATATGAGATTTATAATACATACGATGGTGAAACATGGATTCAAGAGAATTACAATGAAAATATGTTGCTATGGGCTGAATTTTTAGTAAGTACACCATTTTATTTAGAAAAAACACTTAACTTTTTTAAAGACGAAGACAATGATTAAAGAAATTCTTGATGAAATCGCTACTATTAGCGGTAAAAATGATAAAGGTAAAACCCTAGCAAAATATAAAGATAATGAGTTGCTTAAACGAGTAATTTATTTAGCTCATAGTCCTAGAATAAAATTCTATATCAAACAGATTCCAGAATATGTTAAAGATGATTTTGAATTGAATCTGACATTACAAGAAGCATTAGTTACTTTAGAGAGTATATATTCTAGAAAGGTAACTGGTGGTGATGCAATAATTGTGTTGGAAGGTATCCTTAATAGTGTTTCAGTAGATGATGCTTATGTTATTGAGCGTATCATTGACAAGAATCTTAAAATCGGAATGGATTCGGGTATCAACAAGGTAATACCTAAATTAATTGAAGAAACTCCATATCAGGGTGCTAAGTCATTTTCTGAAAAGGGTGCGATGAAATTATTCGAAAAAGGTAAAGCTGTTATGTCACAAGTAAAAGCTGACGGTACATATCGTAATGCGATTATAAGAAGTGGTGAAGTTGAATTGATTTCAAGACAAGGAGAGGTATCAACACTTACTGGTGCAAAGTTTCTAGAAGAATTATCTCAATTTGATGACTGTGTTCTTAACGGGGAATTGACAATAGATGGTTACAAAAGAACTATTGCCAATGGAATGGTAAATTCTATTATGGATATTGTTGAGAAAGCTGATGAAAGAGGTGAAGTTGAAACGGGTAAGAAAATCGCTGCGTTTGAAGATAAGCATGGTCCAATGGCTGATGCGTTAGATAAAATGAGGTTTACTGTTTGGGATATGATTAGTGTTGATGAATACTTTGAGGCTAAGTCAAATACAGAATACCATGAAAGATATAATAATCTTAGAAAAAGACTTGAAAAACAAAGTCATGAGCAAGTTGACCTTATTGAAACACGTTTCATTAGAACCTACGAAGAAGCAATGGACCACTTCTTAGATACCCAAAAAAGAGGTCTTGAAGGTACAATTATCAAAGCTGCTAATGCTGGTTGGAAAGATGGAAAACCTACTTATCAAATAAAAATGAAGCTAGAAATGGATATGGACCTTAGAATCATTGGGTTCAATTATGGTAGCAAAGGGACCAAGAATGAGCATGTAATTTCAGTGTTACAATTGGAAAGTGAATGTGGTAAATTGAAGACTGCACCTGGTGGAATGACTGAAGCTATGATGGCTGATATTACAGAAAGACAAGACGAATTGATGGGTACTGTGGTACAAATTAGATGTTGTGGTCTTTCTGAAACTGATAAAGGATGGTCAACTCAACACCCAAGTATTGTAGAGCTAAGAACCGATAAAGATACGTGTGATACACTTGAATCTTGTATAGAGATTGAGAACATGGCTAAAACTCTTAAAGCTAAATAATATGGAAATAGTGAATATCGTTTTAATCGTAATAATGTCAATACTAGTAATTTTGTTTATTGTAACCTATGGTTTTGTTTTATATACAAAGTATAAGATAAAGAAAAAAGCTGATATTTTTTCAAAACAAAAAATAAATAAATTTAATCAAAACCTTGGAATTTAAAATTAAAAATTATATATTTGCAATTCAATAATTAATAATAAAATTAAAACAAAAAAAAAATGAAAAAATTAATGTTTTTAGTAATAGCTTTATTAAGCTTAAGTGCATTTGCACAAACAGATTCAACACAAGTTAAAACAACTATGTATGTTGGAGTTGGATTATCAATGTCGAAATTTGATAATTCTTTCGGAGAAACAGCTTATCCGAGTGTAGAAGTAGGTGTAACACGTAATGATGTATCATATGGTGTAGCGTTTGGTAGAACTTCACTTAAAGGTTTTGCTTCGAAAGAAGATATGTCATCAAACTATTTTTATGAAGTTAAAGTAGCTCCATCAGTATCATTAGGGTATCTTAACGCAAATTTAGTATTTGGTTTAGGTGGTTATGTAAACATCAATAAATCATTTGTAGAATATGGTGCTGGTTTATCTAAAACTTTTGGTGATGTAACTTATGGGTTATCGTACACTAATTGGGATGATATTGATTATCTAACACCTTATGTAAGTTATTCTTTTAATTAAGGTAATGTTTAACAACCAACCATTGTATAATAGCTTTGGTTGGTTCAAAATTAAAATATATTATGAAACTTATAAAAAATGAGGGTGGTTATTCTTTTTATGAAAACCCTGATAAAGATTTAGTTGAAAAAATTAAGAATTACCCTAAACCAATTTATTTGGTGGATTGGTTTACATTTAATAATAACTTAGGTTGGAAAATGACTGGTACTAATATCGCAGGTAAACCAATAATGGAATCAACCGAAGGTGATATGATGACTATATCACTTAGTGATTATAATGACTTGGTATTTGAAAACCATTTAAGAGCGATAAATAATGAGTTTTTAATTTCTGATACTTTTAATAAACATATAGCACCACTTAAAAATGGTACTAGTATTATTACTGGAATGACAGATAAATATTTACAAAACTTAGTAAGAAAAGAAACTTTTTATTGTGGTGTTAATAGTATTTTTATTAGTGAAGAATGGGGTACTAATGTTTGGGATACCAATTATTATAATGGCACTAAAACCATGTCAGTTAATTTTTCAATAGGTTCTGGTAATGGTAATGGTCATATGTATTTTAATGAAAATGGTGAGATTGTTAATAGAGATTATAATAGAGATTTAAATATTTCTTTACCATTTATATCTAAAGAAGATTCCATTAAGGAGTTTATTGTGGAATTAACAAAAAAATTACCTGAAACTATTGAAAAATGTGGTAACACATATTATATGTTGGGTTATGGTATTAAAATTAAAACATATGATTTTTCAATATCGGTTAAATTTACACCAGAACAATCACCTGATGTTTTTTATGTTCAAGGTGAATCAGCTTATACTAAATTTAAAAAACCTAAAAAAGGTGTTGTTGAAGTTAGTAATAATGAACTAATCGATGAGGTTAGTAGATTATTACATAAAGAAATTTTAAAAGAAATAATATAATGAAGAAAATGTTTAAATTTCCGTCTATTGACCAATTTAGAACTGTTGTTTCTAACATCAATAGACACCACAATTTCGTTGGTTTAGATGAAAACGGTGATGCAATTTACGACCCTAGTTTACCTAAGCCAGTGCTTACATTCAAAGGTACTGTGAAGCTTCATGGAACAAACGCTGCTGTATCATTTAAATATGGTTACGACCAAGAGGGAAGTGAATACTGGGCTCAATCTCGTGAGAATATTATCACACCTGAGAAAGACAATGCTGGGTTTGCATTTTTTGTTGAATCTAAAAAAGAAATATTTAAGAAATTTGCTGTTCAAATCGGTGAAAGAAACCTATTCGATGTGCGTTCAAATATCGTCACTATTTATGGTGAGTGGTGTGGTGGTAACATTCAAAAAAATGTTGGTATTTCTAATTTACCTAAGTCGTTCTTTATCTTTGGGATAAAGGTGAGTCCAGTTACAGATTTTAGTGATGAAGAAGAAAATTTACCACCATCTTATTGGATTCCTTATCATTATTTGAGTAGTCCAGAAGATAACATCTATAATATTGATGATTTCCCGATATACTCTATAGATATCGATTTTAACATGCCACAGTTGATTCAAAATGAATTATCTGAGTTAACTATTGCTGTTGAAGATGAATGCCCTGTAGCTAAGGCTTTTGGGTTCTCTGGAATTGGTGAGGGTATCGTATGGTCAACCAACGTTAAGGGTATTGTTCATAGGTTCAAAGTGAAGGGTGAAAAACACTCTAGTTCTAAGGTTAAGACTCTTGCGAGTGTTGATGTTGAGAAATTGGGTAGTATTCAGAAATTCGTTGAGTATGCTGTTACTGAAAGTCGTTTCAAACAATCTATTGAAAACGTGTTCCCTAATGATGAACCAATCGATACTAAAAAATTGGGTGATGTTATCAGATGGGTGATAAACGATGTTATTAAAGAAGAAATGGATACGATGGTTGAGAATGGTATTGAACCTAAGGATGTAAACAAATATGTTTCTACAAAGGTAAGAGACATGTTTTTTAAATTGATATAAGTCTTTATTTTTCATACTTAAGTAGTATAATTAAAAAAAAAATATATTATGATACAAAATGAAGTTTACAGACTTAAAGAAGCGGCAATGGTGGGTAAAGATATGCCATTACCAGCTGGGCAAGAATTAGAAATAGTAACTGACGTAGTTTACGTCAATGGAAATATGGTTCCACCATACTTACAAAATCTATTTTATACATGGATTACAAATAACCCGATATTATTTGATGTCGTAACAAAAAATTGGTAGTTATGTGGGAAAGCTTTAAAAAAAGTTTTATGGGTTGGTGGGAACGTAATATTTGTTCCGAATATCCATATGACGACGATTTATAAAAATTTAATTGATTTTATTTTGTTAATTCAAAATAAAATCGCAACTTTGTACAATATAAAAATAATGTTTTATGATAACGAAAGAAAACGGTTTAAGATATGCCAAATTGGTCCATGTTTCTATTGATAACGGAATGACCGACAATAGTAACAAAGTTTACATAATGGAAGAACTTTCAGATGGTAGAATTCAATGTGAATATGGTCGAGTTGGTAAGAACATGACTACTGTATTTAAAAACAAATATGAATGGGATAAAATACTTAAAGAAAAAACCTCACTTAAAAAAGGTTATACTGACGTAACTGAATTCCTAGCCGAACCAGTAGTTGACGATACAAAATCTGTTAATATTCAAAAGACAGAAGACATTAAAAATTCAGCGGTTAAGAAACTTATTGATGAATTAATGAGTTTTGCCAACAAATCTATTCAAAGAAACTATAAGGTAACGCAAGATGCTGTATCTGAACAACAAGTCCTTGCGGCTCAAGAAATCATTGATAGAATTAGTGCTATTATGATTCTAGGTGCAGATAAGAAACTAGTTAATGATATGTTACTTAAATTATACACGATTATCCCTAGAAAAATGGATAATGTGCGTGATTACCTTATAGATGAAATTAATAATGCGAAATCACTTGAGGACGCACAGAAATTCATCGGACAAGAACAATCTACCTTGGATACAATGGCAGGTCAAGTTCAATTACTTAAACAACAAAAAGCTATATCAGAAGCACCAGAAGAAGAAAAAGTTGACCAAATCACAATCTTAGACCAAATGGGTCTTAGTGTTGAAGAAGAATTGGATAAAGAAACACTTGCTTTGGTTTCTAAACTTATGGGACCTAATGCTCACCAAGTTAAAAAAGTGTTTAAAGTGGTTAACACTAAAACACAAAAAATATTTGATGGTCATTATGATAAAGCTAGTGTTAAGAAAAGAAGACTTTACTGGCATGGTTCAAGAAATGAAAACTGGTTTAACATCTTACAAACTGGTTTACTAATCAGACCTTCTGGTGCAGTACATACTGGAAGTATGTTTGGTGATGGTATCTACTTTGCTGACAAGGCTCAGAAATCAATTGGTTATTCATCATTAAGAGGTTCTTATTGGACCAAAGGTGGTGATGATAAAGCTTTCTTAGCGTTATTTGATGTTCACGTAGGAAACCAAAAAGAAATTCTTCACCATACATCTAGTTGTTATTCATTATCAGCTGGCGTACTTAAAAATGATAATTATGATTCAGTATTTGCCAAAGGTGGTGCTGATTTAAGGAATAATGAATTTATCGTTTATGATGCAGCACAATGCACTGTATCACATTTGGTCCAAATTGGTAACTAATAATATATTCTATGAAAATATTTAAAATTATTTTAGCTATAATAACTATAATTTATTTGGTTGGGTTTACATTCAATCATATCAACCCTTGGCTAGCAATAGGTGTAATAATTGCTACAATTTATATTACAATTAAACAATTTAACAAAAAAAGAAATGAACAAGATTAAAGTATTAGGGTTATTGGTAGTGTTAGTTACAATGTTAACTTCATGTGAGCGTGTTGCACCGAATTATCAAGGTGTATTGATGGAGAATTATGGTAAAAATGGTAAAGAAGATTTTACTTTACAAAAAGGTAGAGTTTGGACGATGGCACCTGGTACTGAATTATTTCAGGTTCCGTTATGGGAACAAAGAGCAATGTTTGAAAAACCAACAAATTTGTTAGCATCTAACAATACGGCATTTCAATCTAAACCATCATACAGTTATTCAATTATTGAAAAACGAGCTGTTGATGTTGTCTTTCAAAATAAACACTTAGGTTCTGGTGATGACTTTATGAAAGGACTAGAAGATAATATATTAGAAGCTAAAATTTATGATATACTTAAAGAACAAGCTAGGGGTTTTCATACAGATGATTTAATGGCAGATGGTGGTCAACTTAAATTTGAGAAAAAAGTTGAAGCGTTAGTTGAAGCGGAATTTGATAAGAAAGGGTTGAAATTAATTACTTTTACATCACAATTAGAGTTTTCACGTAAGGTTAAAGCTAAGATTGATACACGTAATGAGGTAAACACCAATGTTACTGTAATTGACCAACAAATTATCGAACAACGTAAACAAAACGAATTAGAAGCTTTAAAAACTGAGCAAAATTTAATCAGGTCACGTGGTTTAACCCCTCAAATATTACAAAAAGATTTTATCGATAAATGGGATGGTAAATCTGCATTGTATGGTGTAAACCCAGTCCAATTTATGAAAACTGTTAAATAATGACTGAAATAAAAAGTGGATACGATTGGTGTCTGTCAAGTAATATTAGAGTTATTGACATAATGTCATGGGATACTGACATAGCGTCATGTGAAGAATCATATTACACAGAAAAAATAACATCAGAAGAATTTTTAAGACGTATTGGTTTATGTAAGGTTAAACATAACTCTACCCCTCGTAAAACAGATATGTATTTGGAGTATAGAATGTATGGGTTTGTCCCTTACAACTTAAGTCCAATCCAACAAGGAATTCAATTTGGTCATGCTGTAGTTGAGTATCAACAAAATGTTAGAAAGTTAGAACCACTTGAATCGATTTATAACAAATGGGCTAAGAGTGATAAAACATTCATTATACTTAATGGTGGAACTACCAATACTAACCCAGAGAAACTTGGAAGTCTTAATAAAAGTCAAATAGATTTGTGTTTGAATGGTGTTATTACGACAGAGTTTTTCGAACCAGATTTAGGTGACCAATTAACTGCGGTTGTGTTCTTGGTTGATGAAAGAGTGTTTAATAAAGTGTTATATCCTGATTTTCAAGAAGAAAAAATACCTTATAATCCTCGTAGAAAACCATCTAAGAAAGAAGATACTGAATTAGGCGAACGAAACGAAGCTAACTACCAAAAATGGGTGGAGAAAATAGGTGGTCCAAAAAACGCATTTCTTAGAGAATTTCTAAAATCGTTTAGACTTGCATAAATATTGACTTTTTTAGTTTCTTCTGTATAATTGTATATGGAAGAAACTAAAAAAGAAAGTATTATTATATCATTCCTCGACAAATATTATCGTGTTGAGGATAAGATATTCTTAAATAAACAAAACCAACAAGAATGGGGTTTTGATATTGCTAGAGAGTTATTAACGATACTTGGTTTCGATAAAGAAATAAGTGTTGAAACATTTAAAAAGTGGGCAAAAGATAAAGGTATTGATTATGAGGCAACCAAAGATTCATTTGGTCCACGAAAGTTAAAAGCTACTTGGTCACCAGAACTGGCGAATGAATTATCTTTGTTTCATAATATAGATGCTGAAGCAGAATTAACTGCAATGATTGCTGAACAAATTTCACAAGAAATAGATGCCCAAATACTATTGGATTTAAAAGGACAAATTACTGAAACTGATTTTTTAAATTTGGTTAAATGTGTTGGATATGAAGTTTCCCCAACCACATATGACCCAGAAACATTTGCACCAAGAAAACAATTTTGGAGTATTAAAAAACATGAAATAAAACATGAAAGACAGAATAACATTCACTGGCAAGATTGGCTTCGAGCCACAGGACAAAACGAACAAACATAAAAATCAGGCTGCTTGGAAAAAAGTGGCTATGATATTCCTAGATGGTGATATCTGTGAATATTACTCATGGTTTTTACAAAAAAGATATAGTCTTGTACTTAATAAACCACTTAGAGGTGCTCACGTTTCATTCATAAATGATTCAATTAGAGATTTAAGTTTAGATGGAACCAGAACAACACAAGAAATTGAAGTTGTTTGGGAAGCTGTTAAAAAGAAATGGGATGGTAAGAAAATAGAAATAGTTTTAGACCTTAACCCAAAGACTGATGATAGAATATGGTGGTTTAACATACCTAATGAAGAACGAGATAATATCCAAGCTATTAGAAGTGAATTAGGGCTAGGTAGACCGTACTTTGGAATGCACATGAGCATTGGTTATGCCAATGAAAAAAATATTGAACACAGCGTCTATATACACGATTTAATTAAAAAAGGATTTATAAAATGATTGACTATAAACTACTAAATGATTCCATTGTCTTTTATGAAGATAAAGGTTTTAAACGAATAGAAACGCCATGGTTAGTTACTGAGGCTGTTGATAGTATCACTAGACCTAAAGATATTGAACCATTTATTGTAGAGGCTAAAAAGAAAAACCTGATAGCTTCTGGTGAACAAGCATTTTTATATTTATACTTGAAAGAGTATTTACCACTTGGTAAATTTCAAACAATAACACCTTGTTTTAGAAATGATTCATTTGATTTCACACATACCAAGTATTTCATGAAAAATGAATTGATTCAAACTGATGAAGTTAGTAAGATTAGACTTGAAGAAATGGTTGAGAATTCTCTTTCATTCCTTCAATCAAAGTTCAACACAAAATTAAGTGTTGAGACAACACCAGAAGGTTTTGATATTATGTTAGATAGTTACGAATTAGGTAGTTATGGTATTAGAGAATGTAATTTCCTTAAATGGATATATGGAACAGCTTGTGCTGAGCCGAGAACAAGCAAATTAATTAATTTATACTCAAGATAATGGGATATCACACAAAAGAAATTAAAAAAGGCTTTATTGGTCATTTTTCAAAGATAAAAGAAGAATTTGAAGAAGCTGAGGATGCTTTCAATCAAAACGATGAAATACTAATAATCTGTGAATTATCAGATATGGTTGGTGCTATTGAAGAATACATAAAGAGATGGAATCTTGATTTAACCAGCCTTAAAAAATTCTCAGATAAAACAAAATCAGCTTTTAAAGAAGGAAAAAGAGACTAATTAGTCTCTTTTTCTTTTATTTCTTCTGTTTCTTCTTCTATTACATCTTCAATTACACTTACTGGTTCAGCAGGTATCTTACCCCATATCTTATCAACACTGGCAAGGCCTAAACAACCAAAAGATAACATAGCAACAGCATTTACCAAAGAATCAGCTGGTTTTATTTCAGATGAATAAAAACTGTTGATAAATAAGGTTATACATAGAGTTAACCCAGCAAAGATTCCTAGAACCCTTTTTGATGAATTTTTACCTCTTTCATCTTTAAATAGAGTGACAATAAATTTTTTCATAATGTTTAATTATAAATATGAAAAAATTTGGTAATATAAAATAAAAACGTATCTTTGTAAAAATAAAATAGTTATGCAATTAATATTCGAATATAATTGGTGTATAGAACACGAAGCTAGTGGGACTGAAATTTTTGTTGTTGAATGTGATAGCATTATAAAATTACAGGTTTACGTTTTAGATGAAATAAAAGCTGCTAGAAAAGATAATTTTTTAACAATATTTAATATGGATTTCTATAATTTGGATTCATTAGAAATCCAAATCCAAATCCAAGATAACATATACACACTAGATGAATGGTGTGAAAAAAAAATAATAAAAATAAAATAACATGGAAAATAAAATAACATATGAGTATCTTGTAGAGAACGGTCTTATCCTGTTTGAAACCATTATTGGTTCTCAAGCTTATGGAACACAGACACCTACAAGCGACATTGACAAGAAATTTGTTTATATACTCCCTATGGATATTATCCTAGGAACTGGTTACGTTGAACAAATAAACGTAAACAAAGACTTTACTGGGTGGGAAATTAAACGTTTCTTGGAGCTTATGGGTACAAACAATCCAACAGTATTGGAACTACTTAATAGCCCTGAAGATTGTATCATTAGTAAAAACCCTTTGTTTGACCTAATCCTTGAACACAAGGAAGAATTCATTACAAAATCTTGTAAAGATAGTTTTGGTGGTTATGCTAGACAGCAAATCAAAAAAGCCAAAGGACTTAATAAGAAACAAAATTGGGAACAAGATAAAGTGGTTCGTAAAGACTTATTGGATTTCTGTTATGTTCTTCAAGGTGCTAAAACAATTCCATGGAGAATATGGAATAAAAACGGTAAAAAGTCACAAAAATATGATGAGAAATTTATCGGTGCTATAAATATTCCACACGCAAAAGACGTTTATGGGTTATACTATGATGGTTTGGGTTATAAAGGACTTGTTAATACTGGACATGAAGATGAAGATGGGAACATTAATTATGGTATTTCAAATCAATTAAGACTTTCTAGTATCCCTAAAGAGGAAAAATCAATTTGCACGATAGTTTATAATAAAGATGGTTATTCAGAACATTGTAAAGACTTTAAAGAGTATCAAGAATGGCTTCAAAAC
>TARA_R110000782_G_scaffold270458_1_pt1 | contig 13213 bp, 11 predicted proteins | sample TARA_R110000782 | Tara Oceans TARA_R110000782 (sample SAMEA4397859) | marine metagenome | biome: Polar Biome; feature: [SRF] surface water layer (ENVO:00010504); material: water (ENVO:00002006), including particulate matter (ENVO:01000060) such as... | depth 5 m
CTCGGGCTCTCTTCAGAATTGGACCAATTTTCTCAAGGCAGACCAATCAACGAGGCTGAGGCCGCAACGGTCCGGCACATGTTCCAGCGGTTTGTCGAACTGGGGTCGGCGACCCTGCTGACCCGGGAACTGGTGGCGAGCGGCACCCTGAACAAGCGCGGCAAGCCGATCGACAAGGGGTTCCTGTACAAGCTGTTCCGCAACCGCCTTTATATTGGTGAGGCCGTCCACAAGGGCACCAGCTATCCCGGCGAGCATCAGGCCATCATCACGCCTGAGCTCTGGGATCAGGTGCACGCCATCCTGCAGGAAAGCCCCCGGCAACGCGCAGCCAACACCCGCACGCAGACCCCGGCGCTCCTGAAGGGGCTCATCTTCACGGATCGCGGCATCGCCATGACGCCCACGGTGACAAAAAAGGGCAGCCGCCATTACCGGTACTATACCTCGATGGATGCGATCCGGAACCGCGGGTGCGAAGGCCGAGACAGCTTTGTCCGGCTCAATGCCGGCATGGTGGAAACGGCCGTGGTCCAGCACATCCGGTCGCTGCTGCGCACGCCAGAGATTGCAGCACGGGCGATGGAAGCGACCCGACGAACGGCACCGGACATCGACGAGCACGATGTGGTCACCGCACTGGCGGGGTTTGACGGGCTGTGGGAATCCCTGTTCCCGGCCGAGCAGGCCCGCATCGCCCGGCTTCTGATCGAGCGGGTCACGGTCAACGCCGAAGGTCTTGCAGTCGACCTGCGCACCGAGGGTCTCGGATCGGTCATCCGGGAAATGGTTACGCCCGAACGGAGGCAAGCAGCATGAGCACACCCTCCACCATGCGGGTGTTCATCCCGCTCACCATCCGCAAGCGCAACGGGCGGCCGAAGATCGTGCCGCCTGCCGACTTGGTGCCGGACACTGGCGGGGTGGATTCGCATGTGCTGAAAGCCATCGCCAAGGCGTGGAGCTGGCGGCGGAAGCTGGAGAGCGGGGAAGCTGCGACCATCCAGGACATTGCCGATGCCGAGGGCATCTCTGACCGCTATGTCGGGCGAATACTGAGGCTGGCCTATCTGGCCCCAGCGATGCTCGACAAGCTGCTCATCCAGCGCACGTCGCCCGCCGTGTCGGTGAAGGACATGGCGGCTGCGGCCGAGCTACCGTGGGCGGAGCAGGATTTGGCTGTGTTTGGAAAAAATGGGGTTATTCCATTGAATTTAAGGCATTTTTTAGAGGATTCACGCATTGAGAAGCTGGAGCAACCTCGCGCCATGGATTGATAAAATCTCACTGGACAGGTTAAAGGGTACAGTGCGTTGACGCTATCGTTGATTATGGCCCTGCCTCATTGTTGGCTGAGTTACGCAACAAAAGTGCTAGAAGGGGTAATGATGAAACGAACAGTGTTCACTATCGGCTACGAGGGGGCAGAGCTAAATGCCTTTCTTGCGACACTGACATTGGCTGGCGTAGAGCATCTGCTCGATATTCGTGATGTACCGGTCTGCGGCAAAAAATAAGCATGAAATAATTGATAAACATTGATAATTTTAACCCGAACCTTTTCAGCGGAGGTTCGGGTGAAAAGAGACAATAGCCGGTCAGAGACCGATTTTGGCGCTTCCGGCAGTCTCTGAGGTTCGGTCGCCGTCGGCAAAACCGCGCGGAAGCTGGGGATTTTCCGGCCCTAAAAGGCCCATCTCATTGATTCGCATTGAGATGTTGGCGGAGCGGGAGGAAAGCCAAAATAAATACTAAGAAAATGAAATAACAAGATTTATTCTGACGTCGATCTTAAATGCCCCCGCCAGTGCCCCTAAAAATGTTTGATTGAGTTATGAGTTTCATCGATCGTAGGCCTCCCATGACATTGGTAAGCCCATCAACCCATTACACCCGCTCTCGATAAACGAGAAGCCGCAGGGCATTGAATACGACCAACAATGTAGACCCCTCGTGGATAGCAACGGCAGGGCCGATCCCAAGTCCGAAAATCGTTGCCGGCACGAGGAACGCGACGATGCCAAGGCTGACAAATACATTCTGGCGGATGACCGAACGAGTCGTGCGGCTGAGATCGACGGCGAAGGGCAGGTGCGAGAGGTCATCGGCCATCAGCGCGACATCTGCGGTTTCCAGCGCGACGTCGGAGCCCGCCGCACCCATCGCCACACCGACGGTCGCGGTCGCCATGGCGGGCGCGTCATTAACCCCATCGCCGACCATCGCGACCTTGGTTTCGGCGCGGAGGGCTTTGATCGACTCCACCTTGTCTTCCGGCATGAGATCACCCCACGCCTCGTCAATTCCGACCTCTCTAGCGATCGCTTCGGCCGCCCGCTGATGATCACCGGAGATCATAATCATCCGCTTTATACCGATCTCTCGTAGCCGCTTAAGTGCTGCTTTCGCTGTCTCGCGGGGCGTGTCGAGTAGGCCAACCGCGCCAAGATCGCGGTCTCCCCGGCGTACGACCATGCTGGTCTGCCCACCCTCTCGCAATTGCTCGATGGCCTCGACCATTGCCGGAGACAGCGGCGCGATGCCCTCACTCCCGAACATCCCAGGTTTGCCGATTAGAACTTCATCTTCGCCGACAATAGCGGAAACGCCGCGACCCGTGAGACTTTTCAGACTCTCCGCCTTAGGAACCGGATAGTCTCCGACACGATCGCGACCGTCCCTCGCGATCGCTTGCGCCAGCGGATGATCGCTCAGGCTTTCGACCGCGACGGCGATTGCCATGAGTTCCTGTGCGTTAATACCCGGTGCGGGAATGATCTGTTGGATGCGTGGCTCGCCCTTGGTGAGCGTGCCGGTCTTGTCGAAGGCGATCGCATCCAGCGAGCCAAGCAGTTCGAGCGGGGCACCGCCCTTGACAAGGACACCACCTCGGGCCGCACGGGCAACACCGGACAACACAGCGCTTGGTGTCGCAATTGCAAGGGCGCAAGGACTGGCGGCGACCAAAACCGCCATCGCGCGATAAAAGCTGTCGCGGAACGGCTCCTCCACAACGACCCAGGCGAACAAGAGGACAAAAGCAAGCAGGAGAACGCAAGGCACGAAGATACGTTCAAACCGATCGGTGAAGCGCTGGGTCGGAGACTTCTGCGTTTCCACTTCACTCACCATCTTGACCACCTTCGCGAGCGTGCTTTCGCTCGACAGGCGGGTCACCTCGATCTCGATAAGGCCACTCCCGTTGATTGTACCCGCAAAGACGCGGCCAGCACCGTCGACCCGATCAGGATTTGCGCGCGCAACTGCTGTATCCGTCACGGGCTGTTTGTCGACAGGAATACTCTCGCCAGTCACCGGTGCCTGGTTGATGGCGCTCGTACCCTTGACGATGAAACCATCGGCCGCGACGCGTGCATCGGGCTTCACGATGATAACATCGCCAACCTGCAGTTGCTCGACCGGAATCTCTTCCATGACGCCGTCCAGTCGCCTGACAAGAGCTGTACGCGGCGCCAACTCGGCCAGCGCCTCGATCGCTTTCTTGGCCCGCCCCATAGCATAATGCTCGAGTGCATGGCCGAGACTGAACAGGAACAGGAGAAGTGCTCCCTCTGCGAATGCCCCGAGCGCCGCGGCACCGGCCGCCGCGACCAACATCAGCGTGTCAATCTCGAACTTGCGTCGTTTGAGGTTGTCGATCGCTTCACGCAGCGTGAAAAAGCCGCCGAAGACATAGGCTGCGATATAGAGCGCGTCCGGGAGCCAGCCCGGCGCATCGGTAGCCAGCTTCTCGATCGCGAACCCGATGCCAAGCAGCGCTCCACAGAAAAGTGCGAAGATCAGTTCGGTGTTCGGACCAAGAAACGCACCATGGTCATGATCGTGGCTGGCGTTTTTCTTCTGTGTCATGCCATGACCTTCGGGGCCGTGATCATGACCAGCCTGTGCATCTTGCTCCCGCAGCACGAACGCTCGCCGATTGTGCTGGACACCCATGCCGGTGAGGGTATCCTGAAGCTGTCGTTCGGATAGTTGTTCCCGGTCGAACTCGATCCGTACCATGCCTGCAGCATTCGCATCGGCTTCCAGTACGCCCCGCAATGTTCTCAGCTGTTCACCAACCGCGCGCGCCTTTCTTTGGTGACCGATACCGTTGACCGACCAAACGACATGACCATAGCGCTCCGCTATGGCTGCACCTGCTCCCCGAACAATATCTCGGATTCTCGATAGAGAAACCGCCTCCGGATCATAGTGGATGCACAGGAGTGCTGGCTTGTCACCTTCGGGTGAAACAATGTGGACCTTTTCGATGCCCGGCCGTGCCGCAAGATTGGCGGTGAGTCGACCGACACAGGCATCGGTGGCATCTGGTATCTCAGGAAGGACAAGCGGAATGTCGAGTTGAAGTTTTTCTGTCATCGCAAGATCCTGTCTGGAAGCATCCGGAACATATTACCTGTTTTCCGTCGTGGCTTGTCGCAACAGCAAAGTGCGTCCGGCGATATATTCTACGGATATCTTCACACTATGCGTGCTCACAATCCTGCGTCGTTGGAAGCATCCAGCTTCCAACGACGCTGCCCCTTCTCGCACATACCCCGGGGGGCGAAGGCATGTGGGGGAGCAATATGACTGCTGTGCGCAACTTCTATCCATCGTTGGCGGTCTTGCCCGTACGGAATACAGTCCGCTTTCGTTGACGATGACTGGGAGTTGCGCCTCGCATTTCCTTCTTGAGGAAACGAACAAAAGCATTGTCTTGATTCACCAGCGTTTGTCGCAAGCTTCGGCGCGAAGACAAAGCCATCACGCGACCGAAAAGCCCCTGAAAGGCTATAGAATGGCGAATCTCCGTCCCCATAACTAAAGGCGCGAGCGAATATCTCTCCTCGAAGACTTCCATGCCGCCGATGCAGATTACCCACGCGATTCCATGACCCCTTTCGAAGACTGTGAGCACCGCTTCGGCTTTTAGTCGATACTCTCCCCGAAAAAGGGCATAGCGTAGTGGAATGCGCTTTTGACAGACGGTGCTATTCTCGAAACGATAGCTTGGATGCCACAGCGCATAGGCACCAAAATCAGTGAGGTGAGTCCAGACCCTGATCGGGGTCATGTTGAATGTAAAACGTGTCTCTTCCTGCATCGTCTGTGTGACCTTTCACACGATAGCGTGAGGGCTGGACAATCGCCCGACAGCGATTGTGCCTTTCCTGTTCTCATGCATCGGAACCGGATTTTTTGACTTCGGTTGATCCATCATCTGGTGATGTGTCCTGACCAGTGCGGTATTGAACGCTGATCGAACGGAGACTGTCGATAGAGACAGCTGGGATCAGTACGCTGAACCGGGCAGAACGACGAACGCGCGAGGATAGTCTGCCAATCCAACGCGTATCGACGCTGACCGGCTCCGTAGCGCCTTCGATGCTGACCGAGACATGCAGATGACCCCAGAGCACCGCCTGGCTCATCCCTGCGCGTCGGACTTGTCCGGTAACCAGAACTCCGTCCCGTCGAGGATATGCCCGTGCCCAGAATATCTCGACCTGCTTGTCAGGCAGTGTCTCCACGACTGTCTGAAGCGGCGGCGCCGAAGTGCAGCCAGCGAACAGGAATGCCATGCCGACAACGAACGGAACAATCGCACGCTGCCGGGCAAGGCGCGCAGCCCCATGGACTGCGCGCGTATTGCCTCTGATCATGTGTGGGCCTCCTTCAGACCACCGTCCGCTATCGATGGCTTTGGTGCCGCCAGTGCATCCGGTATATCCGTCTCGTGGCGGCCATATCGGGCATATAGCGTCGGCAGGACGAACAGTGTCAGCAGCGTGGCTGAAACCAGTCCGCCGATCACGACCGTAGCGAGCGGCTTCTGGACCTCGGCGCCCGACCCTGTCGCGATTGCCATCGGGACAAAACCCAGGCTCGCGACCAGCGCCGTCATGACAACCGGACGTAGACGCATCATCGCGCCTTCGTAGGCCGCTTTGGCCCGATCCATGCCGTTCGCCATCAGTTCCTGAATCGATGTCACCATCACGAGCCCGTTCAGAACCGCAATGCCGGACAAGGCGATGAAGCCCACTGCCGCCGATATCGAAAACGGCATACCTCTCAGGAACAGCGCCATGACACCACCCACGAGCGCGAGCGGCACGCCGGTGAACACGATGGCAGCATCACGCATGCTCCCGAGCGCACCATAGAGGAGCAGTATGATCAGGGCGAAGCAGGCCGGAACCACAAGCATAAGCCTTTCGCTGGCTGAACGGAGATTCTCGAACTGCCCGCCCCAATCGAGATACTGCCCGGCAGGCAAACGCACCTCACTGTCGATCATCTGCTGTGCATCAGCCACGACACCAGCAACATCGCGGCCGCGCACATTGGCCTGTACTACGACGCGCCTTTTGCCGTTCTCACGGCTGATCTGGTTGGGTCCCTCGGTGACACCGATCTCGGCGACACTCCGCAGGGGCACAAACCCGCCGCCCGGCAGAGGTACGGGTACCTGTGCGAGCGTTTGAATATCGGCCCGCGCCGCATCCGACAGGCGGATGGTGACGGCAAAGCGCCGGTCGCCCTCGAAGATCATCCCGGCATCGCGTCCGCCGATTGCAGCGGAAATCGTGTCTTGCACGGTCTGCGCGGTAATACCGAGCCGTGACAGGGTATCCCGATTTGGACGGATGTCGAGCATCGGCAAGCCCTCTGTCTGTTCCACCCGAACGTCGGCCGCACCTTCTGTTTTCCGGAGAATTTCGGCAATCTGGTTCGCGGTGTTGTTCATCGTGTCGAAGTCATCGCCGAACACCTTGACCGCGATATCGCCGCGCACACCTGCGATGAGTTCGTTGAAGCGCATCTGGATCGGCTGGCTGATCTCGAATGCACCGCCTGGAACGCCTTCCAGAACCTTTTCAACCTTTGCCACCAGCTCGGCTTTGGTTAGGTTTTTGTCGGGCCATTCCGTCTTCGGCTTCATGATGATGAACGTATCGGAAATGTTGGGCGGCATGGGGTCAGAGGCGAGCTCTGCCGTACCCGTCTTCGAGAAGACGAAGCGGACTTCGGGCAGTTTGGCGATCTCCTTTTCGATCCGCGACTGCATTGCTTGGCTCTGGTCGACGGAGGTTCCCGGCACCCGCAGAACCTGTGCAGTCAGATCGCCTTCGTCGAGTTGCGGCAGGAACTCCTGCCCCAGGAACGAGAAGGTCAAAATCGCAGCAAGAAAGGCACCAACACCGATACCCATGGTCAGACTGGGGCGCTTCATCGCATTGCCTAGGCCTGGCTCATATTTGCGTTTGAGCCAGGACATGATACGACCTTCCTTCTCCTCGACCGGCTTTGAAAGCCAGATCGCGAGCATCGCCGGTACGAAGGTCAGCGACAGTACGAAGGCACAAGCGAGCGCGATGATGACGGTCAGCGCCATCGGTGAGAAGGTCTTGCCTTCGACTCCCGACAGAGTGAGCATCGGCACGTACACGAGGATGATGATCGCCTGACCGAAAACGGTGGGGCGAATCATCTCACGTGCCGCGCGGGCAACGGATTGCAGACGTTCCTCGAGACTGAGATTCCGGCCCAGATGATGCTGCCGCTCCGATATACGCCGCAGCGCATTTTCGACGATGATGACCGCACCATCGACGATGAGCCCGAAGTCCAATGCGCCGAGGCTCATCAGATTGGCGGAAACCCCTCCTTTCAGCATCCCGAAGCTCGTCATCAACATCGTGATCGGAATGACCAGCGCCGCGATGAGCGCCGCCCGGAAGTTTCCGAGCAGCAGGAACAGCACGGCGATAACGAGCAAAGCGCCTTCGGTGAGGTTCTTCGCGACCGTCTTGATCGTCGCGTTGACGAGCGCAGTGCGGTCGAGAACCGGTTGCACTGTGACGTCCGTGGGCAATGAAGCATTGATCTCATCGAGCTGCGCGGCGACGGCCGAGGCGACTGTACGGCTGTTCTCGCCGATCCGCATGATCGCGGTGCCGACCACAACCTCCTTGCCGTTCTCCGATGCCGAACCATAGCGGATGGCTTGGCCGAGACGCACCTGCCCGACGGAATCGAGGCGGATCGGAATGCCCTCACGCGTAGCAATCACAGTCGCAGCGAGTTCACCGACATTGCGAATGCGGGCGTCAGAGCGAACTGCAAGACCTTCGCCGCCGCGATCGACGACACCCGCACCTACCCCGACATTATTCTGTTCGAGCGCAGTTGCGAGGTCTGCCAGGTTCATGCCGAGTGCGGCAAGACGCTGCATATCGGGAATGACCTGGAACTGTTTTACGTAGCCGCCGATGGAATCAACGCCGGCCAGTCCAGGAGTATTCTTGAGAAGTGGCGCGACAATCCAATCCTGTGCGGTGCGCAGGTAGGTAGCCTTGTCGGCCTCGCTGACGAGGTGATCGCCTTCAGGTGTAATATAGCTGCCGTCCGGTTGCAGACCCGGTTCGCCCGGCGTGTGTTCATCCTCGTCGCGGTGCTGGAGATGGACGGTCCACATGTAGACTTCGCCGAGGCCCGTTGCAATCGGGCCCATGGTTGGGGTCGCGCCTTCGGGCAGACTTTCCTCGGCAACACGCAGCCGCTCGGCGACCTGTTGCCGCGCAAAATAGATATCCGTCTTTTCCGAGAAAACCGCCGTGACCTGGGCAAAACCATTGCGGCTGAGCGACCGCGTGTATTCCAGCCCCGGAACTCCCGCGAGCGCGGTTTCGATCGGGAAAGCAACCTGCTTCTCGACCAATTCCGGTGACAGTGACGGGACAACGATGTTGACCTGGACCTGGTTGTTGGTGATGTCGGGAACGGCGTCGATCGGCAGGCGCGAGATCGCCCAGCCTCCGATCGCCATGGCGATGAGCGTCATGAGCAGCACAAACCAGCGCCGCTCGACGGCGAATGTTACGATACGGTCAATCATGATCAATGTCCGTGCTCCGCTTCGCCCTTGCCGAGCTCCGCCTTCAGGGTGAAACTGTTGGCACCTGCAACCTGCTCGTCGCCTGTGAGGCCCGAGGTCACGACGACATTGTCGCCGCTCGGACTGCCCAGCGTGACCGGCGTTGCCTTGAAGCCGTGCTCCGTGCGCACGAAAACAGTGGGTCGCCCTTCGACGGTTTGAACAGCGCTCAGCGACACGAGAACCGAGCTTTTGCCTGCCGCATTTTCTGCGAGGCGGATCGAGGCTGTAACAGGCTCTCCGACACGCCACTGCCCGCTCCTGTTGTCAATCACTGCAATGACGGTAGCGAGGCGTGTCGTCTCATCTAGGATTGGCGAAACGAAGTCGATCCGCGCTATGGACTTTCGATCGCCTGAGACAATCTCGATATCCGACCCGGGACGTACCTTTCCCGCGTCAGTGGACGAGAGTGCCAATGTTACCGCGACCTTGGAGAGGTTAGCGACCCGGAACAGTTCGGCGTCCGACGCCACAGTCTGTCCGAGTGCGACGCTGCGAGAGACGACTTGGCCGGACAAGGGTGACGCAATAGCGATGCGATTGAGGTTACCACCACCACCGCCGGCAGCAGCAACCTGCTGCTGGGCAAGGCGCAGGGCGATACGCGCCTCCGTTGCCGCAGTACGTGCGGTAATCAGATCCTGTTCTGGAGAGACTTTTTCGTCAAATAACCTCTGCTCGCGGCGGAGGTTGGCTTCAGAAAGCGACAACCGTGCTCGAGCCGCTTCGATTTCGGCGTTGAGCGAAGCTGCCTCGCGGCTTTCGATGACAGCAAGCGCCTGTCCGCGCCCGATCGATTGGCCAAGATTACGTGTGAGCGTGACTACGCGTCCACCGATAGCGGCGGAGACAACCTGCATGCCCTGTGGATCCCCCTCGATCGTTGCCGGGAGTGTCAATGCTCCGCCGCCACTGCGGAGAACACGCACGATCTCGATTCCCGCCGTTTTGATCTGTGCGGGGGTAAGATCGATCTCACCTTCTTCGTCTTCGTGACCAGCGCCTTCCGCGGATGCGGTATTTTCAGCTTGTTCGGGAGCGTCATCCTTGCCGCCGGAGCATCCGGCCATCAGCAGGGCAGCAAGGGTCAGTGGTAGAACTGCCTTGAAATGAGTTTTCATGCTTAATTCCCTTGGAGGTCTGGCGCGCGGACAGTGAGCCGTTCGAGCCACGCCTGTGCGTTGTGGTAGTTGAGCAGTGCCTCGACTGCCCCAATTCGGGTCTCAGCGAGCGTGCGTTCGGCATCCAACAGTTCGAGCTGACCGAATTTTCCTTCTCGGTAGCCGATACGCGCGATGCGTGCCGCCTCTTCAGCTGCCGCCAGAGCCGGGCCCTGCGCCGTTGCCGCCGAGGTCGCGGCATTTGCCGTATCGACTTGTGCCCGGGCGATCGCCTGATCGACCTCGATGGCAGTAACCCGCTTCTGCGCCTCGGTTCGAAGCCTTTCCGACGAGGCCTGAGCGAGCGCCGCCTTGCCATTGTTGAACAGCGGAAAAGGGATTGTCAGGCTGAACACGGCGGCCGTGTCTCCGGTCTCACGCATGTAACGCGTGCCGGCTCCCACCGTCACATCCGGCACCCGCTGTGATCGGGCAAGACGAACGCCTGCGTCGGCAATCGCTAGATCCGCTTCCGCAGCCGCCATTGCGAGCGTATCCGCACTGTCGATTGCCGCTAGAGGACCGTAGACCGACCGTACATCGGAGAACCAGCTTACATTGAACATGCCAGAAACCGGCTGCCCGATGAGCTTGGACAATGAGAAACGCGAGACCTCCGCAAGGCGCTGCGCGCGCTCGACCTCAGCCTCGGCGTTGACCCGTGCAACGTCGGATCGCTGCACCTCGATGGGAGATGCGCGTCCGGCCTCGACGCGAACATTGGCGGCGCGCAATCCTTCAGCGGCGATGCGTGCCTGGTCTCGGGCTGTTACCAGTCTTTGCTGCGCGGCGGCGGCGGCGGCATAGGCCTGCGTTACGGCGAAACGCAGGTCGGCCTGTGCGATAGCCGCTTGTACCGCAACCCGCCGAGACCGGGCGTCAGCAACGCCTATCCGGGCGGACCGCTTACCACCGAGTTCGATCGGAAGCCCAATGGTAGCGGTTGTCTCCACACTTTTTGTGCCCCGATAAGAACCACTGCCCGCGACATTTTCCGCGTCCACGGTGATCTCGGGATTGGGACGAAGTCCCGCCACCGTGTGTGCGGCCGCGGCAGCGCGGAGATCGGCTTTGGCGACATCCAGCGACGGCGCTGAAGCGCCCGCCATGGAAAGCGCCTGTTCAAGGTCGAGCGTTGCGCCTGCTTCCACAGGCGGCGTGTTCTGCGCCTGTGCGATACGCGCACAGGACGCCGCGACCAGAATGGCCGCGATCAATCGATGCATGATGAAAATCCTGAACTGAGACGTCAAAATCCATACCCAACAGAGTCAGAGCATGGATCGGGCTACAGTGCGTTCAGGCGATGGGTGGCCGGAGAGCTGGTCCGGCGTTGCGCGATATGCGCGACTCTATACGGTCTACAGGATAAAGATTTGATGGAAGCGCGAACGAACGGGTCGCCTTGGAATGACCAGGCAGGAAGGTAGACGCTCCATGACAACCATGATGGTGCATGGCGCCTTTCTCGGCATCTTGTGGAGAGGCTTCTTTGCCAATATCCGAATGGACGACGCCCGAGCATTCAAGCGTAACCAGGTTAGGATTTTCCCGTGCGTGCACCGTCGTGGTCAGGATCAACGATCCGACCAACAGACAGAGCATGAGGAATCCCTTACGTAACATTGTGATTTCGATACCCTATCCAGAAGATTGTGTCACGTTCGAAGACGCATTGAATCGCATAAGTTTACTACGATTCAATTATCGCCATTAAATGCCCGTTACAGCATTGGGATTTGGGAACACAAGTGCGAGACGTTTTTTTAGAAATCATGATATGATACTTCATTACTTCGAAAATTGTCTGGGTGGATCATGAGTTTTACCTCATGGCATGAACCTGATTTGATCGAGCCCGTCGCCATGCGGGTATTGCTTCGGACAATACGCGCCAGGCCGATCGGAGGAAGATACAGGCGATAAGGGCTCCGACAGCGATATCTGGCCAAGCGGAACCCGACAACCCAACGAGACCTGCAGCCACAAGAACACCGATGTTTGACGCGACGTCGTTGCGTGAACATTCGAACGTGCTCGACATGTTCACGTTGGCTGTTCGGAAGCGCCAAAGCAGTGCAAGACAGGCAATGTTCGCAACGAGTGCCATGCTGCCAAACGTAAGCATCAGGCTGGAGGAGGGCGGCACACCATAGGCGATCTTGTTGATGATCTCGAAGATCACACCCATGCCGAACAAAAGAATGACACCGCCTTTGACGATCGCGGCGCCAGCTTCCCAACGCGCACCACGATGAAGTGCATAGAGGCTCAAGGCGTAGACCACCGCATCGCCAAGCATATCGACCGAATCCGCCATCAATGCGGATGACCGTGCAACAACGCCGCCGCCGAATTCGACTACGAACATTGCAAGGTTGATCGCCATGACGATAACGAGAACACGGCGTTGATCCGTCTTCACCGACAGTTCGGCGATTGCCTCGCCTTTCCTGGAGCAGCAATGATCAGCCATGGTTCGAACCCGAGTCGCAGCGATATGGCGTGGACCTATGCACCCTGAAGCCGCTATAGGGTCAAGAATGAAAATCGGTGACCTCGCCCGACTCACGCAAACGCGCGTGGAAACCATCAGATTTTACGAAAAAGAAGGGCTGCTCCTCGCTCCAGGCCGAAACGCGGGCAACTATCGGATTTACGAACAGTCGCATTTGAGCCGTTTGTCTTTCATCCGCCGGTCACGCGACCTTGGCTTCACACTCGACCAGGTCCGTGCATTGCTCGACCTCTCCGACGATCGTGCGCGGTCCTGCTGTGCCGTCGACGAGATCGCTCGTGAACAATTGTATTCCGTCAAGCGGAAGATCGATGATCTGAGAGCGCTCGAGCGTGAGTTGACCAGCCTGCTGGAACAATGCAGCCAAGGAACGATTGCGGATTGCCGGATCATCGATGCCCTGGCCCCCTGATCACGAACGCAACGGAAGCTGCGATGGTGAAGCCACCAACTGATAGACTGCCAATTTTCCAGCCCGAGCAGAACAAGAATCGTTCGTGTTTATTGGAATACAGCCTGATTTTCTGAAATAAACTCGAGATTAGGTTTCGTGGACAAAGCTTGACTGGAGACTCGGAGGTTGAT
>TARA_R110000782_G_scaffold26771_2_pt1 | contig 13134 bp, 9 predicted proteins | sample TARA_R110000782 | Tara Oceans TARA_R110000782 (sample SAMEA4397859) | marine metagenome | biome: Polar Biome; feature: [SRF] surface water layer (ENVO:00010504); material: water (ENVO:00002006), including particulate matter (ENVO:01000060) such as... | depth 5 m
TTACCACCAATACTACTTGGTGAAGAAGAATATACTACTCACGTTTCAACTGAGGGATTTGCAGTACCAGCTTTTGCTGGTCCTAAATTTATATCCGACTTAGATAAATATATGAATGAAGGTGATTGTAAGTATTGTCGTGTTGATGTTGTAGGTTACGCAAGTATACACGGAACTACAGCGGGTAATACCACTCTTGCTACTAATAGAGCTAAGAACTTTAAAGACTACCTCGTAAAGAATGCTAATATACCAGCAAATAGGATTAAAGCGTCTGGAGCTGCAGGAATAAACAGTGGGTGTATTCCTGAAAATTCAGTAGATTCGGCTGGATGTAAAGGGCAAAGAGAAGTTAGTATCGATATAACATATGATTCGTCTTTAGAAATAGCAGCTACTGGAAGAGTTACATCATTTGACCCTAACGAACCTAGACCTAGACCAGTTATACCTTTATCAAGGTTCTATACTGAGTGTGATTATTTTGAACAAATTGGAGCAGAAGGTGATTCTTTTATAGCTAGAGATATTAAAAGTAAAATAAAAAACTTTCACCCAGCATTTCACTCTACAACCCCAGAAGGATTTAACTCTAGACTTACATTCCTACAACAGTGTATGAGGCAAGGGCCAACAAATAATGAAAACACTCCTGATAATTTAGCGTTTGGTAGACCACCAGTTTGTATTCTACGTATAGGTGATTTTTATCATACTAAAATAATAATAGAAAGTCTAACTATCGACTACGAACCACTAGTCTGGGATTTAAATCCAGAAGGTGTAGGTGTCCAACCAATGATTGCTAACGTTAATATAAGTTTTGCGTTTATAGGTGGTTCAAGCCTTAAAGGTCCTATAAATAGACTACAAAACGCGATATCGTTTAACTACTTCGCAAATACTGAACTATATGACCCAAGAGCTGAAAGAATTAAAGAAATAGAAAAACCTGACGAAAACGGACCATCTGGTAGTATAATTGAAGGTAGATTTCCGTTTCCAAAAAATTTAATGGAAGAATACGATAAAAAACCAGGTATTCCTAATAAGAGTGATATTATTGTTAACCAAGAAGTAGTTTCTGAAGTTGAAGCTGATAAGCCAGAGAACACGGCTCAAGAAGAATCCACACCAACTAGTGGTAGTGTTGATAATGATGAAAAAGTTATAAGAAGTATTGGTATTGAGGGCTATGTCCCACCATCTGATGCTGATGATGACGAATTCCAATTAAGACTTAGAATTGGTAAGTATGATAACGCTAAGAGTGTTATGACAAAAAAATATAGTGCTAATGTATATGTAGTTAATCAAATAACAAACTCTGTAACTAATGTTGGTGATATAAGTATCGGACCTAATGGTGAAAGTTCATTTATTTTTTACAGTAACTCAGATAGTCAACCAAGTGTTCTTCCTGAAGCTGGTAATAATTTTGCAACACTTAACATAGCTGTAGATAATCAAGTAGAATTAACAGCACTACTTGAAGGAAATAATTCATTACAATTAAAATGGGAAACAGGAGCAATAATCAACATGAGTTACTCTACAGGATTAATTGGATTTTAAATAAAAAATTATGGCAATATATTTAGATAGATACGAAAAATTTAGAGATAACGGAACAATGAAACCAATACCTGGTATTAAATTAGCGTCATTTAGTACGGATAAAAATGTAGTATATAAGTTAGGTGAGACAAGACTTGACATTCTCAGTCAAAAGTACTATAATAACCCATACCACGGATGGTTGATATTATTAGCTAACCCACAATATGGTGGGTTGGAGTTTAGTATTAAAAATCGTGAAATTTTAAGAATACCTTTTCCCTTCAATTCTGCAGTGGAAAGGTATTTAAATGCAGTAGAAAATTATAAATTGTTATATGGAGGATAAAAAAGCACAAAGACTATTGTTTGTTGAGCCCAACCCATGTGATACTGACATAGAAGGTGTTAACAGACAGATAACACCAACCGAAGATTTATCAATAAGTGTTGAATTAAAAACAATAACAAGAGGAAGAAGCGTCATTACTGGGAACGGTAATGAAGGGACTGGGAATATAACTAACAACGATAATGATGGTAAATCGTCAAAAGTAATAGGGTTTCTAGAAGGCTCACCAGTTGGTTCAGAGTCTGGAGAAAGAAGGTCGTTAACTACAAATTATACGGAGATAAATACAAGCTTCAGCGTTGATGGTGAGAACGACTTAGAAGCTTTAGGTATTGAATCAATAGATATAAAATTTGATACAGCATATACACCTCAAATAAGTATAAAATTCATAGACATAAGGGGTCAATCAATATTACAACAGGGTAGTTCATCAAAATATAAAATGTTCTTTGAATTACCATACCCAATATTTGAATTAACGGTAAAGGGGTTTTACGGGAAAGCTGTAACATATTGTTTACATTTAAAAAGCTGGAATGCTTCATTTAATTCACAAACAGGTAATTTTGAAATACAAACTGAGTTTATTGGTTACACATACGCATTATTAACTGACTGTATAATTGGATATATTAGAGCAACAGCACTAACGAGAAGAGGATTAATTTTATTCGATAAATATAAAAACGAAAAAGATGATAACGGTTTTCTAAAATACCCAGGGTTAATAACTATTGACAAATTTTTAGAATATGTCAATAGTGTAGGTAGGGATTTTGGTAAACTTAAAGAAGATAGTATTGAAATAAAACAAATCAATTCAATAAGTAGTTTAAATACTACATTAAAAAAACTAAACAGCAGTATTGTAAGTTTGAGTAAAGGAATCTCCCAAGAAGGTAGTGCGGATTTACTTAATAGTAACTTATCAGATATAGTTTTAATCTCAGACAATAACGACAACGACGATGTAACTAATCTTATTAATAAGTTCGTAAGAAACACAAAAAGAGACTGGGACGGTGAGGAAAATTTTGAAGGTATAAATTCAACAATTGAAATACAAGAATTAAAAATAAAAACAAGTGAGTTTGAAGAAGTAGCAATTAAAAAAACAAATTTAATCTTATCAGATTTTACTGACTTAGAAACATTATCCACTGCCTTGCAAAATTCAGGTCAAGAATATAATAATAAAGAGTTACGTGATGAAATATGTAAAAAAATAATTAGAAACTTTTTAATTAAACCAAAGCAAAACAACACAAAATTTGTACTATACGACTTATCAAGGTCATTTAAAGAAACAGCAAGAGTATTTAATTTATCTAAAATTAGAAAAAAAACATTAACTGATAAGTTAACAAATTTGTTAAAGAAAAAAGTAAGTGAACAATCTTTTAAACCAACTATTAAAAATATTATGGATATGTTCTCCGTACATTCTCAAATATTTTTACAAACGATACGACAAGTATCTAAGGATGCTGAAGGGAATCCAGAAAGGGCAAGAATATTAAAAGAAAAACTAACATACAAAGGTATGGATATTAAAGATGAGCAAACGATATACCCTTGGCCAGAATATAAAGCAATACAATCAATTAAAAATTTAAATCTAGACGAAAACGGAAACTCTACTGAAGACCGTTCTTTTTACGAAACATGGATAGGTTCTAGGTTACTTGAGCAAGATTTTTCATCAGTTCCAGAAGTTGAGTTCGTTGAAGAATTATTAGAGAAATTAATGAAAATCGCTAAAGATGATGAACAAAGAGGTTTTGGTGATTTCGGAAAAACACCTCATTTCTTTCCAGTCTCCCCTATTGACGCACCTATAGATTTTATTAAAATCGATAATACAGAACCTGATGAAGAGGGCGACCTTGGCTCTTTAATAAGAAAAAATCCATACTATAACGCTATAATAAAAGATAATAATGAATCCCAACTAACTACACCATATTCAGCTTATAGATGTTTAATCATGAGAGGGTTTAACGGAATAGGTCTAAGTAATAGAGTAATTGGTTATAACCAAACCGAGATAATGGGTACGCTTGAGGCTGATAATTTATTTAATGTAATCGTAAGTGAGTGTAAAAAAGTTGATAAGACACAAATGATTAACTCTATAAGTAATCTAGCTCTTGGAGACCCAGAAAATCAAAGGTCTGAAGTTTTAAGAAAATGGGAAAATGGTGTTAAAGACGGAGTTATAAATCCTTCATCGAATCCTAACGGTAAGTTACTAAGGACAGAAATTATTGAAATTGACGGTGATGATACAAAATTTTATAGGTATACCTATTTAGAAGATAAAAACAATAAAAACAACAGTGAGAGATATAGAACTTATATACCAGTAAGTGGGGGGTTCGATTGTAAAAAATTCATAACCACTGCAACCACATTAAACAGTCCGATTAATACCTTAAAACGTAATTCTGAAATTAAAAAATTATCCTCATCTTTACTATTTGTTGGTAATGAAGTTAATGGTGGTAAATCAGATGTGATTAATATAGTAGCTGGTGAACCCGCTAGGGCTATTGGGTCAGAAATTAGACCTTCAGACGGCTCTGTATATTTAAAAATAATAGATAGTAATTTGTACAATAACAACGCAGTTAACCCACCATATGGTGATGAACCAATTAATAATTATTTAGAAAATGTAGGTGAGAAATCACTAATAACACAAGAAGATTTAAAATTAGCAACATATAATAATGGTGATATAGTACTAGGTGATATATTAAATAAATATAATGGTAGATATAATACCTTAGAGATAAATAATATAATTTATAACGCTTACGACGCTACCAAAACCTCAGTTATTCTTGGTAATGATGATAAAGACTTAATAACTGAACAAACTCATTATATTGATAAAGCAATCACTAGTGCCTTTGATAATCCTAAAGCTGGGGATGTTATTAGTGCTTTTTATTTCCAAAAGGATGACTATTTTCCTTCATCAGTTGGGGATAGTAATGGGACATTCTTAGCTACATTTACATCAAACAACAATACCACCTTTAAAGATAAAGGTTATAAAATGAGTAGTGGGGTTAAAAACTTAACTAACACATACAGGGTTTTTGAAAGTAGTAAGAGTGATGATGATAGAATTAACGTTTTACCTGAAAACTATGGTAAACAAAGAGAGTTGGTACCTCAGGTTGTTAAAGGTAAAAAAAATATATACACCCCGTTTGTAGAATTCTCTGTTGATAACAGTTATAGTAATAATAACTATCATTTTAGTTTATTTGGTAGTAAATTCTACTATACTCAATCAAAAATCGGTAGAGCTTTTTTATACCTACACTGTATTAGTTGGTCAGGTATATTCGGTAACACCAATTTTTCAGTCCCAACAGGTTCGTCAGGTGGCTACAGCTTCACATCTAGCATATTCAACACTTTAGATGCCGATAGTGACAGCTTCGAAGACAACGACGACACCATAACTATTAAGGGTATATTTGGTAATACTGGTGGATTTATAAAAGCCCCTAGATTATGGTGCGCATTCATAGGGGGGTTGATATACCGATATGATAATCAAAGAACAGCAGACGTAGGTATTAATCAAAGTATTCCAGGTTTATTTCTACTAAAAAATACTAATAAAGATATTATTGATTTCAGCGGCTCCACAAAAGGAAATTTATTACCTTGGCAAGATGAAGAGTCATACACACCTAAGGCTGATGAATACTTATACAACGTCTATGTTCACTCAACATGTGGTATGGGTTTCTTTTTTGATGCCGACGACACAACTAGAGATGATGACGGAGACGTAAGTAAACCCCGAAGCAGTGACCCCCGTGGTCAGTACCCTAAAGTTGACGAGGTTATATTAGGACTACCCACACAAGCTAGGAATGAATTTAAAAGAGTGTTTTTAGAATTTGTAAATGGGACTGAAAATGAATCGACTTCTTCTTTTGAAAAAATTCAAGAAAACTATGAACTATTCGAAAGCGTCGATAGTATGGAGAAAATACATGATGATTTATTTAAAAAAATAAAGACCATTACAAAATACGGAAAAGAACAAAACATCTCAGCTAATACGACATATATTTCACCTGGACTAAATAGTAGTGAAGCTGCTCACAAGTTCAGACCTGTGATTGATAGATTCAAAGGTTTAACAAAACAAGACGTAATTGATTCACTTACATTATCAGGCGCATCAATAGAAACTACTAGAATAAAAAAAGCTATTGAGAATTACTCTAACATCTCCCCAATAAGTGATGAAGATTTTGAAGGTGATAAAAATAAACACGTATTTGATTTAACAATGAAAGACACTAGTGTATCTTCCGCTAATCGATTTATTACTGATTTGTTAGGTGAAAATTATATGATTATGAATAACCGTCCGTCTATATTTAGAGTTAATGACGGTAAAAACGAACTACATCCCGACATAGTAGTAGGTGGTATAACTCAAAGAACTAATCATCAACCAATTAGAGTTAGTGCTGATAGAATGGAATTATATCTTGATAGTTTTTTTAAAAGGTTTAACGAATTAGCTAAAGATTTCCAAGACCCAGAAGTTGACGAAAATGATAAGTATCAAAAAAAGATATTTAACAGCATTGATGATGACACAATTAAATTAAGTATTTATAGAACTTTATCATCAATAAATAGTAAATGGATTGGTGGTGATATCAGTAATGAATGTGCTAATATTGATAAAATAGCTGAATCATTTAAATTTTTAGATAGTTCATTTATTGATATAGGTGATACGTTTTTAGTTAACCCAAATACGGTATATAATAAAATACATGGTAATTACAATCAAAGCTTCTTTGATGTGGCTCAAACTATACTAACTAATAATGATTTTACCTTTATTGCGCTACCTACATTTATAAATTTTAGAGAAGAAGACTTACAAGATACGTTTAGAGCCTACTCTTATAAAGAATCTATTGATAAGAGAATTGTTGGACCTTCATTTGTATGTATTTATACAGGTCAGAAATCTACGAATCTAGATTTAGGTGATGATTCCGAATATGTAGATGATGGAATCTATATACAAAATGATGGTTGTGGTAATATAATAGGAGAACCGCCAAAAATATTTGAAAATGCTGGTAATGAAAAATCATTAAATATCCCCTATTTTTTAGTTTCATATGCTAGAAACAATCAAAGTTTTTTCAAAGACATAAAACTAGACCAGAGAGAATTTGTAGAAACTGCTGAATCACTTGAAATAATTGAAGATTTATCTAATAGCGGTAATAAAAGAAAACCTACTTTTAATGGTCAAAACTTATTTAATGTTTATCAAAAGAGGTCATACTCTGCTGAGGTTGAAATGATGGGTAACGCTATGATTCAACCAATGATGTATTTTCAGTTAAATAACATACCAATGTTTAAAGGTGCTTACTTAATAAATAGTGTAACACACAGTATTACGCCGCACAATATGTCAACCACGTTTAAAGGTCAAAGACAAAAAAATGCTAAGACAAAATTAATTGACGAAGCTCAATTATTTATGAATCTTCTTGGCCCTTTAGAAAGTGCTGGAACAGCGGAAACGATAAGTGATGAAATAGTTGGTACGTCAAGCACAAAATTAGTAACTAGTAACACTCAGTCAACAAATCCAGACACTCAAGTGAGTACTAATAACGTGACAACATCGTTAGTTTCGACGACGGGTAATAATGTCGCATCTGTTAATAATAACATTACGCCATCATCAAGTCAAACGTCAATTAGAACTAATATAAATGAAATAATAATTTAATAAAATAAAGTTATAAACATGGCATATAAAGAATCATTAATATCGAATATCAAAAGCGTTATATTCTCAAGACTAGACCCCTGGCTAAATTTCTCAAGAGACAGAAGTAAAAAAATGGGGACAATAAATACTATAGTGCTACACTGGACAGCCTCTAACAGTGTTAAACAAGCAATTGACTACTTAGTAAAACTAAACACTAATGGGTATCATTTTATAATAGGTAAAGACGGAAAAATAATACAAACCGTACCTTTAAGTAGAAAAGCCTGGCATGCTGGTGCATCATACGGTCCTAACGGATACGACGTGAATACTACAAGTATAGGTATAAGTATGGATTTATTAAACGGCAATGAAGTAATACCAGAGGAAATGTATCAATCAGTACTTAATCTAATTAAGGATTTAAAAATTGCGGTACCATCATTAAAATGGATAACTGGACACCAATGGATTTCACCAGGTAGAAAAGTAGACCCCTATACATTTGATTTTCGTAGATTAATCAAAGAACCTGATTTAAAAGCTAGCGGTTTTAAATTATGGAGAACAGGTGATTTACCATTTCCCAAAGGTCTTGATGATTGTAAATGTGTAAAATACGTAAATGATGATACCACAAAAAAATGTTTAAAATCTTCTGGAAATTGTAGTAAGACGTCAAAAGTAAATCAAAAGTATGTAGTATACGAATACGGTAAATCAAAACTTAACAACGATGTATTAGCTGCCTCAGACTTAACTATTGACTCAGATTTAATTACTGACGAGTCGTAAAATACAAGTATTTGGTTATTAAAAATATTATTAGTATATTTGTAATATGAAAATTGCTAATATAGTATGTGAACGAGACATTAAGATTGATAAAAGATTCAACCTTGTAAACTCTATAAACAATTCTATATCAGACTTACCCACGCTTATAGTGGGTATTGATAATGCAAAGGAATATCTAGGTAAGTCTAATAAGATTAGTTATCTAGATAGGAAAATTAATAAAAACACGTTCTGGACATTCAATAGGATAGAGAAGAGGGATTTATTCGAAGAAGATTTATTCTACTTTATTGAGTTTTCGTACAACCAATTACTATGTGAAGTTAAATTTAACTTCATAGATTTAATACTTAGTAACACCAAAACGATTAATTCAATACTCCTTAACATTAAAGACGATAAAGAGTCAATCACATTCCACTACAAGAATATGGTGTACACGCATATTAATGATAATATTTATGGTTTTGACCTTAGGCAGGTAGCATACATAGGTAAATCACCAAAGAAGTTCATAGATACAATAAAAAGTTTTTCAACTGTCTTTTTGCAAGATGAAAAGATACTTATAGAATATAAGAAAGAATTATATATGTTTAACGACGAAGTTAAATACGTTCCTCTTATATATTTTATAAGAAATAATGAATAAACACATACTATTAGCGTCATTTATATCTCCAGAACGAATCGAATGGTTTATAGACTACATGGATACAAAGTTCTATATTACTAAAGACAAAATATTCGCATTTGAAAATCTAGACGACACGTCTAAGATTATTTTAACTTTTAAATTTGTAGTATCCGAAACAAATAAAATAAACTTTAAAAATTTATTCCCCAACACAATATTAATACATAAGAAAGGTAATTGTATTTACACCATAAACGCATTAAATAAACTAATTGAAGAAATTTCAGATACTGAAGACGGTAATATAGACTACAAGTCAGTTAAGATTAATTGGGAGGATTATCAAGGTAAAATAATGCTAACAAATGGTAACAAGTTAAATATATCTAGCATAAAGCGTATTTTTTAGTAATTTCTTTATATTTATTAATATAATAAGAAACGTAAATAAAGAATAACATGAGTGATAAAAATTTAAAAAAAAGTATTAATAACTTTCTTACTGACGAAGAAAAACTAAGACAGGAACAAATGGATTGTAGTTCGGGGGATTGTGTAATTAAGAGTGATAAAAGTCTAGTTGAGAGAATCAATAAGAAAATTATAACTGAAGATGGTAGAGAACTACTTATGTAATATATATATAAATATGAACAAGAAAAATAATAAAAAAAATCTACTAAAAGAAGAAGTAAGTAGATTCAAAAATATACTAGAAAATAGTTTTCTATTTTACGAAGATGAGGATACTGAAAAATCACCAGAAGACTTACTTCTAAGTAATATTTCTGAAGAAGATGAAGATGAGGTATTAGATATTTCGGACGAAGATATAAACATACCTGAAGAAAACGAAGAAGAATCAGAAGATGAAGCACTAGAAGACGAGGGATTTGGCAACAACGAAGAAGGTGACTTAGAGTCTGAAGAGTCGATTGAAGAACCAGAAATAGAACCTATGGATGATGCCGTTGAGTTAGACGTTACAGAATTAGTAAAAGGTTCCGAAGAAGCTAAAGCGTCCGCAGATTCAGCTAATCAAAAAATTGACCAATTAATGGGTATGATTAACAACTTAGATAATCAAGTAACTTCAATGAGCTCTATATCTCAAAAAATAGACAGTCTTGAGAATGAACTAGAAAAGAGAGCCCCAACACCTAATGAAAAATTAGAAATGATTTCTATGGATTCAGCACCATTTAATATGAGGTTAGGTGATTTCTGGAAAGACCAAGAAGGTCAGTACGATATAATGTCAGATGATAAAAAAGAAACAGAATACGTATTAGATAAAAAAGAAATACAAAGAGACTATTCGGACGAAAAACTTAAAGACAGTTTTTCTGATGATAACAATTTCGAAGAAGAAGAATTTTAAATAAAAGTAAAATTAATTAATTAAAAATGAGGTAGTTATAACAACTACCTCATTTTTTTTATCCCTACCCATTGCACTTAATGTTATTGATGTGTATCTTTGTGTTAAGAAGTTATTTAATACCTTAAAAATAATTAAAAATACTTTAAAAAAAAATGGTCTTTTATTAAGTATACAGATACTTATATAAGCAGGAATTACCTGTAAGACTATAGCAATAATATAAAGTAATTTTAAAAAAAAACAAAAGCAAATTATGAGCACATTTGAAGACATGATGAAAGGCTACGCTGACTCTCAGCAAGCTGAAAAAAAAACAGAGATAAAGAAGTACGAGTTATCTAACTATTTTAGTACCTTCTTACAGCCGAATGAAAATTCAGCGACAAAAGAAATAAGAATCCTTCCACCTAAAGAAGGACAAAATGTATTCTGGGATGTTTTATGGGGACATAAAGCACAAGTGGATGGTGCATGGAAAACATTCCCATGTCTTAAGCACGAGGAAGACACAGACTGCCCATTCTGTGAAGCTAATCAAGCATTAAGAGCATCTGGTAAAGAAGCGGATAAAGAATTAGCTAAGAAGTATTCAGCTAGAAAAATGTACATCCTTAAGGTTGTCGAAAGAGGTAATGAAAAGGAAGGTGTAAAGTTCTGGAGATTTAATCACGCATGGGATGGTGGCGGAACGTTAGACAAAATAATGGGGGCAGTTAAGGCTGTTAAACATGACATTACAGACCCTAAATCAGGTAGAGATTTAATCCTAAATATTGCTAGAAATCAATTCAAAGTTCCGATAGTTCAATCGGTAGCTTATCCACTAGAATCAACACCATTAAGTGAAGATGATAATGAAGCTTCAGTATGGGCTAATGATACCAGAACATGGAGAGACGTCTACAGTCTTAGAGATTATAACTACTTAAAGATTGTAGTCTCTGGAGAAGTACCAGCATGGAGTAAAGAAAATGATAAATGGGTATCTAAAAGTAGTCTTGAGGCGGCTACTATTGCATCATCCTCACAAACTGAGGATGATGACTCGGAATTAACAATGGGTGGCGTAGAACCCCCTAAAGAGGTTGTAACACGAGTGCAAGACACTAATAATTTGAATCCAATTACACCAGTGGTAGAAGTAGCAACCCCAAGTCCAACTGTTAAGATTGAGGATGAGGATGACGACTTACCATTCTAAGTCAAAATAATAAATAAAAAATGGGTACTATAGTTGCCCATTTTTTTTCCTCTATTAATTCGTATACTAACAATAATATAAATATAAATAAAAAGTTATGGCAAATAAAGCACCAAAAAAACTAATTAAAAAGAAATCGTTTGACAATAAAGCTTTTAAAAAGAACAACGGTCTTGATATCGTAGTTAAAGAAAAGGAATTAACATGGATTCCATTATCGGATTCATTTCACGAAGCACTTAAGATTCCAGGGTTAGCTAGAGGTTATTTCACTTCATTTAGAGGTTATTCTAATACAGGAAAATCAACAGCGATTTATGAAGCAGTGGCAGGGGCACAAAAGATTGGTGATTTACCAGTAATAATGGAAACTGAGGGTAACTGGTCATGGGAACATGCTAGAAACATCGGTGTGGTGTTCGAAGAAGTAGTAGACGAAGAGACAGGTGAGGTAATTGACTATGAAGGTGACTTTATCTTCATGAATGGAGATGACTTAATGAAGAGATTTCAGAATGTTGACTACTCAAACGGTAAGGTAGGTAGTAAGCCACTTAGATATGAGCCAATCATTGAAGATATTGCTAGATTTATGACTGAATTGCTCGATTTACAAGAGCAAGGTGAATTAGATAGAGATTTATGTTTCCTTTGGGATTCAGTAGGGTCACTAAATGGTTTCCAATCTGTTATGTCTAAATCAAGTAATAACCAATGGAATGCAGGTTCAATGGAGACGGCTTTTAAGTCACTTACTCAACATAGACTTCCATCATCTAGAAGAATGGGTAAACCATATATAAATACGTTTGCTGTGGTTCAAAAGATTTGGTTAGACAACATGAATACAGTTATCAAACACAAGGGTGGTGAAGCATTTTTCTACGCACCAAGAGTAATTGTTCACTTCGGCGGAATACTTACACACTCAACAGTTAAGTTGACGGCAACATCTGGAGGTGAGAAATATCAATTCGGTATTGAAACTAAGGTAAGGTGTGAGAAGAATCAAGTAAATGGTGTTGAAGAACAAGGTAAATTAGCATCTACTCCACACGGATATTGGAACCCAAGTAAGATTGAGGAATACAAGAAAGAGAATAGAGAGTATATCCTTAAGAGACTTAACAGCGAGTCATCAGACTTTGTTGTAGTGAGAGAAGAAGTAGAAGAAAAAGCTGAAACAAAAGCTTAATAGTAGTAGATAGATTTATTCATCTTTTAATAGGTAGAAATGAAACGAACACCACCAAGACTTGGTAGTAGTAAAAAAGTAGAAAGTAAACAAAACACATTAGTTGTAGACGGTAATGCCCTTTTTAAACGAGGGTATTCCGCAACTAAGCGTGATGATGAAGGTAGTGATAATCCAATCGGAGGTATATACCAATTCCTTACTGTCTTAAGAAAA
>TARA_R110000782_G_scaffold211563_1_pt1 | contig 13097 bp, 8 predicted proteins | sample TARA_R110000782 | Tara Oceans TARA_R110000782 (sample SAMEA4397859) | marine metagenome | biome: Polar Biome; feature: [SRF] surface water layer (ENVO:00010504); material: water (ENVO:00002006), including particulate matter (ENVO:01000060) such as... | depth 5 m
CTACAGGTATGCACTGTCGGTAGATCCGGAAACGCGCCGCGCTTACAGCGCCACGATGCAGTGGATCCGCGACCAGGGCGGCCTCTACTACGAAGACGATTATATCCGGCGCATCACCGCACCGACTCTCATCGTAAACGGCAAGCTCGACAAGGTTGTTCCGCTCGCCAACGCATACAAGTTCCTTGAGCTAATCGGTCCGAGCTGGGGCTACATCATGCCCGACTGCGGGCACTGGGCGATGATCGAACATCCGGTGGATTTCGCGCGCACGACGGCCGCATTTATCGAGGCTGCGGAGTGATTGGCGGAAACGTCGGCGTTCCGGCGAAGGAGGTGACGCAATGACCGCAAAGGTCCGCGTGATCTTCCGCGCAGCCGGCGGCTTCGAGCATCTGGTCGAAACCGAAGCGGGAGTATCGCTCATGGAAGCGGCCGTTCTGAACAGCGTGGACGGTATCGAAGCCGTTTGCGGGGGCGCCTGCGCCTGCGCCACGTGCCACGTTTACGTTGCCCCCGAGTGGCTCGATGCGCTGAAACCGCCGAGCGAGACCGAAGACGAAATGCTCGATTGCGTAGCAGAACGCGCGCCGCATTCGCGGCTGTCCTGCCAGATCCGCCTTACCGACCTGCTCGACGGCCTGACCCTGGAACTGCCGAAGGCACAGTCATGAAACACAAGAAGAACACCAAAATTGTCGAGGGGAGAGAGATTATGTGCAAGCTTCTTATGGGCTCCGCGCTTGCGGTATTGGCCAGCGCATCGGCTCCAGCGTTCGCGCAGCAAACGGACGGTGTTGAAGTCGATGCGTCCGAGCTGGAGATGATCACCGTTACGGCGCGGCGCGTCAGCGAAAATCTTCAGGATTCGCCCGTCGCCATCTCTGCGTTTGGCGAGAACGCCATTCGAGAGCGCGCGATCAACAATGTGTCGGACATCGGCAAGTTCACGCCGAGCCTAAGCTTCGATTCCGCGGCGGCAGCTTCGGGATCGAGCAACTCGGTCACTGTGTTTCTGCGCGGTATCGGGCAGACCGACTTCAATCTGACGGTAGATCCTGGTGTCGGCATATACCTCGATGGCGTCTACATCAGCCGCTCGGTTGGCGCGCTGCTCGAGACGCGCGACGTCGAGAGCATTCAGGTGCTGCGCGGTCCGCAGGGCACACTGTTTGGCAAGAACACCATTGGCGGCGCTGTTATCGTCACGTCACGGCGTCCGGACGAACAGTTTGGCGGTAACATTGAGGCCACGACCGGCTCGTACAACCGCATTGACGTCGGCGCACGGATCAACGTGCCGGTATCCGAAGATTTCCGTTTCTACGTCAGCGGCCTTGCGCTGACGCGCGACGGTTATGTCGAGCGACTTGTCGATGGACAGAAGAAGGGCAACCAGAACAGCTACTCAGGCCGTTTCGTCGCCGAGTGGGACGCAACGCCCGATTTCAACCTGCTCTTTTCCGCCGATTATACGCGTACGCGTGAGCGCGCCGTTGCAACAACGCTTCTCGATGTCAATGAGAACGCCATTTTCCCTCTGTTTCACAACGTTTTCCTGAATGCGCCGGGCTGTCTGCCACCATCACCAATCTCGAATCCGAGCTGCTACAACACCCAGTGGCTGACTGGCGACAAGGATAGAACCAACGAAAGCGGCCCGAACCGTTCGGTGTCGGACGTGTGGGGCGTATCGCTGAATGCGTCGTGGGATGCGGGACCGGTGACCATCAAGTCGATCACCGCCTACCGTGAGCTCGATAGTGCGTTTGCGGTCGATATCGACCAGTCGCCGCTCGCAATACAGCGGACCGAAAACGACTACACGCAAAATCAGTTCAGTCAGGAATTCCAGCTTCAGGGCGATGGGTTCGGCGAAAAGCTGAACTATACGCTTGGCCTATATTACCACCACGAAGGCGGCACCGATATCAACTCGCTGTTCACTGCGCCGACCGATTTCCGGAGCGGCGGTAGCGTCAAGAACGACAGTTACGCGGCCTTTGCGCAGTTCATCTTTCATGCGACCGACAATCTGAATCTGACGCTTGGCGGCCGCTATACAAGTGAGGACAAGCAGTTTACGCCCGACCAAGAGGTGCTGCGCGTACATCCGGCTGCGCAGGCGCCGCTGCCACCGGGCTTCCCGACGCCGTTCTTCCTGACGAACCCGGTGACCAGCATGGCCGCCGGTTCTCCGCAGCCGCTGCGGGTGGGGGATATCATCCTACCCGCAGTGCAACGTACGACGTCGGCGAACGAGTTCACGCCGTCAGTGACGCTCGACTACAAGTTTACGCCCGACATGCTTGGGTATTTTACCTTCTCGCGTGGCTTCAAAAGCGGCGGCTTTACGCAGCGCGTGTTCCCGCCCGAGCCGGAAGCACCTGCGTTCGAGCCAGAGTTTGCGCGTGTGCTCGAAATCGGCGTGAAGGTTGAGCTGTTCAACCGCCACCTGCGGTTGAACAGCGCCCTATTCGACACGAAGTACAGTGACCTGCAGATCATTGTGAATGACGGGTTTGCACCGAAGGTGCGCAACGCCGGAAAAGCGCGGATCCGTGGCTTTGAATCGGAAGCCCAGCTGGTTGTGACGGACGCTTTCCGGCTGACCGGAGCGGTCAGTTATCTTGACGCCGAGTACCGCGAAGTCGATGCCCGTGCAGCACCGGTGACTGTGGACAGTGCGCTGGCCAATACGCCAAAATGGACAGCAAATGCTGGGATTACAGTTGAGCCTTACGATGGTGAGGCGGGGCGCGTGGTGCTGCAGGGCGACTGGTCGTATCGAAGTGCGACGTACAAGGACGCGATCAACACACCTTCGCTAAAGCAGGATGGCTACAGCGTCTTCAACATGTCGGCGACGTTCGATGCCGCCCAAGGCTGGTCGGTGACGGGTGGTATCACCAACCTGACCGATAAGCGCTACATTATCTCTGGATTCTCGGACCTCAATTTCATCGGATCGACGTATGGGGTCTATTCGCGGCCGCGCGAATGGTACTTGAAGCTTGGGTATTCGTTCTAGGGCTTCAGGCGATCGGACGGTGGCAGCGAGCGCTCGCCGGTAACGCAGCGCCGCTCACAGCGATCTTCTGGCTCCTATGCTCGCTGGTCATGATCGCCGCCGCCTTCCGCCCCAAGCCGCGACCGAAGCGTTTGCTTTTAAGGCTTTTGGTCGTCAGCCTGGTGACCTGCCCGATAGAATTCCACTCGGTACATCGCGGAGGTGCGGCTTCCTGATCACTGCCGGCTCTTCAGCTTCGATAACCGATGCCTGGCGGCGCCATCCGCCGACAAAGCGGCCTTCCGCTGGCTCAGATTGTTTCGTCAAAACCCGTCGTACGTTCACCACCAAGCATCTGGCTGCCAATGGCGGTTATCAGGTAGCGCCTGGGGCGCACGCAGCGCCGCAATTTTTGGGGGAGACCGACAGACGGCCTTCGAGCGATCGGTAGCCTATTGCAGACCCCCGACGTTTCACTAAGTTCGTCTAATGCGCGAGCCAGACTTTGTCTCCGACGGGTGGTGCCTTGAGGACGGTGAGGCTTACCACGCCGAAGCCCCGACACCTTCTGGATACCTGAGCAGCATAGGCGAGAAGGCCTTGAAGCTGGTGACCTTGCCAAGCTCATCTTCCGTATCAGCGTTGATAACGCCGACGAGAGTGTGGCTGTCGAGCGTATGTGGGTCCTTGTGCGAGAGCGCACAGCAGACGGGTATCTCGGCGTTCTGGATAACGAGCCCAACGCCATCGCTGAGAACGACGAGCTCTGGCTTGGGACCGAGCTTCCATTCTCCGCCAAGCACGTGATTAACATTGAAGAGCGAGACGCAAACACGATCGCGCTCGCGTCGAAAGAGCCGCGCAGGCGCTGGCTAGGCTGACAGCACTCACGTCCGTTCTCAGGGTCAGCAATCGAGCGCTGAACGACGGGCAATAGGTCAGGTCCGGATAGGCCGGCTTCAGTCCTGATCTACCGAATACCGCCATTCCGGCCGGATCTAGGTGAACTGGCCGATGCCGCCTTAAGAGCGAATGTTCGCGGGGCTTCGCCAGGTCGTCGAAACCGGCCGTTCATTCACGCGGCGAATTATTGCGTCTTCCAGGCCGGTGGCCGACTTGTATCTTTCCGGCGACTTGCGCCTAGAGCGAACTCGAACAGTTCGCCGGGCATCATGTGCGATTGGTCGGCATATGCTTTTCAAACCACGCCATGACGCGAGCGAAATAGTCGAAAATCGTCGGCATCGCGCGCGGGCCGTGGCCTTCCTGCGGATAGGTTATCAGTACGCTCGGGATCCCCGCCCCCTGCACCGCGCGATGGAACTCCATCGCCTGCCCCGGCGGCGTGATCTTGTCGAGAGCACCGCAGATGTTGAGCGTCGGCGTCTTCACACGATCGGCATAGTGGATCGGGCTTCGCGTGAAATATTTTCCCGTTGGATTGTGCAACTGATCATTGAGGAATGTCTGAGTGAAAGTCGGTACGTTGGATGTCAGGTGCTCGCTGACCCAGTTTGTCACCGGCGCGACTGGAACGGATGCGGCGAAGCGTTGGTCCTGCGTCACCAGCCAGGCGCTGATAAAGCCGCCATAGCTTCCGCCGGTAACGCCGATACGATTGGGATCGATGAAGCCGGCGTTCTGCAGCGCGTCTAGCCCCGACAAATAGTCGTGAGTGTCGCCGCCACCCATGTCTCCGAACACCAGCCGTGCAAAGTCCTCTCCCCGCCCGCTCGAACCCCGCGGGTTGGGCTGGAACAGGGCATAGCCAGCGGCGAGCGCCATCTGTGCCAGCGCGGAGCGACCGATATAAATGGGGCGGTAATACCAGACCGGCCCGCCATGCACCTGCATGATCACCGGATGCGGACCCTCACCCGGCGGGCTGAGCAGCCAGCCCTGAATTTCCAGGCCATCGGGCGCGGTCCAGCTAAAGTCTCGCGCCGCGCCCAATCCGCTAACCGCCGCCGCAGTCTCAGGCGTGCCGAACTGCCTAATGCGCCGTTCGTTGCCCTGTTCGAACGCAACGAGCGTCGGCGCTTCGAAAAAGCTCTCACTCATAAACAGCATATCTTCGACGCTCTCACCAAGCGGCACGACCTCGGGGAAATAAGTTCCCGACGGTGACCGCTCGCGTGACCGCCACAGTTCGCGGCTCGCCTGTGCCTCGCAATCGAACAGTCCGATGACAGTATCCAGTCCCTGCGCCGCGGCGAATAGCAGATGATCCTCGCCGCGCCAGTGAAGCTGCACCACATCCGCGCCGAGCGTATCACATCGCGTAACAGCCCCACTTTTGGCATCGATCAGCTGCAGGTCGCCCGCGACGATGTTGCGGTCGCTGCACACCGCCTCGACGACGGCTATGCTGCAGCCTGAAGCGCTGGCGGTGAGCCAACCGAGCTGGTCGCGCGGCCGGAATAGCGTTCGCGAGGCGCCATCTTCGACTGCGATCATCCTCACATCGGCCGAATACCACCACGTCTCCTCTGGACGATCGGAACAGATCGCGGCGACATGGTCTGACCCGCACCAGACGCCCTGCCAGACATTGGTGCCCGGCTGCGTGAGGCGGCGAACCGATTGCGTCGCCAGGTCATAGATCCACAGGCTGCGCCAAGGCGTCGCCTCCGGCGCGCCCTCGACGGTCGGGGCCCAAGCGGGGCGCTCGCCGGCAGCGCTGTCCAGCTCGACCGCCCGTGCCCCCTGCGCGCCGGCGAGTTCCGACCCAAAAGCCGCCACGCCGAGCAGGAGCGCGGTGCCATCTGCCGACCAGTGAAAATACTCAACAAAGCCGTCGACTGGCGGCGTGGCACAATCCGAACGGCTGTCCACGTCGAGCAGGTGCAGGCGATTCACATAGGCTTGCTCACGATCCGACAAAAAGGCGATCGTGCGACCGTCGGGCGACCATTTAGGCGAGCTATCCGAACGCGGCCCGCTGGTTACGATCTGGGCCTCACCGGTCGCAAGATCGATCAACGCGATGCGGGTCGATGGAACGCCCTCAAGGGAATCGCACACCGCGGCTGCGGCCGCAGCACGATGGCCTTCGGGACTTGCGACAAGCTGGCTGAGAACGCTCGCCTCGCCGGAGCCCGGCCGCAGCCAGGCCCGTGTGTGCGCTTCGGCTTCCTTGAAGAGCGGATGGTCGCGGAAATCGGATTGCATGATTATTCTCCAGCGGGTGGAAGCGACCCTGCGACCGCTTCGAGTTCGGCCTTCCTTGCTTCCAGCGAGGTTGCGAGGTGCCGGTCCATTTCGATGTTCGATGCGGCGATCATCGCAGCGACCGTTTCGGGTGAAGCCCCTTCGGCTATTTCCAGATCGTAGGTGCCGTGGCAGTCGATCCGGTACCAGCAGCTCGCGCCTTCCGGCACCGCCGAATAGGTCGCGTTCACCACCGTGCCGCGCGCCTGCGCACCGAAATAATAGGCGCACAGGCTGAGCTGCCTCGCGCGCTCATCGCGTTCACTGATGAACATCTGCCGCTCATCGGGATCGTCCGCGTGCTCGCGCCACATGCGATAACCGCCGATATAGGCGCGCGGGTCGTCCGCCAGCGGTTCGACGCGATAGCCTTGCATTTCGAATTGCCGACCATGGCCGATTCCTTCGACGATATCGCGCCAAACCATGTCGGCTGGGCAGTCAAATCGCACAGCGACATGATGCGTAGACGTTACCCGGATCGTGGTCGTGGACATGTCAGAGAAAGCGCTCAAACCAGTCGAGCAGCGCCTCGTTCTGACCGACCCGTGCGCTGAGCGGCCCGTGCGAATCGCCCATGTGATTACAGCGCGGAATGCGAACGAGTTCGCTCGTGCAACCCACATCGATCAGCACGCGGAAGAACTGTTCCGCCTCGGCAATCGGGCAGCGATAATCCTCGTCGCCATGCAGCATCAGCGTCGGCGTGGTGCAGCGATGCGCGAAGGTGATCGGGGATCTCGACCGGTACATGTCCGGAATCTCGTGCGGCAATCCGCCGAGATCAGCAGCGAACCCCTCGCCGATATCGCTGAGATAATAAAGGGTGGAATAGTTGGTGACCGATGCCTCGGCGACAGCCGCGCGGAAGCGGTCGGTGTGACCGACGATCCACGAAGTGGCAAAGCCGCCATGCGAGGCGCCCCACACTCCTAAACGGTCGGGGTCGGCCAAGCCGTGCGCGATCGCGGTATCGACCACCGCCATATGGTCGGGAAAGCCCTTACCGCCCCAATCACCCATGATCTTGCGCTGGAACGCCTCGCCATAGCCGGCCGAGCCGCGGAAATTGGCGAAGACGACGCCCCAACCGCGCGCGGCGAGCATATGGAAATCGAAACGAAAGGCATGGCCGACCGCGAGGAAGGGGCCGCCATGGATGAACATCACGGTGGGCAGCGGCCCGGTGGCATCGGCGCGCGCCAGGAACCACGCATCGAAGACCAGGCCGTCGGGGCTGGTGACCGTCAGGTGCCGCATGGCAAGTTCGGGCCAGCCGGCGAGGACCTTGTCGTTCAGCGCGGTGAGGCGCTGCTCGTTCCCCGAAGGCAAGTCGACGATGCGCAGGTCGCCAGGGCGATACACGTCGCTTGCGAGGATCAGCAGCCTGGCCGCGGTCGCGCCGAGCAGCATGCACGATCGCTGCCCCTCGACCACAGGTGTCATGCGGGGCGACCCATCAAGAGCGATACGCCAAACCTGCGTTTCCCCCCCGGCCTGAACGCTCGCGAAGACCTCGTCTCCAACGATCTCGAGGCCACGGGAAAAGGCGAGTTCCCAGATCGGCGTGTCTTCGTGCACGCGCATGCCGATTTGCACGGCAAGATCGGGCGTACGGCAGTCGATCGCCCCGTTTGCGAGATCGAAGGTGTACAGGATCGAGAGCGGGACGGTGGTCGTGGAACGATAGGCCCCGAACACGAGCAAGCCGGTTCCATCCGGAAGCCAGCGAGTCTGTGTAACATGCCAGCCCTCACCCAGCGGCTGCGTGACCTGTCTGGTCGCGAAATCGAGGATGTGGGGCATCGGCGCGCTGCCGCCACCTGGCTTCGCCGCGCCCTCGATCGCACCGAACAGCAACCGGTCGCCGTTCGGGCTGAACTCGGGCTGCGAGCAATTGCCCAGCCCTTCCGTTACGCATTCGAGCGTTCCTGCGGCTATATCCAGAATATCGACCCGCTGGCTGATCCGGTCCACAAAGCCGATGCCTTCAATGCGAAAGCCCGGCTTGGTGATGCGGTGCAGGCCCGCCGCGGGCGGCTGAACGTTCACGACCGTTGTCGCCAACCGCGTGCCATCTGGCGACCATGCCAGCGGCGGCTGCGGCATCCCGCCGGCGACCGGCACGTCTCTCGTCACACCTTGCGCGAAATCGTGGATGCAGATGCGCGGCGACCCGCCGTCGATCCGGATATAGGCGAGCTTGCTACCATCGGGTGACCAGGCCGGGCCGCTTACGTGTACATCGCCGGTCACCAACGGATGTTCATCACCGCTCGCCGCATCGATCAGCAACAACTCGAAGAACTCGCCGTCGCTCGGACAATCGGGACGGGACAGGATCGCTGCCGCCCGGCTTCCGTCGGGCGAAAGACGCGCGTCCCGCACGAACCGCAATGCAAGCACGTCGTCGGGTCGAAGCACGTCGGGCGCCGCTTGAACGCGCTGGCTCAGATCGTTCATGTCGTCAAACCTCACGTGCAATTCAGAAGCGCGCCGTCAGGACAGCGCCGAAGGTTCGCGGCTGCACGACGGTGACGCGCGCGGGTCCGCCTGCGAATGCGAAATTGGTGGTGGCGGAAAGCTGGCCGCGCGTGTCGAACACGTTGCGGATATAGAGGTCCAAGCTGTACGGCCCCTTTTCCAGCGATGCGCGCAAATCGACCGTGTCGAAAGCCGGCAGCACATATTGCGGCCCGCTTGTCGACGCATCGAAGCTGGCCGTGCGCTCACCAGTATATTTCCAGCTCGCGCCGATTGAGCCCGAAAGGTCGCCATTGTCGAAGAGCTGATAGTCGGTGGCTGCGTTCAGCGACCAGCGCGGTGAGTTGGGCAGTCGTTCGCCGTCGCGTCCTGCCAAGTCGGGCGCGGCTTGCGTCAGCCGCGAATCGATCCACGCACCCGACACGTTCAGCGTCCAGACCGACACCGGCCGCGCAGTGAACGCGAACTCGATGCCCTCGCTGCGCGCCGTGCCGCCATTGGCGAACACGCCGATGCCGTTGACGATCCGTGGCAGCTGAATATTTTTCCAGTCGATACGGAAGGCCGAGATGTCAGCCGTGAGCCATGGCAGCGGCCGCAGCTTCACGCCCGCTTCGTAATTCCACAGCGTATCGTTGCGGAACGCGGTCGCGCCCAGGGGTTGGCCGGTATCTGGGTCGGCAATGGTCAGATTCGGCCCGCCGGGCCGATAGCCGCTCGCCGCCCGCAGATAGATCATGTTGTCGGGCGAGAACCGATAACGGACTGTGCCGAGATAGGTGGTCACGGTGTCATTCGCCGACGATCCAGGGTTGGACGCGCCGATCAGGCCGCTGCCGATCTGCCGGAAGCTTTGCTCGTTGCGGCTGACGCGCAGCCCCAGCGTCGCGTCGAGCCGGTCGGTGAAATGATAGGTGGCGTTGCCGTAACCGGCATATTCGCGATAGGTTGCCGGAATATCAAACCGGCCAATATCGAGCGGTAGCGGCGCCCCCATGAAGCTGCCGGCAAGCAGCTGATATTTGCTCAGCTCCTCGTCGGTGTAATAGAGGCCGACGATATATTCGAGCGTACGGCTCCCGCTCGATGCCAGGCGGACTTCGGCCGTCGTCTTGTGCAGCGACAGCCGTGAGGTGACCGAAGCCGCATCGAGCGGCAGAAAAGCCCCAAACACGGGCGGATAAGCTTCGCTCGCGTCCTGGATATAATCGTTGACCAGCCGCTGCCTGCCGACCGTCGCCTGAAGACTGGCGAAATCGAGATCATACTCGCCGCCGACGGAGAACAGTTCGGCCTTCTGGCGAAAACGAGACGCGTTGGGCTGTGAGTTGCGCCAGTCGCCGTGGACCGGCTGTCCAGTCGGGATACTGTAGTAGACCTCGCTCGATCCATGGCGGTCCAGCCGCTGCGCGAGCGCGGTTGCGCGCAACGTCAGTCGATCGGTCGGCGCAAAGGCGAGCGAGATGCGGCCGACCTGCTTGTCGTAGTGGTCGATGTTCTTCTCGCCCCGCGCGACATTGTCGACCATGCCGCCGTCATAGGCGTGCAGCCCGCTCGCGCGGATCGCCAGCTTGCCGGAAACCAGCGGCACATTGATCGCGCCCCGCACGGCATAGCCCTCGCTCTGATCGTGCGCATAGCCTTCGAGCTGCGCCATGCCTTCGAGCTGATCGAGCTGCGGCGACGTCAGCACATATTTGAGCAGGCCGCCGAGCGCGCTGGCGCCATAAAGCGTGCCCTGCGGTCCGCGCAGCAACTCGACCCGCTGTACGTCGAAGCTGCCGAGCTCAAGCCCGATCTGCGACAGTCCAGAATAGGCCGAGCCTGAACCGAACGGAATATCGTCGATATAAGTCGCGACGGTTGCGGCGGTATCGAAGCCGACCGAAATGCCGCGCACGTTGATCTGCGTCTGGCCGGCGCCGCCGAAACTGTAGCTCGAAACACCCGGAAACTGTAACGTCAGGTCTTCGAGCTTCTGAATGCCCTGGCTCGACAAGGCCTCGCCGGTAACCACGGCCAGCGACTGCGGTACGTCGCGCACCGATTCCTCGCGCTTTTGCGCTGTCACGACGATCTCGTCGCTGATTTCGGATTGTGGCGGCGTCTGCGCCCAGGCTGCCGGGACGGAAAAGGTGGCCGACACCAGCGCCGTCGTTGACAATGCCGCCTTGAGCGCAACGCGACCAACGCGTTCGATTTGGCCGTCCGTCAGTTCGGTTGACATCATCCCCTGGTTCTCCCTCATCCGACTCATTTTTCTTTACTAGAGCGGGCGCCCGAATTATGAATGCGTTATTGCATCTGTCAATAGGCTTCTTCGAACTTGGCAGAGCGGCTATGGGGATCCGCTAGCTGGCGGGGTGAGGAATGCGGAAAACAGATCCAACGAAAGTGCAGGAGCAGCGCGACAGGATCATCCAGGGCGCGCTCAAATGCTTCGCTCGGAAGGGCGTGCATGGCACGTCGACCGACGACATATGCCGCGCGGCGAAGGTGAGTTCGGGTGCTCTCTACTATTACTTCAAGTCGCGCGACGGACTGATCCACGACGTCATCGTCCATGCGCACCAGGCGCGCGACCACCTGCTTCTAGGCCTTATCGACACGCCGGATATGTTGAAGGCGTTGACCAGCATCCAGGTAGCCAGCGCGCAGGTGATTGCCGCCCAAGGTGTCCCCGTCGAGGTCTATCTGGAGTTGCTGGCATATTCGACGCGCAATGCAAAGGCAGGCGTCGCCTTCCGGGAAGCGGCAGAACGGGTTTTGGATATCTTAGAACAAGCAGTCCGCGCGAACCAGATTGCGGGGAAGCTGCGTGCCGACATCGATCCTGAACGCTTGGCGCGTTTCATCACCGCCGCCGTGACGGGGATGTCAGTTGCCGAGATATTGCAAGGGTCTGGATCGCATGAGGATTTCGCAATCACCCTCGCGCTTATACTGGGCGGTGACGGCAAGACGGACGGTAAAGCGGAAGATTAAGGCGGAGAGTCGCGGGGTACACCTGCCGGCACTGCGAAAGGGGAGTCGCACAAAGTCATGACCGGCGATGAAATTTGGGATGCCGCCCGCCAGGCAATCGATCGCATTCGCGACGACCGCGAAGCCGAGCGGCAGAACATCGTGCGCGTTGCAGCGCCCGGCACGGCGGCGGCGATCCGCAGCAAGGCGGCGCCCGGAGCCCCGCGCGCGCTGGCGGACGTAATCGATGATGCCGTCGGGATATTCGCCAATCGCGTCCGGATGGATCACCCGCGCTTTTACGGCTTCATCCCGTCTCCCGCTTCGCCGGTCGCCTTTATTGGCGACATGCTGACCGCCGGCTTCAATCCGCATGCCGGCAGCTGGATGCAGAGCTCTGGGCCGGCCGCGATCGAGCAAGGGCTGATTGCCTGGCTTGCGAGAAAGACCGGGCTGCCGACGACAGCCGGGGGACTCTTCGTCTCTGGTGGATCGATGGCCAATCTGACCGGGCTGATGATCGCACGCGACCGCAAACTACCTGCTGAGGCGCGTCGCCAAGGCGTAGCCTATGTCTCGACCCAGACGCATTCTTCCGTCGCCAAGGGACTGGCTATCCTTGGCCTGCTACCTGATCAGGTCCGCAAGGTTCCGGTCGATGCCGATCGCCGGCTTGATGTTCAAGCGCTGGCCGCCGCGATTGCCGCCGACCGCAGTGCCGGGCGTTTGCCCTTCGCCGTGGTCGCCAGTTGCGGCACGACCAACACCGGCAGCATCGACGATCTTCGCACGATTGCCGAACTCGCCGGGCGCGAGGACATCTGGATGCATGTCGACGGCGCCTATGGCGCCAGCGTCGCGCTCTCGCATCGCCACCACACGTTGGTGGACGGCCTTGGACGAGCAGACAGTATTTCATGGGACGCGCACAAATGGCTGTTCCAGACCTATGGCTGCGGCATGGTGCTCGTGCGCGATCGCGCGCATCTGATCGAAAGCTTTGCAAATAGCGCCGAGTATCTGCAGGACGCGATCGCCGATACAGAGACGCCCAACTTCTGGGATTATGGCGTCGAGCTGACCCGCCCGGCTAGAGCAATGCGGTTATGGTTCACCCTGCAGGTGATGGGTGAGACAGCGCTGGGTGATGCGATCGATCACGGGTTCGACCTGGCCGAGGCGTTGGAAGCGCAGCTTTGGTCGCTTCCCGATTGGCAGATCGTTTCGCCCGCGCAGCTTGGCATTGTTACCTTCCGCTATGCACCGGACGGGCGCCCGGCGGCGGACTTGGACGCACTTAACACCGCGATCGCGCGCCGTATGGTAGAAGAGAATCTGGGGGCGCCACTGACCACACGCCTGGACGGGGTGGTGGTGATGCGCGTATGCGCCATCAGCCCGTCAGCCTCAGCGGACGATATTCGCGCGA
>TARA_R110000782_G_scaffold270358_1_pt1 | contig 13076 bp, 4 predicted proteins | sample TARA_R110000782 | Tara Oceans TARA_R110000782 (sample SAMEA4397859) | marine metagenome | biome: Polar Biome; feature: [SRF] surface water layer (ENVO:00010504); material: water (ENVO:00002006), including particulate matter (ENVO:01000060) such as... | depth 5 m
ATTATTTTCTGTATCTTTAGATTATAACGAATCATCATATTAAATTAAATGGAATTAAAAATAAGAAAACTAATTGAATCCGATTGGGACACATTAGTTGATTTATGGTCTATGTGGCCTGAATGGACAGAGCATCCTGCAAAAAACATGTTACCTGAAAATGGTACGGGCGGTTATATTGTAGAAAAAGGTGAAATACCTATTGTTGCTGGGTTTTTATACACAACTAATTCAAAAATCTGCTGGTTAGAATGGGTTGTTTCTAATATAGAATATAGAGAAGCAGATAGAAAAAAAGCTTTAGAATTATTAATCACAGGCATAGAGCATGTTGCCAAACAAAGTGGTGGTGAAATTATTTTTAGCATAGCAAGAAATCAAGGGCTGGTACATACTCATAAAAAGTTAGGTTATAGAGTAGACGAAAAGCCTTCATACGAAATATCAAAAAACATTAAATAATATGGGTGTAATAACAGCGGGTATAGCTGCTTCAGCATTAAGTGGAGCTGTTTCTGCAAACCAAGCAAAAAAAGCGGCGGGTAGAGCCGGTAGACAAGCAGCGCAAGCAGCGGCAGAAGTGGCTGCTATAAAAAATGCTAGAGTACCTATAACAAATCCTTATGCATCAACTAGTGATTTATCTGGTTTAGCTGTAGATTTAAGTAGTATGATTTCTAATCCTTTTGCAAACCTTGGTGTTGCAACTCAAGCTGCTGAAATTCAAATAGAACAATCAAATTTAGCTTTGTCAAATGCTTTAGATACTTTAGCTACTACAGGTGCTAGCGCTGGTGGTGCAACCGCTTTAGCGCAGGCTGCATTAGCTAGTAAAAAAGGAGTCAGCGCAAGTATAGAACAACAAGAAGCACAAAACCAAAAAGCTAGAGCTCAAGGTGAAGCTCAAATGGATCAGTTGAAAATGTCAGAAGCACAAAGGCTTCAGCAAGTACAAATATCAGAAGGACAAAGAGTTCAAAGTGCTGATGCAGCTGGTAAACAATTTGAAATGCAAATGAAAGAAGCTAGATCTAACGCTGATCTAGGTTACAGCGCAGGTAAAGAAGCAAACGCTTTACAAGCACAAGCAAATGCTAGAGCGGCTCAAGGGGCTGCATGGGGTAGTGCTATCAGTGGTGCAATGAGTTTTGCAGGTCAAATTGGTGCTGCTAATTTAGGCACAACTGGGTTTGATACTGCAGGTAATAAAACTAGCGGAACTTTTTTTAAAGCAGCAAAAGATTTAAGATAATAAAATATTAAAATATGAGTGCATATAGTAATTTTAGAGCGGTCAATGATCAGTCGGCAATGGGTTGGGCTTCAGTAGCTCAAGGCGTTGCGAAAGGCTTAACAAATCTTGGTAGTAGCATAGCAACTACCATGGAAAACAATAGAAAACAAACTTTAAAGCAGAAAGAAAAATTTGCTTTAACATTTGGAGAAATGTCTTTACAAAAAAATCAAGATCTAACAAAAGCTAGAGAAGATATTGGAAAACTAGGTGGTGATGAAGGAATTACTAATTTATATCTTAATCAACAAACGGATTTAATGAATGGTGTCGGTAAAGAAGGTGATACTGATTATCAAATGGGTTCAATTGAAGCAGCAACTCGAGTAGCTACTGGAGACTGGAGTACTCAAAAAGAATTAAATAAGCTACAAGATACTGTAAACAAAGCAGACAATAATTTAATTTCAATTATGGAAACAGCTGGGGTTATAGTAACTGAAATTGATGAAATTAGTACAAAATATCCAGCGGGTTCGGTAGGCGGAGGTAATGAAAAAGCGTGGTTAGGTGGTTCTTTTGGAGAAAGAAGTGCTACTAGTTTTACAACTTTTGCTTTAAATGAAAGAGAAGTTCCTGGTGTAGATACGACTTATGATCTTAATAAAGAAACTGGAAACTTAACATTTAAACATACTATAAAAAAATCAGATCCAAAAATATCTGGAATGGATCCCTCTGAGTTTACTGATTGGGAAAAAGCTAACATGAAAGACAACGGGGACAGTTGGACTATAACTCAAGTATTAACCAAAGACATGTTGAAAAAGCCTTTAGATTTATATAGAGATGTAGATAAAGGGGTAGACTATAAAGAAGAAGGTGGTCCTATTAATGTTTTTAAAGATGGAACACTTAATGGAAAATTTACGTATGATGTTAAAACTCAGATTTCAGACAAAGATAATAAAGATTATGAAATACCCGTGAATCAACTATGGATAGATACTGAATTAATAGAAGCTGAATATACTGGTGTTTTAGATGGAAAAATTGACGGTTACATTTTTTCCATGAGTGCACAAGAAAAAAGAGATTATTTTTTAACTAGAAGAGATATAACTTTAGCTTCTGATTTTACCGCAAAAACTCCTGAAGAACAAAAAGCGTTTATAAAAGAGATAGAAACGAAGGCATTAAGAGAACAACTATATGGCAATTTTGAAAATAGAAAAATGACAGACGAGGAAGCTGCTATATTAATAAACCAGGGTTCTAATAAAGGTAAATATGTTGTTGGAAGCGATGAATACAAAGCTTGGAAAGAAACACCTCAATATTTTGCAAAACCTAAATATGGTAATAGAATAAATGTAGGACCAGGAAGTGCAGGTTATGCCGAAAGAATAGATAGAAAAGGATATAATATGATATTTAACCAAAAAAGTTTTAATTCTGGTGATACTATATACGCTAATTCTAAATTAAAATCTACAATGATTGCTGTATATGATGAAGACGCAAAGCTGTGGCAGTTAAAAGAAAAAGCTAGCGTATCTTCAAGCCAAGCTGGTGCAAAACCTGGATCAAGTCAGAGCGTTTCTAAACAAAAATATGTTAACGTAGGAGATCCTACTACTTTAGCCGCTATACAAAGAGGTGGACAATTAGGATACACAAAAAGATAATAATATGAAATACAAAAGACCTAGTGGAGAAATCTTGGATATGGCGCAAATTGAAAATTTAGCTGCGTCTCAAGACCCTCCAATTTCAGCGTATGAATATATAGATAACATGGGTTTAGCAGCCTATATAGAAGAAAACCAAGAGTTTGAGGATTTTCAAACAGGCATGACACAAGACCCGGGTGCAAGTGTGATGCCAAACCAAGGAGCACCCAACAATACGGGCTTAAGCTCGGAAACTACTTCTTTGGATTTACTAAAGAAAGCAGATCAAATAAAAACTGCAAGTGCAACAGCTGATTTAGATGCCGCGGTAGTTGATTACGAAAGAGCAGATGAAGATTTTGAATTTAAAGGAGGCGCAACAGGTTATGTTAAAAGTTTAAGGTATCAAAAAATAAAAAATGAAGAGCGTAAATTAAGAAATGCTCCATACAATTTATTTGCTCCAGCTTCTTTTTTAGATGAAGAACCAGATGAGGTTTTAAAATATTTAACTAAAGAATTAAGTAGTTCAGGTATAGGTTTTGAATTAAAAGGCAATACTATATATGCAGATGTTAACGGTGAAATATTGGAACTTCCGCTAACAGGTGATAGAATGCTTGGTCAAGGTGGAACTGCAGAATATACTGATTCAGTAATAACCACTGCTTTATATAGCAGTACTAGAGATAGATTTGATAAAAATTTTAATAAAATACTAGCATACGATAGAGCCACGAGAGGCGCTTTGCACGAGGTAAATTATCAAAATAATGTCATAGATTTATTACAAGGTGATATTGCTGTAAACAATATTACGTCTGGTTTAAAAGATGGTAGTATTAATTCTATGGAATTTAATAATACCTTAAATGGAACAGGCTATAGCTTAAAACCTTATTATAATCAAATAAACAAACAAGGTTTTGATACTGAAGTTAAACAAGAGTTAGGTGGTTATAAATTATTATATGGAGATGAAATTGTTGCAACAAATGATTTTACTGATTTAGTTACACTTGGCAGGGATGGGGAACTAACAACCTACAATGAAGATGCTATTGAGAAATATCTAAAAGAAAATTTAAACACTGATCAACAAACAGTTTTAAGAAAAAACCTATTTAAAGGTTTTGCTGCATATGTACAGAACGAAAAGAAAATGCAGAATGATGTAAAAAATAGTATTACACCTCAACAGGTGAATGCTAAATTTGTATCTAATAATAATTTTGAACTATTTGAAAATTCACTTTTTAATATACTACAAAGTATTGATACTGGTGATGGGCCTTTGTTTAATAAAAAAGAAATACAAACTTTAAAAAATCATTTTGATCAAGCTAGTAAAACTGATTTGGATGCGGTTTTTAATAAAAGAGTAAATCTTTATAGCACAAAAGAATATAACGAAAAAGATTCAGATAATGTAATCAAACCTTTGTTTGATAGAAAAACAAGTTTAGAAGGTTTACCTCAAGACCTAATAGATAAGCTAAATGCTTCGTATAAAATACCTAATGCTGGTGTGTTTAGTTATGATAACTTAATAAAAGCTTATCAAGCAAAAGCTACAGATCAACTTCAAAAAGAAAGAGAATTGCCATTACAAGAAAAATTAATGATGGCTAAAACATTACCTTTTACTGACTCTGAAGGTAAAACATCTGAAATTACTGTAAATCAATTTTTAAACGAAACAGTAAGCTCTATGAAAAATGCTTCTATAGAGATAAAAAATGATAATCTTAATGCTTTTAAAACTGTATTTGAAGAAACAGATAATGAACTACAAACGGTTGTAGAATCTGGAGCTAAATCTATTGTTGAAACAATTAATTTAACAAAAATTCCAGTTAAATTAAACTACACTGTAAACGACAGTAGTGAATTAATATATGATCTTCAGCCTACAAAAGAACTAAATGAAGATCAACAAGATATTTTTGATAATTTACAAATAGACTTGATGGAATGGCAACAAGTTTTATTTGATTTAGATATTGATAGAAGAAAGTCTATAAACAATTATCTTAATACTGTTGTTGAAATTAAAAGAGAAGATGCTGATATAGCTACTCAAAAAGTAGACGAAAAAGAAGATTTGATAGCGTCTTTAGTTAAAGATATTGATCCTGAAACAGGTGAAAATTATACAATACAAAAAGCTAAAGAAATTGCGAAAAATTTAAAAGACAGATCTAACGATAGTGTTTTTGATTTGGCCTATAAAGAATATGGTATAGGATCTTTAATGGTTAATGATTTTTATCAAGCTACTAAAGGTATATTTTTAGCAGTACCTACTATTTTTGGAAGTGAATATGCTATAGACGAACAAAGACAAATCAATAAAAACAGAGAGCTTTATCAAAGCATGTTATCTTATGACAAGACTCAGGGCCAGGCGGATAAATATGTGTTAAGAACTTTAGCTCAACAATTTCCTAATATAATATTAGCTATTGGTACAGCGGGTGCTGGTACAGCTTCTGGCATGTTAAGCACTAGCGCTGTTAAATGGGCGGTTGCCGGTACATTTGGTTTGAGTTCTGGTGCAGATAAAAATAGAAACTTAAATCTTCAAAAAGAATTAGTAGATGTTGCCAAGAATCAAATAAAATGGTTACAAGATGCTAAGCAAAAAGGAAAAATTGACCAAGTTTCTTACGCTAAAGGAATGGCTGATGCCAATCAAACCTTAGCCATGAATGATATGACTGATGCTCAAATAATTGGATCATCTCTTATGACAGGTATTATAGAAGGTGGTGTTACTAGATACATTGGTACAGCTAACAATAGTGTAAAATTTTTAGATGATATAGCTGGTGGCACTAGTATTAGTATGGTAAATTTAGCTAAAAACTCTAAATGGTATAACAGAGGTTTGTTTGGTATAGAGTATTTAAAAAGAACTGGTTTCGAGGTTATAGAAGAAAGTATAATATATGGGGGTACTCAATTATTAAGTGAAACATTAATATTAGGTAAAGATTTTGATCTTTCTCAGTTAGATGATATAGCGTTAAGCACTATAATAACCGCAGGTACATCAAACACTTCAGTGGCTTATTCAGGTTTAGTAAATGTTAGTTTAGCCGCGGAAATTAAAGAAACATCAAACAAAGTAGCTTCTAAAATAGAGAGAGCATATAACATGCTTCAAAGAACTGATCTAACAGAAGCACAGAAAAAAGGGTTTATTGCTGATTTAGCAGAGTATGGATCTGAATTAGCTTACTTAAATGAACAAGCGGGCACTGATGCAATGGCTTTAGGTGCTAGAAATTTAAGAAATTTATTATCATTTGAACAAATAAGAAATTCATTATACACACAAGCTGGTGTTGTATTAGGATCGGAAAAAAACGTAAATAGAGTTGTTGGTCAATATAAAAGAAAATTAAAACCTGTTGCCAAAGAAACTTTTGAAAAACAAATGTCAGATGTAGATGCTGCTATCAATGATGTTAAAAATTCTCCTAAAGATTATGTAAGTGTTATTAGTACTATTAATAGTAATGAAAAAGGTGGATTATATGATATAACCGCTGCTAAATTAAAAGAGTCTGGTAACAAGCAATGGCAAAATGCTAAAAATCCTCGTGAAAAAATTACACTTGTAATGAGTGAAATCAGAAAAGATATTGAAGCAAGTTTTCTTAAAAAAGCAAAAGATAAAAGAACTTATCTAGGTAAAGCTTTAGAACGAGGGTGGTTATCTTTTAACAATGACCAAGCTAATTTACCTAAAGATAAACAGTTAACTAAAGAAGATTATTTTAAAATTTCTGCTAAAAATTTACAACAATTAGAAACAGAAAATGTTATTATAACAACAGAATCTCAAAAGGCTGCGGGAGTTATAAGTAATTTTGAAAACCTTACATTAGTTCAAGCTAAAGATGGAGATCTTAAGCAAGAACTAAAAACAATGTTAGAGAATAAAGAAATAAACGTTGTTGATTATCAGAAAATTTTAAGCAATTTGAAACCTGATAAAAAAAAGGGTGCTACAGCTAATGGTTTTGTTATTGGAGATAAGTATGTTGTTATAGATTCTAAAACCGCAGGTGAAAAAATGGCTGTAGGACAAATAGAAGGAGGTGTTGTTGTTGTTCACGAGTTTGCTCACATTACTGATGATGCATTTTTTGGTAACACAATGGTTAAAGGTGAAACAGTATTATCTAAAAGAGGAGGTGAATATGCTACAAATTTATTTAAATTTATGGCTGTAAACAAATCCCAAGATAGTATGCTTGATAAAATACATCAGGAATCATTAGCGGCAGTAATGCAATACTCTAGTTTTAAAGGGAATATAGATCAATTAGCTGGAAGAGAAGTAGATTTTAACACGCAAAGCGATCGGTTTAAAGATGAATATACTAAAGAAGTTCAATCCAGATTATTTGGTGAAGAGTCTAGAGGAAATATTAATTTTGAAAAAGCAGAAAAGTTTGGTATAGTTCAAAGGAAACTAAATGATTGGTTTGGTGTAGGTGAAAACATGAGTACACCTCAACAAGCTTTTGAATATGCTGTGTCAAATAATGCTGCGGCAAGAAAAGGTGATTTAACTCAAATAGTTAGAAGAACAATAGCAAAACAAAAAGCAAAACCTAAAAGCAAAGGTGTTAAAAAATCTCAATCAGTTTCTACTTTAAACAAGATAAACGATAAAAACAAAAATGTAGAAAACTATAAACTAATTACACAGGATCAATTAACTACAATGGTAGACAAAGTAGCAAACAGAACTTGGAGTAGATTTGGTAAACCAATACCTGCAAACATAAGAGAAAAGTTTCTTGGCAGCAAAGGTGATGAAAGTGGTAGAAAAAAATGGATCAATGATGCTCAGCAAATATTAAACACAATAGCTTTAGATTTTGATGCAAGCAGAGCTACATTTCCTAGCTACATGGCAAACACAGGTATGCAGAGAGCAAACGCTTGGGCTAGACAGGAATTTGGTATCCCAAGTGCAGAACAAGGCTCTAGAGTTGATGTAGAAACGTCTAAAGAAGCGCAAGCAAAGCAAGACACTGGTAAAGATTTAAAACAAAGAGCTATAGTTGAATCTAAAGAAACTATACCTTCTATAAAAGAAAATATAAAAACTAAAAATAAAAAATCTTTAATATCTAACATACAAAGAGGGGTTGAAAAAGAGGTAAGATATAAACTACCTAAAATTGGAGGAAATCAAACCGTAAAAAGTAAATCAAACTTAATTCAAGCTTTGAGTAAAGGTTTAGAATCTACGCAGATTAATGGTAAAAATTTATATGCTACTGTAATAGATGAAATAGGTGGTAGAAACAAAACACTACCTCAGTTTGAGCAATTTCTTAATGACAACTATTCTTCATTGTTATCACCAGGAGGGTTGACAACAACTTATCTATCTAAAGCTTTTCCTCAAGCTGTACAAAAATATGTTAATGGTATGGGTTGGGTTAACTATAATGTATGGAAAGGAAGAACAAAAGGAACTAAACAAGGGCAGGTTGATTTTTATAGAACTAGTGAAGGTCCATATCAAGGATCTACTTCTGGCATGCAAAAAACAAGGCGTATACCTAATATTAAAAATGTTATACCACTTTCTCAATTCAAAGGTAAATATGTTGACGGGATAAATAATAAAGTTAAGGTTGCTCCAACAGAAGCTTTGGCAAAACAAATCACTAAAGAAGTTGGGTTAGAGGTGTTTAATGAAGAAATAAATAAAGAGTCTAGTGTTACAAAAACTCAATTTACAGACAGACAAGAATTGTTAAACCAACTATCTGATGTTTATAATTTAGAAGCAGAGATTAACTTAGAAACAGAAAGAAGAGGTATAAAAAATAGTTTATCACTATTAAACCCAGATAAGTTCAACAACTGGGTAGAAAATAAAGATAAATTTTTCCAAGATATATTAAATTTACCTGATAACAAAAAGAACGATTATAAATCTATACGTAGAGCGCATGTAAATAGTTACGGTGATTTATACAGTAAAGAAGAGCATGATGGAATATCTAGACAGTTTAGCAAACTATTAGTTCCCGTAACAAAAGCAGATGTTAAAGTTTTAAAAAATAAAAAATCTTTATTTGAATATTTAGAGGATATTGCGTTTGCAGCCGACGTTAACCAAACTATAGTTCAATTTACAGGTGCTTCTATAGTGAACGAAGAAGGCATAACTATACCTTATAAAATTTCTGAAATGACTAGAAATTTAGATATGGTATTAGAAGGAAGGCAATTTGTAAATGAAGTTTTTGCACCGGCTTTAATTAATAAGTATGGTAAAGACAAAGCTTTAAATATGCTTGTTGCTTATGCTAAGTCTACTTTTAGTCAAGGTCAAGGTAAATTTGGAGCTTTTAAATATGTTAATGGTCAGGTTGTATCTTCCAATGAATCAAGTAATAGAACATCTTTATTTGGTAAAGCAGATGTAGATATATTACAAAATATAATACAAACAAATTTTACCAACGTAATAAGTATAGCTAACAATACTATTGTATTTAATGACGGCACAAAAAGTAGAAAAGTAGATATAAATACCAGCGCTGATGTTAAACAAGGTAAGCGTAAAGATTCTGTAAACCATTTAAAAGGTCTTACTAAGAAACAAATAACTAAAGACAAAGCTGATGCAAAGCTAGCAAGAGAATTCACTGAAGCTATAGTTGATGCTCTCCCTGCTAAAGGCGAAAACAATAATTTAACAGCCTTAATATTAGCTACCTTAAATGCTAGTTCAAATAGCGCGTTAAGATTAGCTGCTCCTGTTTGGGGTAGATCAACAGTTATGCCTTATGCTAATTTAAAAAGAACTATAATAAAAGATGGTAAACCTGTACAAGCTGCTAATTATAGATATGAGCATGCTGTTCCTGCAAGAGTAGTATTGTGGTATCTTTATGATTCTAAAATTAATAAAAATAAAGATATAAATTTAGATTTATTATTTGAAGACTACAGGGTAACAATTATCCCTATTAAAGAAGTAGACGATGTTTTAAGAGATGCAGGTTTTAGTTCTATTATGTTAGCTAATTATGTACCGGGAGATCAAACTTGGTGGAAGAGATATTTTAATAGATTTACTAAAGGTAAAATACCTTATGCTTTAGAGTCTTACGAAACAGGGGATGTAATTGGTGAAGATTTTCAGGAATATTTTGAAAACAAAATGCCTGTTGTGTTTAAGTCTAATTCTCAAAAAGTAGTGGCTCAAGATAGAAACACAGATATAGCTATGCGTAATGCTAGAAGTTCTGCTAAATATTCTAATAGTATTAAAAAAATTAGAGTATTTGATTTTGATGATACATTGGCAAAAAGTAATTCTCAAGTTTTATACACAATGCCTGATGGATCTCAAGGAAAACTAAACGCTACTGAATTTGCTAAACAAGCTGCTAGTTTAGAAAGAAAAGGTGTTGTTTGGAATTTTGAACAATTTAATCAAGTTGTGGATGGTAAAAAAGGACCTTTATTTAAAGTTGCTAAAACTATTCAAGACAAAAGAGGATCAGAAGATATATTTGTCTTAACAGCAAGACCACAAGAAGCCGCATTACCTATACAAGAGTTTTTAGCTTCAATAGGTTTAAATGTACCTATTGAAAACATAACTGGATTAGAAGATGGTAGAGCAAAAGCTAAAGCTGATTGGATTATAAATAAATTTGCTGAAGGTTATAATGATTTTTATTTCACTGATGATGCTATAAAAAATGTAGAAGCGGTTAAAAATGCTTTAGAAGTTTTAGACGTAAAATCAAAAGTGCAAATTGCTAGAGTAAAGTTTTCAAAAAGCGTTAATCAAGATTTTAACGAAATGATTGAAAGAAATAAAGGTATTAAAGCTGATGCAAGATATTCAGAGGTTGTTGCTCAGAGAAAAGGAAGAAATAAAAAAAGATGGAACTTTTTTATACCTCCTTCTGCTGATGATTTTAGAGGTCTTACTATGTATATGTTTTCTGGCAAAGGAAAGCAAGGGGAAAAAGACATGCAGTGGTGGAACAAAACATTGATACTTCCTTATACTAGAGGTGTAGCTGCTATAGAAAGAGCTAAACAGCAAGTATCAAATGATTATAGAGCTTTAACTGCTGGTTTTCCTAAAATAAGAAAAAAATTAAGAAAAAAAATATCAGGAGAAGAGTTTACAAGCGACGAGGCCGTGCGAGTTTATTTATGGGATTTAGCTGGTTATAAAATACCTGGAATATCTAAAAGAGATCAAACTAAGTTGTCTAAAATTGTTAGAGAAGATTCTAATTTATTAGCTTTTGCTAATGGAGTTAAAGCTATAACAAAACAAGAGTTGTATGTTGAGCCGTCTCAAAACTGGAGTGCTAGCACTATCTTGTCTGATTTAAACTCTTTAACAAATAACGTTAGTAGAAAAGAATATTTAAATGAATTTATTGAAAATTCTGATTTAATATTTTCAGAAGAAAATTTAAATAAAATAGAAGCCGTATATGGAAGCAGAGTTAAAGAAGCTTTGATTAACATAATACATAGAATGAAAACCGGTAGAAATAGTACGGTGGGAGATAATAGAATAGTAAATAGATGGAATCAGTGGGTTAATAATTCTGTTGGTGCTATTATGTTTTTAAACAGAAGATCTGCATTGCTACAGCTAATATCATCTGTTAATTTTATAAACTGGTCAGATAATAATCCTGCTATGGCTGCCGCGGCTTTTGCTAATCAACCACAGTATTGGAAAGATGTAGTAAAATTATTTAATTCAGATAAATTAAAACAAAGAAGATCTGGTTTAAAAGGTGATGTAAATGAAGCTGAAATTGCAGCAGCTGTTAAAGGTGCAAAAGATAAAATGACAGCTTTTATTAGTGTGTTGTTAAAATATGGTTTTACATTTACACAAGTTGCGGATAGTGTTGCTATAGCAACCGGTGGAGCTACTATGTACAGAAACAGGATAAATACATATACTAAACAAGGTATGACTACGGCAGATGCTGAATCCAAAGCTTTTGAAGATTTTAGTTTAATATCAGACGAATCACAGCAATCTGCAGATCCAATGATGATTTCAGGCCAACAAGCGGGTACGTTAGGTAGAATAATTTTAGCTTTTCAAAATACACCTATGCAGTACACTAGGTTAATGAAAAAATCTGCTTTAGATTTATTAGCAGGAAGAGGAGATGCAAAAACCCATATGAGTAAAATAATATATTATGGCACTGTACAAAACTTTATATTTTCAGCTCTGTCTAATGCTTTATTTGCTTTAGTTCCTGGTTTTGAAGATGAAGACGAAAATCTTACAGACAAAGAACAATTAGAAAAATATGGTAAAGTAATAAACAGCAAGCAACAAAGAATATTGAACAATATGATGGATAGTATTTTAAGAGGTAGTGGTTTAGCTGGAGCTGTTCTTTCTACTTTTAAAAATGCTGTATTAAGGTACCAGCGAGAAGAAGAAAAAGGTTTTACAGCTGATCACACTTATACCTTGATAGAGCTTGCAAACGTTTCTCCACCTATTGGCTCTAAATTAAGAAAAATTTATAGCGGTATACAAACTAAAAAGTTTGAAAAAGATGCTATTGCCGAAAGAGGATTTGATGTAACAATAGATGGGAAATTTAACTTAAGTCCTTCTTATCAAGTGGCAGGAGATGTTATATCTGGATTTACAAACCTTCCCTTAGATAGATTAGTTGCAGAAGTAAATGCTGTAACAGAAGCTTTAGATAATAGAAATACAGTTTGGCAAAGAATAGCTTTAGGTATTGGTTATAGAAGTTGGGATGTTAATGCTAAAAACGAAGAGCATGATTTATTAAAAGAAGAAGGTAAGGTTAGAAGAAAAGAAGAGGGTAAAATAAAAGCTAAAGAAACAAGAGCAAGAAAAAGAAAAGAAAAATACGAAGCATATTTAGAAACATTGTCTCCTGAAGAATATAAAAAAGAAATTGAAAATCAACAAGAGATTGATAAAATGTTTGAAGAAGTAGATTTTGATAAAATATTTGAAAATATAAATATTTAAAAGTAATTTATGGAAAATATAAGCAAAAACATAACGTACGCTGAAGCCATACATTCTAGTGCAGCTAAGCGAGAAAGAATAGACAACACACCTAGTCCATCACAAA
>TARA_R110000782_G_scaffold143813_1_pt1 | contig 13071 bp, 27 predicted proteins | sample TARA_R110000782 | Tara Oceans TARA_R110000782 (sample SAMEA4397859) | marine metagenome | biome: Polar Biome; feature: [SRF] surface water layer (ENVO:00010504); material: water (ENVO:00002006), including particulate matter (ENVO:01000060) such as... | depth 5 m
GGAAAGCATTTTGACAAGAGCGTCGCCAACACCTTCGCACTCAACAACATCACCGTCGTTGTAAATTGCAACGCTTTCAGCTATGAGGCATCCGACTATGCCGTACTCGTCAAGGCTAACTGAAACGCTTCCGTCCTCGTTAGCGTAAATCTGAACGTCGCAGCCGTGGTCATCAGCGCCACCAATTTTAATGAACCAGCGCTCTGAGCTTTGCTTGGCATTGTAGCGGTCTAGGATTGTTTGAAGCTTCGTGGTGATTTGAGTAGCACGAGTTGAAGTAAGTATGCTGGAGAGAGTAGCCATTTTTGAGAGTCCTTTTTTGAGGCACACCGTTTTGGTGTTTTGCCATGTGCGAATTGTAGCACTACAAAGGGTGTCCGCAATCGTTTGCTTACTATTTATTTCCCCACGGGCCTATTGTGGGGGCTTTAGCCTAGCTAAACGCCATTTTTTTGTAGAAAATATATCTTACTTTAATACCTAACCAGCACCAGGGGCGTATTAGCCCCCTCATATATCTCCGCTACCTCTGTAACAAAGTACTCCACCGCCCCGCTGCGGCCCAGGCCTCTGCGCTGCATTATTGACTCAATGCACAAATCGTAATCATAAGTCGCCAGCGCTCGCTCGCCAGCCTGTAAAGAAAATCCAACGTATGCGCTTTCCAGGAACGGCAATGTTAGCGCCTGGGGATTAGCCTCCCTCAACTGGATATAGATTTCACTCGGCATGAGCCAACGATAAAAACTCTGCCCGAACTTCTTGGTGTTCCTTGAACGCGCCCCTCAGCGCACTCGTCTTCATTGTTACGGCTTTCTTTGCCCCTCGCATGGCGCAACATAAATGTCTTCCAGTAAGAACCACCGCCACCCCTTTGGGTTCAAGAACTTCATTAACGGCGGTCGCTATCTGATTGGTCAATCTTTCTTGCACTTGCAATCGTCTAGCATAAGCCTCAACGACCCTTGGGATTTTAGATAGGCCAACGACTCTGCCGTTTGGAATATATGCAACGGTCGCCGTCCCGTGGAAGGGCAGCATATGATGTTCGCATAAACTCCAATACTCTATGCCCTTGACAATTACCATTTCGTCGCAAGCCACGTCAAACGTCTTGTTCAAAATTGCGTGAGGGTCTTGGCTGTAGCCGATGGTTAATTCCTTCAAGGCCTTCGCCACCCTCTTTGGAGTTTCTAGCAGCCCCTCGCGGGCCGAGTCCTCGCCGATGTAATCTAACAATGTTTTTACTGCTTCTTCGCTGGGGTTCATCTTACGCTCCAGAGGTTATGGTCTTGCACGGATAGATTCCATGCGGGGTTATTTTTTACCAGCTTGATGCACCAGGCAAGCACCTCGCCATCTAGTTCGCGCTCGTTGAAGGCTGGCGAGATATATTGATGGGTCGCCTTGACCGATGGCCTTGGGATTCCCTGGCCAACATTTCTAACATATTTAACCTCGTCGGCCACTTTAACCTTCAAGCAATGCTCTGCGACCTTTGGAGATACGCAGACCCAATCCAGTCCCTCTGGAACAATTTGCGTTCCGTTAGTCTCGACAGCTATTAAATAACCAGCCTTTTTCAGTTTCCTAATTAGCTCGTCGTCCACTTGAAGCAATGGCTCGCCGCCAGTAAGAACAATCCATTTCGCTGGCGCACTCCCATGAGCCTTTGCTATCTGCTCTAATATGGCATCGTCGCTCATAACGATTCCGCTGGCAAACTCTGTATCGCACCGAAACCCGCCAGGGCTTTTCTCTCCAGCCTCGATGTCGCATCTGAGGTTGCACCCGCTGAACCTAACAAAGACCGACGGCTCACCCGTTCTTCTGCCCTCGCCTTGAAGCGAATAGAACACTTCGTTTACTGCATAGCCTTTACTACTCATCGCTCATACCTACAGCTTGAGGTGCAAGTCTCCTCTATCTCAATTGCGACCAGACCCATAATCTTACTCTCTAAATAATTAAACACCCATTCGGCCACGCGCTCAGATGTAGGCATATCCATTTCAAGCGTAGAGTTAAGATAATGGTGGTCTAGATATTTTTCCACCATGGGCGCAATGGCCTTCTTAATATCCCCGTAGTCCATAACCATGCCAGCCTTCGCGCCAGTGGTCTGCAACTCTGGAGACTTTATTTCGGCCCAGCCAATCCAGGAATGACCGTGCAGCATTGCGCACTTACCATCGTGATGCTCTAGCTTGTGAGCGCTCTCGAACTTAAACTTCTTTCTTAATGTAAACATTTTTCGTATTTTGTAGGGTCTGGAACACCAGCAAGACTGAAGGCGCTTTTTCTATCGAGGCAAGTAGGGCATTCGCCGCAGTGATGCCTTCCTCCATTGTAGCAACTCCAGGTATCTTCAAAGCGAACGCCAATGCACGCGCCAATTATAATCACATCGGATTTGGATTTATCAGAGTATGGGGCTGATAAGATAATTTCTTCAGTATGGCATAGCCTTAGAGCCTGGGCCATTGCGTCGGCAAACTCCCTAGAGCTATCGGGGTAAGCAATTCGCTCGCCATCTATTCCTCCGTAGCAGATTTCGCGTATGCCGTTATTGATTGCCCAGCCCGCTGTGAGGGCCAGCATAATCATATTTCGGTTCGGCACGATTGTCTGCGCAAGACTTTGGCTCGAAGCTAATCCAGTCGGCACGGCCTTGTCTTTATCGACCAGCGCAGAGCTGCCAAACAAATGCGACAAGCTCTTGAGGCTCACCACCTCGTGGGCCACTCCTAAGCGCCCCGCCATCGCTGAGGCATATTTTAACTCGACGGAGTGTTTTTGGTCATAGTCGAAAGTTATTGCAGTCGTATTCTCGGCTCCGACCTCCCGAACGGTATCGTGCAGCAGCACCGCGCTGTCCAGGCCTCCACTAAAGATTACTATTTTTTTATTCTGCACTTGATGGCCTCCTCCAGTTGTCGCCACTGAGCGCACGCGAGATGATAATTAACTCCAAATGCTTCTTTGACCTCATCGCTGTATGCAACATAAGACTTCAGCGTTATCTGACCAGCGACGTTTTTGTTAATATCGCCCTTGCACTTTTCGGGGTCTGCCAGCAAAGATGGATTAGCATTCAGCTTTCTAATGCGGCCCGAATACTTTCTAATCATCTTGGCGTTCCTACTTGAGAAAGACTTGAAGACCCCCTTCCCTAGATAAACACTCATGCTTCCGTATCGCAGACCAGAGAGCCAGGAACTCGTATCGCAAGAGTATGGCTTATACTTTGCCAGCATCTCCCCCTTTCCATATCCGAGCCAATGTATCTTGCGACCGTCGGCTTGCTTCATTACCTCGTGCAAGAAGCCTTCCGTGTTCTTCATTGATTTTATTCCGCCAACAGCGACCACCTCAGAAGACTCGAAATACTTCTCAAGATGTTTAACAGGAGCGCCCCTTGTAAATACGGGAACTGGGCTCAACCCCTCGCGCAGCATTATTTCATAGTTCTCCATACTGGCATCAGCGTCGCCAATGACATCGAGATTAGCATAATGCTTCATTTTGAACGGACACGAGTTTATGAAATCAATGTATTCCGAAAGCTTTATAACCCGCCCAGTCTTGTAAGCGGTAAACGCGCCAGAGTCTATTATCAAATCGCACTTGCCAGAATATTTCTTTAATACGTCTAGCGTATTGCTGTGATTCATATAAGCATACGAAACAAGAATTCGGTTATTAGCTAATCTCGACATCGTAGGTGGAGAGGGTTTTCTCCAGCAAAGCCATCAAGCTGTTCCTCTCGGACTCTTTGCACTCAATAGAAATTGTGGTCTTCACATTGTCTAGGCCAACAGCCTCGTCGCCGACCTCTGCCCCCTCCCAATCCGCTCCCAGCTCTTTCATTAGCAGACTCAATTCGTTCTCGTCGAAGCCCGATGCTGGTAATAGTTCGTCGCCGAGCTGGTCTAGAGCTTGGGCCAATGCTTGATTATCCCAGTCGGCAAGCTCTGCCGTTCTGTTATCTGCTATGGCGAACGCAACTGCCTCCTCTCCTTCCAATTCAGTTTCTGCGACCACGACTTCCTTGTACCCGAGCATTCTCATTGCTCCGAGCGTTCCGTTGCCAGCAATTACAGTGCCGTCTTTCTTTACAACGATTGGCTTCTGCTGTCCAAAGCGGGCCAGGCTGGCCTTGATTGCGTCCACGTTTCTCTCATCATGCTCGCGCACGTTAAAAGGGTCGTACTCTAAACTATCTATCGAGATGGTTTTAATGTTCATCATTGGCTCTTTCATTTTTACTGTTCAGCGGTTAAGGTGATTGGAGGCCTAACCGTTATACCTCCTCTACTCTTTACGTTCAAGTTGAAAACTTTAGTAATACCCGACGTTCATGTTCCGTTTCATTGCCGAGAAGCGGAATCGAAAATCCATTCTACTATTAAAAAGTTCAAGCCCGACAAGATAGTGTTTCTTGGGGACGTTGCAGACTTGCACGCTTTAACCGTTCATCGCCAGAACCCACGATGGCAAGATAGACTAGAGGTAGAGCTAGAGGAAACGCATAACTACCTGGCAAGAGTTCGTGCGAAGGCGGGCAAGAAGTGCAAGATTATATATATCAAGGGCAATCACGAAGACCGCTGGGACAGAATGGTGCAGAGCAGACTGCCAGCAATGCGTCAGATAGGCTGGTCGCTACCGCAGCAGCTTCGCTTGAAGGATATTGACGTGGAGTGGATATATGACGCTGGGCAGAAGCCTGTTCGCATACTCGCGGGGGCTGGTTCTAAGGTGCGTCTAATGCACGGCCATGAAATTAAGGGCGGTTCTGCTTTCCCAGCAAGACACGCGCTTAAAATGGCTACGCTTCTAGGCGAGAACCTCATCATCGGACACACTCACAGATTCGGGGTGATGGGATTTACTCTGCCCAAAGGCGCTCAAGATTATTACGCCTGTGAGCTTGGCCTGGTCGCAGACAAGAACCGTGCTGGTATGCGATACGCTTACCCGAATACCAACTGGGTGAAATATATTGCCCTCTTTGATAGCAAGACCGACTCTTGCTCGTTGCCTACTTTTATGAAAGTATGAGAGATAACTTAAATCGCAATCGACCCCTCCGACTAGATGATATGCGATGCGATGACTGGTCGCCATTAACTCCAGGCGAGATGCAGAAGTTTGCCCCCCTTAATCTATCCAGGGGAAAGAGCGAGGTGGATACTTTGCTACTGGCTCGGCTGCTCGGCGAGTGCGATAGGCTGCATTGCGTCCTCGAAGCCGCAGACTGGCTTATTGAGGAGTTCACGAATGCGGGCTTTATAGACCCAGGCCAGCCGACCGATACCAAGAACCTCGACCCGCTCGAAAGGGCCATTCACTGCTTACTGATAGCAATTGCTTCGACACGAAAATAAAATAGAAACGGCTGGGGCGAACACGAAAAAAGAAAAAGATAAAACGCGCTCAAACTGAGTCCCGAGGGATTACCAGCCGTTCCTAAGTTTGCCATTCTACCGCCTCCTTGTCTAAAATTATTGTTTGAAGGCGCTAATTCAGTCTATCGTTAAAATATTGTTCTATCCAGTCGGCATCTTCACCGTCGGCCTCGCGCTGGAGTGCGGCGTTTGTTTGCCCGTGCAGCCTCGCAGTTAGTGCCTCGCACTGATTCAAGTCGGTCATTAGAACCATAGCTTTGTCTAGCTTGTCGGCATCGCCGCCTCTCGCAAAATCTTTGAGGCTCTCGCTGAGCATGGCCGACTTGACATTCAACACCTCTTGAATGCAATAGGCCTCCTCGGGTGTCATGTGAAGGGAAACTATCTGATTGCGCTGGCGTGCCATCAACTTATCGTATCTGACGCGCCAGCGCGGTGCTAGTTCGAATTAACTAAAGATACGATTTTCTCCACGCTCGACCGCTTCCTTGGCTTTTTCATTTACCATATCTTCAATCACGCAATAGACTTCGCTTTTTCTTCTTACTATGGTTGAGCCTTCTCCGCATTCTTTGCATATAAGCAAATCCGTTTCCTCAACTTCAACCCAGCCATCTATATTGATGCACCCGACAGAACCCGTTGCAGAATAGTATTCGCCATTATGCTCCAGCTCCCCCTGGCCACCATCAATTTCTATTGTCATTGTAACTGTACTCATTTTTTTTCTAACCTCGCTTTTCCTTTTTGTGTGATTTTAACGTGCCACATGTCATCGTATGGGCGCGTAACGATATAACCATTATTAACCAGTGAAGCGTGTTCGTGCTTAGACACCTTACTCCACCACCTTCTTACGGGCATCGGCCCGAGTGTTAGCCAATCTAACTGCATGATTGAATTCCTAGAATTAAAAACTGGCTCGTTCATCGCACCACCTCGCACTTCACGCCGTGCCATTTGCCCAGCCTATCGGTGGTCAGAAAATCAATATGCGCCACGCCGTCAACATCGACTGGCTCTAGCGCGTGGGGCTTAACCACCCCAGCAACTCCAGCGTCAAATGCTGGGGCCGTCGCGCCGTACCGCTTGTTCATTGTGTCGTGAACGTTCCAGATGCCGTCGTGTTTGCCCGCGCCAGTAACCCGCAGCTTATCGCCGTAAGATACCGCGCCGCCCCAGCGCTCTAGCTGGTCGCGGCTGACTGCCACGATGCGCTTGCTGTAGCTTGCTCGCGTGCCGTCTGCGCAGATGCCTGGCGTGCTGTCGCACTGGCTGGCCTCCATGTTATAAACGGTGGCTACCGCTGTAAACGTGTAACCCGCTGGGGCTGTTTTTAGGGCCGTCTGCGGAGCGCTAACTGTTTCCGCCTGTACATTTGCCCCGCTGGCTTTGGCGTGCCTGTATCCACCTGTAAAGGCCAGGGCCGCCAGGGCCAGAAAGGTGAGCCATTTTGCTGCGTTGCTAATTAACATATCTCGAAACCTCCGCAGCCTCTCAAGAACGAAATCCACTCTTGCGTAAACTCCCAGTCATGCGGGTAACTGCATTCCCTGGGGCGCTGCACCGCAGTCCCTTGGCACGCATTGCACGCTACATATTCCACGTTAAGAAATCTAGAGCCTCTGCCTTTGCAGTATTGGCATTCCTCGTCGGGCATGGCATCGAGAGCCTTCTGAGTTTTATTAACGAATGGCTTCATTGCCTCCAAAGCATCGGCCATCGCAATGCAGTCCTCTGCGTTGTCTAAGCCGTCGCAGTCGTTGCTGCCCCAGTGTTCAACCTTGGCAAACAATGCGGGGGCTGCTGCCTCCATCTGGTCTACTAAAGGTCGCCACCACCATACGTTCGAGCGGAAGTAGTTTCTCCCCCCCTCCTCGCGGTAGTCATTGGTTTCATTCTTTCCGTACACGTCCATTCCCATGGGTTTTCTCCTTTTTTGTTTTGGCGCTGCGAATTGCAGCATTGCCTTTCACGGACTCAGCCCCAGCTAATCTAATAGCCTGGGGCATGGGTCTTGCTGGGGTGTTTGTTAATTCATTACTCGTCCCCCAAGAGGCCACTCTTGTTGATTGCGCTTTTAATATTTGCAATGGTATCAACATAGAACTCGCGGCGCGAAATAGTTACGTCCAAGATTTCTTCAACGGCGTAAATCATTTCCATAATAACTTCCGCAAATGCTGCCCTCTGAACTTTCAACGTCGAGAACTCTAACGAGCCATAGCCGCCCTGGTCGATTGCGTATTGGCAGCCGTCGTAATTCACAACTACTGCCTTGACTGCTCTAATTGTGAGCCTGTCTGCTTTGGTGTAAGAGGTCATCTTTAGTTGCCCTCCATTGCGCTAATCGTGTCCTTGATTAAAGCGTCGAAGCGGCCCTTCAGCGCATCAAGCTCCACAACTGTCATTGACGACTTAAAGCGAAATCCCTCAGTAGCGTGTCGAGCGGCATTATAGCCTCCGAGCAATACTGCCAAGGCCTCAACCTCCAGGGTCGTGCTAAGCTCGTCCTGGATAAACTTGCCACCGCCGCCAGCAGCGAACTCAACATAGCTTTCGGCGTTATCGATTTTGAGCGTGGTAACCTTACTCTTGCGAGTAAATGATTTGAAACTAATTTTAGTCATCGGTCTTTCCTTTTTTTTGGGTTAAGCATGGCGGAGTGCCGTATTGCTAGGCCTTCAGATTAACAGCCCCCAGGGGCATTCGCCAGCAATACCTTACCTTTTATTCTGGGTCAGCGCCGTATGCGGCAAAAAAAAGGGGCATAAGGCCCGTGCAGCAGCCATACGCCCCTAAAAATATTTTTAACTTTTTACTTGCTCGGCTCTAAATTAGCCTCCTCTTGCCAGCCCAGGCGGCAGTACTCGGCTATATGCAAAGCGTCGGAAATGCCATCGGCGTATCGCTTAACATTAAACACTCCCGCCATATCGCCGTGTCTTTTTTTGGCTTGCTCTATGCTGATTGCCTTCTTGTCGTCCTCGCGCTTCATCTTAAAATCATAAACAGCGCTCTGCCATTTCCGTGCATTGACTCGCGCTGCTCTTTTATTAAAAACGACCAACAGTCTTTCGTGCAGCCGCCCGTTATTGTATCCGCTGGTATAAGCAGAAACGACACCTTGATTGAACGGAGGACTCTCCTCCACCGTAACCAGGCACTCATGCTCTTTAGTGTTTGTCGGCATCAGCACCTCTGCGGTAATCCAGGAGGATAATTTATCCCCGTCCAATTCGCTTCGCTTGCCACGCTTGCGATGCGGAAGTGTCCGATAAGCAACAAGCTCGCCGAACTCGTCCACCACTGCAATCGCGCCAGACACTCCAGCATCAACTCCAAAGAATAATTTAATCATTACTTGAACCTCAGCCTATCGCCTTGAACCAATCTTGCACCCGATATTTCTTCTCCGCTTTGCAGAGCTTCTTTGAGAGCCTTCTTGTCAATGCTCACAACTGTTTTCGTTCGCATGAATCTTTCGCCATGCTGGTCATGCAATAGCATTTCCACGTCTGGAATCAATTCAACCTTCGGCGGGCATTTGCTAATCACCACCTCAAAGTCTGGGCATTCTATTTTCACTATACCGTTCGCCAGCATATTTTCCAGCAGATAATCTTTTAACCATTCGATTTTAGACTGCTTTGCTTTGCGTCGCTGGGCGATGCGTTGCTCGGCTTGCTTCAGCGCTTCAATATCCGCCTCCTCGTTTAGAACGAGTGCCGTAATGTTTTGCCCCTTCTGCTTTACCGCCAGCTTCATTCCATCGAGGGTATCTGTAACCTCCGACAATTCTAAAGTGCCATCATCAATCAGCGCATTCACTTCTTGTATGTCGCGGGTTAATTCGTAGAGCTTCATACTTTCGCCTCCGCGCTGTCCTCGACTGGCATTGCCCGAAGCGCTTGAGCCGTTACGACTATGCTTCGCCACTTACGATTCAGAACGACTGCGCCCTTGCGATGCAGCGTTTGCAGCATGATGGTTACGGCTGGCGGTGTTACGCCCATAAGGGAAGACAGCTCTTTGCGAGTTGGATTTTGCCCCAGGTCATTGAAGCCTAAAATATGCCCCAAGAGTTTAGATTGTTTTTTAGTTAGTTTCATTATTTTTTCCTCCAGACCCGAATTGGTCTGCCATGGGATTGGGGCAATTCGCTTGGAATAAAGCCCCCCGTTGATTCAATAACCTCCTCGCGCTTGGCCCTCTTAAATAGGCTGCCAATTATATTCGTAGAGTGAAGCCTCGGAATTAAATGCTCGACCCGCTTTCGTAAGTCGTCGCTGGTTAGGGCATAAGGCTGCAAGCTTGCAAGCATCACCAACTGGGAGTAAATCTCCTCCACCGCCTCTGCCTCGTTGCTGCTTTGCACGTTTTCCATAACCCTCGCCATGCCCGCCTCTGCCAGCGCCGTGGCGCTGGGCTGGGACATCTCCTCGTCTATTAAGCCACTCGCCACTTGCTCGCGGTAGGTCTGCGGCTGTGAGGCTGCTGTAATTATGTGCTTCGCATAGGCCTGGTCGTCGCAAGGGCATGGGCGTTTCTCGCGCTTGTCGCCCACTTGCTCATACTCGAAGCCGTCGCCGCCACAGATTACGCAAGTTATATATTCGTAGAAGTTGGTCATTACTCTAACCCCCTTATTTCGCAGATTACATCTCTTAGGATTCCATTCTCGAAATCAATTTGATTAGGAACTCCCCAGCTATGGTTCAGAGTGCCATAAGTGAAACGCGAGTCTAGCTCTATCGTAACAGTTGGCCCGCCAAAGGTAAGAAGCAATTCCGCTTTCCACGAGCCGTCCTTAGCCGTCCACGTTTTTAGTTCGAGCTGGTTCTTCACCCACTCAAACGAACACTCGGTGTCCTTTAATTCTTCCTTCAAGCTGTTGGCATAAGCGCGAATGTCTACTTCATGTGATTGTAGGGTTACCATTATTTCGATACCCCCATTGCATTCTTCCAGGCTTGAACTTCCAGTTTGCTCTTTAAGACCTCAGCTATATCGTTGATGTCTATTAGTTTTATTCCATACCTCCTGGCCCGTGTTGGGGTGGTTAGTCCGTCGGAGCCGATGGCTATGGTGCTGAGTTCTTGAATCATGCTAACCAACTGAAGGGTCGTAAGGTCTTTGAGTTCGCCCATTACGCTTCCTCCTTGGCCTTGGCTTTGTAGGTAAGCTCGAGGGCCATGCTGCCCTCGTTGTACGCATACCTCGGGATTAGACTTTTAACGGCCGCCTCGAATTCTAATTCGTAGAAGTGTCCGTTGATTTCTTGTAGCGCTTTGCCCGCGACTTGCATTAACCAAAATGCAACGCCCGAGCGAATATCCTCGCCTGTGAATGCCAAAGCCTTAGCGACTTCGTGTGCAAGACCGTTATGGTCATAAGTAATTTTAAGGTTTCCCATCTGAGTTTTCTTTTTGTTAAGCGCTGCGAGTTGCAGCATTGCTATGCGTGAAGCTTAACGAGCCTTAAAAGTAAAGTAAATCGCTTTCTTTGATTTATTTTAACCTTTCATAAAAAAAGAGCGCCAGCCCGAAAGACAGCGCCCTAAAAAAAAGAAAGGATATTACCTAAAAAGGCACGTCCACATCGCTCTTGCTGGCGGTTACCGCCTCAGCTCCATATTCCTTAACGACTTCGGCAGATGCCCCAGCTCGGAACGCGGGATTGTTTTCTTTGGTGTAGATTGTATAGAGTTGCATGCCGCCGTTCCCATTACTCTGACTGCACTCGACAGAGCCGTTGCTTTGCAGTACGGAAACCAACTCCTTGGCACGCTTTAACGCTTGCAGAGCGCTGTAGGCATTGTACTTTCGCACGCCCTCCCACTCCTTAAAGCCCATCGCGTATTCCGAGAATGTAGAAAATCTAGCACTCGGCAAGTAAAGACCTCCATCGGGTTTCTGCCATTGCGTTATATGGTCGTAAACGCTGCGCTCATGCTTGCTTCTATCCTCGCCAGTAACTTCGCACATCACGCCCATCAGATTCGCCCAGTCCGTTGGCAATTCCTCGCCATGCTGAACCCAGCCTTTCGAGCCTGGCGGCGGTATCTCAAAGCCACCAGCGGAGGCTTGCTGCGGTGCGTTCTGCGGGGCTAAGTGCGCCGCCTGTTGTGGTTGCGCCTGGTACTGCTGAACGGCTGGCTGCGGCGCTTGCTGCGGTGCTGCTGGCGCGTTCGCCTGGTTACCGTGCTGGCGGTACTCCTCCGTGAGTTCCTCGATGCCGTACACTTGCCCCGCTGGAGCTACGAGCGCTAAGATTCCGCGAACCTTCATGCGTTTCATCGCCATCTCATGGCTATGAGTTTTCGCGGGATTGTTTGCAGCGCCGTCCGTTCGACAGCTTCCAATCTCATGCTCCTCACTGCCGTCCTTACTTGTGAAGGTGGCCATATACGCCACCGAGCTTCCGTTGGGATTATGGCTCTTGACGGGGAAGGAATGTTTTATCCCCTCGGCCGCCTTAATTTTTTCCGCGCCAGACTTGGTGATGCACCATGTACTATGGCACTGGTAGAAGTCTTCGCCTTTGCCTTCTTGCAAGCCGTATTTCTCGGCGAGCGTTAAAATCGTATTCTGTCCTTTAGAGGTCATTTTTCTTATTTTTATTTTTGAGTAAAGTTATACCAGCAAATCGCTGGTCATTATTTTGGGGTTTTTCAACCTCCAAGTCAAGGAGTTCAATGGCCGTAATTTCTCGGCCCATCGTAAAGCCATCAATATAAGCTTTAATCAGTTTATGCTGCACCTTGATTGTCGTTCTTGGCAATACGTCCAAAGCTTTTCCAAACTTCATTCTTTTTAAGCTAACGAAGCCCATAAAGTTGGTTAGCCTGTATTCGCCATAGCACTTTTCCTCGGCATCGGAAAAGACGCGAGCCTCTGGCTCCCTCAGCTCATTAAGCTGGGAAACCATTGCTCTTAAATCATTGAGGGTAATTTTCACTCCCCCTCCACGCTTAAAGATTGCGTTCGTCCGAGCCAGTAGTCGGCATGACCTTCGGGGTCTCTTTCTTGCCACGCCTTGTCGCCCTCTGCGCTTTGAATGCTTCTCGGGCTTCCTTCGATGTGGCCGAACTTGTCAAACTGAGTATCTTCCAGCCAGTTAATGTCTTGCCATAGCTCTACAATCTCATTCGCTCTGCCTATTCCAAGCGTTGAGTTAAAATCACATTGCAACAGACTCGCGCTGCTGCTGGCGTGGTGTCCAAACACTGGCGGGTGTTCGTCTAGCCAGGCCAAGTAAACGGCCTCATCTAGTTCGCTCTTGGGTGGTACTCCGTACGCCATCACTTCACCTCCCCGAACTCACTCAGTAACGCTTGCTCAATTGAGCGGAGGGTAATAATGCACTCGTTCGCAAGTGCTACCGCCACCGCTCTATCCTTGTCGCCCTGGGCTGGGCATTCAGCAAGCAAAGACCAGTTTATACCCTGGCCCAATTCTCTCCTCAGCTTCTCCGCGGCCTCGTGGGCCTGGGTCAGCATTTCATAGCGCTCTTGTTGTTCCACGTCAAACACTACAGCACCTCCCCATATCCATCAAGCATAGCGCCTTCTAGTTCTGCTATTGAAGCAAAACAATCTTTCAGCTCTTGGCGCTTTCTGGTTATGTATCCCACCCCCTCGGCTGGGTTGTCGGCGGTG
>TARA_R110000782_G_scaffold13976_3_pt1 | contig 13050 bp, 13 predicted proteins | sample TARA_R110000782 | Tara Oceans TARA_R110000782 (sample SAMEA4397859) | marine metagenome | biome: Polar Biome; feature: [SRF] surface water layer (ENVO:00010504); material: water (ENVO:00002006), including particulate matter (ENVO:01000060) such as... | depth 5 m
CGGGCCGGATCACGGGAGAACGAGCCATGCCCGCCGTGTACCCATTCCGAGCCATCCAGTACCGCCAGGGCCGGGGCGATGTCTCCGACGTTGTGGCCCCGCCGTACGACGTGCTCGACGCGGCGGCCAAGGCCGCCCTGCTGGAGAAAAACCACGGCAACATCGTCGGCATCGACCTGCCGTGCGTGCCGGCGAGCCGCCTGGGGCCGGCGGAGGCGTACGAGTCGGCCGCGGCCAACCTGCAGAACCTGCTGGCCACCGGCACGCTGACACACCGCGACACGCCGGCGATCTTCGCGTACCGCCAGTCGTTCACCTCGGGCGGCAAGGCACACCGGCGGACCGGCGTCGCCTGCACGCTCGACACCGTGCCGTTCGGGCCCCGGGAGGGCGGCGGCGTGCTGCCGCACGAACAGACCTTCGGCGGGCCCAAGCAGGACCGTCTGGCGCTGATGAACGCCACCCGGTGCCAGCTCTCGCCGATCTTCGGGCTCTACCCGGACGCCGAGGGGCGCGGGGCCGACATCGCGCGGGCGATCACCGAGTCCCGCGACCCGGACATGACGGCCGACCTGGGCGACGGGGTGCTGCACGAGGTCTGGTCGGTCGAGGACGAAAAGACCATCGCCGACTTCGACAACGTGATGCGGGGCCAGGACGTGTTCATCGCCGACGGGCACCACCGCTACACCACCGCGATCGACTACCTGCACAGGCACAAGGAGGGCGGCGCCCTGCCCGCCGACCATCCCGCGCGCCGGTGCATGTTCGTGCTGGTGTCGATGGACGATCCCGGGCTGGTGATCGGTCCGACGCACCGCGTGCTGGGCGGGATGGACGGCTACGGCATGGACGAGTTCATCGGGGCCAGCGCCGGCATCCTGAACATCGAGCCGATCGACAACGACCCCCGCAAGTTCGAGGCGCAGGTCACCCGCCTGGCCGACCGCGAGCGCACCGGTGTGGTCGGGCTGTACGACTACGCGACCGGGCTCTGCTACGCCGCGTGGCCGGCGGTCGGCGACCCGCTCGAGGACCGCTTCCCCGACAAGCCCGAAGCTTGGCGGACGCTGGATGTGGCGCTCGTGCAGCACCTGATCGTCGAGGAGATCTGCGAGCCGCAGCTCAACGGCGGCAAGCCGGTCCGCTGGGCCTTCCCGCACTCGGTCGATGAGATGCTGGCGATCGGGCGGGGCGACATGACCGGCAGCGCGGTGGAGGGGGCGGGCAGGCCGCAGCTGGCGGTGCTGCTGCGGCCCACGCCGCTGGAATCGGTGCGTGCGGTGTCGCTCGCGGGCGAGCTGATGCCGCAGAAGTCGACCTTCTTTGCGCCCAAGCTGGCGACGGGGCTTTTCGTGTATCCCCTGGCCTGAGCGGGCTCACCCGGCGTCGTCGAGCACGCGGCGAACGGTCTCGAGATAGGCGGCCGGCGACGCGCCGCCCTCGATCACGCCGAGGGTCTGCCCGTCGCGGATCACGAAGGTGGTCGGGTAGGCGCGGGGGGCCAGGGCGCGGACATCGCCCGGGCTGGCGGACTCTTCGAGGTACACGGGCACGGTGCGTTCGGCAAGGAACGCGGCGACTTCGGGATCGCTGAGCGCGCCCCGCTTGAGGGCCTGGCAGGGGGCGCACCAGTCGGCGGTGACCAGCGCCAGCACCGGCTTGCCGGTCGCGTCCGAGCGGGCGGCGGCGTCCGCGAGCGTCAGGCCGGGCTCGAACAGTTCGGGCGTGGGCGCCGTGCGACCGAATCCGCGGAACCAGGCCAGCGCGACGAAGACCGCGACGATCCCGAAGAGCACCCCGATGTCACGACGCTTCATCATCCGGCCGACCTCCGGTGCGGCCAACCGTCCGCGGCGGGCGGTTGTTCCCCGCCCGGCCTACCAATCGCGCAGATCGCCCGTGAGCGGCTCGACCAGGTCCTTCTGCGTGACGATCCCCACGGTGTGGCCGGAGCGGTCCACGACGCCCATGCCCGCGCCCGAGCGCCGGAGCACCCCCAGGCACTCCCAGGCGGACATGGCGTGGTCGAGCCGGACGCAGTCGCTCATCAGAGCGCCCACGGTTGCGCCGGGCTGGCGGACCAGGTCGGCCAAGCGGACCACCCCCACCACGCGGCCGCGGTCGTCGAGCACCGGGTAGCGGGCGTGCGGGCGACGGGCGATCTCACGCCGGGCTTTCGCCGCGATCCAGTCGGCGCGCACGGCGGCGGCGGCGTGGATGGGGATCATCTCCTCCCGCACGCGGGTGCTCTCGATCAGCAGGGCGCGGTCGATCAGGCCGGCCTGGGCCTCGGACAGGTGCTCGGAACCGTGCTTGATCAGTTCGGCGGTCCGTTCGCGGGGCGAGCGGAGGGCGCCCGACGCGTCGATGCCGAACGCCCGGGCCAGCAGGGCCGCCAGCCCGGCGATGAGCGGCACGAGCCCGGTCCAGCGTCCCACGAAGGTCATCACGGCCAGCAGCGGCGCGAAGCGGCGTGTCAATCGTTCCGCGTGGGCGCGGAACAGCTCCTTGGGCAGCGACTCGGCGAACACGAGCAGGACCGGCGTGAGCACGGCCGCCTGCAGGAGCACCAGCGCGGCGTCCGAGAGCCCGAGCGAGACGAGCAGCGCGGTGATGGCCAGGGTGCCCAGATAGTTGAAACCGTTGTTGAACAGCAGCAGCGTGGTCAGCGCGCGGTCCTGATGCTCGAGGGCGCCGGCGACCACCCGGTCCGCGGCGGTGGCCGAGGCCGAACGGGCGCGGACCATCGCGCGGACGCGGCTGGTGGCGTACAGGCCGGTCTCCGTGCCCGAGCAGAGCATCGATCCGGCCAGCCCGGCCGCCGCGAGGGCCCACCACATGGCGTACTCGGTGGGGGTCATCGGACGCCGCCTCTCGCGTGCCGAACGGGCGCGTCGGGCCGGTCGGCCCGGAGCACGACCTCGACGCGCGCGACGGTGCGGTCCTGCACCTCGGCGACGCGCAGCACCAGGTCGCCCAGCTCGGCCTCGTCCCCCTCGTCGGGGAAGCGGCCCAGCAACGAAACGGTCAGCCCGGCGATGGTCGTGGCGCGCCCGGCGCGTCGGACGGCGTCCTTGACGCCGAACGCGTCGGCCATGTCGCGGACGGGCAGACGACCCGGCACGAGCCAGGACCGCTCCCCGGTCCGTTCGACGCCCGCGCCGCCGGTCGCCTCGCCGAGCGAGCCCGCATCGACGAGCTCGTCGACGACGTCGGCGATGGTGACCATGCCGACGATCCCCCCGTGCTCGTCCACGCACATGGCGGCGCTGATGCCGTCATCGCGGAAACGCCCGAGCAGGATGTCCAGGCGGGCCAGCTCGGGCACGAACACCGCCGGGCTCGTGGCGCGGGCCAGCGAGTCGCCTGCGAGCACGCGGGTGGTGGCGAGCATGCCCACGATCCGCCCGTCGAGCCCGCCGACGCACAGCGGGATGCGGGCGTGGCCGGAGCCGGCGCACAGGTCCACCAGCGCGTCGCGGGGCATATCCCGCTCGGCCCAGATCAGGTCGACGCGGGGGCGCATCACGTCGCGGACGCGGACGGTGCCCAGATCGACGATCGACCGGAGCAGCCCCTGCTCGCTCCCGCGGAACGCCCCGTCGCGGGCGCTGAGGCCGATGAGCTCGCCGAGCTCGTCGGGGGTGACGGGGGCCGGGTCGGTGGCGACGGGCACCACCAGGCGGGAGAGCGGCGCGATGACGAAACGGTCGAACCCGGTCAGGAAGGCCCCGAGCACGCCGCGGATGGCCAGGTGCGGGGGCGCGGACACGCGCAGGAAACCCACGCGGGCCGAGGCCGCGAAGAGCTTGGCGAAGACCTCGCCGAAGAGCACGATGGCCATGACCGAGCCGGCGGACACGAGGACCTTGGCCCCGGGCGTCTCGGCCCGCACGGTCAGCACGCTGCTGACGATGAAGTAGGCCGTGTTGGAGAGCATGTTGAGCAGCAGCACCTGACCGAGCAGTTCCCGCGGGTTGGCGCGCAGCGCGGCGACGGCCCGCGCCGCCAGGGGCGCGGTGCGGCGCAGGCGGGCTTCCTCGCCCGGCGTCACGCCGAACAGCGCCGTCTCGGAGGCCGACGCCATCGCGGAGAACACCAGGAGCACCGGGAGCAGCGCGGCGAGCACGATGTCGGAGCGGTCCATGCGCGATTACCCCGCAAAGTCCGCGTCGGCCGGGTCGTAGCCGGGGTCGAGCTGCTCGATCAGCCGCTCGGTGTACCGCCAGGCGTTGAGTTCGAGCCGGATCTCGGCCAGCCGCTCGAGCGGGGGCGGATCGGGGAGTTCCGCGAAAAGGGCCGCCACCCGCTCGATGTGGGCGGCGCGCCGTTGCGCGGCCAGGTCGCCCCAGCGGGCGCGGGCGTCGCCGTCCTCGGCCAGATCGGCCTCGGCGGTCTCACGAAGTTCCATGATGTCCATCAGGAACCCGTCCGGCAGCGAGCGATCGTCCGACGCGCCTGGCCCGCCCAGGCACGCGAGCAATGCCGATGCACGCTTCTCGGGGTCGGCGAGCGTGGCGCGGGCCTCGGTCAGCGCGGCGGCGTCGTGGGCGGCATCTTCCCCCGCCAGATCCGGGTGGACCGCGCCGAGCCGGGCGAGAAACGCCGATTCGACGGCCTGATCCGGCAGATCGAACCGGGCCGGCAGCCCGAGCAATCCGAACGGACCGGTGCTCATCCGGCGCGAGTTGTGACGGTCGTGGGGCACGGACGAACCATATGCGGGGTGAATCTGGGCGGTTTGTCGTTGACGCGGACGCGGTTTTCAGGGAGGATGGGGCGTCCGGAACGGGCGGAAAGGACTCCGGCTTGACGAAACAGATCGGTATCGTTGGCGTCAGTCCAGAGGGTGCGGCGTTGTGCTATCGGCAGGTGTACCGCCACGCGGCCCTGCTGCTCGAGCCGCACCTGCAGCCGACGGTCACCGTGCACAACCAGCCGCTGGCCGACTACGTCGACGCGATCCGGCGCGACGACTGGCGCGCGGTGGGCGGGCTGCTCCGCGACTCGGCGATCAAGCTGGCGGCGTGCGGCGCGGAGTTCTGCTTCAGCCCCGACAACGCCGTCCAGCACGCCGTGCAGCTCGCCGAGGTCGGCTGCCCGATCCCGTGGCTGAAGATGACCGACATGGTCGGCGAGGCCGTCGCCGCCGACGGTCGCACCACGGTGGGGGTGATCGGCACCAAGATCGTGACCTGCGGGAGCGCGTACCAGACCGACCTGGGCATGCGCGGAATCAAGACCGTGCGCCCCAGCGAGGCGGACGCCGAGACGCTCGAGTCGATCATCTTCGACGAGCTCGTGTTCGGGCGGGTGCTCGACGCCTCGCGCCGGGCCATCCTGGACATCGTCAACCGCCTCGCCGACGCGGGGTGCGAGGGGGTGATCATGGGCTGCTCGGAAGCGCCCTTGGTCATCACGCAGGAAGAGAGCCCGCTGCCGGTCTACAACGCGGCGGAGATCATGTCCGAGCAGGCGGTCCGCTTCGCCCAGAACAGCGTGGCGGTCTGACGAACCGGACCCGATCGGTCAGTCCGCGGAGGTCGATTCGGTCGCGGGCTCGACCGCGCCCACCGGCAGCCCGGTGGCCTCCCACTCGTTGAACCCACCGGCGAAGAACTTGACCCGCCGGCGGAGCATCGTGTTGTACCCGGCTTCGATCAGGCGTTTGGCCATGGCGCGGGCGACGGCGGACGAGGGATCCTGCCCGTAGACCACGATCGCGTCCTTGGACTCGAGCCTGGGATCCGACCCGGCGCGGAGGTCGATGTCGTTGGGACGCAGGTTCACCGCCCGGTCGATGTGGCCCTGGTCGTACAGGACCGACCGCCGGGCGTCCACGAAAAGCACCTCGGGGTCCGAACCGCCCGTGCGGGCGTGGTAGTCCAAGGCCTCGGCCAGCGTGATGATGTCGATGCGGCTGTCGGAAACCTTGCCGTTGGTGCAGCCCGTCAGCCCCACCGCGACCAGACAGCCCAGCATCAGGAGGGCCCGCCGCCCCCACCCCCCCTGTCCTTCCGCGCGCCCCGCGGGGCCGGTCTGGGGGAAAATCCGATCCACGTTTCGCATCCCGTCGCTCATGAGCAGAGAATAACACCCCGGGGCCCGGCGTTCCTCCCGGGCCGGCCGCCCGAGCAACCACCAGAGGATTCAGACCCATGCGGACCTGTTCGAGCATCCTGATCGGCGCTGTCGCCCTCGTCGGTGTCGCCCCCGCCTGCGCGGGCCAGCCGGCGACTTCGGAGGCGTCGGAGGGCGCCGAGGCGGCCGAGGAGACGCTGGTGCGGGCTTCGGCGCTGGCCGAGCGGGCCGGCATCACGCCCGGCGGCACCGTTTGGATCGGCGTCCGCTTCGAGATCAAGGACGGGTGGCACACCTACTGGCCCGGGCAGAACGACACGGGCTTCGGCACGGAGATCACGCCGAGCGGGCCCGACTCGGTCGCGTTCGGCCCGATCCGGTGGCCGGCCCCCCATCGCTATACCGCGCCTGGCGACATTCTCGACCATGTGCACGACGGCGAGGTCACCGCGCTGATCCCCGTGACGGCATCCGCCGACGCGCCCGTCGGTTCGACGCTCGAACTGAGCTTCGACTTGGCCTGGCTCGTGTGCGACGCGGTCTGCATCCCCGGCTGGAAGACCGTCACCCTCCGCCTGCCCGTGGTGGCCGAGACCGGAGACGCGGACCCCGCCACGGCCGGTGTGTTCGCCGCCGCCCGGGCCCGGATCCCGGAGCCCGTGCCCGCCGACGGCCGCGTGGTGACGACGGAATGGGAGAAGGGGCCCGACGACGCCGGACCGATCGCCAGCCTGCGGGCCCGCGGCGCGTTCAGGATGGCGTTCTACCCCGACCAGGACTGCGATCGCGTGCGGGGCCTGCTGGAAAGCGGAGCGACCGAGTCCGACGAGCTGCGCCTGCGGTTCGACGAGCGGCAACCGACGCTGTCCGGCGTGGTGGAGGTGTTCTCCCGCGACGGCCGGTCCAAGGTGTACAAGATCAGATCCCAGCCGGGGCCCTCCCGCTGAAGGCGGGGGCGTCCCCCGGAATGCTCGCCGGCGGCCAGCGGCCGGACGGCGCAAAGCATGGTTTGAGTGTAAACGGTTCGAAACGCCCCAGACGGGCAGAGGAGCACGAAGCATGTTCGAGAAAATGAAACGAGTGTTGGGTGTGTCCGCGGCGGTGGCCGTGGGCGGAACGATGATCGCCGCCGGCGTGACCGCCGACAAGAAGGCCGAAGTGGGCAAGCCCGCGCCGGACTTCACGCTGACCGACTACCAGGGCAAGGAGCACACCCTCAGCTCCTACACCGCGCAGGGCAACATCGTGGTGCTTGAGTGGTTCAACCACGAGTGCCCGTTCGTCAAGAAGCACTACAACCACGAGTCGGACACCATGAACGCCATGGTCAAGGCGTGGGAAGGCAAGCCCGTGGTCTGGCTGCGGGTCAACTCCGCCACCCCGACCAACCCCGTCGGCAAGGCCGAGAACGTCGCCAAGGCCGTGAAGGAGTGGGACATCACCACCCCGATCCTCGTCGACGCGGACGGCAAGGTCGGCAAGATGTACGGCGCTAAGCGGACCCCCGAGATGTACGTGATCACCCCCGAGGGCGTGCTGGCCTACCACGGCGCGATCGACAACGACCGCACCGCCCGCGGGCCCGGCGACCTGAACTACGTCGAGCAGGCCGTCGGCGAGATCGTCGCCGGCAAGCCGGTCAGCGTCCCCACGACCGACGCCTACGGCTGCAGCGTCAAGTACGCCAACTGATCCGCCAGAACCGAGTCACCACCCCCGCGGGGGACCGGTGACCGAACGGAAACGCCCGTTCTGACCCGCACGCCCCGGCCGCAACGCCGGGGCGTGTCTTTGGACCCCACCCCTTCGGTGCCGCAGGCTCCGGCGGGGGCGGCGCGATACTGTTGCCCAACCACGGAGGGTTCCCATGTTCGACCTGCCGGGCGTGTTCGGCACGCTTGCCAATCTCGCGGTGATCGTGCTCGGTTTCGGGGCGATCATCTTCATCCACGAGCTGGGGCACTTCCTGGCCGCGAAGTGGGCGGGCATCCGCGTGCTGGCGTTCTCGATCGGCATGGGCCCGGTGGCGGCCAGCTACCGCAAAGGCCTGGGCTTCCGCAAGGGCTCCTCCGAGCCGGAGTACCTCCGCAGGGCGGCCAGCGACGCCGGGGCCGAGGGCATCAGCCCCACCGAGTACCGCCTGAGCACCCTGCCGCTGGGCGGCTACGTCAAAATGCTCGGCCAGGAGGACGCCAACCCCGGCGCGGTCTCCGACGCGCCCGACTCGTACCAGAACTGCAAGGTCTGGAAGCGGATGGTCGTGATCTCCGCCGGCGTGATCATGAACCTGATCACCGCCGCGATCCTGTTCGTCATCGTGTTCATGGTGGGCCTCAAGGTGCAGCCGCCGATCATCGGGCGGGTGGCCGAGAACTCGCCGGCGGCCATGGCCGAGCCGATCGGACGCGACGACGTCGCCCCCGGCCTGATGCCCGAGGACACGGTGCTCGAGGTCGACGGACGGCGGATGCGGGCGCTCAACGAGGTGACCACCGAGGTCGCCATGAGCGGGCTGCACAAGCCGGTCCGGGTGCTGGTGCAGCGCCCGGGTGTGGCCGAGCCGATCGAGTTCGAGGCCAAGCCCACCGCCGACGAGGCCAGCGGGCTGCTCGACCTGGGCATCGGCCCGGCCGTCTCACCGGTGCTGGCCGAATGGACGGACAAGCCCCTCCGGGACCGCTACGCGCAGATCGTCGGGCTGGGCGGGCTCCGCCCGGGCGACCGGCTGGAACGGGCCGCGGGCGAGCCGGCGGACCGCCCGTACGCGCTGGTCGAGGCGGCGAACGCGTCCGGCGGCGAGCCGTTCGACGCGGTGTTCGCGACCGCGGACGGCCAGCGCCGGACCGTCACGATCCGGCCGGAGCGTCAGCTCCAGCGGGGCGAGGCGATGATCGACGGCGAGCGGGCCACCATCGAACACCTGCTCGGCCTTCGTCCGCTGCTCCGCGTGGATCCAGCCGCCGATCCGGAGGCGACCAAGCAGGGCCTGCGCCTCGGCGACGTGATCGTCCGCATCGGCGACACGGACGCGCCGGCGATCGACGAGGCCATGGGCCTGATCAAGGCCAAGGCGGGACGGGCGCTGCAGATCGAGGTGCTCCGGGGGACCGAACGTGTCACGCTGGACGTGACCGTGACGCGCGACGGCAAGATCGGCTTCGTCCCCGATTCGACCGCGTCCGGCGTCGCGGTGGTCGCGACCCCGGTGCGCGTGGCCGCGATGCGGGCGGACGCCTCCGACGCCGAACCGCCCCCGCTGGTGCGCACCCCGGCGTCCGAACTGATCGACCGGCCCGGCACGCGGGTCGTCTCGGTCGGCGGAACGCCCGTGGACTCGCTCCGCGACGTCGCCGGGGCGCTCGTGGCCGCGACCGACGCCGCGTTCGCGGCGGGCGAGTCGTCATTCGTCGTTCCGGTGACTCTGGAACTGCCGCTGCCTTCGCAGACCGGCGGGGCGTCGCCCGTTGAGGCCCGCGACTGGACGCTGTCGCGGGCCGACATCGAGTCCGTCCGCGCGCTCGGCTGGACGCTGCCCGGCGACACGCTGGTGCTCGCGTTGTTCGAGCTCGAGCAGACGATCGACAAAGCGGCCAGCCCGATCGCCGCCGTGGGCCGCGGCATCGCCAAGTCCCGCCAGGTGATGAACCAGACTTACCTTACATTCCTGCGACTGTTCCAGGGCACGGTGAAGGTGCAGCACCTCAAGGGCCCGGTGGGCATCGCGCACCTGGGCACGCAGGTGGCCGAGCAGGGCTTCGTGTGGGTGCTGTTCTTCCTGGCGCTGGTCAGCGTAAACCTGGCGGTGATCAACTTCCTGCCGCTCCCGATCGTCGACGGCGGGCAGTTCCTGATGCTCGCCTACGAGGGCCTGCGCCGCAAGCCGGTGCCGATCGTGTTCCAGAACGTGGCGACGCTGGCGGGGCTGGCCCTGATCGGCGCGGTGTTCCTCATCGTCACCTTCCACGACATCAAGGCCCTCTTCGGTGCCTGAGGCGCAGTCGCTGGCACCGTTGCTCGGGCTGCTCCAACTGCTCGGCGTCGGGCTGGTGGCCGCGATCGTGCTGGCGACCGCCCACACCGCGTGGTCGCTCACGCACCCCCCGCGCCGGACCTACGCGTGGGCCGTGGCCCGCAAGCTGCCCGGCGACCCGGGCGAACTGACGCCGGCGCGGGCGTTCGAATCGTTCACCTTCCGCGGGCGACGCTTTGACCTGCCCGCCTGGCGCGTCGCGGGCGACAACCCGGACGGCCCGGTCGTCGTGCTCACCCACGGCTGGGGCAGCTCGCGGGTCGGCGGGCTCAAGCGGCTCGGGGCCGTGCTGCCCCACTGTCGGGCCGCCGTCCTGTGGGACCTGCCCGGCCACGGCGAGGCCCCCGGCACCGCCCGGCTCGGCAGCGACGAGCACCTCGACCTGCTCGCGCTGCTGGAAACCGTAGAGGAGCCCGTGGTGCTGTTCGGCTGGTCGCTGGGCGCGGGCGTGTGCCTGCGGGCGGCCGCGGACGGATCGGATGCCCGCGATATCCGCGCCGTGATCTGCGAGGCGCCCTACCGCACGCCCCCGACCCCCGCCCGCGCCGTGATCGCCCTCCGCGGCCTGCCGCACCGCATCAACCTGCCGCTGGCGATGGCGTCGCTGGGCACGCTGTTCGGCGTCGGCCCGAAGTGGCGGGACTTCGACCGCGCGCGGCACGCGAAGCGCTTGGGCGAACTGCCGGTGACTGTAATCCACGGCGACGCCGACCCGGTGTGCCCCGTCGCCGACGGACGCACCATCGCCGAGGCCGCACCGAACGCTCGTTTCGTTGCGATCCCCGGCGGCGGGCACAACAACCTCTGGACCGACGACCGCTTCGAACCAACCGCCCGCCGCGCGGTGACCGACACGCTCCGTGCTGCTGCTCCTGCCCCCTCTCCCGCCCCCGGCGGGAGAGGGCCGGGGTGAGGGCTCCTCCTTCTACCCATCTTCTCCTTTCCGAATCTCCTTCCCCTCCGTTACACTCCAACCGTGCCCGACCCCACCCTCTCCAAACTCTACCTCGCCAAGGCCGTCGCCAGCACCGCCCGCTCTGAGAACAACTCCACCCGCCTCCGCGCCGACCAATCCACTCCCGAGAAGGTCCTCTGGTCCCGCCTCCGCAACCGAAAGCTGGGCGGCCTCAAGTTCCGCCGTCAGCACCCCTTGGGCCCGTTCGACGCGGACTTCTTTTGCGCGGAGGTTGGTCTCGTGATCGAGATCGACAGTTCATACCACTCCGACCGTCGAGATTTGGACGTCGCACGCGATCGCTGGATGCAGGATCGCGGCCTGACCGTACTCCGCTTCACCGCCGGCGAACTGGCTAAGAATGAATCTGGCGTGCTGTCCGAGATCGTTCGGACGGCGCAAGCGCTCTCGGCCAAGGAGCCGGAGTAGAAGATATAGAAGCAGGAGCCCTCACCCCAGCCCTCTCCCGCCGGAGGCGGGAGAGGGGGCATGAATCGGAGCCACGTAATGCCCTACCCCATCGACCAAACCCACGACCCCAAACTCGAATCCTGGGTCGAGAGCGCCAACGACCCCAACACCGACTTCCCAATCCAAAACCTGCCGCTGTGCCGCTGGTCCGCAGCGCGTGGCGGTCACAGCTCCCTTGGGTTTGCGATCGGGAATTCGGTCGTCGATGTTCCTCGACTCGTCGAGACCAACTGGTTCGCAAACTATAGATCTTCTCAAGACAAGGCTTGCCTCGAAGGGCTCTCAAAACAGTTTCGTATCGGAGCAGGGCAGTATCTGAGGAAAGAAACCCAGCTTGCTCCGATGCGACGTGTGCTTTCTGATTTCTTGAGGTCAGAATCTCGAACTGACATGGATGCGAAGGACGTCGATCTGGTCATCGTGCCACAACACATGATTGTGCTCCAATCCCCGATGGGTCAGGTTGGCGACTACACCGACTTCTACGCCTCCATCTACCACGCCACCAACGTCGGCTCCATGTTCCGACCCGACAACCCCCTCCTGCCTAACTACAAGCACATTCCCATCGGCTACCACGGCCGCGCGTCGTCCATCGTGCCCTCCGGCACCGCCGTCCGCCGGCCCAACGGCCAGCAGGCCCCGGCCGAGGACGGCGGCACGCCCGGCTTCGGGCCGTGCAAGATGCTCGACTACGAGATGGAGATGGGCGCGATCATCGCCCGCGGCAACGAGCTCGGCGAGCCGGTCTCCATCGCCGACGCCGAGGACCACATCCTCGGCCTGTGCATCCTCAACGACTGGTCCGCCCGCGACCTGCAGAAGTGGGAGTATGTCCCCCTCGGCCCGTTCCTGGCCAAGAACTTCGCCTCCACCGTCTCGCCCTACATCGTGACGATGGAGGCCCTCGCCCCGTTCCGCTGCCCCGCCTTCGAGCGCGACGCGGGCGATCCGCAGCCGCTGGCGTACATGGACTCTCCCGACAATCGCAAAGCCGGCGGCTTCGACATCACCCTCGAAGTCCACCTCGCCACCGCCCAGATGCGCGACAAGGGCATCGCACCCGTCCGCCTCTCCAAGGGCAACTTCAAGGACATGTACTGGACCCTCGCCCAGATGGTCGCCCACCACACCGTCAACGGCTGCAACCTCCAGCCCGGCGACCTGCTCGGCTCGGGCACCGTCTCCGGCACCGCCCGCGACGCCCGTGGCTCGCTGCTCGAACTGACCTGGGACGGCGACCCCTTCGCCAACCCGCCAGTGCTCGTCCCCGGCACCCAGCGCACCCCGCTCAAAATGCCCACCGGCGAAGAACGCAAGTTCCTCGCCGACGGCGACGAAGTCATCATGAAGGCCTACTGCGAACGCGAGGGCTTCCGCCGCATCGGCTTCGGCGAGTGCCGCGGCATCATCACCCCCGCTCCGGCGATCTGATCCCAAGATGGCCCTGAGCGGAAGCGAGGGGATGGCGTACGCCCCCATCGCGCCCCCGCCCCCCACCCTCCTGAAC
>TARA_R110000782_G_scaffold30123_1_pt1 | contig 12981 bp, 8 predicted proteins | sample TARA_R110000782 | Tara Oceans TARA_R110000782 (sample SAMEA4397859) | marine metagenome | biome: Polar Biome; feature: [SRF] surface water layer (ENVO:00010504); material: water (ENVO:00002006), including particulate matter (ENVO:01000060) such as... | depth 5 m
CTAAAGGTAGCGAAGAGTTATAAGGAACCTGAGACAGAGGCTATGCTATATGGCACTGCCGTACACCTTGCAGCAGAGGAATACATTAGGGATGGCACCGCGCTACCCGCTAAGTACGACTACTGTAAAGATGTTTTAGATTCTCTTAAAGGTAAGGCAGGGGAGAAGATATGTGAGCTAGAGATGGGGCTTACCGCTAACTTAGAACCCTGTGGGTTTAGGGATGATACGGTCTGGTGGCGGGGCATAGCCGATTTGGTTATACTGGATAGAGAATCCAAGACAGCGTGGGTTATAGACTACAAGACCAGCAAGAACACTAGGTACGCAGATAAGGGCCAGTTAGAGTTGATGGCCCTTGCGGTGTTCAAGCACTACCCCGACATAGAGATTGTTAAGGGGGGCCTTATATTTGTAGTGTGCGAGGAGTTAGTAGCTAGTACCTACAACAAGTCAGACGAGTCTAAGTTGTGGACTAAGTGGTTAACAGACTATAGCCGCATGGAAAAAGCGTTCGAGAAAGATGTATGGAATGCTAATCAGAGTGGGTTATGTAGACGCCACTGTATCGTAACAGAGTGTGTATACAACGGGAGAAACTAATGCCGTACAAGAATAAAGCAGACCGTAAGAAACAAAAGAATCCGCCCGTAGGTAGCCCCGCGCACATAGCACGTATGGAACGACAACGCGCCAGACGTGCTATGGATAAGAACGGTAAAGATGCCAACAATAATGGTAGAGCTGACAAACGTGAAAATAAAGACGTTAGCCACAAGGTAGCACTTAGCCGTGGTGGTAGTAACAAAGATGGAGTAATACTAGAGAGCAGGTCTGCTAATAGAAGCCGAAACTATAAGTCTTGAGCCGCCACTGCGGATAGAGACAGAATAACAAAAGCAAGCATGTAGATGATCATGGGTAGGGTTGTTCCTAAGTTGTTTGAGTGAAGGCGGCATTGTACACAAGGCTACCCATGACTAGTAATGAATAAAGTAGATTTGCTGTATACCAAAAGTACATGCTGGAGCGTGTGGGTATGACGCTGCTTAGATGCGTCTTAAAACAAAATACGTGGTTTCCTCCAAGAATATTTATACACGTATAAAATCTAGGAAGCTCAACCGCTCCCTGTCATAGGGGGGATCATAATTACCGACCTGACCCCATCGGTGAGCGAAGCGGGGTTTATAAATAACCGAAAAACCGAAATTACACATTGGTTATTTAGCCATGGACACTTACAGCTAAACAAGTTAACAGGACAAAGAAAAATGCAGATAGTAGACAACAGGGCGTTATTGTTACGCCTTCGCAACCCTAGTCAAGTGACTGCGGTAATACCAAAGAGTAAAGAGTTACCAGATAATAAGGTGCTGGTCAACTGGGGCATAGATGAAACCCATGTACTTCGCAACTTAAATATAAACGCTCCTTCTCCTATAGAGGGTAAGTACGAGTGGACAGGTCAGTACACCCCGTTCGACCATCAAAAGACTACCGCTGCTTTCTTAACACTTAATAAAAAATCCTTTTGCTTCAACGAGCAGGGTACAGGCAAGACCGCCTCTGCTATATGGGCATCGGATTACTTACTGAACGCGGGAAAGATAAACCGTGTGTTGGTTATATGCCCTTTATCTATTATGGATTCGGCGTGGCGTGATGACTTGTTTAGGTTTGCCATGCACAGAACTGTAGACGTAGCATACGGAGCAGCGGCCAAGCGTAGGAAGATAATAGACAACGGCGCTGAATACGTGATAATAAACTACGATGGTCTAGCTATCGTGGAAGATGCTATAGCCAACGGGGGCTTTGACCTAATCATCGTGGACGAGGCTACTCACTACAAGAATCCACAGACTACCAGATGGAAGACCCTTAACAGGATAGTCAATTCTAATACTTGGCTATGGATGATGACAGGTACACCTGCGGCACAGAGTCCCTTAGATGCGTATGGACTAGCTAAGTTGGTAAACGCTAGTAGTGTACCTAGGTTCTTTGGTTCTTTCCGCGATCAGGTTATGCGTAAGGTTACTAACTTCAAGTGGGTAGCCCAAGAGACCGCTACTGAGACAGTGTATAACGCGTTACAACCTGCTATACGTTTCACCAAAGAAGAATGCCTTGACCTACCACCTATGGTGTATGTGAAACGCGAGGTAGAGTTAACCCGACAGCAGAAGAAATACTATAAAGAGCTACAGAGTAAGATGGTTATGCAGGCAGCGGGTGAGCAGATAACCGCAGTCAACGCCGCAGTCAACATGAATAAGCTACTGCAAATATCTGCGGGGGCAGTGTACACAGACGATGGAGGTTCGTTAGAGTTCGACATCAAGCACAGGTACAAGGTACTGCGAGAAGTCATAGACGAGTCTAGTAAAAAGGTATTAGTGTTCGTACCGTTTAAACATACCATTGACATGCTAACTACCAAGCTACGAGAAGACGGTATATCTGTAGAAGTCATACGTGGAGATGTGAGTGCGCCTAATCGCACTAAGATATTTAAACAGTTTCAAGAGCAAGACGATCCCAAGGTGCTAGTCATCCAGCCCCAGTCAGCAGCGCACGGTGTAACACTTACTGCGGCGAATACAGTTGTGTGGTGGGGGCCGACCAGTTCACTGGAAACCTATGCTCAAGCCAATGCTAGGGTGCATAGATCGGGGCAGGATCAGAAGTGTACTATCGTCCAGCTACAAGGTTCTAACGTAGAGAAACGTGTTTACACACTGTTAGATAGTAGAATAGACGTACACACAAAAATGATTGACCTTTACAAAGAAATACTTGACTAGCTTACAATAACTCACTAAAGTACACATCTCGACAACGATTGGAGGATGTATGAGCGATAGTGTAACCCCCGAGAAGCTGACCGAGACTTACTTGAAGATTAAGACTAAGAGGGCAGAACTGGCGGCAGATTTCAAAGAGAAGGATGCAGTGCTTGGTACTCAACTTGATACGGTAAAGACAGCACTATTAAAGTACTGTGCAGATCAAGGGGTAGAGAGTGTCAAGACTAAGGCAGGTATGTTCTATCGGTCTGTTAAGACTAGGTACTGGACTAGCGATTGGGAGTCTATGTACAAATTTGTTATGGAGAATGAGGTACCAGAGTTCTTCGACAAAAGACTTAATCAAGGTAATGTCCGACAGTTCTTAGAAGAAAATCCCGACCTTGTACCAAGAGGTCTTAACGTAGATTCAGAATACGCGGTAGCGGTAAGGAAAAAGTAATGGTAAATAAAGAAGCATTTGTACCTATAGAAGATATGGCCGAGCACTTTACAGTATCGGTATCTACTATACGGGCATGGGTACGCAGGGGGCATATACCTCCCGCTGCCTATATAAAAGTTGGGCCTACTTACAGATTCAGGATTTCGGATGTGACTAACTCGTTACTAGCTAGTGGTGCTAATGGTGATCCGACTGAAGACTTTGTTGTTAGTGCTCCATCTATCCAGCAAGAGTCAGAGGCTAGGGTAGAGAGTTACGTGGAAAGGAAAGTTCTTTCTACGTTAGATTGCTCTGACGTGCGCTCAGATACAGACGAAGCAGTGGACGCTGTTATTGACGATTTGTTCGACGAGGACATGTAGTGTGCGCCGAATTAGTTTGTACGGCGGGAAGTTTTCTATTGTAGATAATTTAGAAACCTCTATTATAGGAAATCCCTCTACAGATTTAGTAGTAGTCAACGCAGCTCCGGTATCACGCTCATACTTTGAGAACGCCTATGACCCTAATAGGTCATCAGCACCAACGTGTTGGTCATCGGATACGCAGCGACCTTCTGTAGATGTACCGCAAAAGGATAAGCAAGCGCCTCGTTGCATGGATTGCCCACAGAATATACGTGGGTCAGGCGGCAACCAAGGTCGAGCTTGTAGGTTTGCCCAACGTCTAGCTGTAGTGTTTGTAGATCAGTTAGATAAGGTATACCAATTACAGTTACCCGCCACATCCATATACGGTAGGGGTAACAATGGACACATGCCGATGCAAGACTATGTTAAGTTTTTGTCTAGTAGAGGTTCTGTAGCAACTCGCATAGTAACGCGAGTATATTTTGATGAGAGAAGTTCGATCCCTAAACTTTATTTTAAGCCGATACGAGCATTGGATGAAGACGAGATAACCAAGGTTTCAGATCTAAAGAACCACCCCGACACAATTAAGGCAATAAGTTTTACCGTGTCTGCGGAACCTACATCTCCATTCTCAGCAGTAGAAGGCTTTGAATTAAACGCAAATAGCAAAGGAAGTTAACATGAGTTATATTATTGAGAACGTAGAAATACTTTACCCCCGAATCAACCAGCCATATAAGTTTGATCAGACGGCTGGAGAAAATGGTAAGAGCGTACCCTGTGATCCGTTTGACGATGGCGCTAAGTACGAGACTAAGTTCCGCATGGATAAAGACCAAGCTAAAGCCCTGTACGGGCATATGGATGCCGCTTACCAGAAGGGTAAAGAGAAAGGTTGGCCTGAAAAGATCGACTTCCCGTTTGAAAAGCAAGAAGATGGTACCTTCATAGGTAAAGCTGTATTGAAAGCTGCCTATGGTAAAGATGCTACCAATCCTCCCAAGCAGTTCGATGCTAAGAGTAAACCGTTACCAGAAGACTTTAAGCTAACTACAGGCAGTACTGCCAACGTAGCTGTTACCTTCTACCCTTACAACATGCGTGATGCGGGTGTATCTGTCCGTTTGAAAGCTGTACAGGTTATCAAGTACCTACCTATGGAAGCCGCTTCACCGTTCGGTGTAGTAGCAGATGGGTTTGAGATGGATAGCGCCAATCCTTTTGAGACCCTCACTGCTAACGTAGCTTCAGCACAAGTTAACTCTGATCAAGAACCTGCTGTAGTATCTGATGACTTGTTTGGAGATGACATGGCAGAGGAAGTTGCTGCCGTAGAACAACCTAAGAAGGCAGCTAAGAAGAAGTCAGTAGCACCAAAAGAAGAAGACAAAAACCTAGCGTCTATTGTAGACGACTGGGACGGCTGATACTCTGCCAAGCAATACCCCGTAGCTAGGGTGCATACGTGCCTTAGCTACATTATTTTTTACTCTCTCGGATGCAAATATGAATACTAGATCATTCTTGCAGAGGGCATTAGCCGACAGCGGTTCCTACTGTATTTGGGCGCATAATAAAAAAAATGAGCGCATCCAACAGAAGTTTTATCAGACCATAGATCAGGTAATAGATAAAGCGGACGAACTAGATACAGAGGGCTATGATTGCTATTTTGCTCTCGCAACATTTAAAGAAGCCACTTCTCGTAAGGTTACGAACGTACACAAGTTACAGTCGTTCTTTCTTGACATAGACTGTGGAGATATTAAAGCAGAGGAAGACAAGGGTTACGCTACTCAAGAAGAAGCGTTAGTAGCTCTACAAGGTTTCTGCAAAACTCTAAAGTTACCTATGCCAGTGCTTATTAACTCTGGCCGTGGTGTACACGTACACTGGCAACTATCTGAGCCTGTTGTATTCGACGATTGGTACCCCGTAGCAGCTCGCTTAAAAGCTATGACTAAGGTTCATGGTCTTGTATGTGATAACGCAGTGACATCTGATGCAGCTAGGATATTACGTATACCTTCCACGCATAACTATAAGACTACTCCCCCTACTAAGGTCACGTACTTCGGTAGCGCAGAGCAAGCCCGAATTAACTTTGACACGTTCTCTGAACTACTTGGTAATGATCCGATACCAGTGCCCGAACGAACTATGGTCGAAGAGTTTAGCGCCGCAGTTCAGGGTATGCACAACAATAAAGAAAACTACTTTAAGGACATCATAGCCAAGTCTAGTAGAGGCGATGGGTGTGCCCAGATAGCACACGTAATGATGAACCCCAACGAAGTTAGTGAGCCTCTGTGGTTCGATGCTGTATCTATTATTAAGCACTGTGTGGACGGTGGGCGTGAAGGCGCACATAAAATATCCAAGGGCTACGATGGGTACGATGCTGCTGAGACAGACAGCAAGTATGACACCACCAAACATGTTCACAGGTGTGATACGTTCAATGACAATAGACCTGATGTATGTACGGATTGTAAGCACTGGGGCAAGATCGGTTCACCTATTACCCTAGGGCAACGCATAAAAGAAGCGGAAGAAGAAGATAACGTGGTCTCTGCGGGAACAGAGTCTGGCGGCAGCGAGACATACAACATACCCCCGTACCCTAAGCCTTATTTTCGTGGGGCTACTGGGGGCGTATACACTCGCTCCAAGACAGAAGACGGCGATATAGATGAGAAGCTGGTCTACCATAACGACCTATACGTAGTTAAGCGCGTACAAGATGTCGAATCTGGTGAGGGTATAGTTATGCGCCTCCACCTGCCCATAGATGGTGTAAGAGAGTTCACCGTGCCACTTACAGCCGTTACCTCTAAGGATGAGTTCCGTAAACATATGGCTATGCACGGGGTAGCTGTTACTAGGATGGATGACATTATGAACTATACGACTAGGTGGGTTAACGAGTTACAGGCAACAACCGCTACGCAGCACGCCCGTAGGCAGTTCGGCTGGACTGGGGACGACTTTGAGTCTTTCGTACTTGGAGACAAGGAGATATTTGGGGATAGGGTAGAAGGTAACCCTCCGTCTACCCCCACAAGGGATTTGTTCCACATGTTCAAACCTAAAGGCACGATGGAAGAATGGAAGGACATGGTTAACTTTTATAACCGTGATGGGTTCGAGTTGCACCAGTACATCGTAGCCACGAGTTTCGGTTCTCCCTTGATGGCGCTGTCTCCTATAGCATGTTCTGGATTTCACGTACACAGTACCGAATCCGGCCTAGGTAAAACCACTGCTATGTACGTAGGGGCTTCAGTGTGGGGCAAGCCTAAAGAGCTAGTGATAGAGAAGAACGATACTCAGAACTCTAGGATGTTACGTGGTGAGGTATATCACAACCTACCCTTGTACATTGATGAGATGACCAACGCCAAAGCAGATGAACTATCTGACATGATCTACCAGCTATCTGGGGGCAGACAGAAAAATCGTATGGCAGGTGGCGGTAACACAGAACGTGCTAGGGGAGAGCCTTGGAGTCTGCTGACAGTTACTACTGGCAACACTAGCATTATTGAGAAGGTTAGTTTGGCTAAGGCTATGCCGAAAGCAGAGGCACAGCGGATGCTAGAAACTAAGGCGAAGAAACTTTTTGACGAATCCAAGACTAAACATCTTACAGATGATCATGCCTATGCTGCGGAGAACCTCTACGGCCATGCGGGTACTATCTACATACAGTACGTAATTAATAACATAGAAGAGGTTAGAACTCTTCTAACCCGCGTACAGCAAGCCATAGATAAAGAAGCGGGACTTAAAGCTGAGAACCGTTTTTGGTCGGCGGGGGTAGCGTGTACTATAACAGGAGCAATGATCGCCAGAAGACTAGGGCTTATAATGTACGACACCAAGAACCTTATGAAGTACGCGCTAGGATTACTCAAAGAAAATCTACGTAATGTCAGTGAGATGGGTTCTTCTGTACAGGAAACGTTAAACAACTACCTACACGAGAACTGGGGTAGCGTGCTTAAAATACGTAGCACTGATGATCTTCGTGGGGGGCAAGACAATGGGTTAGACGAATTGGTAATCCCAGAAGTCGATCCTAGGGTGCGGTTAGTAGGTAGATACGAGACAGACGTTAAGAAGCTATACCTTACTCCTAAGCCCCTGAAAGCGTGGTGTGGGAAGCAGGATTTGAATTATAGCTCGTTTAAGGAAGAGCTTATTAAGCATATGGGTGCCAAGGATATGACTATGCGCCTTACTAGAGGTACTTCTACGCAGCTACCCCCGACTCGTGTAATCTGTGTGGACTGCTCTAACTCCCCGATAGATGTTACTGAAGATGCTTAGGATAGATGACCTTGACCCTGACGGGGTAAAGATAGCGGTTAACTGGGGCAATATGGTGATAGGTGCCTCAGTCTTTATACCGTGCATAAACACAAAAAAGGCCATAGCACAGTGTAAAAATATATTTAAACTAAAGTGTTGGCAGTTGGAAATTAGAGTTATAATACAAGATAACAAGTTAGGGATACGTATCTGGCGTACCCTGTAATAGTTTGCCCTTTTCTCCCTGTTCGTTTCCGAGGCGGCAGGGAGTTTTTTTTTAGTCAAACAATCCAGAGGTGTCGTAGTTCTTACGCTCTTGCTCCAATACCTGCTTCATCAAGGGACTAAGCGTTGTGCCGTTGTGCATCTTAGCTGTGGTACGTTGGTGACCTTTGTAAGACTTCTTTAAAGTGTCGTACCCTATACGCGCTGATGGGTGCCGTTTACCGAACTCCCGTATCTCCTTTACTACCTCACGAGTCTCAGGATAGTTACCCTGCCTACGAGCTACGTAGTACTGTTTCAGTAACTTAGATCGCTTCTCCGAAACAGCCCTGTCTATTTTCTGTTCGACGTTAGATTGCTCTTGAGCAAACGTGTACCCCGTAGGAGGAAATCCAACCATGCCCGCGAAGAAGTCACCTGCGGTAAGGTCGTCGTATATAACATCTCCACGCCTAGTCTCCATAGCTTCGTCTTTGTAGAACCGACCTAATGGACTATTCCTTAACATGTTTGTAAGACCCCCCGGAAGCGCACTCTCTAAGCCGCGCTCTATTTCCCCCTCTGAGAAGTCGTCGTAAGCACGCATAAGTCGCTTACCTGTACTAAATGCAGGGCCACCAAGGTGATGCCCTAGAGACTCTTCTATAGAGGGGTCTCTAGCGTACCTGTTTGCCTCGAACAACAAGCTGTTTAGCCTAACACGTTTTGAGAAGTCAACTCCTAGGGCGTCTACCAATGGCCCTTTGAACCAGTATTCGCTGAGGTATTTGCGAACTACGGTATCCGCATCTTCTTCGTCGTCGTCTAAGGCTAAGTCTAGGATAGCGGAGACCGCGCCGTATAGAGGCATACCTGCTACTCCCGCTATCAAAAGAGACGATAGGTGTATTGCTCTTAACTGCGCCCAAGCTACCTTCTTACGCTGCAAACGATCTTCTTTCTGAGCAGCAGTTTCGTTCTTAGGAGCATTGAATTGCAAGTCTAGGGCTGTTTTACCCGTTTGGAACATAGTGGCGTACATACGCAGGCCGTAGTTCTTGTACATAAACGCTACACGACCATACGATTGAGAAGATATCCTAGACCCTGTTTCAAGTACTGCACCACCGTTGTATTGCTGAGACATGTATAGAGCGGCTTCGGAAGCCTCGTCTCTCATAGCCTTAGTAGTTAGCTGTTGGTCTTTGGGCTTCTTAATCTCTCTAGCCTGAATGGTCTCTAGTTTTAGGTTATAAGAAGTAAGCAGGGTCACTTGGCGGTTAAACCTCTCTCCCGCGTTAAACATGATCGCAGAAGCAGCAGATACAGTGTTCATACCTTTTTCAGCTACGTTACCACGGTTTACCTTGTAGGACTTTTTCATGCCCGTCTTTTCTTTTAGCCAGTCTAGGCCCGCGAAAGTCTGCGTACCCTCTTCTAGTCCTACCGCATCTGCTAGGTAAGATTGTGTAAGGTATGATCTCTCTGAGGCTAGGGTTATTAAATCTACTAGTGGCCCGTATTCCTCTGCTATTTTTGGGTCTAAGCCCTCTTTTAGGTTGTAAGCAATATCCCCATCAGCAGTTTCTGTTATGTCGAAATAACTATCTATTGCGTTACCGGAGGACGTAACCGCAGCCATAGCCTTAGTCATAGCCTTACCTGTTTTAATATGTCCAAACTCTGCGCCCAACATGGGAGCAACAAACAAGGGTAGTTGACTAAGGTTAACAATAGCAGAGGAGGCGTTAAATCCTATGGTGTAGATAAAGGCCAACTGGTTAGCGTTCTTTACGACACCTTCTAAAGTTTTGTTGTCTGCACCGTTAAGAGCAAAATCCGCCCGTGCTTTGAGGTCTTCGCCAATAGCCGAGGTGGTGGTAGAGTTAGGGTTGTTCACCGCCAGCTCCGCCGCCATAGTTTCTATTTCGTCCACCTTAGCCCGTATACGTCCGCCATAGTCTATTCTTACTACTTGGCGAGATAGGTCAAAGGCTTTGGCTCGCATAGAATAAATAGCATCGTGCTTGTACCCTTCTACGCCTGTCCTGTTTTTAAAAGACTTAGCGAAAGATGTTTCAGGGAGAGAGTCTATGAACAAGTTCATAACTTCATTTTGTACTTCCTCAGCTACCCCCCTTTTCTCTAGGGAGCTTAATATGTCTCTTACAAACGAGTTAGGGGGAGCATTATTTTTGTAGTCTCTAGCGTTTAGTTCCCCATCAGTTGTCCTCATGTTCGTAGCTCCAGCCTTCTTAGCTAAGAACTTCCCTTTATCTCGATCTTTCTTACTCTCGTACATCTCTACTACGTAGTTGTCTTTGTCATCTCGGGGTGACCCAGTCTCGGCAGGTGTATACGACAGCTTAAACTTACCTTCACGTACCAAGGGGAAGTAAACATCCAAGGCAGATTTATCGAACATCTTGTCAAACACAGTTTTGGAAAGTCTATCCGCTTCTTCCTTGCCTAGCACCTCGACCATACGGCCAGTGATAACCTTCTTCATTTGCTCGTACTGTATCTTGTACGTATCTCGGATATGTAAGTAGGCGTCTTGCCCATTCTTGCCTAGGGCATCCCAATCGGCCCGTTGAGCTTCCCACACACCAAAGGCATCGCTGGAACCATACTTTTGTTTGGCAGCGAGGGGGTCTGTCGTAGTACCTATAGTAGGGTCTACTTGATGAATAGTAGCGCCGTGGTCTCGGGAATAAATCAACCGATCCATTATCTTTTGCTTCTCTGGATTAGCTATAGCCCACTTAGCAGCCTTCTCAACACGCGCAGTAATTATCTGATCCTTCTCACCTGCTTTGCCACGTAGAGTTTGTATTAGCTTGTGTAGGCTAGTGCCTAGGTCGCCATAGCCCTTAGCTTTTGCCACGTCTCCCGCAGCTTGACTATCTAATAGTCGCAACACTTCTAACTTAGTAGCGAAGTTTGAAATGCTGTTACCAATACTATCCAAGAAAGACCCGCCGTCCACACCAAACTCATCTTTAAACTTCTTGGTGGGGGGAGCAAAACTTTTCTGTACGAGACCCAGCTCATTTATTATCTTTTTAGCCCCATCACGCGTAGCGTTAGCGTAGGTAGAACCTGCACCCCGCGTGTCAGGGGAAGTTGCTAGGAAAGCTATTACGGTTTGATCCACTATATCTAATGCCGAACCCAGAGGCTTGGTACTTCTACCTAGCAAACTGTTTATTAGGTTTACTATGGGCCTAAAGAATCGCTCTAACGCGTTAACAGGTGATCCATCGGGGTTCATACCCGCTAGTTTTTGTTGGAACTTGCTGTTGCCCAGTGCCTCAGCCACGAATTCTTTCACGTTAGAAGTGCCGTATGCGCTATCTAGCAAGGGCTTTACTTCGTTATACAGCTTTGTAAGCTGCTTAGTCATGGGGTGCGAGGGGTTGGCTAGAGTGCTATCAACTACGTTGTGCGTGGCTTCGTGTAACAGCGTATGAATAAACACCTCTGGGCCTTCCGCTAAATTGACTGTACCATTAGCAGAAACAAAAGAGTTTTCTCCCTTAACGAACTTGACTTTAGAATCGCCTACAGCTTCGGATAGAACACGGGCAATCTGCTTAGTACGCATGTCGTTGGCTTGGCCACTAACTAGCCTCAAGGCTCCGCGCAAATCACCTTTTCTTAATAGAGCTTTGATCGAGGGGGTTACCACGCCATCTAACGCTTCTACGGCCTTATTGGGCAGGAGAGACCTATCGCTATTTAGTACCGACAACGTCGCGTCTATATCGTCCTGTAAGGAATCCAATACATCAATATCGGAATCGGGAGTAGCAGCTTCCTGACTATCTTTGCCTTCAGCATCTTTCTTTGCGCTTGCAATTGCTTGCATATCGTCCACGGCGTCTATAAGAGTCGTTTCCGCGTCACTAACTTCCGGTTTTTTCTCAGGCAGCTTACCCTCTTTCTTGAGAATTACTTCATCTTTTATATCAGATGTAGCAGGGCTGGGGGCTGGGGCTTCTTTGGCTTTTTTACCTGTGTACTTGTTTACGTACTCTTGGCCTTTCTTATCTAGGAGCAACCTACCTGTAATAGACTCCTGTGCTTCTTTCTTTATGGCGGCACTGCCCAGTTGCTTGCTTTGGGGCTTCTTGCTTTCTCGTAGTTCTATAGTCTCAAAGGCAGTGTCGTAGGTAGCTTGAGTGGCATCGTTTGCAGATTTTAACGTCTTGGCCAACTCGAAGTTGGAAACAGTATTATCACTATCCTGACCAAACCTAGACACGATAGCCTGCCCGAACGTAGCGTTCCTGCCTGTAAGTCCTATACTCTTTACAAACTTATCATCCACTACAGCTACAGCATCGGCTGGCTTGTCTGCCTTAGTACCGATACCAGTTCCCTCCTGTACAGTAATAGCTTTGTTAACCACGGGAATGTTTTCCGCTAGGAACTTTTGGTCAGTAGTGGCTTTAGCCTCAAGCACTTCTACTTCTCTTTGTATCTCAGCCCGCGCCTCGTTAGCTTTAAGTTTACGGGTTCTTTCTTTTGTCTTATTCGTTGTTAAGTTTACCTTCATAGCCTTGTAGTCTATACCTACGGCTGCTGCCCTATCGGCAAGCTCGGCTTCGGGGGATAAAGGTTTGTCCTCTCTAAGGTTTTCTTCTTCTTTTTTAGTCTGTTTTTTGAGTGCGGATTGTTCTTGCCCGTAGGGAGTTAGCTCTCCTTCTTTAGTGTAAAGGGCGGGGGCTTTATTTTTGGGGGCATCCCCAGTTAGCGTGCCCATAGCCCGAGATATACTCTTTTCTACGGCAGTCTCTTCTACGGCAGCTTCTTCTACAGCTACAGGGGCAGCTTCTTCTACAGCTAC
>TARA_R110000782_G_scaffold80826_2_pt1 | contig 12973 bp, 4 predicted proteins | sample TARA_R110000782 | Tara Oceans TARA_R110000782 (sample SAMEA4397859) | marine metagenome | biome: Polar Biome; feature: [SRF] surface water layer (ENVO:00010504); material: water (ENVO:00002006), including particulate matter (ENVO:01000060) such as... | depth 5 m
TTGGAACCCAACTGGTTACCCTCAGTTTCCATTAGAGGTTTCAATTATATCTTCTGATATTGAATATGATTGGTATATTGAGGAATCTAGAATAAGAGGTGGATACAACAATACGCAAGTAGATTTAGGTGTAAAGGCATACATAACAGAAACAGAAGACACAGAGTTAGTCCTTGAAAATGGATTAATATACTCTGGTTTATACAACTCTAGAACTGGAGTGAACGAAACAAATGTTTTTTCTACAGGAGAGAACATAACAAAAGAGGTTGACCCTAGGTATGGAGGAATACAGAAATTATATACAACAGACACTAACTTAATAATATTTCAAGAAGACAAGGTTAGCAATGCCTTAATTGATAAGGATGCAATATACACGGCTGACGGGAACCCCGCACTTACAGCCACACAACTTGTTATTGGACAAATTAATCAGTACTCAGGCGAGTATGGGATAAGCGACAATCCAGAGTCGTTTGCATTTAAGGGTTCCCGAATGTATTTCTCTGACAAAAATAGAGGCGCAATAATGAGGCTGTCAAGGGATGGTCTTACCGAAATAAGTAATTACGGTATGAGGGACTACTTCCGTGATACGTTAGCAGATATTTCAGAATCTTTTGATGCTACTAATGAGATTGTATTCTATTCGTTATCTCCAGTGTATCCTCCAGTTGCGCCTGGGCAACCGACTCCTACAGATACCGACACTTGGGACATTGTAGGCGGAGTTAATGATAGCAGTGTATCTAAAATAGAGTTAGGTATGACGACAAGTAGAGCATTTGGAGGGATAAATGGAATCTATGTAATTAGTATTACATCCATTAATACCACAAACAATACCGCTACAATAAAATTTAATCAAACGGTACAAACTGATAACCTTGCAAGTGTTGACTTATATTTAATTAGATTTGTTAAAGACAAGGTTGTAGGGGCATACGATAACTTTTACGATAAGTATGTAGTATCAATGCAGCAAGCCGAACTAGAAACTTATAATACTTTATCTTTTAACGATAGCAATAACGGTTGGACTAGTCTTTGGGACTATGACCCAAGCTTTGGTGGTACACTAAATAATATTTATTATACAACAAAAGGTGGTTCTATATGGAAACATTACGATGAAAGTGTAATTAATAATAGGGGTACTTTCTATGGAACGTATTACCCAACATCAGTTACCTTATCTTTCAACCCAATGGTTTCTGTGTCTAAAAACTTTAATGCAGTAAACTACGAAGGAACAAACGGTTGGCAAGCAGATTTCTTTTTGTCAGACCCAACAGGTAAAATAGATGGTGTTAACTACAAAGATGAGTCATCGTTCATATATAGCTACGATGAAGGGGTTTATACTGAATCAGGAGTTACATACAGAGTTGGATTTAATATAAAAGAGAACAAATATTTTGCTAACTTAGTAAACAAAGGAGTTCAAGTTAATAATCAAAATACAATACCACAAGGAATTCCAGGACAGGTTGTACCAGGAGCAAGTATGAGTGGTATAAAGGGATTTTTTGCTACAGTTAAATTAAGTACAGATAATACAACAGATTTAGGTGGGGCTAAAAACTTATTTGCAGTATCCTCTAACTTTGTTAAATCATAATTAAATGGAATTAAAAAAAATAAACAAAGAAGTTGAGTTAATTAAACAGATTGTTATAGACAATAATCATCTAGAGGGATTTTATGGTGATGGTAAAGAAATCCCAGATATACCAGAAATACCAATAAAACACGAATTTGCAGACCAAGTATACTTAAGACAAATGACTATGCAAGAAGGACAATTTGTTGTTGGAGCAATACATAACCACAAACATATTTGGTTTTTAATTAAAGGAAAAATAAGTGTTAATGATAATGGCGAAATAATTGACCACATTGCCCCGTGTTATATGGTGTCTGAACCTGGCTCACAAAGAATTATATATGCTCACGAGCATTCTATATTTGTAAATATACATAAAAATCCATCCAATACTAAAGATATAAAAAAAATAGAAAAAGAGATAGTATCAATGACAGTGGAAGATTTTAATAAAAAAAATAAATAATTATGGCGGTAATTGTAGTAGGGGGAATAGTATTAGGAGTAGGAGGGTCTATTGGCGGTGCTATTCATAAAAACAAAACAGCAAAGAGACAAGAAAAAGAGGCTAGACGAAAAGCTGATGCAGCTAGAAATAGAATAGCTTCCCTTGAGGCTAACAGGCAAGAGATTATAAATCCATACGAGGCTATTACAGACCTGTCAGGAAACTTAAGCAACACATACAATAACCTAGGTGTTGCAACGCAGGCTGCTGAGATGCAAATAGAGCAGACGGATATTGCTTTAGCTAATACGTTAGATGTAATTAGAGCCACAGGTGGAGCTGCTGGAGGAGCTACTGCACTTGCACAGGCTGCATTACAGAGCAAGAAAGGCGTTGCTGCAAGTATAGAGGCACAAGAGTCAAAGAACGAGGCTCTAAAGGCACAAGGAGAGCAACAACTACAGCAGTTAACTATGTCAGAACAGCAAAGAGTTCAAAAATCAGATGCGGCAGGAAGAGCTTTTGTTTACGGAGAACAAGAGAATAGAGAAATGATGGCACTAGACAGAGCGCAAGCAGATTTAAATAACGAAGTAGCTAGGAAGCAGGCTGCTCAACAAGCTAAGTATCAAGTAGGGCAAGATATGTTTTCAGGGATTTCTCAGGCTGGATTTAACTTTGCTGGAACAGGTATAGGAGGATAAAAATAAAGATAAAGATATTTTAATATGAACGAAGGAATTTTAAGGGCAATAACTCAAAGTAGTAATTCGTCTTCTACGCCAGAAACTGACAAGCTTCAAGCTGCTATGTACAAAAAAGCTTTAGCTGCACAAAACTTTGCTATAAAACAAGCAAAAGATAGGTCAAAGATTAACTTTAATGCACAAATTAAAGCAGATGCAGAGGTGCAAGCATTAATTGCTGGGATTACATTAAAAGATGAAGACGATAAAGATTTTAACTCTGGTATAGATATTAATACATTGCCAAATTCTCTCAAAAGTATGACATCTAGTTTGAGTTCGGCAAAAGTTAGGGTAGCAAATGGAACTGCCACTCAAGAGGATAAAGATTACATATCTGCAACTACTGTTTTTATTGGAAATTTAGGAGAGAGTTTTGGAACAATGGCCTATACTCTTGAAGAATATAAAAAAACTAATGAAAAGTATGGTGGACAAATTGATACCCCTGGAGCTGTAGACCAATATACATTAAACCCCAATTACGCTAATAGCGTTAGAATATTAGATGGGAGTGCTTCTGGTAAAGTTTTCTTTGAAATAGAATACAAGAATGGGAAACAAAATTTAACCCAAGTTGCACAAAGCGAAGATATAAGAAAAGAAAATAAACGTCTTTATGATTTATCTGAAGGAACGGAAGAAAAAAAGCAGTATCTAAATGAAAATGGTGAGATATCAGACAAGTATAAATTGTCATATAATAAAGCAAGGGACTTCCAAAATAATCAAAACCAAAACGAATTTGTAATTAGTGATGAGTTTTCAACTATACCCGATGGAAATACAGTAACAAAGGCTTTAACTGAAGAGGGAGGAATCTATGATAAAAGCAATGGTTTATTAAAAAAGGATTTTATGAAACCTATTCCTACTCAACAGATAAGAACTATTAATGGACAGCGAGTTGTAATTGACAAAACATCACCTGATGTAAATCTTATATCCTCTCGTGCAAAAATAGAAGCTCAAGTATTTACTAGAAAAATGTTTGGAGGTGCTAGAAATGAACCTTTTTCTGCGTTTACTAGAGTTTCTGCACCTATCTTTGGTAAAGAAGGTAAAGATTGGCAATTAGATAAAGAGGGTAACTACAATGTTCGTTTATTAAAAAAAGATGTCGATGGCAACTATGAAATGAATGAGGATGGTACTTATAAAAAAGAAAGTAAATTAACTAAGATAGGTAGTAAAGATTTAACTAACGCTAGATTCAATATGATGAGTTCAGTTGGAGGCAAATACTTAGGTATGAGCAAAGAAGATTATGATTTAGCAAACAGATTTGTTCAAGATGCTTCAATGATAAACCTTAATTTAACTCAAGCAAGTACTGAAAAAATTAATGAAGATGCTACAAAAAAATTAAATGAAGAAACAAAAATTCCATCTATTGCTGAACAAAAGCAATCACTTATTAATCAAAGAACAAGCAACATAATAAGTAAAATAGGGTCTAGTTTTGAGGATAGAATTTTAACGGGTTCAGACCAAAATAAAGTTAAAGAATTTAATACATATTTAAAAGACCAGATTCAAGGAATTAAAGGTTATGATGTATTTGCCTCTGATGGAGATAAAACATATCAACAACTACTTAGTGCCTTTGCAGTTGATGCACTAAATAAGAGAAGAATAAAAGATAATTTACTTCCCGTTAAATTAAACGATAAGGTTCCAATAGGAAATGTATTCTTTTCAATTTCTACTGGTAAGGGAGAAACTGTAGATACTGAAAGGTTTAGTGTAATATCTCCAAAAAGTAGAGAAAGTTTAGCGTTGTATCTTGAAACAATAAGAGCAACTAAATACGGGAAAGAGGGGCAGTCAGTTTTAGAACTATTAAGTGGTAAATAATTTATTTTTATAATTATAAGATACAATGGAATCAAAAGATATAGTAATAGATTTTTTTAATGAAGCAAAAGACAAGCTTAATTTAAAGGAAGAAAATAAAGATGGGTTTTTAGAGCTTATGAATGACCCTAACGGAAGGCTAGAGGTTTTTAATTTATCTAAAGAGAAGTTAGGATTATCTTCTTTTGAGGTATTTGAAGACGTGCTAGGATATAAAGAAAAATCAGAAGGTGGTGATGAAAATATATCAGAAGACCCAAAGGATGTAGAAGATAATATTATACTTACAAACAACAATCCTGAAGAGTTAAAAAAAGAAATAGGTGTGCAGTCTGTGGCTGCAACTGTCGCACCAGAAACAGATGGAGCATTAGAGGAGTCATCTATAGAGCAGCAAAATTTATCTCCAGAAAATCAGGAAAAATCGAAAGAAGGTACTACGGAGGTTGAAAGTAAAAAGAAACTTCATATAGAAAAAATAAGAAACATTGTAAAAGGATTAGATTCTGGATTATTAAAAATAAAAGACTTACAAGTATACACAGGTAATAGTCCTGATAAGTATGGTTATCTAAATAGAGGTGATGGAAGCGGTCAAGTTGAATTAACTAAATTTGAGTACGATAATTTAATAGAAGGGAAAGACCCGTATACTTCAGAAATTGATAAAACAAAAGAAGAAACAAAACCTGTTAGAGTAACCCAAGAAGAGGTTAGTATGGATGAGCAAGATTTAGTCCCAATGCTAACTAAAAAATTAAAGGGGACAAACTTTAAGGTGGAAGAAGCTATTCCTGGTGCTGACGGAATTAAAATTACAAATACGGTTACTAATCAAGAAGAAGTTTTTTCTATAGATGCTTTTACAGGCAAGGGAGATATAGAGTATGCTAATAAAATAAATAAATGGGTAGAAGGTCAAGAAAAATATTCTAAAGGAATTTCTGAACAAAAAACAATAGACGAAACAAGAAAGAAGAAGAATGATGATTACTATAATAGTTTATCATTAGAAGAGAAAGGAGCAATAGACCTGAAAGTTGCAAAAAAAATTTATGAAACAAAACCTGACGGGAGCATAGATAGAACAAAACAATTACCGACTGAGAAAGAAAAAGAATATGAAGAGGAAAAGCAAAGAATTGTAGAAAATTTAGATGGGTTTGATAGACTTGGTATAGCATTTAGAACAGGAACTCAACAGGCAGGAATGTCCATAACTTCAATTCCAGAAAGTATTTATAATGTTTTTTCAATACCTCAAAATGTTGTTTCTTATTTAATTGATGACCCAACTTTACAAACGTCTGCAAAAAGGTTTAAAGAAAAATATGACATAACAAATGTAGCCTTAGAAAGCTATAAAGAAGAGAGAGAGAATTTACAGAAATTATCTAGAAGCTACGATATAAATACATACAAATATCAAGGTGTAGGGGAAAGTATTAGTAATGGGGAATATTTAGATGCTTTTGCTAAAATAGGTAACGGTTTGGCAGAGAGTGCGCCTGTATCTATGTCTATAATGGCTGGTGCGAGTATGACCACCCTTCCACAATTAATTGGTGGAAGTACTGTCGCTCTTATGGGTTCTGAAGTTATGGAGCAAGAAGAAAAAAATCCAGACCAAAACCCACTTTTTGCTACAATAAAAGGAATGGGGATAGCTGCTGCTGAAACTTTTTTCTCAGCGATAAACGCAAAATCTCTTACATTCGTATACAAAGATATCCTGCTTAGAGAAGGAAAAAAGATTGCCGAAACAACTCTTAGAAGAGGGTTGCTTGAGATGTATCAAGCTGCTCTTAAAAAGTACGGATTTCCTGTATCCGCACTAGGGGAAGGGTTTGAAGAAATTTTAACCTTACAAACTCAAAATATAATCAATCGTAGACCTTTAAACGAAGGCGTTACAGATGCTTTTATATTAGGTATTACAGGAGGTACTATGTATGGCGCACCAATTAATGCTATAAACTTTGCTAATAAAGTCCCAGGATTAATTTCAGGTAATGAAGTAGGTAAGAAACTTAAAAACGGAGGCTTCCCTTCTGCATATGATGCATTATTAAATGATAAGGAAGTCACTGAAAATGTAGTAGATGTAATTAATGTTGAAAACTCTATACCTGCAATAGATAATAAACTAGACAAGGAAGTTTCTAATAATGAGATAACTGAAGAAGAATCTGAGTCTGCAAAGAAAAAAGCAAGACAAATACAAGGTGTTTTAAATTCTTTAAAATCTTTAGGGCTTAATGATGCACAGACACTGATAGCAACAAATCTTATTATAGAAAAAAGTAACCTTAAAGATATAATAAAAAAAGTTGGAGATAGTGCTTTAACTACCAAAGAGTCTGATAGAATAAAAGAAATAAACGAAGAGATTTCTAATATAAGAACAAAGACTCCAGAAGATTTGGCTCAAGAAAGATTAGAAAAAAGTTTAGAGAAAGAAGTTGTTGATGGTGTTGAGTCTATTGTTTCTGAAGACATTATAACTAAAGAAGATGTAGATATTTATACAGGCAATAGTCCTGAAAGGTATGGTTCTTATGCTGCTGGAGATGGCTCTGGTAGGGTAGATATAACTGAAGAGGAGTATAACGCTTTACCAGACACTTTAAATGATGTAACTACTAATGAACAGACTAATATTAATAACAAAGCAGCAGAAGATGTATCTAAAGGTAATACTGTAGTAAAAGAAGGTCTTAAAAATTTAATGAATGCTATGAGTTCTGTTTTCGGATTAAACAGTACTCAAGCTACAGCTTCATCGTTAATTCAAGACGCTATTGTAGCAACTATGGCTAAACGTGAAGGCATTTCTAAAGAAGAGATGTATGAAAAAATAATATTTGATAAAGCAGAAAAAGCCCCTGACGGAAGCCTTAAGCAAGAGCCACTTATTTTTAAATCAACAGCCAAGGAAGGGTTAAGTAAATTACCTAATAACCCAATGACACCAGAAGCTTGGGTGAAACAAATAACAGAAAAGGGCGGTAAGGGTACATCTCAAGAACTTAATTGGATAGGGTTGAATGACTTTCTTCAAGATTACAAGAAGGAGAATAATTTAAAATCTATTCCTAAAGAAGTAGTTGAGCAATACATCGCTGACAACCAAATTGAGATTGTTGAGGTTACAAAAGGAGGTGAGGATGTTTCTAAAGAAATAGAGAAGCTAAAAAAACTACAATACAGAGCAAGAAACAATAATGATTATAATCTATATCAAGAACAAATAGATAAAATTAAAGAAACCAAATACTCAGACTACACCCTAGAAGGCGGAGAGAACTATCGAGAGGTGTTGTTGACTTTGCCTTCACAAGAATCAAAAGTAAAAGAAGTTAGGGTTAGAAAGAGTGATATAAAAATAGTTGATTCTAAAACCGTAAAGGGGAGGAAAGAAGTAATACACAATGGAAACACTTTGCAAGAATTTGACCCAAAAGAAGGGGAAAGAGCAAATGAAGGCTTTATTTACTACACCAATGAAAGAGGGGAATTTTCATTCAACAGACAAGATTTAGTAGAAAACAATAATCCGAAAGAATACAAATCCTCCCATTGGGATGAAGCTAACATACTTTCCCACCTAAGAATAAACGAGCGTACATTACCTAACGGTGAGCGTGTAATGTTTATTGAAGAAATACAAAGTGATTGGGCGCAAGATGGGAAAAAGGAAGGGTTTAAAGATGAAAGCGTATTAGAAGAGAAAAAAGGAGTAGATAAAAAGATAGACCAAATAAGAAAAGAAGTTGACGAAATAGCCGATGAATCTTCAAATATTGATTTAAACATTGAATCCATAGAAATGTTTGTTAAACAGTATGAACTTAAAACTAAAGATTTACTTAATGAAAAAATAGAAGAATTAGAAGAGCGATTAAACAACGCAAGAAACAATAAGCAATACACTTCTATTGAGACAAAACTAAACCCTTTAAAAGAAAGGTTAAATAAAAAATATCCTTTGGTTGAGAGGGTTACTGAAAGCGAGATTAACGAGACAAGAGAAGATTTAGCTTCATTAAGAGAAAGTAAAAAAGCGTTAGACAAAAAAGGTAATGAAAAAGCTAATAGCGATGAATTTAAAGAGTTAAAAAATAAACAGAAAGAATTCGAGGAAAAAATGACGGCTTCAATACCTAATATGCCGTACAAAAAAACAGACCAATGGGTAGGTATGGCAATGCGTAGAGTTATGCAAATGGCAGCTCAAGAGGGTTTTGATAGAGTAGCTTGGGTTACAGGAGAGCAAAGTGCTGATAGGTATGATTTGAGTAAGCAGGTTGATAGGGTTGAAGTAGCGGATATGTTAGACGGCAACAGGTCTGTTTATATTTCAATGAAGGATAACTCAGATATTCAATTATTTGTTGACCCAAAAACAGGGAAAATATTACAATCAACAGATAAGGGTATAGATGGAAAGATGCTTGAAGATGTTGTAGGTAAAGAAATTTCAAATAAAATTTTAAATTTAAATACCGAAAAAGAGAGCGTTATAAGCGGTGAAGGGCTAAAAATAGGCGGCAAAGGAATGAAAGACTTTTACAACTCTATACTACCTAAAGTAGCCAAGAAAGAAGCACAACGGTTTGACAAGGAAGCCAAGGTTGAGGATGTTGATGTAAGTGTAGGAAAAAAGGCTAAAAAAGGAGATTACACCGTTGGTAAAAACGATGATGGGACGTACAATGTAACAGAGACTAACACTGGTAATAAGGTGTTTAATGGGGATTACAACTCGGCAGTAAGCGAGAAAAATAGATTAGTTGACACAGGATTTTCAAAACAACTTTCCATACCTATCACCCCCAAAATGCGAATGAATCTTAATGGGGCAGTTCCATTATTTCAAGGGGCTAGAGGAGCTATGACGGCAGCAGATGGTCAATTTGTATTGTATGCTTTAACAGACCCTAATGTATCAACTCCTGTTCACGAGATGGCTCACGTTTTTGAACATTACCTAACTGACCAAGAAAGAAATGATATATTGGATTGGGCTGGGCATACAAATTGGACAACAGAAACATCTGAAAAGTTTGCAAGAGGTTTTGAGAAATACTTAGCGGGAGGCAAAGTATCTAATCCTAAATTACAAGAAGCATTTGAGCAATTTAAAGAATGGCTTACTGAGATATATAATAATATAGTAGGTAGTGATATAGATGTTGAGTTAAATGAAAAAATGTCTAATCTGTATGACTCTATGTTAGAAGATACTGTTGAAGAAACTGTTGAAGAAACTACACCAGAAGAAGAGTCAATAGATATGGGTGAGTCTACAAAAAGATTTGTTAATAGAGTTTTGAATGAAAAAATATTTGAACCAATTAGAATAGCTTTTCAAGACAAGTGGTACTCCTTAAGTAAGCTTCAAAAAATAGCAGCTAGAGATGGATACATTAACCCAAAAGACGACTTGACAAACATTTACTTGGAAAAAGAATTAGAGGCAGGTATTGTAAAACAAAGGATACAAAACATAATTGAAACCATAGAAGGCTCTAAGACATTTCAAGGTAAGAGTACATTTGAAAGAATGTATAAAGATGGTGTAAACATTGACCAGTTGGGTCTTTATATGTTTGCAAAACACGCACAAGAAAGAAATGAGTACTTAGAAAAGAAAATATTTAAAGAATTAGAATCTCTAGAAAAGGAAAAGGAAAAGGCTGAATTAAATAGAAACACTGGAATAGCAGAAGACACACAAGCAAAAATTAATGCTATGAAGTCAGATATAAATTCTGGCAAATTAAATACCAAAGGGTTGTCTGGTATGACTAACGAACAAGCTAATGAAATAATTAAAGAAGTACAAAGTAGTGGATTCACAGATAAGTTTGACGAATACTCTAAAGAATTAAGAGAAAAGTTAGTTGATGCTTCGCTACAGTTAAAAGTTGATTATGGATTAATAAGTGAGTCGAAAGCTAAAACTATTTCTAATGATTGGGAATTTTATGTTCCTTTGTATGTAGACGAGGATTCTTTTGAAGGAGGTAATTATAGGTCTTCAACAGGCAAGAAAGGTACGGGTTTGTATAAATTAAAGGGTAGTGACTTTTACGGAGTGGATAAGAGAGTAAATCCAATAACAGGTATGATTGTGCAGGCTACTGCTGCTGCCAAGAAAGCTCAAGCAAATCAAGTATTTAACGCTACATTTAATTTAGCTACAAAGCTGAATGAAGAAAATGTTACAAATATTTTTGGTAAACCAAGAAAGGCTACGGGGGATGACAAGAGTATTAAATCTCAAGGGAAGGTCTATGTAGGATATGTTGATGGTGTAGAAACTGCAATAGAAATAAAAGACGAAAAAATTCAAAAAGCATTTGAAGATAAAGTATATACACCAAGTCAATTTGCAAAAGTAGTAATGTTTGCCAATAATTACCTAAGAATGGTAAATACTTTAATAAATCCTGAATTTCAGCTAACTAACTTTGTTAGAGACGTACAGACTGCATTTATAAACATATCGGCTGAAGATGCTTCTAAAATGAATACCAAGATGCTTAAAAATGTACCAAATGCTATGAAAGGTATATTTACAAATGAGCTTGGAATTAGTAATAAATGGTCAGACATATATCAAGATTTAAAAGAATCTGGAGGAGATGTTAGTTGGGTTCAACTCTTAGATATGGAAGCTATTAAAAATAGAGTCAATAAGGCTACCGAGTCATACAAAAAGTCTAAAACTGAAAGAAACTTAAAGTTATTGTTGAAGGCTGGAGAACAGATTTTTCAGGCAACAACAAAGTCTACAGAAATGGCATCAAGACTTTCTGCATATAAAGTAGCTTTGGATGCTGGATATACAAAAAAACAGGCATCGTCTTTAGCTAAAAACTTAACTGTAAATTTTGAGAAAAAAGGTACAGGAGGTATAGTTATAAATACACTCTATCTTTTCGCCAATGCAGGAATACAAGGAAGTACTTTAGTGCTTAGAGCGATGACCAAGAGTGGTGCTGGAGGGAATAGGGCTAGAACTATCGCTGGAGCTATAATAGGATTATCCATAATGAACAGCTACATCAATAAGCAAATGGGGCTTTCAGATGAAGATAAAGAGGAGGATAAAACTCCTGAATACACATACTTAGCCCCATTTATAAAGAATAGTAATATGGTATTTATGACCCCAGAGGTAGCTAAGGATGGAAATTACAAAGCATCCGCAGTAACGATTCCACTTCCATATGGATATAATGTGTTGTGGTCTATTGGACAAAATGCGGCAGACGTAATGGATGGTACTGTAGATTTTGGAGAGGGGTTGATGAATACCACAGAATCTTTCTTAGGAGCATTTAATCCTAGGGGAGCGTCACCTCTTATACAACAGATTTTTCCAACCTTTCTTCAACCAATAGCTCAAAATGAGACAAATAAAGACTGGATGGGTAACCCATTATTTCCAGAACAAGCGAATCGGTTAAAGTCTCAATCTTATTATAAATCAGCAACTGAGGCTTCTAAAATTACAGCTAACTACATAAATAGTTTGACGGGAGGCTCTTCTGTAGAAGCAGGATGGATAGATGTATCCCCTGAAGTTTTAGATAATGCTGGTTCATTTGCTATTGGAGGTCTTGGTAGGTTTATAAAGCAAACTTACAATTCTGCAAATGATTTTATTAGTGGAGAAGAAATTGATTTAAATTCAACTCCTTTTGTAAGAAAGGTTTATAAGCCAGCATATGAAAATAGACACATAAGTTACATTTACAAATACTTAGAAGACCCAATGTCAAAGAATGAAAAACAGAAAAAAGCATTTAAAGATGCCTTGTCAGCTTATGAGAAAAAAGAAAAAGAAAAAATAATGGAAAGACACCCCACTGGATATAGGGGAGATGTAATAGATAGAGGGATGGCAGAGGAAGATTTAGAGGACAAAATACTTGGATTTGAAAGAGCAAAGTATTTAGCCGAAAAGAAATTATATTGGGAGAAAAAATTCAAAAGTATGACAACAAAAAATAAGTTAGTAGAATTAATAGATTTAGGAATAAAAGATGATGAAGGAAACTCTTTTGAATTAGATTCTTGGAATAATTTGCAGCGTTATAGAAAGGATGAAAAGATTAGGGATTACTCTGAAGAAAATGCAAAGAAAAGCTGGAAAAGTTGGGTAGGTGGAGTTAAATACAAAAAATACCAAAAATATAAAGCCAAAGAGATTGGCATAAAATAAACTTTACTATAGACAAATAACTATGAAACAACTAACTGATAAACAAAAGAAATTAGACGTAGACAATGACGGTGTTA
>TARA_R110000782_G_scaffold21404_5_pt1 | contig 12968 bp, 16 predicted proteins | sample TARA_R110000782 | Tara Oceans TARA_R110000782 (sample SAMEA4397859) | marine metagenome | biome: Polar Biome; feature: [SRF] surface water layer (ENVO:00010504); material: water (ENVO:00002006), including particulate matter (ENVO:01000060) such as... | depth 5 m
AAATAAACTTCAACATTAGATAAATCAAGATTCGATACAATAGCGTGAGCTTGGATACCTTCAGTTTCTGACCACTCAAAACCGTTCTTAGTGAGTGTGCCTATAATACCCTTTGAAGTTGTAATGTCTTCTCCTTGCCCCGCATAGAATATCCTATACTGGTTCTTGTTTCGGATCACCGTTGACGTTACAATATAATTATTTATAGTTCTGGCAAGTTGAGAAAACAAAGGCTGAATAGGTCTACTAATAGCTCCTAGCTCAACGTCACCAATTCTTGCTGTACCCGCTACAGTTCGGATTCCATCGGGGCTTAGGAATACTAAGTCACCACCAATTTCTTGAACGCTGTGCTGAGCAATGCAGCCAACATTTTCAGTAATAGGCTTAACCACTAAAGCGTCAGCATTATTTATATTTGAAAGTTTATGTATGCTGTTTTTACAAAAAATAATAACGTCATCACGGAAACTTCTTAGGGCAACAACAGGCTCAGACACCTGAACGCTTACGCCCGACCCTGTGAAAGTTGAAGGTAATAATACACCGCTTGTATAAACAACGTTATCAATAGCTGCTACGTAACGTGTTTCGTGAAATGTTGCAGCTTGTGGAGCGCCAGAAGAATTGACTTGAAACGTATGTCCATGGTATGACAAATCAGTTACGCCGCCAGTGCCTGTAATTTTAAAAATAAAAGGAAGGTTGTTTCCGTCCGTAATAATAATCTCACCATACTGCCCAACGTTCATGAAAGTAAACTCAGGCTGAGCTGTGCCTGCTCTAGTCTCTTCAGCTAGAGCATCCCACGATGCCTTACTATAAGTTGTTTCGCTTTGCCCGTCTTTATTTATTTTAGCCCACGCAGTTCCATTCATAGTGAAAAAATAATCAGTTTGTGTGCCGTTGTCCACTACCGCAGCGATTAAACCTCCTGCATAGGAACAAAGACCCAAGATACGATTATCACCGTTAGGTCGAGCAGTTCCAAAAGGGGTGTACCCGTTAACACGACGATAGCCTGAGTCCGAGTCAACTTCAAAGTTAACTAGCTCTGTAGCTACACCAGCGGTTGCTAGAGCAGCTAGTTCATTAGTGTTTGTATTCAAACCGCCTTGACATACAAAACCGAAAGGTTGCGAGGCAGCCATTAAACAAATCTCACTCTGTCGTCTTTAAAGTAGGAAGGTGTAGGCTCAATAAGATTAGAACGCATTGAATCTAATCCTTTTTTATAATCATCTAGAGCAAAAGAAGCTGCTTGGGGATTATCTTTGAATTGCCAAATATAATATCTAGCTCGTGCTAATAACACAGAACTATACATTTCAGGGAATACAATTGCGTCTGAAGAGCTTACTAATTTTTCGGGGAGTGTCCAAGCTGTGAACCATACTCGATACACTTTATCAGGGATAGGACTTAATCCTACCTTACGTGCGTCAGGGCTTCTGATAACACGAGAAGGCTCGCCATAGACTTGGCTACCTGCATCATCTAGGTTTTCACGAACTCGGTAATGGTCTTTCCATTCTTCTGTAGTTGTATACCGCAAGTTACATGCTGAGTAAGGCGCTGTCGCCCCCGCCACACCTACGGTTGTTAAGTAGAAAGTGTCCCAATCTACAGAACTGTAATCTGTTTTGATGTTAGAGCTTGAAGGCTTTAACTCATAAAATCTTTGTCCAACAACTGTCTCTACATATACGTTACCGTACATAGGATCAGTTTCACCGCTTTCGCCCAATGCTAAAAAGGGCCACTGTGGTTCTTGGTTTATAATATCGAAGTAAGCACGATTGACTGAATCTTTCACGAACTGCTGTAGTCCCAAAGCTGATGAGAAATTACCTACGCTTAACGCTACTTCGTTTAACTCACGAAGAAGTTCATTAGTCAAATCTAAATATGATGTTGCCATTTACTTTTCCTCGGTAGTTTTTTGTTCTTTCTTTTTAAAGATTGCATCCCAGTTGTCATCAAAGTTTTTTTTAGATTCTCCAGCATATGCTGAACTTCCAACTTTAATTACTTTACGCATCTTCATCCCTAATGGTTGGGTTGGTGAACCTAATATATTAGACATTTTAATACCTCTAAAAGATTGAGGGGCTTTTACACCCCTCGCACTATTTTACATATCAGCTTAGATAGTAGACACGTATGCTTTAGCTAACGCTTCTGGACGAAGCACCGCTGAACCAAATACATGTAAGCCACGACAGATGTCGCCAAAGCTATCATGATCACGTAAAACTTCAGTGTTCACAATAGTTTGTGCAGTAGCTGTAGCAGATACATGACCAGCCAAGATCTGATTAACCTGAAGACTCTGAGTAGCAGCCGGACAGTTATTAGACTTGTACATGTCGAAGCCACGTAACTTACCAGAGCTTACTAGACCGTTACGGATTGAACCTTGACCAGCGTTAAAGTCTACTGACATTAACTTAGAACCAGATTGGCTCAACTGCTCGTAGAACGCAGGCGGTGCAACAAAGAAGCGACCTTCTTCTGGAACGTTCTGCTCGTCAAGAAGACGGGCTAAATGCGCCATAACGTCAAGAGGATCAACTGCTACGCCACCAGTACCACCGATGTCGATTGGTTTGCTGTTAGCTTCTGCTAATAAAATTGAATCTTCATCAGCGTCTGCATCCGCACCTAGAATGTGATTAGGTGTCGCTGCTGATACGCCAGCGAACATTTGAGACAAGACTGCTGAGTCATACGCATCTTTTAAAGCATAAGCAGCAGATGATGCAGCTACTTCTTTCCAGTTTACGTGAGACATTTTACTTTCAATATCATCAACAACAAACTTAAAAGATTTAGCTTGGTTGACAACAAGAGAAGTTACTTCATCTTGAATGTATGCTTGCGGTACAACTTTACCACGAGTGTAGTCTTCGATTGCAATTGTTGGTTCTTTGACGATCTTTACAGAATCACCAAAACCAGCGATGTCGCCTTCGTAATCAGTGTTAGTAATAGCTTCTACTACAGAAGATTTACGGAAGAAGTTAAGAACTTTCTTACTATAAATTTCTGGTAAAAAGTTATTACCGTCTGTGTTTGATGCGCCACTATCAAAGTTACTGTTAATGCCTGATCCTGCTGTTTCAAATTTTGCCATGATTATATTACTCCTAAAAGAAAAAAATATTTAGAACTAACGCACTCGGCCTTCCATGACTGCACGATCAATTTCTTGTTCATACTTGTCATATTCATCCATACTTAGAGCGTTAATTTCCCGTTTTGTCCAAACTCTAGCTTCCTTAGTGTCTACGTTCGTTGTTTTAGTAGATACCATATCAGCAGCAGAGCCTGTAGGTCGTGACGCTTTAGTCTGACGTTTACCTTTAGTAGAGATACCGGCTTCCATTTTATAAAGATCAATAGCTTTAACTGCCAGTTGTACATTATCTGGGTTATCATAAATCCAACCTTGAATTGCTTCAGGTTGTTCTTTAGCCCATTGGTGAAAAGAATCATCACCTCGAATGTCTTCGAAGTCAGGATGTCGATCTCGTAAAGTTTCCTCAGCTTCTCTCCGTGATATAGTATTTTCACGCTCTTGGAGCATGTCCAACTTACTTTGGAGTGCTTTAGTTTGTTCCTCAGATTTCATATGAGCAACAGTTTCTACGGTATCAAACAGATCAGGATATTGGTTTCTAAACGCTTCTAAATCTTCTGCGGTTTTTAACTGGACTTTTGGAGCAGTGCTCTCAGTCGCAGCTTGCAGTTCTAATTCTCGTTGTTTAAAACCTGAAACCTTTTCATCATAATGTTTCTTTAAGTCATCGTATCGCTTTTTATAATTGGTTCTTTGTTTTTTCTCAGGAGCTGATTCTTCAAGGGCCTCATCGGGGGTGGCTTGAGGTGCTACTGGGCGTTCAAAGAACAAACCGTCTGCTGTTTCCGTAGTGCCTTGATCTGGCGTATGCCAAGACTTTTTAGCGTTATATGGATTTGCAGTTGTTTCTACTTCTTGTTCGTTAGACATATTGTCACTCTCCTATTGGGGCTTTTTGTCTTTCAAGGTGGCTGTTCAGTTAGCTAAACACAACAGGGTCTTGAATTAAAAGGTGGCCTCTAGGTTAAATTTTGATAAGGGGCTAAGGGTCTAGGTAGCCTTATCGGTTATAAACACTTGGGGTTCTATTGGCTGAGATCATTGTTCTTTTAATGTCTCTGTTAGTGTCCATTACTTCAGATACCCCATTAGCTTTTTCGCTATAAAGAGGGTCGTCAGTTAGACCGCCAAATGCTTTCTTGGTTCGACCGCCTTGTTCATCAAACGTGCGTTCCGCCTCATCCATCATTAGTTGGAGGTTTTCTGCACCGATTAACTCGACAGCCTTTGCGGTGAATACAAACTCACCTTCCGATAACCTAGCTGGTATCGAATCTGATACTCCAGTACCGATTCCTTCTACGGAACCTTCACCAGAGAATTCTGCTGCAACGTCTAAGACTTTATCAAAGACCATTGCTAATTCTGCGTTGCTTTCTAAAGCTTCTGAAAGCATGTCTTGCTCTTCTTCTGTGAGAGCTTCACCTAGTACGAAGTCTTGGAAAGTATCTTCCATATCCTCGTCAGGTAGCTGAGAGGCTTCTGCTGCTTCTTTTTCATCTTCAGGAATATTATCGTAAGTATCTTCTAATTCCATTTCAGGTGTAGTGAGCATTGAACCTTCACTATATTTAACTTTCATTTTATCTTTCATGTTATTGTGTCCTGTTCTTAGCTTCAGAAACTTGATCTTTAAGTGTCTCTAGATTAACCAGAGAATTCACTCTCCCCTGCCTGCGGTACATTTCCTGTTCCGATGTTGCCGCCACCAGTGCCTGTAGCTCCAAGGTCTTGAGGTTGTTCAGGTGCTCCAGCAGGGCCTGCCATAGCTCCCTGTTGCTCGTTAGGGGCGATAGCTTCGCCGCCAGTTGCTTGTCCAGCATTCTGTGCTCCTATAATTTGTGCCATAATTGCGGCTTCTTCAGGATCGTTTAAGATCTCATCAGGGTCTAAGTCTAAGCTATATGCAAGCTCGCTAACGATCTTAGAGATCTTAACGAAAGGTGCAATAGCAGGATTCTGCGCAGTTTGTAAGAACATTGTTAGTCGTTGACTACGTACTTCTTTCTGCATTAAGCTATTTGTACCCATAGCTTTAATCTCTAAATCGCCTTTTATATCTAGTTGGCCTTCGAAAAACTGCATGTTCCACTGGTAATAAGCCTCACCAAGAGGTTTAAGCAGGAAGTCATCTAAGTTCTTAACTACTGTTTTAATGTTTAATGACGCTGCACCTAGAAGCATAGACATGCCTGATGCAGTACGTGTCATAGACTGTACGCCTGTTTGACCATGCGAGTAACTGGGAATACCTGTTTGCTCATCCGCTAACTGGCGGAACTTGTCAAACATCATCATGTTTTCTTGTGATGTATTCGGAAACTTCATGCCGTAGATGCTTTGACCGGCTTGACCTGACTGTCTTCGGAATACTTTTCCGGGATATATCTCCATGTTCTGACCGCCAACAAGGGCTGATTCATCTACGTCAAAGACTAGAGAGCCGCTAAGTGCCAAGTTGTCGATAGCCATGCGAGCATGTCCATTCATTATCTGTTGCGAGTCATCCATATTTTCCGCAACACCAATCCCGAAGAAACTGTAAGGATTGCGCTCATAAGAAAAAGCGTTGTATGGTATTCTGTGAGGAGTAAATGGATTGATAACGCTCCTGAGAAGCTTGCCGTTACTAACCCAAGCGTTGATTTGAACTTCATCTAGATCATCTACCTCGTCTGGTAATTCCATTCCGACTTCACGAGCATACTCTGCATCCATAACGCCCCAGTATTCTAGCACTTCATATTGTCCTGAGCCAACATCTAAACCGCTTCTATCATCTTTTAATTCGTTTTCGTAATCCTTCTCTTCGTAATTAGGCCCCATCTGTAAGCATTCACGGATAGCGTCTTTGTCGAAGTAAGGCATCTTAGCCAATGCACGTAGTTGGCTACGGTTGTATCTATGACGATGGACAGCGTACTCGCACTCTTCCATAGTAGTTGCTGCTGGGTCTGGGAAGAAATCCCAAATGCTAACAAACTCAATTCGTGGCACACGTACATTAAGCGGTGTATAGTTACGTTCGCCTGTTTCTGCGTCAGTCTCCCAACGGCCAATTGTTTTATTGTAGTTGAAAGGGCCTTTAACAATGCCTGTTCCAAACAACGCAGCTTCAAAGATAGCATTACGTAGCTCACTAGAGCCATTCGATTCTTCGATCTGATCATGGATCAACTTCTGCATTTTACGTGCAGCTTCTTTAGCTGGAGCAATCTCTAAGACTTGTGGGTCTGAGCTAGGGCCTTCAACGAAAGTAACTTTACCTTCCTCTTCAGCAGCTTTAATTTCTTCTTCAAAAAAAGAACCGCCTGATGACATCGTTGCGCCAGCTTTTAATACTTTGCCGTCTCCAACATATCCAATAGCGTAAGGGTCAGTACCTGTAACTTCTTCTACTTCTTCTGTCTCTTCTTCTATAGGTGCTTCAGACATTTCAATGCCTGCACCTGCAACAGTCATATGTTTATAAGTAGAGATGCCTTCAGGTAATCTAGTTTCTGTGATACCAATTGGAAACTGACCAGTGCCGAAGATTACATCTACTAACTGACCAAAGGCTGCGAGGACTTTTGTCTTAGTAACCTTAACGAATACTTTAGATTTTTCAGACTCACGGAACTTGACATTGCGTCCGTATAAGCCTCTGAAGTTATGGTAAGCTTTTAACCAGCGAGTTTCGTCTGAGTCTCGTGCGTTCTCTGCTTCCATAAAACGGTCTTCAACCAAACCAACTAAACGGTTACGGATGTCATCTTCAACATCTAACTGGAATCCGTTCTCACCCTCTACAGGTTTAAAGTACAATTCGTTAGCTGTATCAAAAAGAGAATTTTCTGTTTTGTTTTCCATTAAGTTTCCTTATAGCTCTTTGAAGATGTTTACAGATCCGCCACGTTTATTGCCTCGTGCAGAGATCTTTGTGCCACCTTTAGTAGTATAATCGTAGCTTGCATTCCCTTTCTTATCCATACCAAACCTGCCAGCTTTAGTGTCTACGCCGATAGAGCTATTGCTGTAATTGACCTTACCACTATTGTATTTGTTTTTATAATGATCTAAGCCTTCAGAGTGTGCCATTGAAAATGACCCTTTCTTTACAGATGCGCTTGCTCCTGATGAGACATAGTTCTGATTACCAGAAGAACCTAGAGACAGATCTAAGGAACCAATAGACTTATGGGCTGATACTCCACCTTTATTATATTTGATTTTTTTCATAATGTTTAATATCCAAAGTTAGAGTCAATTGGCCTATAAGCCTGTTCTCGTTTAAGGTCTCTCATACGCTCTAGGGGGTTTGCATTCCTCGGCCTAGACATTATAAGGTAACGTAACGCATCATATGCGTGATCAGATGCTCTTGTATCTACATCTTCTGGGTTTGATTTATCCAGAGGAATGCCTTGAAGTTCTCGTATCAGGTTCGGGCATGTATTAAATATTTGTATGCGAGGTCTACCGCTTTGAGTAATCTTCAAGTATTCGTGGATTTGTATTTTTCCTTGAATCCTGTTCTTATCAGCCCTTCTTAGTTTGTGACCTTGCTTCTGCAAAGTCTCACCAACTGTAGGGCCTGTTGTTCCTGTCCGTGACCAACATGCTGTATCTAGGACTCCTTGGACTGAGAAGGGGTCTGACAGTTCCATGTTGGTTATAAGCTCTCCGAGTTCTGTTCCTAGTAAGTTCTTTTGGTACAGTTCTCTATATATAATTAGTGTTCCGTCACTGGGATCTACTGCGCCCCATATACAGGCTGATTCAGAAGCATAACCATAATCTATTCCTTTTACACGTTCCCAATGTACTGGGATCTCAAAAGGCGTTATAACATGATCTGGTCTACTGAACTCTGTGAAGGCTGCTCCTTCTGCTACATCCCAATCACCGTCTAGTAGTTGTCTACGTTGTGTGGGTGGTAGAGCCTTTAGCATCTGCTCGTAACGTCCATCCTTAGCTAAGTAAGGGTTATCCTGCAAACTAGCTGGGATAAACTTCCTTGTGAGGCCGTCTTTGCCCATGAAAGGCTCATGAGGTGGATGAGGCTCAATGTATCTCTTCTTTACCCAATGCGCTCCAGCACCACCGGGGTTAGCTGTACAACGCATGTAAGGAACTATCTCAGGGTCTGTAGTCCGTAGACGTGACGCTAAGTAGTTCCATGAAAATTCTGTCGGTAGATGTGTAATCTCATCAAAGCCTATCCAGCTATATGCTTGACCCTGATAACGATAAACATCTGCATCTCGTTCCAAGAAGCCGAACTCTACTTTAGCCCCGCTAGGGAAAGTCCACATCTTCTCTACTTCTTTGTACTTAGCCCCGTGGAAGGCTTTCGGGTAGAGTTCACGGCTCTTGTCTATAATCTCTCTTAGCTCTGGCATTGATCGTCTAAGGATCAACGCTCTGTGAGCAGACCTGTGCGCATAACGCAACGGATCAACAATCATTGCATATGACTTACCGCCACCTGCTGCTCCACCAAACAATACATCCGTCTCTGAAGAGGCAAGGAAGTCCTCTTGAGGGCCTTCGTTAGCCTTGAAGATAACACTCTCTTCAGCTTCTTCTCGTAAGCTCTTTGGTAGGGCTTCTAATTCTTCTGCGCTAAACAGCTTTGACTTCTCTGAGTCGCTCAAGACATCCAAGGTCTTCTTAGTATTCTCAATAGACTTCTTGTAGTTGTCTACCTTGCCCTGTGCCGCCTTGAGCTTCTTCTGTTTAGCTCTAACTGTACGCTTAGCAGACAGTTTAGCTTTAGTCTCTGAGTGGTAGTTGTAACCTTTACCCTTAGATCCCTTTGCTCTGCCTGCTTTCTTCTTGGGGTTGCCGTCCTTTTTCAGGACGAACTCACCGTTCTCATCTGTCGCATAGTTCTCTGGGTTAACTTCCCAGTCTAACTTATCCAAAAGCTCGCTTCTCAGCAATCTTCTTTAGACCCATATGGCTTAAAGACCTGCCAGTTAGGTGAGTGATATATGCGCTACCGTCACGTAAAGATAAAGTCTTGTTCTGGATCATAGGGACTACAGAGTCTAAAGCCTGTAGCTCTTCGGGGATCTCATCCAATTGACTATCATCTTCATCGTTTAGTTTGTAACCAAACGGGATTGTACTACTAGATCTCCTCATAGTCACCCTCGATGATTGTCTCTTTCTTAGTGGGGAGTACGAAGATACCACCTGTAGTATTAACATTAACCTCAAGTGTATCCTTCTTACCTAAGCCTACACGGTCTAGGATGGTCTGTGCGGCCTGTATACGCATGTTAGCTTGCGGTATAGGCTCTGCGCTATCCATTATATGTACTAGCTTCATAGCGGCTTTAGGGGCCGACTGAGCTAGTATACCTGTAGCTAGGTCTAATATCTCTTGACGCAATGCTTTAACAACAGAAGGATAGCTAGTTTCCGAATAACCAGCCAATAATGCTGCCTGTTTCGGATCACCTCCTACGGTTGGTAAATGGGCTAAGAAAGATTCTTGCTTTTCTGTTAGTTCTTTTATTTTCATATACTCTAGTATACCGCTGGTTTACTGTTTTGTCAAGTCTTTTATAACATTTAGTTATATATAACTACATTTAAGTGGGCTATATGTACATATCTCTGTATATACGTACAGATAAAGTATAGAAGTATACATATAATGCTTGACAAAACGTGATCTCACCGTTATACTATATATTGTAGCCCGCCCCGCTATATAGTTATATTAGCCATCTACATCTTATCTGTCTTACACTCCCCTTTTAAGCCCTTTAAAGCTGCGGCGCTAACTGGTTTCCATACCGATCCTTGTAAAAATGTATAAGCAGTAGTATATACCCCCACCCCCCGCCATGGCCACCTGCCCCCCCTCTAAAGTCTATAAAGATCTATGAAGATCTGCACACACACCCGCCGATCTTTAAAGACTTCGAGATCTTTCAAGTCTCTTAAATCTAGTTGCCAGTTTCAGAGGCTTTAGAGACTTCCTAGAATCAATAGATTCTACTTCAAAGACTTCATAGCTTTCAACGACTTACAGTATACATTAATCTATAGATTAAACCTACTATTAGTTTATCTACTTCGTAGACTTTAAAGCAATTCCCGAAGGGAAACGTGCGAATAGATTTGTCGCTTTCCTTGTACGTGTTGAGAGATAACTTATCTTTTCAAGAGATGTCGATGGCCGTTTTCCTCGTACACACATTGAGAGATAACTTATCTTACAATGCGTACCTAAAGCTTCTCAGCCTGAAAAATCGGCTTGCTGGCTTTATCATGTGTTAACACCCGCATAATGCGATCGTGATTAATCACGCACATAAAGTTGTTGACATTCGTTCAAAAGGTCGGTAGCTTTGAAATCGTCAAAACGGCACTGACGCTGTTTTCAACCACAGGAAATTTTCACATGAATAATTCTTTCGCAAATATAGATTCAAATCGTATAGCTTCGAAGAAGCAGATCTGGGCTGTTGCCAATCACTTTGCAGCGATTCAAGCTACGGTTCCTTCGGAACGCTATGGACTGACAAAAGTGTTCAATGCCATTCTGAATAAGCACCATGCTGATCAAGATTCTCTTATGACTCATGGAGATATTCAAGAATTCTTCGAATACGATTTAGTGCCGAAGCAGTTCGCTGATCTTATTCAAGCTAAGAAGTCTACTAAGCCGAAGGCTCCGAAGAAAGCAGCAAAGACAAGTAAGCCGAAGGCTGCTAAGATTGAACCTGAGATAGAAGAATTCATTGCTAAGGTTGAGCCGAAGAAACCTCGTAAGGTTACTCAGAGTAACTCTGTAGCATCGAAGATGAATGCTCGAATAGAGTCTATCGAAGGGCGGTTTGATTCTTTAGAATCTAAGGTTGGCGATATTGAAGCTGGCCTTGCAATGATCCTTGAAGCGGTACAGAAGAAGTAATATAGATTCAATCTAACGCCCTACCATTTTGGTGGGGCATAATTTAAAATTAAACACATGGGATATAGATTATGTTAATACACTACATGGTGATAGGGTTTTTCTTTATAGTCCCAATGGCCCTAGCAATTTATGTTGCAATGGATTGTTTGAAGCAGTACAATAAGAACTTTAATAAATAATACAATGGTTTATAAGTATCTTTTAAGTACCTCTTCACTTTATGAAGGTACTTAAAAGGTACTTATAAGCCACCACCGAAACGACGGAGCAAATATGGAAGCAGAGGATGTAATAAATATAGCAGTTACAATAGCTTGTGGCTGGCTCTTCATCAAGTTTGTTGAATTAATGTTACAAATAGGATATTAAATTATGTATAAGATTCATGCAGTACAATGCCAAAGCTACGCTATGCAATCCGCAGATAATCTAATGGATGTTGCCATGCTAGTCAGTGTAAGTATCCAGCAGAATTGGTTATCATGTGGGAATCAATTAGCAGATGTTAGAAAAAATGGTATAGATTCTAAGTTTCTATGGGGCGTTAAGTCTAAAACTTATAAGTATCTGAATTCTAATAAGCATAAGTTATATGCTCAAGCAAAAGCTATAGCGAATAGTAATAAGACAGACGACGACAAAGCGTATAGCTTAATGAAGGTGTTCCTTCGGGTCGATGGTCTAGGACTACCGAAGGCTGGATTCATGTGTCAATTGACTATGGGATTAGTTGGATGTATGGATGTTCATAACATTAAGATGTATGAGTTAGACCCTAAGACTTTCACACTTGCTAAAAACCCTAAGACTATCAAGGGCTTAACAGCGAATCGTAATAAAATAGAAGGTTATATATCTCTATGTCATCGCCATGGTACTGAGAAGTTATGGGATGAGTGGTGTAATAACTTAGCTACGAAGTCTACAAAGTGGCGAGACGGTAATCATGTTTCAGAAGTTCACATTAATTATTTGTTAGGAGTATAGATTATGGGTAGGTTAATAACTAAGTTTCAAGATAGTGAAAATATGACAGACACAATTGTTAATATAGGTGATACAGTTAACGATTGTCCGATAACAGACATCTGGGTTAGTAGTACTGGCACTCCGCTATTTACTATCGACGGTAATTATTATACTTGGAAGCAGCTTCATGAAATGTTACCAGACGGTTTGCCGAGAGCTACTACTGAGTATGTAACTGAAGAGGAGTTTAACATGAGTGAGGAGGAATATAAAACAGCAACAAGTGGCTTATAAGGTACTTAAAAACCTTTAAAGGTATTGTAAACTAAAAAGACTTATAAGTCAAGGGGTTTCTTTATAATAAAATAATGCTTTACAACGTTAAATAAAGTAGTATAATGGTTCACTTCAAACAATCTAATTAGGAATTACTATCATGAAAAAATTAATCTTAGCAGCGTTCAATGTTACAGCATCTCTCTTAGTACGTTTAGTATTTGGTAAGACTGATAAGCATGGTCGATCTACTGGTAAGTTCTTTGGTCGCTCTTATATTCTAAGAAAGCGTAAGCATCTACAGCGTAACCCTTCATACTTTAAAGGTGAGTGCTTCAACAGTATGCACTGTGGATTGTGGGCCTTTAGCTTAGAGCATAAGCAAGGTAGAGGTGTATACTTTACAGCCATCAAGGATAACGAAGGTGTTGAAACTGTATCTTAATTAATCTTAATGCCCCTTCGGGGGCTAACTTGGAGTAGTGTATGGTTAAAGTATATATAGATTACGGGTTAGCTACTGAATTGATAGCAACCTTTTCAGATGAGGATGTTTACTTAGCTTGCTATGTACACTTAGAATCCTTTGCAGAAAAGTGTGGCGGTACTATAATGGAGTCAATGATTGATGAATAATACTATGAGAGATGATACTATGCAAAC
>TARA_R110000782_G_scaffold20675_2_pt1 | contig 12924 bp, 8 predicted proteins | sample TARA_R110000782 | Tara Oceans TARA_R110000782 (sample SAMEA4397859) | marine metagenome | biome: Polar Biome; feature: [SRF] surface water layer (ENVO:00010504); material: water (ENVO:00002006), including particulate matter (ENVO:01000060) such as... | depth 5 m
GCGCGTCGTGGTAGGAGTCCAGCCCGACGATGGGCACGGCTCCGGCGAACAGGTCGGGCATGGTGCACTGGAGGATGGCCGCGCTGCGACCCCCGCCGGACATGCCGGAGACGTAGATCCGCTCGTCGTCGATCAGAAACCGGCGGCGGGCGCTCTCGATCGCGTCGAGCATGAGCTGGTAGCGGTCCGTGAGTTCCCGCTCGTTCCCGGCGTTGTCGGCGCCGACGGCGATGAAGCCGAGTTCGTCGAGTGCCCGCTCGTACAGCGGGGGCAGGCGGCCGTCGGCGACCGGGCTGATCCAGACGAGCACGCCGGCCGGCACCGAGGGGTCGTACGGGTCCGGGAGGCGGATGTGGACGGTCTCGCTTGCGAGGTCGCGTGTGAGGCGGGGGTAGTTGGCGCGGAAGATCCGGCGGGTGGATAGCGCATCGAGGGTGGTGGGCGCCGGGGTCGCGTTGCCGGCGAGTGCGATCCGTTCGCCGGGTTTGGCGGGCTGCGGCGTCCAGCCGGCTTGCCACCATTCGATGGCGCAGGCGTCGAGGGCGGCCGGCCGCAAGAGCCACGCGTGCCCGTCGCCCGGGCCGGCTTGGCGGACCGCGCGCAGGCCGCCGGGCAGTTCCAGCAGTTCGAGGCGGGCGTGATCGGCGTCGCGGCTCAGATGGACCATCCCGATCGGGACCGCCTCGGCCGTCTCCGCGGGATCGAGCACCCGCCCGAGCCCGCGGCGGAGCCCGACGAGCGCCGGTGGGTCGACCACCTCGAGCACCCCTCGGAGGCGTCCGAGCATCGGCACCGGTTCGGCGTCGCACGTAGGGGTTTGGGGGAGGGTGACGACCACGGACTCGGGCGGGCGGCCCGAGACGCGGAAGGGATCATCGGCCCCGGCCGCGGTGGCGATCGCCAGCACCCACGCCGCGACGGCCGAGCGGACGCGTGCTGGGGCCTTTGGGGGCATGGGCGGGTCCTCCGGAGGGGCGATTGGGGCGTGCGGGGGAGGTTTTGCTGTTCGGGCGAAGGCGGCGGCCCGCTTGACCGATCGTGCCGGTGCGCTAGTGTTGCGGCCCGGCCTTGGGCCGGTTTGGTGCCCCGATAGCTCAATGGTAGAGCGAGCGGCTGTTAACCGCTAGGTTCCAGGTTCGAGCCCTGGTCGGGGCGTTGCGAGGCCCGTGTCCGGTTGGACGCGGGCCTTGTGGTTTACTGGGGGCAGGGCGTAAGTATTGATTGGAGCTGAGTTTGGACACTGGTCGGGCGGTCTCGGCTTCGGCGGGACGGTCGCTGACCCTCTGCCATCCACGCGCGGCACGTCCAATCTGGGCTCCGCGTTCTCAGTTTCGAGGAGAGACCGTTGAGCTCTGGTTAACAGACGGGTTACTTGCTCACCCCAAAACTGAAGCCCTGATCACGAACTCCAGTCCTCCGCAGAAAGTGGCAGCTCATTGAGCTCCGAACGAGCCTCCCGCCATCCAGGATAGTGCTCCACAAGAATCGACAGGAATCGCTCGCTGTGGGACGGCTCGATCAGGTGGACCATTTCATGGACCACAACATACTCAACTAGGTCCTTTGGCTTCTTGACTAGCTCTGTGTTTAGGCGGATATGTCGAGCCTCGTGATTGCAGCTTCCCCACTTCGTTTTCATTCTCTGAAGGAAATACCGTTCGACGGTGACACTGAGCCTTGACTCCCACTTTTTGATCAAAGGCGGCACAACTTCGTGTAGAAGACCTTTGTGCCACTCATGCAGCACGCTTGCTCGCTTCTCGGTGGGGGCACCGGGGCGCACTCGTAGCGTGATGCGTTTATGGTCGACCGACACTGAAGGCTTCGTGTCCTCCTCGACAACCGTCAGGAGGTGTCTGCGTCCCCAAAGGTAGTGGCTCTCGCGCTCAACAAAGTGGCGAGGTGACTCTCTTGCCTGTGCTGTCAGTTGCTCGCGCTGTTGTCGAATCCAACCAAGCTTCGAGATCGCGTATGCTCGCGCGACTTCCGCTCGTGTGCCTGACGGCGCGGACAGTGTGACTCGACCATCCGGTGGGTGAACGGACAGATGCACATTGCGGATCGATTTCCGCATGACGCGAATCGAGATGTCGCCAAGCTCGATCGTCTCGTTCATGAATAACCCGGCTGATTCTTGATGATCTCAAACACGGCGGTGGTAGCAGTTCGATCTCGGCCCAGCAGTGGGAAAAGCGCATTGAGAACCTGGGCTTCCCGCGCATCATCACCCTTCCACCCGGCTGGAGCCTTTTCTCGCATCGCGCGATCAATCTCAAGCGCGAGAGCTGCGCGATCGTCGTCATCTGTCGGACACACAAAGCTGTCGGTGGGGATTGACGCCAGGTTGTTGTAGACCCGAACCGCCTCGGGGTTACCGTTCAGCACAGGAGGATGGCCGACAGCTCCCGCCTTGCCGGCGAGCCGCTTCACCAGGTCCTCCGCACTGCGTAGAAACGCCTCGTACGTCTGCGTGTCATTTTGCCGCTGACGGATCAGGTCGTCGAGCAGTTTCGACATCTCGTCGTAGAACCTCGGATCGGTGAGCTGATCGCGGATGATCGTCTTTCGGACATTGTTGATGATGCTTTCCGCCACCGCGTTTTGGCTGAGCTTGCCCTTGGCGTTCAGCTTCTTGGCGATGGCGTCGTGGATCCCCGTCTCGATGATGAGCTCGACCAGTGAGTAGTTGTCAACCGTGCCGAGCGGGTTAGCGGGATCGGCCTGGATGTACGTGTTGATCAGGTGCCGCATGTCAGCCTCATACGGCTTGATGTCCAGTTCCTCACCCGAGTGACGCTTGATCGCGGCTCGGGTGTCAGCAAAGAACTCCACTTCAACCTGCAGCGCAGCAATCTCCTCTGCGGTGTAGCCAGCGTCGTCCAAGTCCTGTGCGATGGCGGCGTATGCGCGGACGAATGACGCGACGGCTTTGTAGAACGACACGCGGAGCACCTCGGTGTCGCTGAGGGCGTTGGGGTCGCTCGCGTCGCCGCAGAAGTAGTGCAGGTATTGCTCAACCTCCCGCGGCTGCGGAACCGGATCGCACAGGTACTTCAGCGCCTCTCGCATCGCATCGAGTCGCTTCTTCCCCTCATCTAGCCAGTTCTTCAGCGTGACATTGTTCTCCTCGCCTCCATCATCGAGATCGAGCTCGTCCGAGCTATAGACGGCGATCGCCTCCTGGACATCGTCGAACAGCTCTTTGAAGTCCACGATGTGCCCGTAGTCTTTATCGTCGCCGTCAAGACGGTTCGTCCGGCAGATCGCCTGGAACAGGTTGTGGTCGCTGAGCTCGTTGTCCAGGTAGATGTAGGTGCAGGACGGCGCGTCGAAGCCGGTGAGCAGTTTGCTCACGACGATCAGGAGCTTGCAGTTCGCCGGCTCCTCGATGAAGCGCCTCTTGATCTCCTCCTCGTACTTTGCAGTCGTCTCACCATCCTTCAGGACGTGCTGGGTGTACGTGTCGAACTTGTACCGCTCATCGCTGTTCGACGGCTCGCGGGAGATCGCGTTGTGGTTCGGTTCAAACGAGGTCACGATGCCGCAGTAAGGACCGAAGCTGGTGTTCTGGAACAACCGGAAGTAGTGGCACGCGTCGTAGATGGACGCGGCGACGAGAATCGCGGTCCCCCGATTGTTGTTCAGACGAGGCTTGAGGCTGAAGTCTTCGATGATGCTGGCCACGATGCGCTGCTTCCGCTCCTGTGAGCTCATCAGGTTCTCGAGCGTGGCCCAGCGTTTACGGATGACCGCTTTCTGGAAGTTGTTCAGATTCCGTGTCTTCTGGTCGAACCACGCGTCGATCGCAGCCGGCGATCCCAACCGCTGCGGCACATCCCGCTTCTGGTACTTCAGGTCAAGGACGACGCCGTCGGCGACTGCCTCGTGAAATTTGTACGTGTGGATGTAGGTGCCGAAGACCTCGCGGGTCGTTTTCTTGTCCTTGCGGAGCAGCGGCGTGCCGGTGAAGCCGACGAAGATGGCGTCGGGCAGCCACCGCTCACGCATCTGCAGGCTCATCTTGCCGCCCTGCGTACGGTGGCACTCGTCGACGAACACGTAGTACCGGCCATGTACCTTGGGTGGGTCGGCCTTCAGGTCGGGCTCGAACTTATGGACGAGTGCGCAGAGCAGCCGCGGCGTAGTGGCTCCGAGCTTCTCCACGAACTGAGCGCGGGAGGTGATTCGGGGTGAAGGAGCTTCTTCGCCGACGACCCCCGCGTTCTGCATGACACCGACGATCTGCTTGTCGAGCTCATCCCGGTCGGTGATCACGAGGATTCGGCCGTCCGGGTCGTGCTCCATGAGCCACTTGGTCAGCAGTACCATCAGGATGCTCTTGCCACTGCCTTGGGTGTGCCAGATCACGCCACCCTCGCGCTTGGCGATGCGCTCTTGAGCGGCCTTCACGCCGAAGTACTGGTGCGGGCGGGGCACCTTTTTCTGGCCGGCATCGAAGATGATGAAGTTGCGGATCAGGTCGAGCAGACGATCCTTGCGGCACATCTGGGCAAGTGGGGTATCGAGGAGCATCCCCGCCGTGGCCGTGTCGCCATCCTGCTGAGTCTCCTCTTTCCACTCGACGAAGTACTTCTCCGGCGTTCCTGTGGTGCCGAAGCGCAGGCCTTGAGAGTCGCTTCCAGCGAAGACATACTGAACCGTGCCGAAGAAGGGCTTGTTGAAGATCTCCTCCTGATTCGTGATGAGCTGTCGGACCCCGTCCGCGATCTCGACCGAACTGCGCTTGAGCTCGATCACGCCGACGGCGATGCCGTTGATGTAGAGCACGATGTCCGGGCGACGCTCGTGCCCTCCACGGAGCGTGACCTCCTCGGCGAGTCCGAAGTTATTCTCCTCGGCGTTCTCCCAGTCGATCAGGTGAACGGTCTCGTGAGGCCGACCGGCCGCGACCTGCACCGGCACGCCGTAGCGGAGGAGCTGGTAGGTGCGGAGGTTCGCCTGATAGAGCGTCACGCCTGTGGTGTCCGCGGCGGTCTCCAGCTTCTGTAGCGCGGCTGAGATGTGGGCGTCGGAATACCCCCGCTTGGTCAGATTCGCGCGAAGCAGCGCCGCCTCGATCGGCCGATTGTTCTCTCGCTGATGCCAGTCGCCCAGGTGTTCGTACCCCAGGCAGCCCGGATGAGACCTATCCGTGAACAGCTTGACGACGCGGTTCTGCGTCAGTCGCTCGGATCGCGCTCTTTCTGGCATTCGCGACTCCATCATGATGTGAGATCCGCCTGACGATCGTCCCAGTCGATCCCGCCCTCGCGAGCGCTATGCGATGTCAGCTCCCACAGGCCCATCCGCCACTTGATCCCATCCAGCGTGCGGTACCATGCCGCTCGTCGCACACAGCGGAGGTACCTTTGACACGCGGGGGGCTTGCGGATGTGGGCGGTACCGCTCCATGCCAGGAGCTTCTTCAGAGCTGATGTGGAGAGCTGCTTGTTCAGTTGGGCACCCATACGGAAGTCCGTCGTCGCGCTACCGCCTTCGCGCCAATTGAGCGTCAGTTGGTTTCTTCGCAACGTGTCGGTTGTACTCTCGAAAGCGGCTCCCTCACCGCCGATCAGCAGGTAGCAACGCAGAGCTCCCCCGTGGGCGGCCGTGGATCGGCTCAGCGTGAGCTTCCATATATCCCGCACAATTTCCTCCGACTTGGCTTGCTTCAACCACTTCACTTCACAGATCAGGCCCGATTCGGCTGCCGTCGCTGGTGCGACCCGAACGTCGTGCTGAACCTTGCGGCCTTGCCCGGGCGTGCTGATGCCATCCTTCCAGCACACGGCGTCCGTCCATGGCGCAGCCCACTCGATTGATACGCGGTCCGCGGCCTCCGGCTTCGAGTGGCTGAGCCCTCGAACGAACGAGGAGCGCAGGTACTCCTCGGACATGCACACACGCGACGGGGTCGCCAGCTCCATAGACAGTGCGGCTTCCACGTAAAGGAAAGCTCGCTCCATCCATTTCTGGTAGTCGGTGGCATTCACGGGGTCGCCAATGCTGGCTTGCGCCTCTCGGGTTTGGAAACGAGCCGCGTCTTACCAGTCAGCAGCTCCTGCATCATCGCGATCTTCAGATCGTGGGTCTTGGCCCGGCGGCGTTCGAGGGCGTCGATCTCGGCGTCCATGTCCGCCAATTCTGCTGCAATGGCTTGCTGTTCGTCCAACGGTGGTAGCGGAATATCGAATGAGCGGACCATGTCTGCGTTGAGATTTGGTTGGGTACCATGCTGCGCGGTCTGTCGCACGCGAACCTTGCGACTCACCAGTTGGTAGTAGAGATAATCTCTATCCACACCCGCGTGAGGCTGAATCCCGAGTATCGCCTGGCTTGAGCACAGTTGGCACGCCGCGATCGCGCACTCCCCTAGCGACGCATACATAGCGTATAGAATTGTGCCGGTCGGCCACATTTTCGCCGCACTAGTGGCTAACCCCGCGTGCGACAGTGTTCGTTCCGTGAAGGCTACACATTTTCCAACGCCCGTCATGTCTGCGATGGACACCCACGGGATGCCACCCCCGAAGAACTGGGGGTTGCTGATGGGTGGCGTACCGCCACTCTCGGAACTAGAGATGCTCCTGAGCTGGACATCGTCCCAAGCTGCGCTGAACCCAGGAAGGCGGGTCTTGCCGGTGAGGAGTCGCTGCATGGTGGCCTGCTTGATGTCGCGCTTCTTGGCGATCAGGCGGCCCAGGCCGTCGAGCAATGCATCCACATCGCTGAGAGCACCAGTGATCTGTTTCACTTCGTCCGCGTCAGGCGGCATCGGGACCACGAACGACTTCAGACTCCGATTCGTAATTTGATTGATCGTCGCGCCCAGATGCTCGTTGATCTGTCGCTTGAGCAGATGCGACTTAAAGAGATAGTTGATGAACGAACCGCAATTGCTCCTGAACACCGCCATGAACGCGCCGAACGTCATTCCTCCCGCGCGTTCGTCCAAGAGCGCCGTCTTCCCAATGAGCGGACGACTCCCATTTCGAACACACACCAGAACATCGCCGGGCTGCACCATGATGCGATCGGGTACATCGCAGGTGACGTAGACGTTGTCGTCGAAGCTGAGGACTCCGTTCTGAATGTTCGAGGAGCGAAGCACCAATGTTCCATAGCGAGCCACGTCGGTCGGCTTGTAGGTGAGGCCGATCAAGGCCTCGCCAATCGACCCCAATGGGACGACGTTCCAGTTCTCCGGAAGAAGTCCGAGCTCCGTCGACTTGTAGCCGGGCTTCAATTCCATGAAGCCCCCATGGCAACTAGATGATCGTCCACGCGGGAAGACAAGTTGGCAACGGTCTCCACCAGGTGGGGAAGCGGTGTGTCGTACCGGATAGCAAGCAGCCGAGCTCGATCGGAAAGCGTGTCGCTGACCTGATCCAGCTCACGACCGATGGCCAGCGAAAGGGCTGGCATCCACTTGTCGTCGACCGCGAGCGTCTTGATCTCATCGACGGAGAGCTGCGGATACTTCTCGTAGGCCAGCTGGTCGAGTGCGTTCTCGGCGTCCTTTAACTTGCTCTTGAGGGCACTCTGCTGCTCAAGCAGCTCCAGGTACCGAACCGTCGCGTCGAGGTCGATCAGTTCCTCGGGGAGTTGATCCATTTCAAGCTTCGCGCGGAGTCCTGCCACGACCGACTCGAGCATCTCCTTCGCCTGCTTCGCGCTCGCCTTCTGGTTCTGGTCGGCGTCGAGGTACCGATTGAGCGTCGCCTGTTCAGCCTTATCGCCTGTGACCTTCAGCCGGTCCTTGATCGCCTTGAGCGTGAGGTTGCCCTTCTTGTTCTTGAGGACTGAAAGGTGGCCGTGGTCGGTGAGCGTCCGCAGGGTGGCGGCGTGCTCTTCCGCCTGCTCAATGAGCGAGCTGTATTCGTCGTAGGCGGTCTTGTCCTCGTCCGCCCAGAGCGCGACGAGGGCGGAGGTGTATGCTTCCTCTGCATCGCCCTTCGAAGAGACGTCCTTCAGAGCACCCTCTTCGCCGCCGTGCTCCTCAGCGAGCTCAGTGAGCTTCGCGCCGACGGCGTCGAGATCTGCGCTCAGGGCGTCGAACTCCGCCTGCTCCTTGGCGAAGTATCGCGCGACGACGTATTCTTTCGGGACCAGGTCGCAGGCCCAGCCCTTGTCCTTCAGCTCGCCCTTCTTCTTGCCGGTCTTGACCTCCTCCATCACCCGGTAGGTCTCGGCGATCCATCCGTCGGCCGCGATGAGGTAGCAATCGTCCTGCATCGTCGAGGCCCAGAAGTCCATGAGGTGCTGGTACACGTCGTAGGCGTCGAGCAATGGGGCCTTGCGGAACGATTCGAGCAGATCCTCGGAGATGTCGCGGATTAGCTGCTTCGGCTGCCCGTCCTGGTCGAAGGCCTTCAGGAGCGGAACAGTCCGTGACTTCCATGCATCGAAGATGTTGGTCACCGCTCCCTTGAACGCGACGAACTCGTCATGTGCGAGGACGGATGACTTCACGTCTGTGGTTGGCAGTCGGAGATCGACATACCCGGGGCGGCCAGCACTCTCAAAGAGCAGATCGCGGACACTGGGCAGCACCTCCCAGTAGTCGCCGAGCGCGTCGATGTCGCGTTCGGGGATGCCACCTCGCAGGTGACCGTCGATGTCTTGGATGTCCTCCGGATCGGTGCTGTCGATGTAGCGGGGCAGGTTCAGGTTGTAGTCGTTCTTGGGGTCCGCGATCTCGTCGAATGACACCATGCGGGCATACCGCGGCGTCTCTTTCTGGTGATTGAACGTGTCGACGATGCGGTGCTGGTCCTGCTCACGGAGCCGGTTCTTGTTGCCGTCCTTGATGAAGCCCTTAGACGCATCGATCATGAAGATGCCGCGGCGAGATTCTGCGTTCTCTTTATCGAGCACGAGGATGCACGCGGGGATGCCGGTGCCGTAGAAGAGGTTGGCCGGCAGCCCGATGATGCCCTTGAGGTAGCCGGAGCGAACGAGCTTCTTGCGGATGATCGCCTCGGCGTTGCCGCGGAAGAGCACGCCGTGTGGAAGGATGCACGCCGCTTTCCCTGTGCTCTTCATCGAACGGATGATGTGGAGCAGGTAGGCGTAGTCGCCCTGCTTGTTTGGTGGAGCCCCCCATGCAAAGCGCTCGTAGAGGTCGTTGCTGGGGGTGATCCCCGTGCTCCAGGTTTTGTCGGAGAAAGGCGGATTGGCGACGACGTAGTCGTAGGTGCGCAGGCGCTCGCCATCCTTGAACTTGGGTGCGGCGAGCGTGTTCCCGTTGAGAATGTTGGCCGTCGGGAAGTCGTGCAGGATCATGTTCATGCGGGCAAGGCCCGCGGTGGTCACGTCCTTCTCCTGGCCCTCGAGCGTGATGTGCTTTCCCGCCTCTGCGGCAACCTTCAGCAGCAGCGATCCGGATCCACACGTCGGGTCATAGGCGGTGGTAGCCGCGACGGCCTTCTCGGGCGAAATGCCGATCACCTTGGCGATGACCCGGCTGACTTCGGACGGCGTGTAGAACTGACCTTTGCTCTTGCCACTCTCCGTGGCGAAGTGGCGCATCAGGTACTCGTATGCGTCACCAAGGATGTCGTCGTGATCCGCACGATTCTTGGAGAAGTTGAGCTCGGGCTTCTGAAAGATCGCGACCAAATTGGTCAGGCGATCGACCATAGCCTGGCCTTCGCCGAGTTTGTTGGGATCGTTGAAGTCGGGGAAGTCGCTGCGCGCCAAGCGGGCGTTGCTGTCGATCAGCGGCTGGATGATCTGAGTGTTGATCTTGTCGCCGATGTCGCTTTTGCCCTTCAGCGCGACCATGTCATTGAAACTGGCACCCTTCGGGATCGTTACCGGTGTGGCGAAGTCGTCAGAATCAGCGTACTTGTCAGAAATGTACTTGATGAAGAGCATGAAGAGGACGTAGTCCTTGTACTGGGACGCGTCCATGCCGCCGCGCAGCTCGTCGCAGCTCTGCCACAGGGTTGAGTAGAGTTGAGACTTCTTCAATGCCATAACTTCAAGACCTCATTATCGTGATCGCTGCAATCGGTAGGAGATTCTCCACGCCCGGGATCGTTGCGCGGATGTCAACTCGCGCCGCACGGGATCGAGATTCACACGCCCAGCCGTGACTGCCGCCAGGCGGCAATCCGGACCCTTCGCTCGGATCAAGGCCTCTTCCTGTCTCATCGAGCGAGCACCCTTCATCAATCACGCTGAGCGCTAGGTAAAAAGGCCCACTCCATACAAAGCCCCAACACCGGTCCCCTGCAAAGACATACGATACGGCGTACGCCGGACTGGGGAAAGAGCCTTGGTGCGGCCGCGGCGATCTCCAACGATTGATCTAAGGGTAACGGAGCACTGATCATTGAGCAAAGTCCCACCAACTTCGTCACGTCCCTACGCGATGAATGAGCCCGGCCTGAACCCCATCGACGAGGCCCGCCGGGCCACCGCCGACCTGTGCCGCCTGACCAGACTCTGGGAGTGCGTTGCCGACAGCAACGTCTATGCCCTGGACGAGTTCGACTACGTCGAGGACGAGACCAAGCCGGAAGACTCGCCGGAGCGCTTCGTCGCCGTGCGCAACAAACGGCTGGCCGAGTTGCTCGGGGAGGCGAGTTCGTACCTGCCCGCGTGGGAGGCGGCGATCAACAGGGCGGTTCTCGCGATGCACAAGGTAGAGTGGTCCGCGCTCGGTTTGAAGCACGAGCCAATCGTTCAGGCGATCATCGATCTGCGGCGGATCTTCCAGAAGCCCATGGTTGACCCGGCAGACAAGTCCACATCGGCGGCCCATCTCTTCCGCGCGGGTGGCCCGTTGTACGCGGATCGGAAGGCTGGTTCCAACTTCGCCCTGCTGCCGATCCGCGAGATCCTGGCGGTCTTAGCCGATTTTTCGGACACGCTGGGGCTCTTGGATGGAGCCGGGGTGAAGGCGGTGCTCCGACAGGATGAAGGGTGCGTGTACCGGGAGTCGAGATGGTTCCGCACCGCAACGCGAGGTGGCCTGTACAGCGATCTCCTCCGAATGGCAGCCACGGATGGGCGACTGACAGAGAGCACGAATACCGGGAAGAGGTGGTTCCATTCGGTGCGGGAGGTGTGCTCTGTCTGGCCCCATTATCGAGACTGGATCATGACCAGGCTTCGGGACGATCTCGCCAAGGTCGAAACAAAGTCGAAACCAGCGTAAACCAGGGTAAGAACTAGACTTACGACCGATGCATCCCGGTTGGTTGACGGTACTCTCCGTCGCCATGACGACCAGCCGAGACACTTCTGAAACTTCCCGCACCCCCAAACCCGAGCCCAAGCCCCAGCCGGACCGCAGGAGCCGCTCCCGCGACCGACTGCGGTGGCGTGGATCGACCGCCTCCGAGTCGCCGCCCATCTCGGGTCAGGCGGCATGGGTTGGGCCTATGTCATCGGGCCTCGCCCGCCTGCTCGAAGAGTCGGATCCTGCCGCGACATCGCTTGACCCCCCCACCGATGCGGACCTGAGTGTCCCCGCTGGTGAACGTCTCGACCCCGACCTCGATGCTGAGGACGGGGAAGCCGACGCCACCGCCGGGAGGTCGGCATGACGGACACGCTCGCGATCCAGATCCACGCGCTCGAGCACATGACCCCCGCCGGCCTGCGCCGTCGGTACGCCGAGGTCTTCGGCGAGGCCTGCCGCTCCAACAACCGCCGCTGGCTGGTCCGCCGGATCGCCTGGCGGCTGCAGTCCAACGCCGAGGGCGGCCTGAGCGAGCGGGCGAAGCGACGCGCCGCCGAGCTGGCCCGTGACCAGGACCTGCGGCTCCGCCCCCCCACCGACCGCGGCCCCCAGCTCGGGGCCGGGCTGCGGACCGTGTCCGGCACGCTGGTGCCCAGGGTCGACACCCGCCTTCCGGTCGCGGGCACCGTGTTGACCCGAGCCCACCTCGGCGTCGAGCACCGCGTCCTCGTCCTGCCCAACGGCTTCGAGCACGACGGGACCGTGTACCGCTCGCTCTCGGCCGTGGCCCACGCCATCACCGGCTCGCACTGGAACGGCTTCCGGTTCTTCGGGCTGGTCGGCCCGGGAGACAGAGCATGACCAAGACCTCCGCCAAGAAGGCCAGGGACGTCCGCTGCGCGATTTACACCCGCAAGAGCACGGAGGAGGGGCTGGCGCTGGAGTTCAACAGCCTGGACGCTCAGCGTGAGTCCGCCGAGGCCTACGTCAAGAGCCAGGGGTGGACCGCCCTGCCGGACTGCTACGACGACGGCGGCTACACCGGCGGGAACACCGAGCGGCCCGGCCTTCAGCAGCTCATGGCCGACATCGGAGCGGGCAAGGTCGACTGCGTGGTCGTCTACAAGGTTGACCGGCTCAGCCGCTCGCTGATGGACTTCTCCAGGCTCATGGAGAGCTTCGACAAGCACAGCGTGTCGTTCGTGTCGGTGACCCAGCACTTCAACACGACCCACTCGATGGGGAGACTGACGCTCAACATCCTCCTGTCCTTCGCCCAGTTCGAGCGGGAGATCATCTCCGAGCGGACACGGGACAAGATTGCCGCGGCCCGCAGGCGGGGCAAGTGGGCCGGGGGGCGGCCGATCCTGGGCTACGACCTCGTGCCCGGCCCCGGCGGCTCCAAGCTGCACGTCAACGCAGACGAGGCCGAGCGGGTGCGGGCGATCTTCGAGATGTACCTGGCCTCGGGCGGGGGCATCATGGGGGTGGTGGCCGAGTGCGCCCGGCGGGGGTGGACGACCAAGTCGTGGGTCAGCAAGGGGGGCAAGCCGCAGGGCGGGGGCACGCTGGACAAGGGGGCGATCTACGGCCTGCTCAAGAACGTCCTCTACACCGGCCGCACGCGGTACAAGGACGAGACCTTCCCCGGCGAGCACGACGCGATCGTCCCGGCGGAGACCTTCGAGCGGGTCCAGAAGCTCTTGACCCGCAACGGCCGCACCGGCGGG
>TARA_R110000782_G_scaffold206559_1_pt1 | contig 12919 bp, 11 predicted proteins | sample TARA_R110000782 | Tara Oceans TARA_R110000782 (sample SAMEA4397859) | marine metagenome | biome: Polar Biome; feature: [SRF] surface water layer (ENVO:00010504); material: water (ENVO:00002006), including particulate matter (ENVO:01000060) such as... | depth 5 m
TACGCGTCGTCGGATGGAGGAAATTGTCCACCGTTGGTTCAGTGACCTCACCGCGGAGGAGCTGGATGAGGATCCGATGGGAGAGGGCGAGGATGGGGAACATGGGTATCCCCACGTTCATCGCGCGTCTGGTACGTGGGAAACGGTTGCCGTGGGGGAACCTGGTCGCTTGCTCGATCCGAACGAGCCGGAGACGCCTGCGTCAGGAGGTGCATCGTCGGAGAGTTAGGTCCAAGCAGCCACTATCTCGTTACACAGATCTGGCGGAATGATCATCCGTCGTTGCTTTCTAGTTAACCCATCTTTGTTATTCACCTTCTCCATGTTCGGAAATTTCTTCCGATCTTTGTTCACGCGTGGCATCCAGCCCTCACAGTTCGTCCAGATGTCTGTTGCCTTCAAGAAGTCGTGTCCGTAATCTCCATAGAACACCGTCTTCCGTGGTAGTGCGAGCATAGGTTTGAAGTGGCGCAGACGCCCCCGAGGATTTTCGATGAACCAATACTTCGGTTGCACGTGTGCAATGATCTCGAGTGTGCGATGAATCATCGCTTCACCTTGGCGTGCAATTTCCGTCTTGGGACTCATGTCCGCAATCGTTCGGTGCTTGTAGGAGCGGACGCTCCACGACCGGCAATCAGGAGACGCCCACACTACGTCAAAGGGTTGGTCGCCCAGCTCTGCTTTGTAGTCCCACGTAATGATGTCGCGACAAAAGGTTGGCGACGTTTTTTGATCGATGTCGAGCGAGACGACTTCGTGCCCGCGAGCTTCTGCTGCTTTCCCGATCGAGCCCGTGCCTTTGAAGAGTTCAAGTATTCGCATGTATATGTTAAGGAGATATAATAATATCACTTCAACCGCCCCACCAGCTGCTCAACCGAGACCTTCTGCTTCCGCATCTTGATCTTTGGAACCTTCTTCAACCCTTTAAAAACGGTGCGAGGATCCGTAGATTTGTTTTTTTTCGGCATCTTAGAGACTATTCTAATGCAAATAGGCTTATCATTGTGTCTAAACATACTATATTTTATACGTATATAATATATATAATGAGTCGACAAACTATCCGTCTTGCATCTTCAATTGGGGAGAGTCCCACAACCTTCACCAACTACTTCGCCAATCCCATCATCCTACCTCCCCGGAGCACAATCGCTTTCAAGGAAATGAAATTGAATCCAGAAAGCTTGGTATTAGCGACCAGTCCAACACTGGATGAGGATGATATTATCTTTGTAGAAATTACCGGTCTTCCTTCTGTCAAAAGTTGCCGAACACAGTTCAGTGGCAAAGAGCAAAATGGTCAGGTTCAGACCAATGCCCTTATTATTGCAAGCTTCTCTATGAGCGTGGACCAGAATGGTGATCTTGTTTCTACGCAAACATTATCGGAATTTGTCCCAAACTTCATACCTCTCGGAAACACCTCACCTCTTTCCCTTACAGCTCTTGGTATCACTATGCGTATGGGCGATGGCGGGATTCTATCCACGCCTGATGCCCTCGAAGATATTGAGCTTATCGAACAGTGCACCTTCGCCGAACTGCTCTTTGATGTTGAACTGCCCGTCTTCGACATGCGCTCGCTGGCAAACTTGCTGCGCCCCACCCAAGACATGGTGGTCGCCCAACAAACCGAAGTAGTGGAGAAAGTAATGAATTAGTTAATTATACAGGTTTATAATGTGTGTAGAGAGTATAAAAGAGTATAAATGAGTGAATTACCTGATGATGATAAAAACGTACTACTCGAAATCAAACCGGTGGAAGAGTTAGTCGAGGAAGCAGAGGAGAGGTACTATGGATCCAAGAGCAACGAGTATGAACTCGACCCCACGGAGCCGTTGGAACCAGTTCCTGTGAAGACTGAACCAGAACCTCCACAGGAGGAGAAGATTTTCAAGAAGCCGGCTCCCAAAAAGAAGCGGAAGCTGTCGCAGAAGCAACTCGACCATCTTGCGCGGTGTCGCGAGAAATCAAAAGTAACGCGGAAGCGGCAGAGCCAGGAGCGCCAGCACAAGCGAGATGAAGAGGCAGCTATCTTGGAGAAAGCGCTGGCACACCGGAGTGGCGTCCACAATGAGCAGTTGACCACTCCCAAGGGCAACAGCATGGACAGCTTCTTTGATCAGTTTGATCGCTTCGTCTCCTGCATCGACAAGCTCGACAGTGTGCGAGAGAAGCGGCAGAGTCGTGCCAAGCCCTCTGCTGCAACGAAACCTAAACAACCCCATGTGACGCCAACACCCCCTGTGAGAGCTGAGCCACACCGTGAGGCATCTACGATGCTCACATCACAAAAGGTTAACAAATATGATGGATTCTTTTGAATATCTATATATAGTACTACTTGAGGGTGTAAAGTGTCTGAAGTGTCTGTTTATAGAGAATCTATAGAGGAAAGAGAAATAAAAAATAAAAAATAAAATATTCTCAGTTATAGAAATATCCCCAAAAAACAGACACTTCAGACACTTCCCACCCTCTTTTGCGTGATACTAGTCAAATGTCACGACGACGCTGCCGTATCGTGTCGTCATGCCCTGCGGAGCTCCTACGTGTCGCTCATTCACTGTCGCCACATCAGTGGGGCAGCTGTCTTTGAGAACCTTATAAAAGTCGAACGCCGATCCCTCAGAGAGGTGCGAGACTTTGTACAGGTGGTTTTTGCGATAGGAGTGAACGGTTGACACTGTGAGATCAATACCCTGCGACGGAGGCAGCCGCGCCCCCTTCAACTCATCGAGGCGGTAAACGTTGCACCACTCGTGTCCAGGCTTGCGTCGCGCATGGGGCATGTAGTTGTAGCGTTTGGTAGAGGCGTTGTTAATCAAAACGGGGAGATTTATAATCTTGAGCATATAGTATAGGATGAGAAATTATGATCTCACAATACTGCCCGTTCAAGACCATCTCGTGCAACGCCGACCCTTGCGGCGCCCCATACACCCCAACTTACCAGACATCTACAAAGGCGCAGTGGTGCTGCTCATTGGAAAAGTAAAAGCGGGTAAATCGACTACGATCCTTAACTGGGCCCTCAACCCGAACTTCTACAAAGACGCCTTTGATGAGGTGTACGTGATCACTCCCACGCTCCACCAGGACAAGACCCTCGCTCCGCTCCTCGACGAGTTCAGCGGGACGTGCTACGATCACTACTCGGACACTATCATCAACGACATCGTGCAGTACCAGAAAGGGTTCCCGGACAACGAGTCGCGTCCCCGAGGAGCGATCTTCATTGACGACTGTCTGGGCAGCACAAAGAAAGGCTCGGCGATCTCGTACCTCTCAAGTCGCAGTCGCCACATCCTAAACGGCGGCTTGCTGCTCTTCAGCAGCCAAACGCTCAACTCAATCTCCATGACGGCCCGCACGCAAGCGACGCACCTCATCTTCACCCGCATCACGTCGAAGAAGGAGCGGGAGATCATCAAGGAAACGTATGGGGACAACTTTGGAGACGGTGAGAATTTCCTGAAAATGCTTGACTACGCGACGCAAGATGCCTACTCAAAGCTGTACGTGGATCTCGACAACATGAAGGTGTACAAGAACTTCACGGAGTTGATCTACCCCGGGAAGTTCAGCTGATGGGGGCGGTAAACACAATAAGACTCGATTTATAATCTATCGAGTAGTATATACAAATGTACCAATCCTACGTTAACAGCGCTGACGCGATGTACGACAACATAAAGGGAGGCATGGCCAGTGAGGGCAACCAGCTCATTAACCAGCGTGAAACGATGCTCGGACTCAAGACCTCTGCCCAGGGGATTGTGAACCGCGCTGAGGCTGCTCGGACGGAGCTTACCAACAAAATAGGCGAAGGCATCGGGTCGTTCAGTGAGGCGCAAGAGTTCGCAAGCAACACGCTGCTGGGGGCAACTACGCTCGCGCGGGACGTTGCAAAGGGAGGACGAAAGCTCGCTTCGACGCTGCGCAGCACCAGCCAGGCAAGCAGCAGCGAACCAAGCACCGACACCTTCCGTGTTAACCGCGTGGCTCGCCCAGGTGAAGATGCCCCCGCGGAGTTGGACATTGCTGACGCAAATCCCGCTCCCGCAGCAGCGCCCGACGCCGCCGCAGCGCCCGCCGCTGACCCAGGCGCCGCAGCAGCAGGAGACGTCGCTGAAGTTGCAGAGGATGTAGTGAACCCCGCAGTTGAGACCGCCGCCACTGGAATTGAAGCAGGTGCCGAGGGTCTTGAGGTGGCGGCAGGAGCCCTTGACGCAAGTGGGATCGGCGCCATTGCGGGACTCGTTTTGGGGGGGATCGGCTTGATAGGGATGATTGGAGGAGGCATCACCCAAATTGTGGGCGACGTTCAGGAATCCAAAGAAGCGAAGGCTGTTAAAGCAGAGCAGGCGGAGAACACAAGCGAGCAGCAGAGCATTGCAAACAGCGTTAGGTCCGCAGCCCCCTCCGCGGGGTCGTTCGTCATCACGTCGATGAACGGAGCCTCAATTGACCATTTGCCTTCATCCATGTCGCACTTTTGAAATTTCGAGAACCAAAAGGGGAAAGTATTGTCGTCAGAAATAAAATGTTAGGATATACTATAAAATGGCATTCGTGACTAAATCAGTAATCGTATCCGACCCCAAGCGCGGGAACTACTCCTCTGGGCAGCAGTTTCACATCGACATCCCCGCCAGCAGCGTCCCGCTCCTTAGCTGCGACCAAACCTACATGCGCTGCAAGTTCAAGTTCACGGGGACTAACCTACCGATCGTGCTCAACGACAAAGTTGGAGGGGCGGCGCTCATTCGCTCCTTAACCGTTTCCTCGATTGCGTCAAACACTGTGTTGGAGCAGATCGACGACTACAACCAGCTTGCGTACGTCCAAGCGCACTATGAGAACAACGAGTCCATTATCAACAAGAAGGCCCTCGTCGAGGGCAGCGGGAGCGCCCACTCAGGTCCCGCAGTGAATCTCTTCTGGGCGACGAACGACACCGTCGGCGCTACGGGACTCTACACCCTCGGGGATTACAAAGAGGTCGAGCTGCTCCTTCCCCTCTCCCTCTCGGGTATTTTGGGTCAGGGGCGCAACCCAAAAGTGGTTCCCATCATCGCAATGGGTGGCTTGCGGCTCACCATTCTTCTCGAGCACAACATCAACAAGATTACGCAGGCAGTGCAGTTACGGGGTGATACGAAATACAACGAGACGGTTGGATTCGATGCATCAGAGTCCGGTTGCTCACTGGCACTCTACACCGGCGGAGGAGGGGCACAAAAGGATCTCAATAGCGCCACATTCATTCTCGCGAACGCTACTGACACTGGACTAGCCGCAGGCGCACCCATAGGCGTCGACGATTTAGCAGCGCTTCGCGCGGCAATCCCCATGTATGTTGGCATGGAGATCTACTTCTTCGATGGTGGCAATGAATACTATACCGACAATGACGCCACCATTGCATCTGTCGCAGTGAATGGTGCTCGCGTTGAGATAACGCTGAGCGCACCCTTCTACGGAGCAGGAGGCACTAATATAGATGAGGGGGCATTCATAGCCCTTGCAATGTCAACCGATAATGCTAGTGTAAACATCGAGCTCTCCAACATCGAACTGGTATGCTCCGCTGTCCAGGCCCCCGCGCAGTACGTCAGCAGCCTTATGTCGGCAGTAAAGAGTGGACTCAACTACGACTACACGACATTTACGAACTACCAAGTGAACGTCAACAACTCGATCACGCAGTCCTCACAGTACATTCCGCTCTCACAGCAGCGCTGCCTGTCCATCCTCTCGGTCCCGGAGCCCATCGTTTCGTTGACGAATCGCGACCTCGCGGGCGATGGGCTGCGACCCACACGGCCCGAGTTGAACTACGTCGAGCCGCTGGACTACTTCTACCTCATCAAAAACCTGCGCACACCGCTCCGCGCCGTTGACGTCTCGCGGCTCAACACGACCTACAATGGCGCAGACCCCCCTGCAAAGTTTGCGGCAGTGCACACCAAAGAGACGGAAGATGCAATTGAGGCGTGCGACTTCGTGGTGCGCAACCTCGACCGTCCGGACCACTGCTTCATCGTTGCGCGGGCCACCGCTCGGCACGGGCACTCGTTCAACGCGCAGGGAGCGGGGGAGACGCGGCTGAACATACGGTACGCAACCAACGATATCAACCAGATCTTCAACCACTTTGTGTGCCACCGACGTCGGGCGGTTATCAAGAACAATTCGTTAGTTGTTGAAGTGTAGGACACTTAAACACCGCTCTCATATATTATAATATGTATCTATACTATAATAATGTCAATCGTTGCCAATCAAAAGTTCAACATTCGCCCTCTCAACGCAAAGAACGAGTACTCGTTTCGCTACTCAGGGGGCAACATCGTCTTTCAGTTTTCCAACAACCCGCTCCTCATGCTCGACCCCAACACGCTCCGCCTGAACGCGACCGTGCGCCTGCTGCAAGGCAACTCCACGCTAGGCGCCAACCCCGCCGCCGCTGATGAGGGGCGCCCCAACAACCACCAAGAACTCGCAGGAGTTGTCGGCGCCGGGGGCACAGGAACAGTCAGCGTTGCGCCGAAGAAAGACATCACCACCACCTCACGGTGCGCCGCTCCCTCCATTTTCAACACCGTGACCATCACAAACAACAACGACGTGATGATCGAGCAGATGCGCAACTACGGTCGCGCGCTGAGCACCATTTTGCCCATGACCGCGTCGCAGCACGACTACAATTCGCACATGAACATTCACTACGGCTGCTTTGGGGCGCGAGCCACGGCGCAAGATGTGGCCAACAACATGGACATCTCCGTTGCGATGCCGATTCGCACCGCGCTCCTCGCATCAGGACGGTTCCTCTCCTTAGGAAGTTTGAACGGCCTCAAGCTGCACTTCAACATCGGTGCGGACGCAAGCACACTCTTTGGCGACGACGCCGGCGAAGCTGGGGGCGCTTTCGTCCAGCTCACCAACGTCTCGCTTAGTGGCACCTACAAAGTGCTCGATCAACCCATCCCCATGAACAAAGCGGGGTTCCAGTACAACGCGTATTCGAGCTACCAGTCCATCATCAACAGTTCCAGCAACACCGCCAACGTTAACTTCAACATGCAAAACGTGATGTCCGTGTGGAACAACACGATTCCGGTGAGCTACCTCAACAACTACGGATTCGATTCGTTTGCGAACTACCCGCTCATCAAAGACCAAAACACCAAAGACCCGGTCAGCTGCTTCATTAAAGACACCGTCATCACGCGCAACAGCGTCAAGTTCCCGAACGACTACCAGATTGATGAGCGGCTGATTGTGGATCAGTCCAACACCGCCGCGGCCGCTCGATACACGCCAAACGATACTCTGCGCCTGTACAACTGGATCAACGCAGTCAAGACCTTTCCCACGCTCAACTCAACGCTCATCTCGCTCAGCACGGAAGGCTTAGGCAGCGCGTCTGACAACCCGCCGATCAGCGCGGACAAAGTTCTTGATGTGAACAGCTTAAATGCCGTGCAAGCCAATCGCCTCGCGGGGTACGGCGTGCGCATCGACATGACGAACTCCAACACAGGAATTTCATTTGCCCAAGCGTCATACGCACAGCGTCTGGACTCAACCCTCGACACGGGCACTGATCCAAACGCCAACTACACGTTCGTCCTCGCGAAGAATCAGATGATGGTCAACCCCGCGGGAATTGTGGTGAACGCGTAGTTTATTTATCTTAGGTAATACCATACACAACCCCCCATGAGCGAATACTTGAAGATCAAATCCACTAACGAGCGCCAATCGATTCGCATCGAAACTCGGATTGTTGAGCCGCAAACCATCAGCGACACCGTCAGCGGCGGCCAGGCCACATTCCTTCTTCCCACCTCAGGACTCCTCGATCGTGGCACGCGCATTGTCATCCCCGTGACGGGCCTTGACGCTAACGCAAGGTTTCCACTCACCGCGGGAGGCTTTGGTATCGTGCAGTCCGCGACCCTGCGCGATCACTTAGGCAACACGATCTGCCAAACGAACGACCTTGGGCAGTACATGGCCTGGTACAATCTTCACCGCCCAAACGAGTACCGCGAAAAAGTGCAGGCAACCAAGACCGCGAACGGGTACAATTGGGAAGAGGGCACACGCTACCGTCTTAAAGGCTCCAATTTCAACCACACCAACAACGGGCAGTACAACTACGATGACAAGGCTTCGGGCGTCCCCAACGGACGGTTTACGTTCGACAACGCAGACGAGAGCTTCGAGGTAATCCTCTCCCTCCAAGATCTCTTTCCTGAGCTCTTTGGTTCGATGATGCTTCCGCTTGGCGTGCTTGCGGGGCAGCTCAGCATTCAGCTGGTGTGGGCGTCGCAAAAGGATCGCGCAATAGGAACTGGAAACGCGGGTGCTCCGGAAGACACCGCAGGCATTCAGATCGACACTGCAAACACGCGGATGGTGTTAGATCTGCTGTACTTCGACGACGACACCATGGCTCGCCTGCGCGCCGAGTCGAACAAGGGCATTCCCATGATCTACGGCGACCTCATCTCGGTGAAGAACACGCTCGTTGCCCCAGCGGTCACAATCGCACCCGTTGCTCCGGCAAATGATGCCGAGTCTGGGAAAACCTTCCAGCTCGAGCAGGCCTACGAGTACGACATTGGTCTCTCAAACCTCACGGTGCGCTACGTCATATGCGCGTTTGTGTCGAATGAACTCGGTTCGGAAATTATGCCCACCCCCAAGCAGCTCCTGGGAAAGTACCACTCCCTCGCGTCGCGAAAAGTGAACGGAGGTCTCTCCACGCAGCTCACCATCAACAATGAGCCCCACTACCCGGAGGAGGTGTCGTTCTTCCCGCGCCAATACACGGAGCTGCAAGAGGTCCATGGGTTTCCGCTCTACGTGCCTCAGCCCCTGTACTCGTTCGAGGGCGTGGTGTGGGATCAGTACGCAATTGATCAACTCACGTATGAAGCCACCGCACCTCTTCCGCTACCGTACGTCGGCGCGTACTGCTACAAGACGCAGGACAATGCGGACCTCACTAACAACGAACTCGGCCCCATTCGCATGGACACGCCGGGAAACGCCGAGGGCAACATGGACGAACTCTTTACCCTGGGGTGCGCGGGAGCGAACCGCTACATTGGATTCAATCTCCGCCACACACGCGAGAACGTGGAGGGTGCGGGAACCCGCGTAGGCAACGCCCCTGTGCAGCTCAAGTTCCGCTACACCTTCGATGGCAACAACGCAGCCTCACGAAACAACCTCGACCTCATTACCTTCATCTGCGTCGAACGCAAGCTTGTCATCAAGAACGGGCGCATCTTCGTCAGCAACTAAGAAGCTTCGGCGAATTTGAAGGTCTAAATCACTATATTAATATGTACTCTACTAATATAATGGACGCAACCCGCACTCTTCTTTTGGAAGCGGACAGTCAGAACAGCATCAAGACTCAGGCGCTGGGGGTGGACAGCGAAGACCTGACCAGCGCGGATCGCGCGGACTGGGTGAACGTGTACGACAGCATCAACTTGCGACCGGGCGACCAGCTCACGATGAGCAGCGCGTGCATTCACAAAATCGGCGTGGATGCGGACACGGTTGAGATTACGGGGGAGACGGTCCCGAAGAAGAGCTACGCGGACAACAGCGTGGTCTTTGAGTACTCGTACTACGTGAACCACAATGGGATCAACAGCGTCGCGCTGCCCATTGCGAATGGGAGATGGACGGAAGCGGAAATGGCGATCCCCACCAAATTTGGAACGACGAACAACGACAATTCAAACCCTGAGTACGGACGCTACTACCTCGACGCGTTTGAGACGATCATGAAGGACAACTTGAGCAACGTGTGCACCGTGAACCGCCTTGCCATGACGGACACCGCGCGCTACACTAAGCTTCGCGACGACTTCTATCCGTACAAAGAGGGAGGGTTAAGCTTGTCTCCAACAGAGTACGTGCGGGTCGTAAAGAGCCTCGCTGCTCAAGCCTCGACGTTTATGATCAGCAAGGAAGACTACGAGAAGATTGTGAACCGGGGCGCCCTCTATGTAAACCACGATGTGCAAAGCGAGTTCTTTAGCCACCCCACGACCTTCACCGTGGCACTAAACACTACGTCACCGTTCGACTTGCTGCCCGTCAACCGCCAGGTGTACACCGTCACAGCAACTAATACTTCGCTCAAGACGCTAACCATCGGTACAATGATCGCCATCGGATGCTCCAACAGTATTCCCCTCGTGCCCATCAACGAGAATGCGTCCCAAATGCTGACGAATCTGAGCCAGCACGTCTTCGCGCCATCGTTTGAAGATCCCGACAACATCGCTAACCAGTTCACGCTCGATTTCGCGGCGACGTCAGACAACTACCGCACGAAAGACGGAGAGGTAATTCCCTTCGCATCAACGACTACTAAAACGGCTCCTGCGGCAGTCCTCCCAACCGTGTGGCCAGCGATGCCCCTCCTAACGCTAAAAGGTGCGACTACGCAGGTGATACATGCAAATGGCATTGAAACACAGCTTGTAGACCCTCCAATGTTCCCTATGCCACCCTGGCGAGCTCTATTGCAAGAAGTGGAGTATACCACTGCCCTTTACAACCAGATCTGCGTCAAGTACCCTGAGCGCTGGGTGCACGGGACGGTTCTCAACAACTCTGACTGCGCCCAAATCAACCCCTCCGTTGCGGGTTTGCCCCAAAACGTGCCGAACTACCCGCTGCTAGTGGCGCAGTATGTAAACCAATTAGGCGATGAAATGGCGTACCGTGAGCTTGCGTACGAGGCGAGTGAGCCCATCTTTACGACCATCAAGTACACGCTGGCGAACATCGCGCGCGTGAAAGGATGGCTCCACAACAACAAATCCTTTACCGGAGGTGATAAGGAAATTTCGCTCAACGAGGCGCTAACGGAGGTGCGCAATTGGGAGACGCGTCTTGACTTGGGGCGCTCTGACGACCACGCCTCCGACTTGTCAACTCCGCTGAAACACCGCGACATTGAGGACAGCCCCTACGTAGTGTGTCCGACAGTGGACGGAATCAGCAACAGCATGGGCGGATGCTTGTCTGACGGTGCAGGAAGTGGCACGCTCTTCGGCAACGTGTTCTTTGACCCCGACTACCTCGACGGACTCTATCTGAATCCGGCCCAGTACCCAAACAGTGGCTACATTGATATTTTAAGGCCCGAGGACCTTGGTGTCTACACGGAGGCCATACAGTATGCGAAGGACGCCAACGTGGCGTTCTACCCGTACGCCTACATGGACGCAGCTGCGGGGGATATGGAGATGTGTGGGTTCTTTGTGAGCGCGCGCACTAATATTGCCCTTGAGATGAGCACCCACAACTACATTGGGTTTTCGCCATCGTTCTACGACAATCACGCCATCCTCCCAATCAACCGCGACTTCATCTCTGATGACAACGCTGCGGAAAGTGGTCAAAACTACCCCAACCAGATCAACTTCATGCAGATCGGAGCGTTTGACATGTCGATGACGTACACCCCCGCGCTCTCCCGCTGCTCCTTGCGAAACTTGCACACGCCCCGCACGCTGGGCATCTGCGACGTCGCGAAGGATCCGGGTGAAATTGTCGCCAAGATCAACGAGCGCGTAACGAGCGACACCGTTAGCCAATCCTTTCAGGCCACTATGGGACGTCACTGGATGCGATTAAGATCATCCTCAGCCAGCGAGTCGGATGATTGGAACATGACCCTCAACGTTCCCGCTCTTACAACACCGTTCAATATTAGTAAGACCAACGTGGACGTGAACCTTGGAATCTCCGACAGCATTTCAGGCGTCTTCCTGGAGAATGCGTACTTTGGAAAGCAGGGGTTTCAAAAAATCAAAGCGGAAGACGCGGTTCTGAAGACTATTTTGGTGGAGGCGTCGCCGCAAAACTGGTGGGGTTCGCTGCTCTGGAAGCTGGGGTTCCACAAGTACGAGGAGCTCTTCCCTCCCTTTTCGTTCGCGGGGCGCTCGAAGCGCTTCAATCGGCTCACGTACGGTGATACATTTGATCATTCAATCGGCGTCAAACCGTTCACGACGAACAGCGATTTCTCCGTGGCTAATATTCAGAACACTAACGTGCTGGCGAGCAACCGGTTACAGCTAGGTGCAACACCGGCTCCGCCGTACAATGTGGGCGTCGTGCGCGGGGAGCCGAACTACCAGCTCAGTTTTCCATCGTTGACCGCGGTCACGGTGAACAATGTGTCCTCCGCAGAGCTCGTGGCGTCGCAGATCATCCGGCGCGCTCAGAATCCTTACTTCAAGATCTACTCGGACTTTGGTTCGCCAAGCTTTCTTACGGGTGGCAATCAACCGGTGAACTGCATGGCGGTGGCGCTGAAAGCGTACGAGAGCAACGACTTCTTCTACTCTTTTCAGCCCAACTACTCCATTTTCGTGGAGCAGGCTCGCCCGCTCACGAGCATTCGCACCACGATTCGCGACTCCATGGGGCGTCTCGCCAACGTCGACGAGTCGTGCTGCGTCATTTACAAAGTGACGCGTGGATTTCAGATCCCTCTCGAAGAGCCCACGCCACCGAAGAACAGTAAAAAATAAACACCCAAACGCTGCACTATTTAGATCGCTTCTTGCGCTTCTTCTTGCGCTTCTTGGTGCAGCAGAGCCGAACGAGCCCTGCCTCACAGAGCCGAAGAAACACAACCACGAGCAGCACGATGATCAGCACGGCGAACAGCACGCGGCACACGATCTCGAAGACGGTTAAATTAAACAAATTTTTCGCCACACGACCCCAATATCCACTGAACCATCCCGCCACGTCAATAAAAAAGGTGACCAACAAGACTCCTGAGGTCGCATCTTCAACTCGTGAGGTGTATGCGCACGTGGGGGGAACGGTGTAGAGGCGCGGGGGA
>TARA_R110000782_G_scaffold869_3_pt1 | contig 12872 bp, 21 predicted proteins | sample TARA_R110000782 | Tara Oceans TARA_R110000782 (sample SAMEA4397859) | marine metagenome | biome: Polar Biome; feature: [SRF] surface water layer (ENVO:00010504); material: water (ENVO:00002006), including particulate matter (ENVO:01000060) such as... | depth 5 m
AAAGGATATATACTATCCGGTCAAGATTAAGACTTTAAAATAATCAACGGGGATATGGTGAAATGGCTATCACTCCGCCCTTGCACGGCGGCATTCAGAGTTCGAGTCTCTGTATCTCCACCATTAAAGGTCTACTTCGGTAGGCCTTTTCTTATCTTAAGACCTCCGTATTCCACATAGTTAGTTTGTTTGTAGTTATTCAAGATAATTAGTCACGGAGGTCTTTTTTTATCTATAATCATTATAGACTACAAAATAAGTTAATAGAAGTTTTAGTATATCAATAAAAATGATTATATTTACTATATACTTAAAAAGATATATAATTTATGAAAAAGATAAACAACTACGATCAGTTCTTGAATGAATCAAATAACAATGATATAATGAACGTTATATTAGATTCACTAGAACAGAGGATTACAGAAATGGTATTAGGAATTGAAACATGGTTCCGTAAAAATCACCCAAAAAACCCTATCTCTGAATATGACAGGGAAATATGGAGAATATCAATAACCCGCGACATGGTTATTGCTGTTGAAAAATACACAAAACCATCTGATACTCTAATAGATATTCAATCAAATAGAGGTAAGGGCGGTAATATAGAGATCAGCGCTAAAATTCAAAGAGATGGAGAAGTATATGACTTTAATACAGAAGCAATATATGCAGGTGGGCGTAACATTCAAGTATTACACTTTAGATACATTACCAAAACAAAATTACCACAAACTGGTAATAACACTATAGCTAAGCAATACGAAGTTAAATTTAAGAAACTGACTAAGCTTGAAAAGATCAATAAGGAAATTCAAAACTATAATACAAGAATTGAGAAAAACCAAGTAGAAGTTAGCGCTAATCTTCAATTAAATGATGATGCAATTATAGAAATTATAAAGAAAGATCCTAACACAAGCGACTGGCCAACATGGAAAGAAATCATCAAAAGAGATGCTGCTAAAAATTATAATAATGATGAACAATATTTTAATAAAAAACAAGAAGAGCACATACAAGTCACTATTGAATTCTGGAAAACTAGAAATATTAAGTGGAAGGAAACATTCATTGAAGGTGCTGTAAAATCAGTTGCAAAATTACAAAAGAAATTAGACGTATTGTTAGGATAACATAAAAACCTAACCAATATAGTTAAAAGACCTACATTAACTTGTAGGTCTTTTTTGTTTAAATAAAAACATAATATTTTAAACAAAAGCACAACAAACCCTCTACTTAAAGCAATATATATATGACATAAAATATAAAAGATAAGATGAATATTGGTAGAAGTAGTATTATGCAAATTAAAAAAGATTGGACTAAATTATTAAAGATTTTATTGAAAAGTATCGACCCTAAGTTTAAAATAGATTGGGATAAATTTATCCAAAAAACTTATATTTTAAATATGCCTCATCGTAAAGATAGAAGAATATCTTTAGAATCAAAGATGAAACAAATAAAAACGTTAAAGGGAAGCATGTTAAGCCAGATAACATGGTGGAGGGGGTTTCATGGGGTAACTGAATGGGATAAGAGTATACATACCTCAGAGTATTCATTTTTATACCACTGGAATGTAGATCCAAACCCAACATGGAAAGATATAACAGAAAAGCAAATGAGGGATGTTATTGTAAAATGTTCGATTCCAGAAAATAATATAGCACTAGGACATGCTAGTATATTATTTGATATTGTTAAAAACAAAATACCTGTAAGTTTGATATTAGAGGATGATATTGATTTTATTCCTGGGTTTACTGTAAAAATAGAAGATATATTTAAAAAACAATTACCTTCCGATTTTGACATTCTATACATATCTGCACTACCAGCTGAACATGGATTTCAATGGGAAGAATTTTCAGAAGATTTAGTAAAAGTAAATAATGGTATTTGGTGGCTTTCAGGATTTATAGTTAGTAATAAAGGAGCTAAGGCACTAATAGACGCACTTCCAATAGTAGGTCCCGTTGATGTTTGGATAAATTATCAATTTAAAGATTTAAATGTTTACATGACTAAATGTAATTTAATTGATCAAAACATAGGAATACCTTCTGATAATACATATTCATTTATGACATCATTTGGCTATGGGAATTAGTGTTATAATTCCAACAATGTGGAGATCTAAAAAAACATTACAATTGTTAAATGATTTATATGACTCTAAATATGTTCATGAAATAATAATAATAGATAATGATGTCGCTGCAAAGAATGTAAATTTAGATCAATATACAGATAAGGTAAAATACTATCCTCAAGTTGAAAACATTTATGTTAACCCTGCATGGAATCTAGGGGTAAGTCTAGCGAACAATGATCTATTATGTATATGCAATGACGATATTAACTTTAATGTAAACGACTATATTAAATTCATCCTACCACACATTTCAAAGTTAGGTATCTTCGGTTCTAATATAAGACCCTATCATAAAGTTACTCAAGATCTATTATATAAAATAAATGATGACAGAATTACTAAAGCGGCACTTGCAACTCAAGGATTTGGTATGTTAATGTTTTTAAATAAAAAGAATTGGATAGATATTCCAAATAGCTTAAAAATATGGTTCGGAGATGATTGGCTCACAAACATACATGAAAACATATATTCAGTAAATATGGTTAAAACAATAAATGCAGATAAACACACTACAGCTTCTAGTCCAGAGTTGAAGAAAATACTAAAACAAGATAGAATTGAGTGGAAAAGATTGAAATCTTAACTTAATGGGTATTTATTGTTGAAACAAATCCACAGTATATAGTATAATTAAAATAAAAACTATATATTATTATGCAAAAAATAGGTATTATCGGTCAAGGCTTCGTTGGAGGAGCAATTAAGGAAGGTTTTCAAGGAAAGCATGAGCTATTCTTTTATGATAAATTCAATGATGGTAAATCTAATACAGATTTAGAAGGAGTCGTTAAAAATGCACAAATTATTTTTATTTGCGTACCAACTCCAATGCATGCAGAAACAGGACAAGCGTCTACTCATATTGTTGAAGAAGTTATAAGTGAAATTGATGAAATTTCTGGAGAATTTGGATGCAACCCTACTATAATTATTAAATCAACATGCCCACCTGGTACTGTTGAGATGATTAATGACAAAACAGCATATTGCGAGGTAATGTTTAGTCCTGAATTTTTAACTGAGGCAAACGCGGTTGAAGATTTTAAAAATCAAACTAGAGTTATTATTGGAACATGTGAGAATGCAGATGCTTCTGATGTTGTTAAAATGTTTAGACATGTATTTCCGGATATGATTATTAAAGTAGTAGATGTTAAAGAGGCTGAAATGTGTAAGTATGTAATTAATACATTTTTAGCAGTAAAGGTTAGCTTTGCTAACGAAATCTACGATATTTGCGAATCTATGGGTATTAACTACACAACAACTAAAGATCTTGCAAACTTAGATCCTAGGTTAGGAAATTCACACTGGATGGTTCCAGGACCTGATGGTAGCAGAGGATTTGGGGGACATTGTTTTCCAAAAGATCTAAAAGCACTTACATATATGGCTAAAGAACATGTAGTAGATACTTCAGTTTTAAATGCAGCATGGGAAACTAATAATAGAGTTAGAGAAGACAGAGACTGGGAATCACAGGAAGGTCGTGCTATTATTAGCTCACCAAAGAAAAAAGGATTTAAGAATTTGTTTAGTAGCTTTTTCTCATAAGAAACAAACAACTAATATACTATATAAGTAATATGAAAAACATAATTCTATACTGGCCAAGATTCTTTAGCGAGGCTTGGTACACTCGTAAATATTTTAAAGCTGTAAAATCAATAGAAGATGAGCTTGTTAAAGAAAACATAAGAGTAGACTGGATAGGTAGAATCTATACAGTAATAACTGTAACTGAAGAATTAGTAAAACAACCTGATTTAATGCAACAGTCTTGGGTGTTTCAACAACTAGGACCTATTAATACGATATTGCTTAAACATGGATTATCTAATGATGCTTTTCCAGAAATAACTAAAATAGGTCCAACGTCTTATTTGGTTGTATTATATCCTGAAAACGATCACTTTAACATATATGCTTATATTAGAAACTTATTATTCTTAGTAGGTTTAGCAGCATCTGCTTATGGTATTTTATTTCTTGTTAAATACTTCATGTAATGGAATCCATAAAGAGAGTAGAACATAAAGGCCTTCGCCACTATGAGGTTACTTCAAAGGATGGAAACATAATAGGAGTATATCCATCTATAACCACAATACTTGGAGAAACCAGCGACAAAAGCGGCTTAGATAAATGGAAACAGAGGGTTGGTGAAGATGAAGCTAAAAGAATTAGCGAATTATCGATGAACCGAGGAACTGTAATGCACCGTTTAATTGAATTATATAAAGCAACTTCAGGTACTAAAGAAGATCGTTTAAATAAACTTAAAGAGATCGCAAGTACTGATGAAGAAACACAACAATATAGTGGAGAAGTAAATGGAGAAATCTGGCTAGAAAGTGGCTGGGAGATGTTCATGAAATTCTATTTTAATTCAAGTCATTTCTTTGATAGAATTAAAAAGGTTGTATCTGCTGAGGTTTTTTTATGGTCAAAGATAGGATATGCAGGTACGGTTGATAACATATCTGAGATGACAGATGGAAGGGTACTTGTTATTGATTATAAAAACAGTAGAAGACCCAAGAGAGAATCCTGGGTGCAAGACTATTTTATACAAGGTTCTGCATACTTTATTGCACACTGGGAACGAAGTGGTCAGAAGCCGGATGGTGTTGAGATTTGGATATCAAACGAAGAAGACTCAATCCCACAAATATTCAGTTTAACAGCAGATGATATTAAATACTATTTCGTTGAATTCCAAAGAAGATTAAAATTATTTAAAGAAAAATACAAATAAATGAATGTAATAGTAGTAAGCATCTTAGGATTAATTAGCCTAGTATCACTAATAGGAAACTTATATCTAATAGGATATGTGCTAAAGGAAACGTATAATGTAAAGTGGAAGCGTAAAAGGAAGAAAAAGAATAAAACCTTAAAAATTAAATAATATGCAAATACCAAAAATAATACACCAAATTTGGATAGGATATCAAGATCCACCTGATTGGTGTGTAAGGTTCGGGGAAGAAATGCAAGCGATGCATCCTGATTGGGAATACAAGTTATGGAGACATGACGATATTTTTAATGATCTATACAAAGATGATATATTTTTACAAGAATATGTAACACAACCTGACCTTTATAAATGGGCATTTATGGCTGACAGGGTTAGATTGTTATTACTTAGAGACTATGGAGGAATCTATTGTGATCTAGATGCAAAGCCAATCAGACCCTTTGATCTAGTGCTAAATGAATTAAGTGATCAACATACATTTTTTGCAGGTATGAAAGGATCTCAATCTAATAATACTTTAATAGACTGTACTGTATATGGATCTGCACCTAATAGTAGGATAATTAATGAATTGTTGGCCGAATACGTCAATATTCATTGGGCACATGGTTGCAAAGTGTTTAGCGAAAAGATTATTCGAATATTTGGAATGGATGTTGCATTATTTAACTATGAATACTTTTATAATTGGGAAGTTAACGACAATACAATAGTCTTACATGACGTTGAGGAAACAAGATTGTTTTCATGGACTGATGGTAACGATCTTAAAAAGGCATGGTAAAATAACAACATTAAACTAAAACAAACTTTTAATATGAAGAAAAATAAAGAATTTTTATACAAATATTTAAATGCGTATAGTCCTGTTGGGCAAGAGGAAGAAGGCCAAGCTATTTGGAGAGATTATGTAGAAGAATTCGCAAGTGAAATGTACACAGATGCTTATGGAACGTCAGTTGGTACCCTATTAGGTACAACAAATAAGTCTACTGCATTAAACGTTGTTATAGAAGCACACTGTGATGAGATTGCTTGGATTATTACAAACATCGAATCAGATGGTATGATAAGGGTTAAAAGGCACGGTTGTAGTGATAACATGATTGCTCCTAGTAAAACTGTAATGATACATACACATAAAGGTACTAAGGTTAATGGAGTATTCGGATGGCCTGCAATACACACTAGAAAAGCATTTGTTGAAATGGGACCAGATCAACATGAATTATGGGTAGATACTGGCCTTAGTAATAAAAAGGCAGTAAAAAAAGCAGGTGTTGAGGTTGGAAACTTAATTACGTTTGATGATCAATTTCATGAAATGGGAGACTTTTACGTAGGTAGATCATTAGATAACAAGATTGGTGGATATATTATTGCAGAGGCTCTTAGGAAGATCGTAGAGAATAATATTAAACTACCTTACAATTTACATGTTGTAAATAGCGTTCAAGAAGAAGTGGGTTTATTTGGTGCAAGGAAGATTGCTAAAGTTTTACAAGCAGATCTTGCATTAGTCCACGACGTGTGTCATTCAACTGATACTCCAAAAATAAATAAAGCAAAGGATGGCGATAATAAAGCAGGATCCGGCCCTTGTATTGAATATACTTCACAAAACCATAGAGGAATAAATAAGATGCTGAGGAAAGTTGCAGGCGCTAATAAAATACCAGTTCAATTAACAGTTGGATCGATGGGTAATGATACTGTAGCATTTTTTATGGAAAATACCCCAACTGCTATTGTAGCGACTCCATTGAGATATATGCACACAACTGTGGAAATGGCAAATCGCAAAGATGTTAAAGCTGCAATTGAATTATTTATTAAATTCTTACAGGAGTTAACACCTAAAAAGATTAATAAAATTAATAACAAATAATGGAAAGAATTAAAACTATTTTTAGAAACATATGGATTCACGTTAGGTGGTTTATATCAGCAGTACCTGTAAACTTATTTGGAGTATTAACATCCTTTTATATGTTTCCAATAGCATGGGTATTTAGAGGTTTAGGCAAATGGAGCCCTTTCTGGATATGGATGGACGACGGTAGAATTACACAAACAGGATATGGCGTAGATTATCAAGTCTTTCTACGTAGAGAGGGATTAGAAGAAGAAAACTTTAAGATTGCATACTACTGGATGGTTTCTAGAAACAGAGTTATTAATTTTAGAAGTTTATTTAAAGTACCAAGTTCAAAATTCGAGACTGGCTCAGGAAACAACAACATCATAGTAACCAAAACGGTTATAGATGACTTAAGAAAATACGACGGTACTAAATACAAACAAGACGGTAGATGGGAAGCTCGTGCAGAAATTAAATACATTACAGACAATCCTAAAGATGATATATGGCAAGTAAACACTGGTGAAATTCAATCTAATTACACTTCAATTATAGGAACAGGTTATATCTTATATAGAATAGGTAATTGGTATTCATTTAGATACTCTAAATCTTTTCAAATAAAAGCAATTAATAAGAACTGTACTATTTGGTTAGGTACTAATAATTCAACAAACATGTTAGCATGTAAATTCCAATCAATAAAACCCTGGGACATTGATCTTAAAATAAATAATAAAAATGAATAAAAGAATCGAAGAAATACTAATCAGAGAAAAGATTAGACAATCAGATACAATTGAACTGATAGCAAGTGAAAACTTTGCATCTGAGGCTGTTATGGAATTAGCCGGTTCTGTATTCACTAACAAATACGCAGAAGGATATCCTGGTAAGAGATATTACAATGGGTGTGAGCATATGGATGAAATAGAAACTCTTGCAATTGAATCTGTTAAAGAATTATATGGTTGTGTATATGCTAATGTACAGCCTCATTGTGGAGCAAATGCTAATACTGCTGTATTTCAAGCATTCTTAAAACCAGGCGATACTATACTTGGAATGGATTTAGCAAGTGGTGGTCATTTATCACACGGTAGCAAGCCGAATATATCAGGTAAAATATACGATGCTTATTCATATGGGGTAGATAATAGTGGTTATTTAAACTATGATGACATATTAGCAAAGGCATTAGAAGTTAAACCTAAGATGATAATAGCAGGTGCTAGTGCTTATTCTAGAATAATAGATTGGAATAAATTTAGAGCAATAGCCGATGAAGTTGGTGCATTCTTATTAGTAGATATGGCACATTACTCGGGTCTTATAGCCGGTGGAGTATATCCATCACCATTACCATTTGCTGATGTAGTTACTTCAACAACTCATAAAACATTAAGAGGACCAAGGGGAGGAATTATCCTATGGAATAACCCTAATTTTACAAAGAGAATAAACGGAGCTATATTTCCAGGAACACAAGGAGGTCCATTAATGCATATAATTGCTGCTAAAGCACAGTGTTTTATAGAAGCAAATACTACTGAGTTTAAAGAATACTGTGTTAAGGTAAAAGAAAATGCAAAACACATGTGTGATATATTTAAAGATAACAATATACCAGTCTTAACAAACGGAACTGACTCGCATTTAATTTTAATTGACCTATCTACCAAGAATTATAGTGGAAGAGTAGTTGCAGATATGTTAGAGGAAATAGGCATTACAGTTAATAAGAATGGAATACCTAATGACCCAAGAAGTTTTGTAGAAACAAGTGGTATTAGAATCGGAACTGCTGCAGAAACAACAAGAGGACATGGTAAAGATTGGTTCAGAGAATTAGCAAAACGTATAAGTACGTTAATTAATAAATAATATAGATATATAGATAGCATAACAAATTAAAAATAGTAATTATTATGAATAAATTAGACACTTTTTTATCGAAGCATGGATCAAAGATCATTATAGTTCTTTTAGTATTAACTTACTTTAAATCATGCGGTATCGATTCAGAAACTACTAGAATTAAAAAAGATCAAAAAGCATTAATTGCTGAAGTTGATTCTTTACAAGCTCAATTATATGTTGAGATAACTCAATTAAATAGAATAATTATTACTGAAGAAGTTATGATTGATCTTATTAAAACAGTCCCAGCGTGGAAAACATTAAGAATCGAAGAGATTTCTGATAAAGAAAGAATTTCAATTAATGCATTAGAACAAAAAGAAAACTAAAAATGGAAAATAATAAAAAAAGTAAATTAGTTAACGGATTTATTATCGGTACTTTTGTATCATTGTATATCCTTGTTAGTGTAGTATCTACGATTCACGTCGTTGATTTCTTTGAATTATCAAATCCAACTTGGTTAGCAATTACATTAGCAATTGGATTTGAATTAGGTGCAGCTGCTTCTCTTGCCGCTCTTATCACTTTAGATAAAATGAATAAAAACCTAGTATGGGCATTATTTATAACTATTACAGCGGTTCAGATGCAAGGAAATATGTATTACGCATTTGAAAATTTAGAAAACTATAAAGGATGGGTTGAATTGTTTAACTTATTAGAGTGGGAACCTCTTGCACAAAAAAGACTATTAGCAACTGTTTCAGGTGCAATATTACCCCTTGTAGCTTTAGGTTTTATTAAATCTTTAGTAGATTACATTAAACCTGATCCTATTGTAACTGAATTGAATTCTTTAGACTTAGAGGAAGTTGCTTCAGATATTAATGGAGTAAAAAAAAAGTAATATCTAAAGAAGAAGACCTATCAGAATGGGATGTTACTTTACAAGATGGATTAGAGCATGAAGACCTATCAGAATGGGATGTTACTTTACAAGATGGATTAGAGCATGAAGATCCAATTGAAGTACCATTTACAGAAGAAGAGTTAAGTAAGCTAGCAACATTTACAAAAAAGGATGTTAAAACTATTGTAGAAGCAAACGATAATCCAAAGGAACCTAACGATGCGTTAAAAGATGCTGCAGTAGAACATGGAGCCTTCGGGGAAGTAAAACAAAAACCTGGGTTTATTCCTTTTGAAATGAGAGGAATTAATAGCGGATCTAGAGGTTTAACTGAACAGACTATAGAAAATAGAAACATTAAATCTAAACCAGTTAAAGAAGATACAGATGTCGGAGGAAAAGGACCACTATACAAATTTAGAATGGGAAAACAGCGAAAGGCTGATTCCGATAAAACTACTTAAACCTTACATAACAAAAAAGCTTGAAGCAAGTGCATTTAAAACAATACTTGCTTCAACATATCAAACTGCGTATCGGTTATATTTAATAACAAGTGGCATTAAAGAAGTTCAACCTTTTTATGAATTCAGCCACCCAGATTATTATATAACAGCAACCGTTAAAACAATAGCAGCGCCAGCTGGTGAAGTAAGATCACAAGTTTGGAACGTTAAACACCTAACACCTCTTCTTAGAAAAAAACCTAGATATGTATTAAAATGTAATGTTATTGATAAGATAACAAATAAAATAATATATAGATCTGAGATTACTTCAATTAAAAAGCAAACAATATACAATCAGATACAAGAGTGCGTCTTAGATTTGGACTCTCTTTTAATTAATTAAAATAGCTATTAAACTAATGTACAATAAAGATATAATTAAAAAGACACTTAAATCTAAAGGTTATAAGTGGTTTGAAAGTAAGAACTATGATGTTAATATTGTAGGAATTAGAAATTCTAATACAAATAAAAATGTAACCAATAAGTTTGATGATTTGATAACTATCTCATATAGAGATGAGTGCGGAGAATGGCTCTATTGGGAATTTGCATGTACAACAGATCCTGGAAAACACTGGGTTGAGAATATTATAAATGAGTCTGGTGTTGCAATCTTAAAAGAAGGACAGTATAGAGGATCTCATAAGATTAGAAAACACAGAGGTCAATATGATGCACTTTGCCAGAAAGCACCTTTAAAGGTTTATAGAGATAATAATCTAAATAGAGAGTATGATCTTATTGAAGAGAATGTACAGGAAGGAATCTATGGGATTAATATACATAAGGCTGGTAAACATTCTACACAAATAGATAGGTGGTCTGCGGGATGCCAGGTCATTGCAAAGGAATCTAATTTTGATTTTTTTATGGACATATTGTACAAAGCAAAGGAAGTTTGGGGAAACTCATTCACATATACTTTGATAAACAGTGATGATATTTCATAAACTTTTTAAAGAATACATATATAATACTTATAATTAATATTAAATACATAATAAAATGTCACAAGAAACAATTAAAGAAAAAGAAACTACAGTAACAGAACCAGATGCAAAAAACGCTGAAACGGTAACTCCTGTATTTGAGGAAGCAGATAACATGGATGAAGCTCAGGCAATTAATGTTCTTATCCAAGCTTCTACACTAGCTCAACAAACTGGTAAATTAAGTGTACGTGATTCAGTATTACTTGCAAAGGCAATTGAAACAGTACGACCGGGTAGTATTTAGTAGATAGCAACTATAACACAAAGGGGCTAATTAATTAGTCCCTTTATTAGGTTATACTGAAAATCTATTGATATATAACTTAATCAATTTTATATTCCGAAACATAAACACACTAATATGAAGAGTATTTTAAGTAAGTTCTGTGGGATTTTTCCTACTATAGTATTTGATATTGAAGAAAAGCCTATAAAGGCAAAATTATCAACACCTACGATTTCAACTGGCGAAAGGCAGATATTAAAAATGCTGGCGGATGCTAAAAAAAACCTATCTAAATTTAAGAAATTACATAAACAAGGAAAGGCATCTATTGATGATGTTTTTGATTGGGATTGGAGAGTTCATGAACTAGAATTAGAGTTAATGAAATTTCAAGATAGCACTTCAATCGACGACGAGTATTAAATTATTGAAACTAACCTTAAAGATATCGTATAAAATAAGAACATAAAAATTATACATACATGGAAAGTAGTCCAATATTAATAGTAAGAATGCCACATTTTAAAACTGAATCTGAAGTATCTGAAGTATTCATGGATTTTCAAGAAAGTCCTATTATGGATGAATATCATGTACTTGTTATTAAAGACTATACGACGGGTAGTAAAGAAATAAGATTTGAAGCGGTTAACTCTACATTTACGGAAGTTCAGTTTGAGAAATTAAAACTTAAACTACTTAATGAAATGGAAAAAGCACAATTAAGTAGATATAAAAATAAACACAAAGACAATGAAAGCAAAGATAATATACTCGGACAAATTTCTTGATAGAGTAGGAATATTTATGAAAATAGGGGGAATAACTCTATGGCCATTTATAATAATTAGAGAATACTACCAAGGAACTTCAGATTTCTGGAAAGCAAAGAGAGAAAGAATAATCAATCACGAAAGTATTCATATAGCACAGCAAGGAGAGCTCCTAGTGATCCCATTTTATGTTCTTTATATACTAGAATGGTTTATTAAATTATTCTTCTATGGTAAAAGAGCATACTATAATATATCATTTGAAAGAGAGGCATACTCTCATGAATACCAAAAAGATTATTTACAAACAAGAAAACCATACGCATGGTTAAAATACATATTTAATGAATAAAATTGAGGGAATGGAAGAAATGTATCTGGACTTAATACAACCTTCTAGTTTAGTAGAATTATTTGAAAATACAGAAGATTTTAGAGATTGGTTACGAATGGGGACATATCAAGAAATGGGATGGGCTTTAAAGGCATTTGAACGTGAGGAAATGTACAGTTATTGTAAGATAATTAAAGAAGAAATCAATAATGCTTCAGCATAAAAAGAAATTTAAATGAGTGGATTATACAATATAATGGATATTGAAGTAGCGGGTCAATTAAATGTCAGTGTTGAAACATACATTAATGTAATAGAGAATAGGTGTAGTAAAGAAGAACGTGATTTTATTATCCTTACTATTCTTGATGAAAATGAAAAAGAAATGCCAATGGCAAAATACATATTTAATAGCTACCTACATGAATAAATTAGATAAAGAATACCAAATGTTACTTGAATATATT
>TARA_R110000782_G_scaffold111828_3_pt1 | contig 12868 bp, 13 predicted proteins | sample TARA_R110000782 | Tara Oceans TARA_R110000782 (sample SAMEA4397859) | marine metagenome | biome: Polar Biome; feature: [SRF] surface water layer (ENVO:00010504); material: water (ENVO:00002006), including particulate matter (ENVO:01000060) such as... | depth 5 m
AAAGCATGACTACAATCCACCAGAAGGATTAAAGATGGATGGACAAATGCAGTTACAGTATCCTCGCAAGAACTGGTCGAGCTTTATGGTATTCAACTGCGAACATCCTAGTTGTAAGAACTTGGACTTGGAAACTGTAAACACTGAAACGGGAGCATACTTGCATAGATTTGAATGGTGTGATGATAGTGAGATTGGTGAAATAGGACCTGAATGGAACTGGCTAGTAGGACATTATAAAGAGCCTGTGGATGGTACACCAAAAGTTCTACACTATACAGAAGGTGGTCCTTGGTTTGAGAACATGCGTGATTGTGAGTATGATCATGTATGGAAAAAAGAAGTTATTAACTTATATAGCTCATGAGAAAAATATTAATAAGTCATAGAGGTAATCTCACAGGCAAGCAACCTGAATTAGAAAATACACCCAAGTATATTGACCGCGCAATAGCAAAAGGTTTTTACTGTGAGATAGATGTGCATGGAAAAGATGGTGCGCTATATCTTGGACATGATCAAGGACTAATACTAACTGATGAAAGTTTCCTAAGACGACCTAGTATAGTAGCGCATGCAAAAAATATAGATGCACTTGCAACTATGCTGAGTAAAGGAATACACTGCTTTTATCATCACAGTGATCACTACACACTAACCAGCCAAAATTGGATATGGGCATTTCCAGGCAAACCAGCAGTAGCACATGGACCTTGTATAGCAGTGTTGCCAGAAAATTATGCTACAGACGTAACTAATTTTGATGGTATATGCAGTGACTTTATTGCTAATTTGCAATGATTAAACTTGTAGTATTTGATTTAGACGGTGTGCTTATTGACAGCAAGCAGACACACTATGAGGCACTAAATCGTGCGCTAGGTAGTGAGTATGCAATTACAATCGAAGAACATTTAAGCACTTATGACGGGTTGCCGACCAGGTCCAAACTAAACATGTTGTCCGAGCGTAAAGGGTTGCCAACAGATTGTCATGCAGAAATTGCAAGGGCAAAGCAAAAGCACACCGTCGAAATACTAAAAGAAACTGTACAGCCTCGTCAGGACTTTGTTGACATGTGCAGAGAAATAAAAGACAGAGGTTATACGCTTGCATGTGCAAGCAATGCAGTGCGAGACACTGTTAAAATGAGTCTACTACAGTTAGGTATTATAGAATACTTTGACTTTTGGTACAGCAATGAAGATGTGCATAGACCGAAACCACATTTTGAAATGTACTTTGAGTGCATGCTCAAAGCCGATGCAAAGCCTAATGAAACACTTATTATAGAGGACTCTCACATTGGTAGGCAAGCAGTGCTTGACGCAGGCGCACATCTCTTGGCTGTAGCAGACACACATGACGTTAGTCTTGCTATAGTATTAGATGCTATTGAACAACACAATGAACAACCAAAAAAACGTATACCATGGAAGAGTAAATCAATGAACGTACTAATACCAATGGCAGGTGCAGGTTCCCGTTTTGCGGAACAAGGCTATACATTTCCTAAACCCCTAATTGAAGTTGGCAATAAACCAATGATACAAGTTGTTGTAGATAACTTAAATATACAAGCAAACTACATTTTCATTGTACAAAAAGATCACTACGAAAAGTACAACTTGGAAACAGTGTTAAACATGGTAGCACCGGGTTGTACTATTGTACAAACAGAGGGTATAACTGAAGGAGCCGCTTGTACAACACTACTAGCAAAGGAGTATATCAACAATGAAGAACCGCTCATCATTGCAAATAGCGATCAATTCGTCGAATGGAACAGCAACGAAGTTCTCTATGCCTTTACCACCGAAGGAGTGGACGGCGGCATTCTCTGCTTTAATAGCACTCATCCAAAGTGGAGTTATGCTAAGTTGGACGACAATGGATTCGTCAGCGAAGTGGCTGAAAAACAACCCATCTCGACTAATGCCACTGTTGGTATCTATTATTGGTCACGCGGTAGTCTATACGTTAATAGTGCTGAACGTATGATAGAACGCAACATTAGAACTAATAACGAGTTCTATGTTTGTCCAGCATTTAATGAACTAGTAGAAGATGGTGGTAAAGTTCGTGTCAAAAACATTGCGGAAGATGGTATGTGGGGATTAGGTACACCAGAAGATCTTAAACACTTTTTAGCAAACTACACGGGCAAATATTAAAGTGATACGCAGCAGAATGAAGGATGGTATTGCTACATTTAACAATGTGCAAATACTCGATATGGCAAAAACTAAAGTAGAAACTGTGGTTGAGTCAGGTGTGCATGTTCCCTTACACCTGGGCAAAAATGCTAAAAAGTTCTTTCAAAATAATGAACCTGTAAACCACTATCCAGAAGTTTCAACAACTAAAACTGGAGACTATTTCTATTTGTACACACTGCCCCTTATAAACTATTACCATATGTTGTTGGATGGAATCGGATGTTTAGTACGCTACTTTGAATTACTAGAATCAAATCCAAACATCAAACTACTGCTTAATCAAAGTCCTAGGACTAAAGGAGGAGTTGTAAATCATCCTCCGTTTGTTATTGAACTACTAGACCTATTAGGTATTGATTGGGAATACACAGATGAGCATTGTGTATATGAACGTGTATACTTTGGTGATACAATTGGACAGGAAGGTACAGGTAAAAGGATTAGACCAGATAATAGGCAGTACGCACTATTAGAACAATGTATACACCGTGCTAAACTTACAGCACAGGCACCACAACATGAAAAAATTTATCTAAGTCGCAGAGCTCATGCTAATCCATTAACCAATCGCAAGTCCGTTATAGGTGAGGATAATACAGTTAAGCGTGGACTGACAAATGAAGATTCGGTTGTTGAAATTTTGACAGACATGGGCTACACAGAAGTGTTTGGTGAGAACTATACACTAGCAGAAAAAATTGTGTTATTTAATGGCATGAAAAAATACATAAGCACTGCAGGTGCAGGCGTTGCTAACATGTTATGGACTATGCCTAACAGTGTAAGTGTAGGAGGAATACATACTCCGGGCTTTCCTTTTCCCAGCAACAATCATAGTACCCATATATGTACCGGATTAGAAGTAAACTGTACAATTGACGTCTACAAAAGTGAAGTTTTATTTGTTGATCCTGTAGCGGGTGCTAAAAACTATAATAGTCCATGGTATATAAACAACTTGGTTGCTTTTAAAAACTGGGCGCACACTATTTAATTGTTAGAAGCCGTACTTTTTTAAATGCATCCAAGCATGACCATCTCTGATCTCTGCACGACTCCATTGTGTATATCCTAAATTATGCAACCATTGCGTACGATCAATGTTATATACATGTTCCAGATTTGATAACTGACTGGGATCTAAACATGCTGGGCTTGCTGCACTGCGAATATCCCAGCAAATACTAGGAATGCCTTCTAATACTGCCTGTGTAAGAACATTACTGTTATATGATACAATAAATCGGGCATCATCTAGGTCTTTTTGTAAACCTTTGCCTCCTTCATGGAATCTTCTATCTTCCCAGGTTTTACTTAGTGTTACGCCCGCTATTTTACCCAGTATGTTTTTGTAACTACTTTCTTTAGTTCTTAAGTGAGGTCTAATTACAATAGGCAAAGCTGGATATACATTTCTTATTTGATTAATAACTAGAATTAACCAATTTCTATATTTTCCATGAGTCTCATGCATAGGGATTAAAGTACTGTCAGTTACCTTTTGTAAACATATAAGAGCATAGTCATTATTACGCACCTCTGTACGCCATGGTTTAAGTTCAATACTTTGTTGTTCTTGTATTCGTCTCCATCTATCTTTGCCACTATTATTGTTATTAAAAAAACCTTGTCTTAAAAAATGAAACCACCCAAGTGTAAAATACCAATTATCTGGATTGCCGAGATAACTGTTTTGCCTAAATGCACTGAGCTCGCAAACTAGATAAGGACGACCTGTGCTTTTTATGTAATCATATGCTTCGTCTTTGGTATTACCATCTTCATCAACGTTACTGGGCTTATCTACATTTATTTGGAAATAATATTGAGACTTGTATTTGTCTCTGTCTTTAAAGTTTATAATTTTCCAATTTTTTTTGCTGAACTCAATAGGAAAGTCGTCACTTAACTGATGCTTAAATGCTATCATTTCTACATGTTTTTTACCAATAGGTATATATTCTGGATTAGGCAATACTATATCTTTGCTATGACTGCGTAATTGTTTATCTGACATATGATTCGATGACACTAGTTACTATTCTCCTGCAGTCTATCCCAAGCAGTCCCATTCTCCAGATTTGCCATCTTCCATTGGTTCCATGCTAACCAATTAAGCAATAACTGTCTATTTGTGGGCTCTATATCAAATACTCCTGGATACATTAAATCCTCTATTTGAAAACTAACCCGCGTACAACAACTGTGTTCACTGGTAATAACTGGAATGCCTTTAAGTGTTGCTTCCAGTGCTACCATGCTGTTGTATGCAATAACACAGTGCGCTTGTTCTAAATCTTCTGCTAAACTACCTGTTTGTGGATTTACTCTAAGTTGGATTAAATTGCCCCGCTCATCAACAATTGGTTCTTTAGGTTTGTGTCTAATAACAATACGATCATGCTGATCCTTGGGTAGTATATTTTTTAACCGTTCTACTATAGAGTTTTCCCAGTTGTAGTCATCAAAAAACCATTGCACTGCATGTGTAGGAGGACAAACAATTATCTTATCGCCCTTTGGACCATGCCAATAATCCATTAAATTTTTTTCCTGGTTTGCTGCGAACGCATTATAAGCAGTTGCATCACACGGCTTTAGTGTAGTACATGCGTGTCCATTCTTAGTCACACGCATCCAGCTCTTGCCACCATATCCAGGATTAAAATATGCATGATCCATATAGTAATAGTCAATGCCTCGCTGCTTTGCTTCTTTTAATAACAAGCCAGTGCCGCGAAGTATACCCAGTGTTGCTACTGCATCAATATTACTGGGCAATCCGTGATCCAAATATTGTTGGATAGAATCATGCTTTACAATCCACCTGTCTGGTGCTGTGTGTGCGCGAAGTTGTGTGTTTCGTTTAACACCTCTAGCAAATGCAAGTGTAAATCGTGTTGTCTTTGATCTACCGGTATCATATACAAATAAATTAGGCATTGAGTATCTCTTGTGCAAATCCAGCTTCAATTTCAGTGTGTGTAAACTGACTGTATGCAAGATTATTAAACCATTGTTGTCTATCCACACGACGAGGATTTTCTATTTCTTCTAGTTTAGTACTACTTATATCTGCAGCAAAACTACTTGGATGACTTATGGTTGGAATACCCAACATCTGTGCATCTATTGCTGCTAGACTAATACAGGTTACTACGCAATGTGTATCCTGTGCTTGTAGTTCAAAAGGTATTGTTGCAGCGGCTGGACCACTAGTTCCATTTGCTCTTGGTTTATATCGTACTTCTATATAACGATCTGTATATTTTTGCAGTGCCATTGTAATCATACTAACCCACATCTTTACATCCATACCTGTAGTATATCTTGTCATTGTTTCACTGCTAGGGCATACAAGTATTTTCGAACCTGTTCCATATTCTTGCGGAGTGACATTCCATTGTTCAAATCTGTCACTTGGGTAATCTTTGACGTGTTTGTAGTGTAAACTATTGCGACTAGCACGCCAATAGTAACCCTTGTTCATATGTTCTTGCCATCTGCCCCAGTAGGGCATGTCCCAGAAGTACCAATCAATGCCTGCATCTTTTAATGCTTTAATTCTTTGTTCATTGTCATGAATAAATCCCCAGAAGTGACCAGGTATATTATCCAACTCGCCTCTGGTATACACAGGTCTAGCACCTGCCCAGCCTTTAAGCAAACTACGCATTACCCAATTGCATTTGCTTTCGTTGTTCTGTGTGTTAAAGTATAATTTCACTGGATCCATGATATAAATTCTTCAGCCCATTTATAATAAAAATTGTGATTAGGATGCGGGTCATCATGGGCTACAGCGTATCTACTATTGTCAATCATATCAAACATTCCGACGTCGGGTTTAAAATAGTTATGAGTAATTATTTGATCACGCAACATCTTTACTTCTGGAATGTCTGTAGTTTGTTGCATGTGCCCATGCACACTATTGTACAGCCAGTAGCGTTCTTTCCAGTCGTGCCAATTTAACTTGTGCCTCATTGTTAACTGTATAAGCAGTATGTTATAGTAACTCCAGTAAGTGTTAGTTTCAACAAGATCAAAAGTTTTACTATGTTTTACATCCTGATCCCATTTCATTGTTTTAAACCAATCCTCAGGCATTTTAGGACCACGATTAAATGCATTTTTTCTATATTCAGTTGCAGTATCTCTATGTCTAATTTTGTGTTGATTTCTTGGAATTCTACTAACGTATTGCACTCTCATACATGGAGGCAAACCAATAAGGAACCTGTCAGTTTTTTCAAAATTAAAACTGTGTAGCCTGCGCAATACGCCATCAAGGCTTAGTCCTGGACTTGCAAGATTAACTTCTTCACAGCCTAAATGTTCTGCAACTATTGAACCAGGTGAAACGTGTTTGTCTGAAAACGTTTCATATGAACTTATACAGTTACCATAACTAAAACTGCAACCAATATTAATAAGTCGCACTAGTGTGATCCTTTTGTCTTACGTCTACGTTTGTTTCACTATATTCAGTTTTTAAATCGTCAACAACATCATTTACATACCGCCCTTGCATAGGCACAACAAACGGCTGATCTTTTGTTTTAGTATATGCGGAGACAATGGAAACATTGTGTGTTTTTCCATCTCTGTTATGTAGTTCGTCAAAAACTTTTTCAAGTCCGGATAAAGGTGTTCTTGGTTTCTTTTGTTCATAGTATGTCCAACTATCCATGTTTGTTGGACAGTCAACATATTTACCAGTGTTTTGTGCAAGCCACATAAACTGCCAAGTGTATCCATTTGCTGCTGCTATGTCTCTGAATAACTGTGGATGAAAACTGTAAAAGCAATGATTAAACCACGGAGCGAAAGGCAGTACGTTTATCATAGTGCCGCCTGTTTTACACAAGTTATGCATGTTTTCAAACACTGTGCGTTGGTCAAAAATATGTTCACCTGTGCCGTTATTTGTTACATAGTCAAACTGTGTTGTGTAATTGTATTTGTCTTTAAGTATAAAGTTAAGATCCATAGCAATAGCACGAAGTTCAGTATTAACGTCAATAGCCAAGTATTTGCTAAAGCCTAGATCATCAAAGTATTCCCACACATACTGTGTTGGCTTGCGAAGTTGTTTCCCGCTTACTTTGCTACATTGATCTAGCCATTCTTCACTGTATCTAAAACGCTGATTGCCCCATTCAACTACTGTTGCATCTTGTGGAAAGCATGCTTGCTTTACAAGTTGTGCGGTTGCTAACTGCATAATGTTATTAAATGCCATTATGCTTCCTTGAGAAAATGATAATATTCTCGTTTGCCGCTGCCTCTAGCATCTCCATGTTCTATTTGCACAAACTTAGTTTTAAAGGCGTCAATCATTGCTGCTGTATGTTCTTGATTATTAGGTCTATTCTCTAACTTTTGTGTCTCATGTACAACAACACCTCCAATAGGTAGTAAACTATAGTATCCGTTTACTATCTCTTGCTCTGTCAGTCCACCAAAGTCTCGCAACTGAATACTTACTGCTAAACTTAGAAGTACATCAAATTTGCCTGGATTGTTTGCCAAAAACTCGTTGAAGGTACTGCGCATCCAAGTGACATTTACAGGCTTGTCCTCAGTTAGTTCGACATGTGGCTCAACTCCTGTTACGCTTGCTACCAAGGGTGCTACTAGCATACTAATATAACCATCATTACAACCAATGTCAACTACTGTCTTATCTGTTCCACAAACGCTGGGCAGGTTCATTTTTTGCACTCTTTCAACTGCTTGATCTTTACCAAAACGTTTTTGATACTTACGCCATTCTTTAACAATCTTTTCGGGGGGTTGTGTGAATTCAGTCATTGATTTATATACCTCTCTTGGATTAGTATCTTTCATTTTACTCCATTTTTCTTCTTTGAAAACACTAGGAGGTATTTTCCTCCACATTTCTTTATCAAAACTTTCTTTTGGATAACGCAATCCAGTTAGTAAAAACTCTCTAAAATGATCAGGGTTATAGTTCTCATACAATGCTTTAAGCCTAGGATGCAATGCATCTTCTAAATTAGATCCTTTTGGGTTAGCCATTTCAAAGTCTATTAGTGTTAGTTCTCCATCTTTAATGCACAGGTTACTTAAAGGAAAGTCGCTTCTAGGATTATATGCTATAGGAGGCTTGTTAGGTTTTTTATTTAATCCTGCAAAGAAGTATTGTATATTTGCTTTTTCTAATGCATCGCAAATACGATTTGCTTGATCCAAGTATAACATTAAATTGTATTCGTGCCAAGTATTAAACAAACTTTCTCCACAATTCTCCATTTCTAGTATTAACTCATTGTCTCGATGTGCTATGATACTAGGGAATCCAGGCATGCCTTGGAGCCTTTGCAAACATTCTACTTCCCTGGCATAACATTCTTGTATAGTGCCACGGACTTCCTTGATACTTTTGTTTCTTATTCCAAAGAACTTTACTGCTACATCATGATTAATGAATACACCACTAACTTTGCCAATGGCATATCTCATGACTTAATTTCTTTTACTTTCCACATTTTACCATTGCCGTTAAACTCACCAATAATGTTAATGCTACGTCTACGCATTGTAGGTTCGATGCGAGGTGTTACCCCATGCACACTATCTTTTACGTTAAGGAACATGCAAAAGTTATTTGCCATGTAAGGCACTTCAAAGTGTGGCACATGTAAACTGTCGTCTACTTGTCTGCCTAAACTTTTGTTAACTTCCGTAATTTCTCCTGTAGTCCTGTGTACTGTAAAGTTCCCACCTTGTGCAGCATCACCTTCTTGTCTCATGTATAACAGCCCAGCATATATTTCAACTGGATTATCAACATGAGGTGTTCGACTTGTGCCTGTTTGATCCACAGGCTCATGCACTACAAACTGACAGTCTGCTACATAGAATCCTGTGTTGTCTACGTCACGCGGTGTTACTTTTCGTGTCTTTAAACTTTCATAAAAGTCCTCGCTGTAATGATCTACAATACTTGTAGCAAACAATTCTGCGCATGCACGAAAGTATTCAGGACTTGTATGATAAGCAAAGAAGTCTTGCCATATTGCAGGTGGTTGTTCTATTTCTGCACACTCTTTCATTTTATATCTATAACAAATGCCTCCATCATGTGGACTTGTGCTTGTTATTAGTTGCTCAGGAAATGTATCCTGCAATTCCTTGTAAAAACGATCTGGCAACGCTCCTTCAACACAAACATAAGGATATGGATCTGTTTCTACTTTTGTTACATTTTGTATTACACTTAGTTCGCTCATTTTATCCCCTTACTTTTTTGTTCTTGTGTTGCATCATATTCATGTGGATTTTTAAGTTTCTCTTGGCGGATTTGGTTTTTAGTAACTTGTCTTAGATCTTGCCAATGAGGATTATCACTATGTTGAAATCCACCTACTAGGTCACCTGCCAGACTTTTTCCAACTTCTTTTCTAAAACCTTTTAAATGATCCATGTATGCTCCCAATGGACTATTAATAAAAATGTGTCCACCTTTGTCTGACCCGCCTAGGTCATTAAACTCTACACCCACTGTTTTAAAGTCTTCAACTAATTCGCCAAATATAAAACTATCGTGATACTCGTCATGTTCAAAGATATCGTCACTTTCATATATCCAACGCCATTGCTCCATAAACTCAGCAAACTTTGGATGGTTACTATTAAACATCATCCAACCACACTCAGGCCAAGTCTTTCGTCCCAAGTATGTAGCAAGTTGATTTTCACTAGGAGCAATGCTGTGCAAAAACTCTAGTGTCATTGGTGTATGTGTTCTTACATCACCGTCACACCATATGAAGATGTCTGTGTTGCAGTGTTCTGCAAAGTGCCACAGTGCAAATACTTTGTTTGCAAAGCGACTTGCATCCCATAAAAAACTTTTTTTAGTTTTGTCTTTGTTATGTCCATGTGCGTGTGGATTGTTTTTGTGTCTCAGTTGCCAACTTTTTAGATCTGGCAATGTTGTTTGTTGATCATATAGTGTTATCATATGATTACCTTCTACACTTGGATTGTGATCCTCGGCATAGATACTCAAAGGAACTTCTTTGGGCCAGTTTGCATTGTATCCTTCAATGAACTGCTTGCCATATTTCTTATAGCCTATTGGATGCCAAGTGGTAAATACTGATAATGTGCGCATATAACTATTTATAGATTTAGAAATACACAATGAAAATATCTCACTTTCCAAACAATTTACCAGGTAACGCAAAAGAAGTTTATCCACAACTCGTAGATGCAATACAGGCAACTGACACACTAGTAGAAAATGACATGGATGCTGATGCTGCTCTCATATGGAGTGTATTATGGTTTGGTAAAATGGGTGCTAACAAAGCAGTATGGGACCATTACCGCGCACGAAATAAGCCAGTCATTGTCATAGAAGTGGGCGGGCTTATACGCAATGAAACTTGGAAGTTGGGTATAAACGGGATCAACAGAGATGCAGACTTTGCAGTGGATACTTACATGCCAGACGACAGAGTAAAAAAGTTTGGTATTGTATTGCAACCTTGGAAGCAACATGGCGAATACATTTTAATTTGTGGACAGCACGGACACAGTGAACAGTGGCGCAATATGCCTGACATGGATACATACTATCGTAATACTATTGCAGAAATACGAAAGTTTGCAGACAAGCCTATAGTTATTCGTAGTCATCCTCGCTATAGAGAGTCATTACATTGGTCATGCGATATGCAGTGGTACAAAGAACAAGACGTGACTTGGAATATACCTCAGCAGGTTCAACAAACTTATGATAGTTTTGATTTAGAGCATATGCTAAAGCATACACACTTTACTGTAAGCCATAGTAGCAATGCTGGCATAAACAGTATCATACAAGGTGTGCCTGCAATAGTAAGCGAAAGTAGTTTAGCGTATGATGTTGGAACTAGCATGGGCGAATGGTTAAGCAAGCCCAGTAGACATGTGTGGTTAAACCGTATGACGTACACAGAATGGTTTGCAGATGAAATTGGTGTACAGTGGAGCAGAATCCGTGATCGTATTTGAAAAAGAAATAAGCAATTATTACAATCTTCCTTTCGCTGATATGTATAATGACTTACAGTCAATCGCCAAAGAAACATATAGTAAAGATGAAAGGATTATCATAACTGCTTATGGAGAAACTGAATTTGGCATTTGGAAACATTTTTTTCGCATTGTAGAATATCTAAATATACCAACTTATTTTGTACATTTTTTTACAAACAACAGTCACACCGAAGAATTAATAAACACCTATTGTAAAGATATTGTTAACTGCACTATAAATGACGTAAAAATTTTAAAAATGCAAAGAAATACTAGGTTTGACTATCCGGACACTATTTGCATTACTCCTTTCACTAATTTAGAAATTAAGACTAATGGAGATTATAGATCTTGTTGCCAAACTTCACATTATTTTTATCGAGATAAATCAAGAATGAACATATTATCTAATAGCGTAATAGATGCATGGAAAAGTAAGGACTATGAGTCATTTAGAGAAGATTTTTTGTCTGGAAAAAAATCAAGTTATTGTGATTATTGTTGGAAATCTGAAAATGCAGGCTTACCTAGTAAAAGAACACGAGATTTAAAACAACCTATTGCGTTCACTACAGACTTTTTTAATGTCCAAAATAGTCCATCCACAGTGGATTTGAAAATAGGATTTAGTTGTAACAGTAAGTGCAGAATTTGTTTCCATGGCAGAAGTAGTGCCTGGTACAAAGAAGATAAAAAATTTGGTATACAGCGACCAGAATTACATGAAGTAGATTACACATTTAAAACTACTAGTGAATTTTGGAGAGATTTTGGAAAAGATTTACAAGAATTAAAAAGTATAAAACTTATAGGCGGAGAGCCTATGTTAGATACAAAACATATTGCACTATTAAAAACTTTACCAAAAAATATAAGTATATCTTACAATACAAATGGCACAATTTATAATAATGAGTTAGTCAAAGAGTTATTACAATTCCAAAAAGTTACACTAGTTTTTAGCATAGATAACATAAATGAAAAATTTAGCTATGAAAGACACGGCACGGTAAAGTGGGATATAGTAGAAGAAAATATTGAAAAATACAATAAATGCAACTTTGACCTACATCTTCACTGTACTGTAAGTATTTTTAATGTGTTAGATTTAGATGATGTTGCTCAGTTTGCATTAGATAACAATTTAAAAATAAGTTTTAATTTTTTATCGCATCCTGAATATTTTAGTGTGTATAATATTAAGAATACTGATTATGTAGCAAAAAAATTGAAAGCAAGTAAGTTTGAATATGTTCAGAACCTAGCAAATAAATTTAAAGATTATATATACCACGGACTCGAAAAAGAACTTATGACTGAATTAGATATTATTGATGCAAGACGCAATGAAAACTTTAAAGAAACTTACCCAGAAATAGCAAAAATTGTTAGTCAATTCTAATATCTTCCATAAGAGCAAAAATATAGTGTTGCATATTTGCAACAGTAATGGAAAAAAATTCTTAGATGCAAGGATTTACATTTTTATGTTGTAAATTTAACACAACTGTTATATAATGTTTATAAATAGCATTGTTATCAACGAGTTTTTCGCGTAAGCCATTTCGTTTATACCAATAATAAAGCGGTAACAA
>TARA_R110000782_G_scaffold96818_2_pt1 | contig 12845 bp, 29 predicted proteins | sample TARA_R110000782 | Tara Oceans TARA_R110000782 (sample SAMEA4397859) | marine metagenome | biome: Polar Biome; feature: [SRF] surface water layer (ENVO:00010504); material: water (ENVO:00002006), including particulate matter (ENVO:01000060) such as... | depth 5 m
GGTTCCTATTAAGTCTTTCTTAGCTTGGTTAAGTTTTGCTGGTGTCATACTTGCCTTGTTTGCTTGGACAGCTTTAATACCTTGCTTATTCTTTCCGTTACCTTTCCTACCATCTGTAGGCTTAATGTTATTTGAGTGTTTCTTTGCTATTGGCATCTTTGTTTTTTTTATATATTTTATCGTATAAATCCCATATCAATTGGTGTAAGCGAGCTTCTTTGTGAAGCTCTTCTATCTCATAATGTTTATGACCCACATCTATATGAATATTAAAGCCATCCTTAACTAATACTGGGTATATTCTGTAGCTATTATTGAAGCACCATATCTGAGCTTCATAATTCATATTGTCTATTTTATAGTTTACCTTGTTTCTTCTTGGCATTTAAAAGGATTTGTTGTTTTAATCATCTTAACCATTGCTTTGTAGGTATTGCAAAAGCCTTTCTCCACCTTCAATATCTTCATTCCATCCCTCTTGGTATTCTCCGTTAAGTTCCTTTGTTGCTTCAAGTAATAACTTTACTATTAAGATTTGTTCTTGTAATTCCATTTCGTTTTATTTAATTTATTGTTTTAATCATTTTCTAGTTCTTCTTCTAATGGGTTACATTTTTCATTAGTCTTTTCCATCATTACTTTATTGTCCATCTTGTAAACTTGACCACACCCGCTACATTTTACAAAATAAGCAAAGTATCCATCAAAATGATTATTATTTCCACATTCACAATGAAAGTCCATACATAAATCAGTTCCTTTCCATTGTATAAAATTGTTTTCTGTTTTCATATCATTTTTACTGTTTTAATCATCTTTACCATTGCTTCAAGTCTTGGAATAGCAATTTTGTATTGCTCATCAGTAAGACTATTCATAATGTTTACAATCTTCTCATTTCTGGTTTCTAAGCTTTTATTGGCTAAAACATCTGAGTAAGCATCAATGACTCTATGATCACTAAGTACATTAATAGTGTGATCCATTGCGTGAATTACAGCACAATGATCCTTACCAACATAATTACCCATACTTTGCTTAGATAGTTTAGTTTGCTTAATGCACAAGGCATAAAACAATGCCCTACCTTCCACATACTCTGTAGTCTTTTTGCTATTAGCAATATCAATTCCTAATAAGTCATTTACACACAAGTAAATGTCTTTTACTTTTCTATCTCTATTCATCTTTTTCAAAATCCATTTGGATAAAGTCTCCCTTATCATTATTGTTTTTAATTGTGTAGAAGTCCTTAACAAACTTATACGTACTTAATGCTTTTGCTATGCCAGCACATTGCTCATACATCTCCTTACTTTCGTAATCCTTCAGTAAGTCGTAAACGTCCTCTTGACTGACATCGTGAGCCAAGTCAAACATAGCCATATAGTAAAACTCATCTATTACATCTTTCTTTGACATCTAAGTATTTTTGATAATAAGCTTTAGTTTGTTTATATTTATATCCTTTATATATTCCTCCATTCCACATTCTAACCAGTTCCTTTTCAGTAGGAAACCTGCAATGCTTCTTAAGGAAAACTTCCTTGCCATAACAAAGATACAACATAAATACTTCTTCAGCAGCCTCCTCATAGAACATATCTTTGTGTCGGTAATCAGTACCATAAATACGATTAACATCGATTAGAACGCTTCTCTGTATCTGTAGGATGCCATAAGACCTTCCACTATCTCCTATTGAATCAGGATCGTTGTTGGTTTCTACTGTCTTTAGTATTGACATTATGCAAGCCAATCCTGTAATTAATATTGTCTTCATTGTGTTCTTAGTTTTAAAAGGTTATAGCACTCTATATATCTTTGCTTTGCTTTTCCTTTATGTATTTCTTTAAATAGGTTGTACACCTTCTTTGTGTATTGGTATTGTGTCTTGCAGTCCTCTAGGTATTTTTCTGCGTACTTCTTGCCAAATCCTTTGCAGTAATTAACATTGTCTGCTGTGTCTCCTACAATCATTTGCTCATAAAAATTATACATTGCTTCATCTTCTGTTATGTCATATACGCACTTATGTTTAAAATGGTAGTTGTACATTAAGCAAGGAAATTGCTTATAATCTTTATCTATACTGACAATCATTACATTGTCTCGGCCTATTTCATTAGATAACTCAAACCAATACCTTGCAACTATATCATCAGTTTCTATTCCATAATCATAAATTGAATTATAGTTTTCTTTCACCCATTCTTGCATCTCATTTAATAAGGGAGGCTTGTTTGTTCTTTGAGCTTTATACTTAGGCGTAATTAGCTTTCTAAAGTTACCTAAAGAACCATTAAACACTTTTACCTCGTCTATTGGGTAAAGCTCCTCTAAGTCGTTTAAAATCCTCATAAATAACTTATCAAACTTATCTGCGATTTCTTTTAGATCATCGCAATAAGGACTATCTTCTAAGCTCTCTCTTTTTTTATAGCAGCTTTGGAATATTAAACTATCTGCATCTACCAATATTATCATCTGTAATAAGTATTTAAGATTTCTTCTTCTAATTCTTTTACTGTCTTGTCATTTAGCATAAAGTCCACACAAGCATCACCAAGATGAATCATCCATATATTAAATCTCTCTGAAGACCCAATATGATCGTAATCCCTTTCTACTTCTGCCTCATAATTACCCCATACGGTAAACACAAGTCCTTTCCAAGTAATATCATACTCTCTCATTATTTCTTTACTTTAATAAGTTCGTTGTACTCTTCAACCCATTCAATAGGAATTTGAAGGTCAGCATTGTAGTACCTTAATATAGCTTCTTGTACTTCATTAAGTCTTGCGTTTTCTCTTACCCATTTAGGTATTAATCCTCTTGTATAAAATTTCTCCGCGTATTGCATTTCTAAATCTTTTTTCATTTGTTATATGTTTTAATGTTATTTCAACAAAGATAAACATTATTTGTTAATAACAAACTATAAATATTAAAAAAAAGAGAGACTAATGTCTCTCCTTATAATTGTAGTTGTATGGGCTTACGGCTCCTTCCTTAATAGCATCAGCTTCTTTGTTCCTAATATCCCTAACAAAAGCTATCTCTCTTTCTATGTAATCCTTAGCTTTGTATAAGTCTTGCAGCTCATCATCTTTCTTGCCAGCTCTTGCTATATACTTAACAACATTGCCTCTGTTAAAGTTTAAGCTGTAATGATTACAGACATCTATAATGTCGTAATCTCCTGTGGCTTCGTAGTGCATCCGTGTTCCTCTCATATTTATTTATTTTTTTCATCAGTAAACATCAAATTTTTTAACTCTTGTTCTGTCCAAGTTTCGGTATGTTTTTTAGTTTTATCATATACAAGATATATGAATCCTGCTTGACCATAACCTAAATATGTATCTACTACTAAATATTCTGTACCTAAAATACTAAACTCATCCCCATTTTTATATATCCAATAATGAGAATCGTATTTTTCTTTATTAATTAAAGATTGTGTGTCAATATCAATTCTATTGAGTGTATCCTCAATTTCACTTATTCTATCTTCAAGTCCAAATAATCTAAATAATTTCATATTAATCTATCTTTAAAAATTCTGCTTCTGCGTGTTCTTTAAACCACTCTTTGTTATCTTGGTACTTATCTATTACAGCCCCAATCATTACAAGCTCATCTATGGATGAGCCTTTTATCTTATCCACAAGGTCTTCTATCTTGTTTAAGATGTTAGTTACCATCTCTGGATCCGTATTGTAAAGAGAGTTAAACTCTTCTCTTACTGTTTCCTCAAGCATAGTATTAAGCTTGTTAATCTGCTGCTTTACATTCTGTTTGTACTGCGTAGTTAATCGGAGGCCCTCATTGGCCTCCAATAACAACTGAGATAGCAATACTGTTTTTAAATAATTTAGTTGCATATCATTCATAATATTCTTATTCCTTCTGTTATTTTTAAATATGTTACTTCTTTAGCTATTCTATTTGTGTTTGAGAATTGTGTGGTAGCTGGGTTTAAATAGTTTACTTCCCAATCTCTTTTAATGAATAGCAGATTAAAGAGCCAAACTCCTTCTGGCGTAGAGTTTATGTATATTGGAATATCTTTGTGTTTAGCAACCTCCAATATCATAGCATCATACTTCTTCTTTTCTAAGAGCAGAGTGTCATAATGTTTCTTACGACACTTAAGCTCTATTCTGTGTTTCTTATGTGGCGAGTAACAATCCCATCTGCTCATTGGGTTTTTGCTTTTAAGTAAGTCTGGATACCAATTCTCACTTAACCAGTCGAACAAGTCCTTCTCTTTCCAATTACTGGTTATACTCATCAATAAGTTTTTTTAATGCGTTATAAGTAACCTTAAAGCAAGATCCGCAAGAGGTTGGTTGTTTCTTGTCATTAAAGACTCTATTGTATATCTTTAGCATTCTTAATTGAACGGTCTGACTAACTACATTAGTAGTCTCTTTCATTTGACTAACCAAGTAATTATACTCCTCTTCTGTTAGACATTCAATTTTCTTATAAGGAAAGATCTTGTTTAATGAATCCTTTCTTTCCGTACAACCACAGTCTTCACCAGCTAAGAACTTAACTGCTGCTTTAATTCCTGTAGCCGTAGTAATCTTCTCAATAGTATCTCCAAGTCCTTTAGGCTCAGAAGCTGTAGCTTCTTCCCTGGATGCAATCCACTCTTTGTACTCCTTAGTACGTTTGTCTAATGCTTTGTAATAAGTTTCTTCTTTCATTTGATTTTGGGTTTGATTAAATGATAATCACCATTTTCGTAATCTTGGTAATCATCAATGAATTTATTGTTTAGTATGTTCTTGTAATTCTTAATAGAATTGTATATACTCATTAAGCTAATACCAGATCCATTTGCAATGTCTCTTAATGACAAGTTGCTCTTAAAGTATAATTGAGATAGTATAATGTCATATCTTTCCCAACTCATAATCTCAGTTGACATAGAGTCTACTAAGTTATGGAAAGCCTCTTGCTTGTCAAACTCGCTATCTTCTATGTCATCATCTATAGAGTCATCTGTCTCCATATATTCAAAGAACTTATATTTGCTTTTAGCCTTTACATAATCAATAAACATATTCTTTAGTGTAACGTAAATAAAGAATCTATTGACTTCATCATCATTATACATTATTTTCTTTTCATCAGTAACAAGTCTATGTATTCTTAGGTACATTGATTGCACTATGTCTTGAGCTGTGTACTTATCACATCCCATATTTACTACCATCTTTATCCATAAAGTATGGTTCTCGGCTAATTTCTCAAGCATTAATATCTAAGGGTTAGGGTTATTTTATCTGTTTCCCCATAATACTTTTCCAAATTGTTTATGCAGACTATGTTCTGATCTTGCTCATAGACCACTCCTTCCAAGGCATCTAAAAATGCCTTGTTTAGATTGTCTTGTAAATCAGGTTTAGTCTCTTTGTATATCTTGCCTTGTTGTCTTTTCTTTTTACTAAATGCTTTAGGATAAGCATAGTGATAATGTAGCTCGTCTATAAAGATCAAAGTGCCAGCAGGAATTATTTCAAAACCTACTGGCAACTGACCTTTAACTAAACTAACTATGTGTAATTGGTAATCTACTATTTTTTTTGGCTTATAGGAATGTCCACTCCTGGTAAACCTAACTGACTGATGAGGTGTTGGCCTCGCATTAAATACTAATTCTAACTTACTCAAATCTCTTTGTATCAAAGTTAATTAATTCTGTGTTTATCACAGAAGGCAATCCATAATCATCTATCTTATAAGAAAAAGAACTAAAGGGAAAGTTTCTACTTTCCTTACATATTACTTCTACATATCCCTCATCAAAGTTAGGCTTTAGTTGTATGGCAGTCTCACATTTTTTGTAGAGGGCAGAACCAAGATGTCCAGTCGCTTTGTCGGTTCCGTGATTAGAATGTATCACAGTTATTATTGTGCAATTATATTGTTGGCTCCATCCCATCAACTTCTGTATAATATCATTAGATCCGTGAATGTCATTCACATCTCCTACCAAGTCAGCCACTCCATCAATAATGACTAAGCCAGGATTATTTGCCTTTCTACTTAGACAATAATCTATAAAGTCTACTCTCTTATCATAATCAAGCCCTCTAAGACCATAAGTATGATAGCACTCATTATTCAACCCTGTCATCTTTAAGACTCTCTTAAACACTCTCTGTGCGTGAAACCTTGACTGTTCTGTATCAAAGTGTAAAATACATCTGTCATCTCTATGTCCTTTTATTCCTCTTGTATATCCTTGAGAGTTACCTCCAAGGAATGCTGCTGAGAGTAGGCTTACGAAAAACGTTTTAGTGGATTTCGGTGGGGCCTGTATTACAACAATATTTCCAAATGTGGAAATTGGTGTTGGATATGTTATTCCTCCCATTGTATGCTCTCCAAAGCTTAATGATACTGGAGGATGTTTAATCTCCTCGTTTGGATCTATAAAGAGTTGACTCTCTATTCTTTCCATTTGCATCATCAAGACCTCCCTACTGTCTGATTCTGTAATGTCTTGCCTTGTCATATTGTTGTTTATTTATTAGTAGTCAGGACAGGATTCGAACCTGTATCCACGTCTGGTTCTGTTTAGCCGACCATACCCAACAGAAGCGTCTACCAATTTCGCCACCTGACTGTTTAATTAGAATAAACGTGGGGCCTTAAAGCCCCACTATCTATCCTTTTAATTAGAATGGTAAATTATCAGCAGTAGTAACTGCTACTTTCTGAGGAGCTGCTGCACCAGAGTTAGGCTTAAAGGTGTCTACCTCAAAATACATACCTCCACTTTTACCAGTCTTCATAACTATTTTAAGTTGATTGTTTCCCTCATACTTTGTGTAGTTCTCTTCTTGAGTTGCTAGAAAGTCAACGAATTGTTTTAGGTTTACAATAATCTCACCTTTAACAAAGTCTGGTGCAGTTTCTCTTGGGTTGAAGAATCTTAATCCTTCTACGTAAATAGGCTCTTTTGTTGCGTTCATTGTTGTACTCATTGTTTTAATTATTAAAGTTAATATTAATTGTTACCAGCGTGGTGCTGGATTACCTTGTGTAGCTGCTGCTGGTCTTGCCGCAACTTCTTTTCCGTGAGTGTTGGTTCCATCTGGATCTGTTGATCCATCATCTATAAGCAATAGGCCGTGCAAAGAGTACTTCCGAGCATAACTGCTGCTGCTTCCAAAAGACTGTGCAATATCCATACCTTTTCTGTTTGGGTCAATACCTGCTTGAGCTTTAGCCTCTACAGAGTTTCCTTCTGAATGTAAGATGGCTCTTGCCTCCACAAATACTAATCCTCCTACTTCTTTAATCTCATCAGTAATAGTCAAACCTATTTGATGTTTAAGCAGTAAAGGCTTTAATGCTTCCAGTATGTCCTCTTGGTTTCTGTACTTGTACTTGCCAAATGAATTGAACTGACTCTTTGGTGCTTTCAATTCTGATTGAATTGCAATCACCTTTTCTTGAAATGTTAATGTTTCTTCCTTCATAATACAAATTTAGTTAATTAATATTGATAAATAAAATTATTTTACAGTTATTTTACTTTTTTCTTCATCTGAATGTTTACTTAGCAAAGTATAGTAGTCTATTTTAAACTGTGTAAGCATCATTTTAGTCTCTTGTAATTCCATTTCTAAAGTGTTTACATAGAACTGAACTTCATTGAGCTTTTTGTAGTATTCATTCATTCCTGCTTTATCGTAAGCACTTGCTGTGTAAAGCAAGTCAAGTGCCTCCGCAAGACTTAACCAGTTATCTACATATCTAACCTTGTTGAAAGACATCTGACTTCACTACTGATTTGTATTCTTTAGGACAATCTTTGTCACACAACTCAAATATGTAAGTTGTTAGTTTTTCATTCTCTAATTCAAGAACATTAACTCTTCTTAATAATGCTTCTATTCTTGCTTCTTTGTAGCTTAATAAATCGTAACTCATTATTTTATATTTAAAGTTGGGTATGCATTAAAGTATTTTGTTTCATCTGTTCTGGAATCTATATGGTTTTTCCTTGTAGATATTTTATATCCAGTTATTGGGTTTATACCTTCATCCCACCAATTTCTTGCTAATGTAATATTCGTTTTTTTAATTCTTTCCATTTGTCTCATAATACAATTAATTCTGTGTTTTCTAAATTCATTTCGTCAATTCCCTCCTTTATATTTTTCTTTAAATTTGGTATAATATCGTTTACGTATAACTCATTTAAAAATTCATAACTTTTAAAATCAACTGTTATTCTTTCTATGTCTCCAGTTTCATCACATACATCCATTTCCATTTTAAAATAATGTTTAGAATCATTGATATAAAACTCTGTGATCTCTTTTACTAAAAAAAACTTTTCTTTCATAATTATTGTTATTTGATTAATACACTACAAACATATACATTTATAAAATACAAGTCAAGGGCTTTAACAAAACTTTAACACTTTAAAACAGAAAACCCCTCCGTAAAGAGGGGCTATCATCAACAATAACAAGGAAAAAGGGGAATCAAGTCCACAAGGCAAACTGTGGGGGTTTAAGGTCATCTGTATCAAAGTAAACGGTTTTTCTGTTTACTGCTATACGTTCTACTCCAAAGAGTATCAATTCTTTTATTACGTCCATTCTTTTCTTAGGACTGACAATTCTTAATCTAATCGCTTTACCAACTCTATGGCTATCCTTAGTAGTTAAGGGAATCTTATCAGCATAAATCTTAGAAACATATCCAAGCTCTACATTTAATAACCTCTTAGTCTTATGAACCACTTGATCTAAAATCAAGACTGGTTCTCTCTCCATAAAGTTATATCCACTTCCAGGTTCTCCTGGGCTATCAAACATATCCCAAGTAAGGTAATTTAAACCTTCAACATTCTTTTTTTCTTCTGGTGTTAGCTCCTTAATATCCATCTTGGTCTTGCAATAGCAATCTACCTGTAGGCTCATCTAAGTCCTTAATAGCTTTGTAAATTGCTCTGCTATTTTTTTTTTACTTCTTCCTTCTCAGTCTTAGTGCTATTACTTCCTAAGTTAGTATAGGAATTAGCATCCTCCTTTAAAAGCTGGTCAATTCTTTCAAGTGCAGTCTTTTGATAGTCACTTGCAATTCTTAATATCTCTTCCTTTGAAATCATATTCAAATATACGCATATATACCTTATATATATAAAATAGTTATTAACGTATGTTAATAAATAAATATTTAGAATATAGTGATTATTAAAAATAAAACCTATAACTTAGCATATCTTCTTAAAAGAGCCAACAAAGAAGCTGACGAGCCTAAAGCGAGGCAGCCCAACTTAAAGTACTAAACGTATAGCGGATAACTATGCTTATAGAGGAAATAAGAATTTCTTTACTATTCTTTGTAGAATTATTATAGCAATTATACCAGCCACTAAATAGATCCAACCAGTATCTATCTTAGTGGTTTCTTTGTTTAATACATTTTCATCTACAGTAATTGTAGTACCTACTGTATTAGTTATTGTAGAAACTTCAGACTTCTTTACGGCATTTTTAATTACACTCCTATCTGTAGTGCTGCTAATTGACTTAACATTAACGAAGGTCGTTATGCGACCTTCTGAATCAATTATTTTTATTGGCCTAGTTGAATCCTGGGCTACTATGTTTAAGAGTACTATGTTTAAGAGTGTGATTGACGAGTCTGTTACTATCTTGCTATAATCTGTATTAGTAACTACGGTGTTAGACACCTCCGTTACTTTGCTAACCTTAGACACCTTTTTCTTTCTACTTCCGCAACTAACTATTATTAATAGTAGAATTATCCCAACGAGCTTTTTTGCCTCTAATATCATAATGTACAAATGTGTTATATAAACCTAAACCGCCTTCTTTTAGTTTGCCTTGTTTTATTAAGTCCTCTATATTTTTATATAGACTTTTAGGATTATGTGCTTTACAAGTTATATCAGTAGCTATTCCTTGTAAGTGCTGGCTTGTTTTAACTCCTCCAGAAGAAGCATTATGATCCTTACATCTGTAAGCACTATTAATGGTAATAGATGTTTTTAAATAGTCCCTAAGTACTTGCAAGTTATTAGCAGTCTTAACTACGTTAGCTAATACTTTTGATGGCATTTTACATCCACACTTACATTCAAACTCTGATTTCTTAAAGTTAGTAGTCAAAACTTCTTATCCTTATTATTTTTAATAATACTTCTTAAACCATCTACAATAGTATCTGGAGCAAATAAGAAACCAATACCAACAATTAACAATATAGCAAATTGAAATACTTTACTGTCTTGTACAATAAATATATAAGCAATAGCAGATGCTATTACTAAAATCCCTAATAAGGTAGTTTTCCAACCTGCCACAATGTTTTTCATTTCTTCTTATTTTGTTCATACAACAACTTCCACTTGTAAACAGTATAGCCAATAGCTACAGCGGTTAGTATCATTTTTAGGAACACATCAAGGCTGCTAAAATTAGCAAGCATTGCCGCTGCATTAATTGAGTATATTTTCAAATCGGTAGTCATTTTGTATTAGTTTAAATAGGGGCTTTTACACCCCTTTGTTTAAAATTGATTTAAGTTCTTTAGAACTGGTTAGCAAATGCCATATAGATAAAATTAGCCCCAGAAGTATTTATCCATCCACCTAGGTTTGAATTTATTTGGAAACCGTTTGACAAAAAGTTTATTCCAGTTGATGAAGAATTAGTTTCTGCTAAACTTAAATTTGGATATAAAACAGCGTTGTTAGGGTTTGTTGTGTCTCTTTTATTGTCAAAAACAGCCCAGTTCATAGCTTGTGATGAACACTTTATCATTACAAAAGCTGGTTCAAAACCACAATCAATAGTGGGGTTGTTGGTTGTTTGTGTCCCAGTATAACTCCCAAACTTACTGAATCCTGCAACCTCTGCGAAACAGTAGGCTATCATATTTCCACCATTAGTATTTGAAGAATTACCTAAACTAAATACTGAATCATTAGAATCTGTGTTATTCCATAAATTAGATTCTAATTGTTTTGCATTTGTTAAATTAAGGAACAAACCGTATTGACCTCCTATTGATTGATTATACACACACCATTGAGAAGCCGTGTCTCTTCTTTTTGTGATAATCATTTTAGGAGCATTTTCCAAAGAATGACCTACTGTTGCTCCGCTTGTTAAGTTACCTGTATAACTAACAATACTAAACCCAGCAGCAGGATTTGCACTAACAACTGACTTAATGCTACCATTACTGTTTATAGCTGGTATTTCTGCTCCTTTCCAAGCCCAAGCCACGTAGCCTTGACCGCTTTGTGTCCAAGAGCCTCCTAATGGAGTTGTAAACCCATCGGAATTAAATAAAAAGTCTGGGTTAGGAGTTTCCGCTAATGTTTTGTTTAAACGTAACGCACCATTTGTGATTGAATTAGTTAAGAAATTATCCCAAGTATCGTCTCTACCTTTTACCCAAACCAAATCTGGTTGAAAACCTACATCTGTTCTTGTAATTTGACTACCTGTCCCTGTATAAGTAACAGTATTAAAACTATCTGCTAAAGTAGGCTCTACTGTGGTAGGGTCAGCAGCAAATGCCATATAAATAAAAGACCCTCCATTTGTATTTACACTTCCATTGTTTGTCGGTATTATTTCAAACCCATTTTCTAAAAAATTAACAAATGGATTAGTGTTGATTTCAGAATTTGATAAGTTAGCAAATAATCTTGATGTTACAGGATTAGACGGATTTCTTTTATTATCAATCATATTCCACCACTCCGCAGCATCAGTCCTTTTAATCATTACAAAAGCTGGCTCAAATCCAGTTACTACGCTAACGCTTGCTCCTTTACCAACATACGAACCAAAAGAAGAAAATCCTTCTACTTCTGCGAAACAGTAGGCTATCCAAGTGGCATTTAATGTGTTATCAAAACCATTAAATAAGCCAAACGTTGTGTCGGTGTGTGGTTGTTGTCCTGCTACTTGTTGAGCAGCGGTAGTATTTAATTCCATAAACCTTAAACCAGAACCACCAACAATAGAGCCATCATAAATAACAGGCCAGCCACCTGTATTATTTCTCTTTTTTCTAATAGTTATTTTAGGAGCAATTCCTAAACCGTGACCAACCGTTAAACCAGAACCATTTCCTGTCCAACTAACAATACTAAACCCAGCCTCTACATTAGCAGAAACTTGACTTGTTATTGTTCCATCTGTGTTTGATACCGCTGCGCCTCCTGCTTTAAAGTTCCAAGCTACGAATGATTTACTACTTCCATTTACGCCATAATTATTTCCGCTTAAATCCGTTACAGTAAAACCATCTGAATTAAAAGCGTTTAATCCATTACCCGCGAAATTACTTTCTGCATTTGTCAGATTTGAAAATAAGCTTTTTGATACACCCCTAACAGAATCCGTTAATATATGGTCAATAGATTGGTCTCGCGTTTTTATCCAAGTAAAATCTGGCTGAAAACCTGCTCCACTAACACTCTGCGTTCCCCCATTACCAGTATACAAAACAGTATTAAAATGCTCACTTGGCACAATAGTAGGTGTGCAATATTGTTCTGTATATAAAGACTCTACTTCGTATGGTCTTAATGCTCTGTTAAATATTCTTACTTGGTCTATTGAGCCGTTGAAATAAGCAACAAAAGACGAACCGTTATTATGACAACCTATACTGTTTGGTCTGCCTGAAAAATTAAAATTTATACCTGTTCCTCTGTTTATTCCATTTACATAAATAGTATATGTAACAGAAGCATAATTATAAGTAACTGTTACGTTATTCCAAGCATCAGCAGTTATGGTTCCTGCGGTTGT
>TARA_R110000782_G_scaffold54750_1_pt1 | contig 12815 bp, 7 predicted proteins | sample TARA_R110000782 | Tara Oceans TARA_R110000782 (sample SAMEA4397859) | marine metagenome | biome: Polar Biome; feature: [SRF] surface water layer (ENVO:00010504); material: water (ENVO:00002006), including particulate matter (ENVO:01000060) such as... | depth 5 m
AATGCCACTAAAACTAGGGCTTTTAAATTTAAACACTATCTCATCAGCTAAACTATTAATAGATAAAAACATAACTAACATACACCAAAAGCTTATACAAAACATGCAGTTCCTTTCAGACTTCTTACTTTTAAATGTTGGTTTTACTTTCATTGTAGTTGTTCTAATATACTTAATATAAATAAAAATATAAAAATAGTTACTATTGATATTTCTAAATTAATCTTTTCGTTGGTCTTTTTTGCCATCTGCTCTTGCTATCCTGTCTACGTCTACCTGTATTCCCATTGCTGTTCTACACATAGAGTCTATTCTTATCATGTCATTATCCATCTGCCTTATTCTATCTATCAAGGCAACTGTCATACCGTGTTGCGTATCTAATTTTTTATGTATGTCTGCTATTAAAGATTTAAACAATACCCATACTAAATATCCTAATCCTGCTGCACCGGCTGCTGGAATACCTATTGTTTCTATAGCTTGTAGCCAGTCGTTACCCATTATTTTCCTTTTGCTAAACTTCCACCAAAGTACATGCCTATAATAGCTGATACTAAGTTGGTGTCTAATTGTGTAATTACAAGACCTTGAAAAGTTATCCATTCAAAAACATCTCTGCCGGCTCTAAACAATCCTCCGGGATTCCAATTAGTGTAGCCTACTGTTACTGATACATCCGGATAATAAACAGCTACAAGTTTAGGTAAAAGAACAATAGCAAATACAGATGTTAGTGCTATAATTCTTCTTGTCCATGCAAACCCTGTATCTTTTAAACCGTGGTCAAGTGATTGTTTTCTTGACTTCATATCAAACTCACCACGAGTTATAAGAAGTTTTTGTGCTTCTGCTTTAGACTTACGACTCTCAGCCCACACACTCATTACCCCACCCAACACAGTAGAAGCTAACATAGTTATTATTTCAAACGGGAATCCCATTAATCAAAAACTCCTGCTTTTAAAAATCTTTCATATACATCAGTTGTTAATTTAACATAGTTAGGGTCTGTTGCATATCTTGCATTTTTAAGTTCTTGTATGTATTCGTAAGGTGTTTTAGCTGCTAAAGCTTTAGCATAACGTGGAGTGCCGTCATCGTTTGTTCCTGTTTCTAAAAAATGAATATATCCATTTATATTTTCCTGTAAAGAATTATAGGTTCTAAAATTTGCTTGCTCAGATACTTTTCCATCTCCATAATCTTCTTTTGTATCAAACATAACACCCTCAAAAGGTTCTCCTTTTCTTACTTTTACCCCGAAAGTATTATTTGTTTCTAAAGCTAACTCACTTACTCCGTATCTACTTTCTGCTCCTGCTTGAGCTGCTGCCATTGCTGGGAAAGGATGTCCACTATTAAGTAATCTAAGGTACATATCTCTAACAAATAATTCTGGAGTTTTATTCACTAATAAATCTCCAATGTAAATCATTTCTCCATCGGGGTCTAGTTTAAATTTACCAGTAGAGTCATCTATTTTGTATTGTTTTTCCATTCCAGTTGTATATTTTTCTGAAATTATTTTTGCTGTTGTTTGAGGCTCTCTACCCATATCCTCTTCTAATTCTGAAGGTCTTAAGTTATCCCATTCTTCTCTTGTAAATATATCTTTTATTGGAACATCTACTCCAACATTAACTGGTTCGTATTCTTTACCTAATCTTTCAGCTGTTTTTTTATCAGGTAAATTAAATGCTCCGTATCTTTCAGCTATTTGCATAAGAGTTTTTACACCCCCACCATCTTTTATAAAATCTAATGGGCTTATATCCATAAACATGTTTATATATTTATCTCTATTTTGTTTATTTAAAAATCCTGGTGCTTCGCCTTCAAAAAGACCTCCACCATATTCAAAATTAAAATCATAAATATCATTAATAGTTGCAACAGCTTCTTCATAAGGAGCATTTTTTAAACTATAACCAGATTGTCCAAAAACATCTCTATAGTTTGAATTACTGCTTGTGTCTGTTTTATAAAAATTTAAAGTAGGGCTTGATTTTAAAGTAGAGTCTGTTCCTTTTGATTTTCCCTTTGTTGTAATTGTAGCCTTCATTATATCTTTATCATTTGACGCTGTGTATGAAGAATATTTTTTAAGCTGCCCCTTTTTGTTAAAAGCTACTTCTTCATTTTTAAAATTTTTTACTAAGTTAGATTTAAAAATTTCTTTAATATCATTGTATTCTTTATTTGTAAAATCTTTTGAGGTAACAGGTTCTTTATTTTGTCTAACCACCTTATCCCAATAAATTCTAATCTCTGCAGGTATTTGATTTTTTATACTATCTGTAAACTTAGACCTTAAACTTTCTACATTATTAATATTTTGTGCAGGTGCTAGTTTAGGTTCAGGTCTAGGTTCAGGTTTAGGTTCAGTAATTAATTCAGGAACAATTATTTCTTCTTCTTCATCCTTAGATAAAAGACTTTTTAATGCTTTAAATACTTTCACAAATCTAATCCTATTTCCTTGTATGGTCTGATAAATTTATTTATTACAGACTGTTTATATCCACCAGCTTTTAAAACATCTACCGCTTCTGTTATAGTAATATCTTTATCTTCTAATAAATCTTTTACCATTGTTAAACTTACAAATCTTTCATCTACAGTTTCATCTAATTTTTCTAAATGGCTTCTATCTAAATAACTCTTTCTTAATTTCTTACCTCTTTTACTAGCAGCATTGTCAATAGTTTTAGTTAAAGCTTTTGCTATTCCACCAATTACAAAAGGCTCTCTTAATCCTAATCCTTCCATCTGTCCTCTAAGCTCTCTATCTGTGATATCTTGTGCAGCTTCTGATGTAGAATTAAAAGGTTGTCCTGTTACTCTACTCTGCATTTCATCAGGCTCATCTGTTACATTAGGTACATTTTTAACTATACCACCTTTTGCAAAAGGAGTATAAGAAGTTTGTTTTTTACCTGTTCCAAGATAACCTATTGATTTACTTTTTTTATTATTTTTATCTTTACCGTAAGTTCCCCTTGCTTTAGCTCTTAAATCTTTTTTAGTTCCTTCACCAAAAATAACATCATAGAGTCCATAGTAAGGTAGACTTGTAGCAATCATTTCACCAAAACCTTTTCTGTAAGCTATAGCATCCATAAATTGTTGAGGTATTGGACCTCCTAAAGATTTCATTAAAGCAGAAGGTGCTCCTGCTCCTCTTTCTTGTTCATTATTAAATTTTGAAATATAATCATACGGTCCAAAACCACCCCATCTTCTAATAGCTGCCTGTAAAATTTCACCTTCTGGTTTTCTTTCTCCTGTTTCTCTATTAAAACTATTATTACCATTGCTTCTTATTTCATTTCCCCAATGTGCTACTGTAGTCATGAGTGCTACAGTGCCTAAAGTTTTAGCAGCGTTATGATGAAAGTTAGAATTATATTCAATACCACCTTTTTGTTTTCTATTAACAGGACTTAAATCACCTACCATTTTTTTTAAAATAGTATTATTAAATACTGTAGGGTAACCAGCAAACTGAATTAAAAATTGAGCTGCCGGCATTCCAAACCAATCAGGTCTATTTGCTTCAGCTGCTTTAGGGTTTAAAATAATTTCTTTAGTAAATCTGTTAGCTCCACCGAGTACATTTTTCTGATAGAATATATCGTTATTAAAACCTTTAGCTCTTTTACTGCTAATAATACCACCCTTACCATTTATACCTTTAGATAAATTGTGTTGGAATACACCTTTAGAATTTAAAGAATTATTGTACCATCTAATTGCTTCATCTGGATTAATACCTAAGTTACTTAATTCTTCTCTAAGTTTTGCATTTCCGCTTTTGGTTATATTTCCCCATGCACTTTTACCTGTAGCAAGTTTTTTAGCATGGTTTGTTATAATTCTTTTTCCTGTATTAAAAGAAGCAAGTTGCACAGCCTTTGTCCAAGGAGTTAAGAAATTAGTTTGGAAAAATATTTGTTGGGCTTTTTTAGCTATGCCTCCTTCTATACCTGCTCCAGCTAATCCTTCAATTCTGTCCATCACCGCTTGGTCTAACGCTAATCCTGTTTGATAAAGTTCAGCCCATACATCATCATCAAGGTCTGCAATATTTCTAGTGCCTCCACTTTTCTCTACTTGACCAGTAGCTTTATCTTTTATGTATCCACTACTTCTTTTCATTGTTTGCAACATTCTTTGAAAACTAGACGATGATTGTTTTCCTAAAGCATATCCAATGCTTCCTAAAGTTTGAGGACCTTCTGTTACCCCTACTCTATGTAATAATATTAAAGGTTCAGTTACACTAGAAAGAGTAGCAAAAGGTAATAGAGCTGCTTGTTGAGAAAGTAATGCCCAATCTTTTATGCCACTTAACATAGGATTTTTTCTTAAAGGAGAGTTACTAAAAGTTTCTAATCCCGTAGCTCTTTTAAACATATTTGTTAATCTTATGCCTACGTCTTGAACTTCTGAAGGAGTGTATTTTTTATTTCCGTTTTTATCTTTAGCTGCTCTCATTTGAATTAGGATAGGCTTTAAAGTACCTGCTTCCCACTCACCCAAAGTACTACCAAACATTTTTTTACGAGCCATAGTTTGAGATAAATTAGTAAAGTAACTACCTAATACTTTTTCTAAATCTGATTCTAAAAATTTAGAAATATCATTATCTTTTAATTTATTAAACCTTCTAGCTTGCATAAACCCTGAAGCCATTGATGTGTTTTTAGATTGTAATTCAAAAGGAGTAAATCTTTGGTCTAACATACCGTCTACTATAACTCTAGCTTTTAATATTCTAGCTTCAACTATATCACCACCTGCATCTGCCATAAAATCTTTGCCAAAAATTTCCATGTCTAAACCAACGTCTCCAGCTAAGTTACCTTTAAGTTTTGTTGGTGTAGTGACTCCGTTTTCTGTAATGTCTATTACAAATTCATGAATAGATTTATCATTAATGGGGTCAGCATGTCCTGCTTTAATTAATTCTAATTCAAACTCATCACGATTTTTATCTAGTATATCATACCTATATAATCTAGGAAGAAAGCCTAGTTTTCTAGTTGTATTTTTTTGAAATAGTCCAAGAAGAGAAGCTTCGTCATAACCTTCATTTAATAAAACTCTTAATTGTTTAAAAATTTCAATGTCTTCATTTTCTAATTTAATTTTATTAGACTGTCCATCTAACTTTATATCTATTACTCCGTCATCTAAATAATTATCTATGTTTGATTTAAAAGTTACTTTACCTGTTTTACTATTTGTTATTTTTTCAGCAGTTAATCTAGTGTCTCTTAACACAAGCATTAAATTTTGACTTTGTTCAAAAGAAACATTTCCAAAAAAATTATATTTTTGTAAAGGGTTTAAAATTCTTTGCATTCCATATTGGTATGTTCCAAACATACGACCCATTGTTTCACCAAAAGTAAATTCTGTTTCTTGTTCTACTCCATTTGCAGTTTTATTTTTAACTAATCCTTTTTCTCCTGCTTTTAAAATTCCTACATCAAAGTCACTTCTAAATTTTCTTAGATAATCTGCTACTAAAGGAACATCATCTATATATTCTAAAAATTGTGAAGTTGATTTACCTAATAAAAAGTAAGAAGCTCTTGCAGCTTTGTTTGAAACACCATCAGCCTTGTTAATAATTTTTTCTGTTATAGGAATAATTGGTGGTTGTTTACTATCTAGTTGTACATCATCTATAATTACTTCATCTATTGCTTCGTCTATCTCAGAAAGCTCGTTAATTTGTTTTCTTACATTAGGTTCTATAGAAGGTTGTCCATCATCTCCAAACAATGTTCCTTGTCTAGACTTATCTACATTAATATTTATATCAATATTATCAATACCTTGTTTATATTCTTTTTCAGCAAATCTTAAATAGTGTATTCCTTTTTTTCCTTTCATGCCGGCAGATATTCCACCACCAAGAATTCCACCACCTATAGCTCCTATTGCTGAAGTTAAACCTACTTGACCCATATCAATAGAGTCTTGCATATTTATGTCAACCTCTATATCTTGTAACATAAAATTATGTAAACCACCCCAAGCACCACCCTCAACAGCCGTGACTCCTGCTGTAAGAGCACTTTGTTTTAAACTTTCTTTTACTAATGCTTTTGTTCCTGTTCTTGCAGCAGTGCCTAAAAGAACACCCCCAACAGCCGGTGCAGCAACACCACCAGTACCAGCTATAGCAACACCAGCCCCTATAGCTGCAATAATATTTAAAGGGTCAGCAATTATATCAACTCCTATATCTTTCATCATGCCTAAATTTTCTCTAAAGCCTTTTACTTCAGCATTCATAAATCTTTCTTTTATATAAGCATAGTCTTCTTTTTGTTGGTCGGTCCACCTGTCTGCTTGATTACCACGAACTATAGCACTAGACAAACTATACTCAGCATCTCTTAAGTATTCAAAAATATTTTCATCTTTTCCAGCTGCTAATAAAAATCTATCTGCTCTTTCAGAAAATTCTTCATCTTGTGATAACTCAGTAAGACTCATTTTTTTAGGTTTAGCTATGTTAAAAGTACTACTAATTTTTTTATTAATATCACCCATTAAAGCATTATAGCCTACTGGATTTTTTTCACCGGTTTCTTCAAGCGTTCCATCGTTTACAGATTTATAAAACTGTCCTAGTTTTTTATTTCTTAATTCTTTTAAATCTTTTTCAGAAGGATTAGAGTCAACCCTATTCATCTTTTCAAAAAGTGCTTTGTAATCTACTGCCATGTTATGTTAATAGTACAGGTGGATATGCAGTTAAAAATTCTATTGGTGTCATTTTTGCAGGATTAGGCAACGTATCAAACAAATGTTCCATAGCCATATTTTTTTCTGTGTCTGAAATATTTGTATTGTTATAAATTTTATTAACTTCAAAGCTATACATTCTTATTTTTGCGTCTTTATCTTTTCCATTATAATAATCACTTGGTTCATATTTAAGAGTCTTGTCATTAAAAACAATTCCTTCCCCTAATACTTCAGGAATTTTACCTTTATTTCTTTTATATAAATATTTTTTTTGAATAGTATCCATTGTATTTATATCGTAAGACTCTTCTTCTGGAATACTTTTTATCTTAGTATAAAAATCACCTCTTAAAAACCTGTTATCTTGCTCTTCATCTACTCCTAAAAATCCTTCTCTTGCAGTTATAGCAATAGCTATACTATGTCTAAATGCTGATGTAGTTATATTTGTTTTAAACTCTTCTACGTCTTTGTCAGTGTAGTCTATGTTGTTTGCATCTAAAGCTTTGAAGTAAGCTTCTTCTGCTAACTCTGGGTCTTCTGTAAATATTTGAGTAAGAACACCAATGTCTTCTTTCCATTGATTATATTCTATAGGGTTGTCGTCTTCATTTATATCATTAGTAAAAGCGTCCCAATCATTTCTTCTATCAACAGCTAATTGAAAATTCATATTGCTATCATATTTATCTGCACGAAAAGGATTCATTGTTCCTTTTTCCATTTGGTTTCCAAAATCTTTAAGGTATAGTTCTACATTGTTTTGTGCAGTTTCATCTGATAAATATGCGTTTTTTGCAGCCACTCCTCTCATCATAGGTTTTGATAAAGCTATATCAGCAGCCCCTATTAAACTTCCATTAACTCTTAAATCACTTAAGACATCATCAAGACCAGCACCACCCATTGTAACATTATTAATATTTTTAAAGGCATTTATATTTCCTTTTTTTTCAGCTCTTAAACCTACTTGTTCTAAACCATCTTTTAAAGTACTAATAAATCCTTTGTTACCATATTCTTTTTTTCTGTTATTTATCCATGCTTGTTCAGACTGACTTAATTCATGAGCAGTTAGATTTAATCCCTTTTTAAAAACATCTAACCTATCCATAGAATCTGGTAATTCAAATAAATCTCTCATCTGCTGTTCAAATTCAAAATATTTAGGTGTTCCGTCTTTTCCTTTTTCAAAGTAATCTCCTATTACAGCGTGTAAATGTTGATTATAAATTTGTTTATAAGTTTGACTTTGATTCTTTTTAAAAATATTCATTTCATCATCAGTAAACATACTGCTAGATTTTATAAAAGAATCAACTACCGGAGTAAATTGTTTATAAACTAAACTATTTTGATTTTTTTCTAAATATAATTTAACTAATTCGTTTTGATTTAAATCTTTATTGTCAATAAAAAATTGTTTGTCTGGTAAATTTTGAACAAGTCTACTTACTTGTTGTATTTCTTTAACTTGACTATCTTGGTTACTCATCATAAAAAGACCTTTTTTATCAAGCTCTTCTTTTCTTTTATCGTAAGCGTTTTTAAATATCTTTTGACCCACCCCTAGTACAGCTAGTGCTTGTCCTACTCTTTGAGATTTTTTATTTCTTTTATTATTTGCTGCTCTATCATCTGATTGTTTTTGTAATAAAGAACTTCCTAGTTCTTCCATACTCTTACTTTCGTAGTTAGACATTATATCACTAAAACTATCTGCCATTTTCTGCTCCTAATAAACTACCTTGAGGTTGTGTTTGCACCTGTGGTTTTTGTAAAATACTTTGTTTTACTTTTTCACTATCTAAACTTTCTAATCTTTGTTTTATATCTCCGCCTACAGAAGCTGGATTAATATTAGGAACTACTGCGTTTCTAAATCCACCACCTTGTTTTATATAGTTACGTTTTTCTTCTGTGACTTCTAAGTTTTCTTCTTCGTCTTCATCTCCTTCACTTTCTATTACTGGCTCTATACCAGATTTCTCTGCAATAGCCATTATCATATACATAGTAGGTTCTAATAAATTTAACATCATGTCTGGATTAAACTTACCTGTTCTAAAGCCATCAGTTAATGCCATTTCTGCTATTGCATTTACAGAAACTTCATTCATTAATAATTTTTGCACGCCCTGAAGCTTATCAGGTTTTAATAAATTTAAAAATATATCTTCCCTAGCTTTTTTAAGAGAAGTATATTTGGGTTTTCCTTCCCATGAATATGCTTGGTCAGGTGCATTAGTTAATGATTGTCCCGGAATAGCTCCTTCCATCATAACCTCTTGCATTTGTTTTGGTACTATATTATTTTCCATAAGTTATCCTGTCCCTAATATTCCACTATAAGAATTTTCTAAATTAAATAGTTGTTTTTCTGTTGGGTTGTTATTATTAAAATCAAAGTAAGATACATTAGAGTCTGGATTAGAAAGCCCACCTAGAGTAGCCATAGCTGTATCACTAAAATAAGCAGCTTGAGCAGCCTGTGCTTGTTCTGCTTGCAGTCTTTCCATATCTTTTGTAGCATTCATTTCAGAACCTACAGCTACGACAGGGCTTAATTTTTTAAAAGTACCAAATTCTGAACTGCCTTTAACCCTTGCTTTAAATGAATCATAGTCTCCGTCAGCAAATACGCTTGGTTTATCAACTACAACTTTTTTAGGTAATCTACTTTTATCTGCAATAGTTTTAAATGGGTCACCTTTAAAAGTTCCATCTGTTAGTAATTGGTCTTTTTTATAAAACTCTAATCCTACATCTTTACCTGCTTCATTTTTAAGTGGGTTTTCAATTATATCATCAAACTGAAAATCCTTTTTTTTACTTTGTTTGTATCTAAAGTTATCTACTTTTCTACTAAACTCTCCTTCGTTTCTAAGTTTATCAATGTAGTCTGCATCAGCAGGATTATTAAATTCTCCTGTTTTTAAATTTTTACTTAAATCATAGTCTTTAGCATTAATTGCCTTTACTTCCATATCTAAAGTTGTTGGGTTAAGTGTTGTTTCTTGTAAACCAACATTAGATTTATCTATAAATCCACCGGTAGCATCACTTACAAAGTCTCTAAAAGCACTGCCTGCACCTCTAGCTCCTGTAAGGTTTGGTTTCATAAAGCGTTGACTAACAGCATTCATGCCTCCTTCAATAGCATCTGTAACTCTGTTAAATACTTTACCTACACCGTTTTTAACTGCCCCTGCTGCCGTCTGTATGCCTTGAGCTACAGTACCTATAAAACCACTAACGCCTCCTGTACCAGCCATACCAGAAAGAAAGTTACCAATTCCCGGAAGTATAAAAGATAATGCAATTGTTCCTAAAGGACCTAACTTTCCAAAAGCACCGGCTATTTTACCGAACCCACTTTTAAGTTTACGCCCTATAGATTTTATTCCTTTACCTATTTTCTTACCAATTTTTCTTAATTTACCCATAATATATCCTTAATTAATCTTCTAACCAGCCGTTTAATAAATTAGCAAGTCCGTTCATGTTATCATTCCAAGAGTCTTTTTTATTTACACCTTGCTCATTTCCTAGTGCAGCAATAAGTAAAGAGGCTTTTCTTTGTTGGTCATTGTCCCATCTTTTAAAATCTTGGTCGGCTTCATCTCTAAGCTCTTGCCATAAAAAATTATTAGCAGAAGCAGATAGTCCAAAAGCATTCTGTGCGTTCTGTTGATTCACTGCATTAAAAGCAGCAGTGTCAGCAGTGTTTGATTTTCTTCTCCACTCTACATTAGATTGGTCTATAACCGTGGCTTGTTGAGTATTGAATTGTTCTCTAGCAGCATCTTGTTGACTATTAAATTTAGATACGTCTGATTTTAATTGAGCATCTAACGAAGATGCTTGTAACTCGTTACTTGACCTTCTTGCTTCAGCTGAGTTTTTATTTGAAACATTAAATTGTTCCATACCATTCAGTTGTGTAACATTAAATTGTTCCATTTGTGAAGCCATGCTTGCCATAAACTGATTAGTTTGATTTTCGCTTTGTGCATTAAATTGTGCAGAAGCATTTAAAGCAGATTGGTCAGATAATAATAATTGTTGTTGTTGTTGAACTCTCATCATTTCTGATTGTTGTTCGTTATTAAGATTAGCCATATCATAAGATAAAAAATTCTTAGCACTTTCAACAGTTAATCTTTCTCTAGTATTTAAATTAGCAATATCCATAGATGCTAATGCTGTTGCGTCTTGCATAATAGCTTGTTGTTTTGCATTCATATCAGTTATAGATACTGTTTGCATAAACTTACTATTAGCTAACTCAACTTGTTGGTCTGCATTAAACTTAGTCATGTCCATATTAGCTTGAGTAGAAGCATTCTGTATTGCAGTTTGTTGGTCTACATTAAGCTGGGCTAGTCCTAAATCTTTAGCTATGTTAGCTTGAAGCAAATTAGACTGTAAATTTTTATTAAGATTTGCAAGTTCTGTTTGTTGTGCATTGCTAAGACTTTCTGAATCTGCTTGATTCATGGCAGAAAGATTTGCTAATCTCATCTGCTGGTCATTAGACATATTAGCTATATCCATTTGCTGTTTAAAGCCAGCATTTTTAGATAAGAAATCTGCAGAAATTTGCAACCTTGCCATTTCTTCTTGGTTCAGTGCGTTTTGGTCAGCACCTTGAATATTAGCTTCTATCTGAAGCTCTGCCATATTTATTTGTTGCTCATTACCTAAATTCTGCATAGCAGCTTGTTGGTCATTCTGAGATTTTATTACGGCTCGTTGCTGTGCGTTCTGTAAATTTTGTGTTCTGGTTTGCTGTGTTTGTTCAGCACTAGACATAACAGCTTGTTGAGTAAACTGACTCTGCATTGTCTTCATTTGTTGAGACATTTGTGCAGTTTGATTTGTTGAGTCTTGACGATTAGCTAAATTTTGTAATCTTAACTGTTGCTCTTGTGTAGCTTGTTGTAAATTAGCTTGTTGTTCATTACTTAAATTTTGAGCTGCTCTAGATTGTAAAGCTTGTGCATTTCCTTGAGCTAAAGGTAGAGCACTTTGTATAATAGAATTAAATAAAGAGTCTCTTCCTACAGTAGAAATACTCATTCCTCTTGCAGCCATGTTTTGATTCAATGCATCTACAGCAGGTTTAGCCCACATAGGAATTTTACCATCTTCCATGCCACCTATCAAACTTTCCATCTGTGAAGATACTAAAGCTTCTGTAGGTAACGCAGCAATAGCAGCATTAACTTCTACAGGGTTCGAATCTATTTGAGCTTCTACACTTGCAGGGTCTTCTACAATAGCAGCAGCTATGTCTTGAGGTATAGTACCAACTTCTACAAGCATGTTGGCAGCACTACCTATAGCTTCTTTTCCAGTAACAACTCTTTGTTTATGAGCTTCATAACCTGCTATTTTTAGAATAGTAGAAGCAGTGCCTTTTGGTGCAGGTGAGCCTGTTATAGCTGTCCTTTCTTTTTCTTCTGCATCTGCAGTGGGAGCAAGGCTTTCAACTGTATCCAAATTAACTTCAGGTGCAAAAGCATTTGAAGATAAAAATGCATCTATATTTTTAGCGTCTGTTTTTGTTCTATCAACTACAACTTCTGCTGCTGTAGTTCTTTCTCCTAAAGTAGCAGGAGTTACTTGGTCTATTCCTTTTGATTCTGTAGTTTGTGCTGTTACGGTTGGTCCTCTACCCATAACTTGAGTAGTTCCGGCAGTTTTAACCCCTACTCTTTCTGCTGTTCCTGTTTGGGCAGTTCCTGTAGTTACATTTTCTGTTCTAGTAGCAACAGTTCCTGCAGTAGCACCACCGGTGTCTTGCATTTCTTTACTACTATCCATTTCAAGTTTAGTACCGGTGTCTGAAATTTCTCTTGGTTCAGGTATAGTAGGTATATTAGGAGACATAGTACCGGAAGCTAATACCTCGGCATTTTGACCTGTTCTTAAAGTTCTATCAGTTCTGTTAGGGTCTGTTGCTCCTTGATTAGCAGTTGATACAGTAGTGGTTGATGTGCCACCACTAGCTCCGCCACTAGCTCCGCCACCACCGCCAC
>TARA_R110000782_G_scaffold78547_1_pt1 | contig 12783 bp, 15 predicted proteins | sample TARA_R110000782 | Tara Oceans TARA_R110000782 (sample SAMEA4397859) | marine metagenome | biome: Polar Biome; feature: [SRF] surface water layer (ENVO:00010504); material: water (ENVO:00002006), including particulate matter (ENVO:01000060) such as... | depth 5 m
TTTGACAACCCATGAAAATAATGTTAAAGATACAATAGCAAACAAATAGTTTGGATTGAATAATATTAAAGGAGTAAAATGTCAATTGTAAGTAAATTAAAGAGTCTAAAGGTAGAACCCACCGCGATGGTGACCTTAACATATAGTGAAGGTACAGATGTTTTCGTTCACAATGAAACAGAAATAGAAGATGCTTTGGCTGAAACAGATGTCGTACAAATATTTAGTAGTTTGGTCGCGACGCCTCGCTTATCCGTATACACCAACTATGGTGATCATATCTTAAGCGAGCTTAGGGATGCTGGCCATCTAGATGAATATGTCCGCGGAAGTTTCGAATTTGAAGATTTTGTATCGGAGGTAGTCTCTGAAAACATTTATGATTTTGATTTTATTGATCGCTCAGTTGAGAAATATGATCATAAACGCGGATTCTGTACCTTAACTGCTGAAGTTCAAATCCAAGCGGCAAATTTGATGGAAGTAAATCCATATATTAGCCCGAATTGGAAGGTTTCTTTTGCAACAGAAAATGGAATACTTAGTCTTAGTGCCTGAACAGACAGATACAAAAACTAATTATAGAAGTATGCTGGTAATCTTTTTAGAGAAAACCAGTTAAGCATTGGGGTGTAGTTCAATTGGCAGAACGCCTGGCTGTTAACCAGGAGGTTGTTGGTTCAAGTCCAGCCGCCCCAGCGCCATTGCGGGAGTAGCTCAATTGGTAGAGCACCAGCTTGCCATGCTGGATGTCGCGGGTTCGAATCCCGTCTCCCGCTCCATTTCCTGTTCATAATCTATATACTTTGTGGGCATAGAGAAAAATCTTGAAGTTATAACAGAAATGTTAATCCTCGCGATGGTGGCACTACTAGCCGCCTTCTTCTGTTTCAGAGTATTGCTATTTCCAAACCCAACCACATCTGTAATAGATAAAATTTATGAAGCTGAAGAACCCTTATCAGAAAGGTGATAGAATACTTGTAAAAACTTTTGCCGGCCTAGATGTCTGTGTTATCCTAAGAGAAAGATATATTGTTAAGGACTCAGAATACAAATTAGGTACTGATGGTTGGGCGGCACAAATTACTAATCAAAAAGAAGTAAACGATTTACGCAAGAGTGGTGTTCCATATAAAAAGGATGAGAAGCCAATAGTCTTTATCGCCGATTGGGAGATAATCAAAAAAATGCCGGCATAGCTCAATTGGTAGAGCACCGGTTTTGTAAACCGTAGGTTGGGGGTTCAAGTCCCTCTGCTGGCACCATTTATTTAACATATGTCTTCAAAAAGACTACAATAAAGATGAACAAGCTAGATTAGATGTGAAGAGAAAACACTACTAAAATATCGTAAGAATTTTTAGACTTTAGCAGCAAAGTAATCAGATAGACTATTTATAATAATACCATAGGAGAAAAATGGCTAAAAGAAATTATGTCCTTGACACCAGCGTATTGCTTACCGATGCAAGCGCTATTTTAAAGTTTGATAATAACGATATATTCCTTCCATTAAAGGTTTTGGAAGAAGTCGATGGACACAAAAAACGACAAGATTCAGTGGGTTCCAACGCTAGGCAGTTTATTCGGCTTATGGACGAGCTTAGAGCTAAAGGTTCTCTACAAAAAGGTATCCGGATAGATAAGGGCTTGGGAATGATTAAAGTAGTTTCATATAGTGACCTCGAAGGAGTAATATTTCCACCAGATCTTGATATTCGTCTTCCAGACCATACAATTATTGCAACAGCAAAGTCGATTCAGGCGATGTTCGATAATAAAAAAACAATAGTTGTCAGTCGCGATATCAATATGCGGGTTATCTGTGATTCTATCGGCCTTGATGCAGAAGACTATATTTCCGAAAATGCAGTTAGATCTACAGAAGAACTATATAACGGGTTTATTATACATGCAGTCGATGACCAAATCATCGATCGTTATTACACCGGCGATGACATCATTATCTCCGCAGATGAAACAGATGAGGTGTGGTGTCCAAACCAATATATTATGATGGTTTCCAACTCTAATGAGAAGAAGTCTGCATTAGCGCGCTTCAGAGACCACTTCACTCCATTGCAGAAGGTAATCCATAAGAGTATCCCGGATTGGAACATAGAGGCAAGGAACAAGGAGCAGGCCTTCGCAATCGATATGCTCTTAGACCCTAATATCAAAATAGTTTCTTTGATTGGTCGTGCCGGCTCTGGAAAGACTTTGATGGCCATCGCGGCTGGATTACAACAGACAATCGGATTACATGCAGACAACAATCATTACTCTCGGCTTATTGTATCTAGACCGATACAACCGCTAGGCAAAGATATTGGCTTTCTTCCTGGTACTATGGAAGAGAAGATGCTACCTTGGTTAATGCCCATTCAAGATAACTTGAAATTTTTAATGGGTGACAGAACCTCCTTAGAAATGTATATGGAAAAGGGTAAGATTGAGATCGAAGCTCTTACTTATATCCGCGGAAGATCAATCGCAAATGCTTTCATTGTTATTGACGAGGCGCAAAATTTAACAAAACATGAAATTAAAACTATAATTACTCGTATCGGAGAAGGAACCAAAATTGTGTTAACTGGCGATATCGAACAAATTGATAATGTATATGTTAACGAAACTTCTAATGGTTTGGCTCACGCAGTAGAAAAATTTAAAGAGTTCCCGATCGCTGGTCATGTCACCTTTAGGAAAGGCGAAAGATCTGAATTAGCAACTTTAGCCTCTAAAATCTTATAATTTTAGTTTACAATTAGTTATCTGAGCATTATATTAATTAAAAGGAGAATAATATGTCTGAAGAAAAAGTAATTAACGAAGAAGAATTACATACAAATGAATTATTGGGAATGGTGGTATCACCGGATTCCAAATTGAAAACACACCTTGTCGAATATGTCGGCACTATATTTGAGAAGGAAGAAGTAACGGTAAACATGATAGCTGAAACACTAGCATATGAATTCCCAGAGTTTATGGTCGCGATCGCCGAAGAGAACTTTTTAAGAGGATATCAATTAGGAATAGATGATGGAGTCAAACTCAATACTGACACGATTACAGAAAACCCAACAGAATAAGACAGACTTTTATACGCCTACGGGCCTGCATGTATATTTTAAAGAGTCTCCAATCAACGACAAAGTTGATGTCGAATCTGTAGTAGCAAAATTAGAGTCAAAAATCCCTATGCATATTCTATCCTGTGTAGAAATGATCATAATCGGAGATTTCAAAGAGTTTCATGAAAGGTCGATTAATGCATTTTATGATTCAGGTGCAATATATGTATCCAATTTACAAGATGATAACGAAGATATTTATGATGATTTAATTCATGAATATGCACATGCGGTAGAAGAAGAATATGGCTATTTTATTTATAATGATAGAAAGATTTATAAAGAATTTTTGAGAAAACGCCGGCACCTATATCAAATTTTATGGAAAATGGGCTTCAAAGCCCCAAAAGCATTTTTTGATAATGTTGAATTTGATCAAGAATTTGATGACTTCTTATATAAAAAAGTAGGATATCTCACTTTAGACAATGCTCTTCAAGGATTATTCTTGTCTTCATACGCTGCAACGAGTTTGAGAGAATACTTTGCGACAGCCTTTACTGATTTCTATATGGAATCCAATCATAAATTCTTAAAAACAGTCTCCCCTGAACTGTATGAGAAAATTATGTTGCTTCAAAGCACAGAAAAGCTTGACTTTTAATCCATAGTTGGTTATATTATTAGAAAAGGTATTTTCTATGTCACATATTTCATTTTCCGAACTCAAGGATTGGGTTCATTGCGCATTCTATCACAAGCTCACCCGCGTCGACAAGATCGACGGTTTTGCTGGTAATGCATACACCGCTTTCGGGTCCGCTCTTCACTCTGTCTGTGAGAAAAAACTGCTCCATGAAGAATTAACAGATGACTTCTTTGTTAAAGAATTAAAGAAGAATATTGCTGATTTAGATGATGATATAGAAATCGATAAAAAACTAGTTCTTGATATGGTAGGGCAAGGAAATCGCATTATCCCTGAGATTCAGGATGCACTTGATAATTATTTTGAAGAATATGAAGTAATGGCCGTTGAAATGCCACTTATGGAATCGATCGAAGGTGAAGACCAATATAAATTCAAAGGTTACATCGATGCTGTAGTCGCCACTCCTGATGGGAAAATCCACATATTTGATTGGAAGACTTGCTCTTGGGGTTGGAATGCAAAAAAGAGAAGCGAACCAATGGTAACTTATCAGCTCACATTGTACAAAAACTTCTTTTGTCAAAAAATGAATATCGATCCCAAAGATGTAGAAACTCACTTCGCGTTACTTAAAAGAACAGTTAAACAAGATCATGTTGAGTTCTTCAGAGTAACCAGCGGCCCAAGAAAAACTGAAAATGCCCTTAAACTATTAAACAAAGCGTTGTACAATATTCAAAATAAGCGCTATATTAAAAATCGCCTTTCTTGCACCGGCGGTTATGGTTGCAAATTTTATAAAACTAAGCATTGTCCATAAACGAGGTATAAATGACAAAGAAAAAAATATTGGTTATAGCTGACCATCCACTTTCACCATCTGGTGTGGGTACACAAACAAAATATATGATTGAGGCACTCTTAAAGACTGGAAACTATAGTTTTTGTTGTCTTGGCGGGGCTATAAAACATCATGATTATCAGCCAGTCACAGTCGATCCTTGGGGAAAAGATTTCACTATTATACCCATCGATGGCTATGGAAACCCGGAAACGATTCGCTCGGTGTTAAGAAAAGAAAAACCAGATGTTCTTTGGTTTATGACAGACCCTCGATTTTATCAGTGGCTTTGGGAAATGGAAGATGAGGTGCGCGCCCTTGTTCCCATGGTATATTATCATGTCTGGGATAATTTCCCAGTTCCAATGTATAACAAGCCATTCTATGATTCAACAGACTATGTGGTGACTATTTCAAAAGTCACTGAAGAAATAGTAAAGACATGTTCACCAGATAACTTTGGTGGTCATATCTCACATGCAGTTAACTCAAATATTTTTAAAAAGCTAACTGAACAAGAAGATATCGAGAAAGTAGACGCAATACGACACAATTTAATTCAAGCATCTAGCACCTATAACAGCCCAAGCAAGAAGATCTTTTTTTGGAACAATAGAAACGCCCGCCGTAAGCAGAGTGGGACACTAGTATGGTGGTTCAAAGAATGGTTAGATAAAGTGGGCCATGATAAGGCAGTCTTGCTAATGCATACAGACCCGCGGGATCCTCATGGGCAAGATCTACCTCATCTAATAGAACACTTAGGCCTAAATCAAAGTCAAGTATTACTATCAACGCAAAAAACTAGTTCTGAAGACTTAGCTGTAATGTATAATGCGGCCGATTTTACAATTAATATTTCCGATGCGGAAGGATTTGGGTTAGCGACATTAGAATCATTAGCATGTGGGACCCCGATCATTGTTAATATGACCGGTGGTTTACAAGAGCAAGCTACTAATGGTAAAGAATGGTTTGGCTGGGGGATTCAACCAGCCTCCAAAACTATCATTGGCTCTCTCCAAGTACCATATATCTATGAAGATAGAATTTCACAATCAGATTTTGAAAAAATGCTTAGTAAGGCATTGAGATGTAGCAAAAAAGCATATAAAACAATGTCTGATGGTGGTATCAATCATGTAAAGGAAAACTTTAGCTTTGACAATTATGAGAAGCAGTGGACGGAATTGATGGATAAAGTAATTGAAGAGAGTGGTTCCTGGGAAACTAGAAAGAATTATAAACGCTGGCATTTAATGGAGGTTGCGTGAAAAAGAAAATTTTACTTGTGGGTCCTTTACTCACTAGAAGCGGATATGGTGAGCAAGCTCGATTTGCGCTCCGATCCTTGAGGAGTCGAGAAGACTTGTTTGATATTTATATTAAACCGTTATCATGGGGTCAAACCTCGTGGATCACAGAGAGTGATGATGACAGAAAATGGGTTGACAAGGCTATTGAAAAGACTATAGGGTATATGCAGGCAAAGGGCCCATTTGATATATCTCTACAAGTAACAATCCCTAACGAGTTCCAATCGTATTCACATAAGGATATCGGATATACCGCTGGGATTGAAACTACACAAGTAGCTCCAGTCTGGACACAGAAGTGCAATGAAATGCACTCAGTTATTGTTGTATCCGACCACTCAAAGAACATTTTAGAAGCTGCAAGTTTTCACGGACAGGATGAAACTGGTAACCCGGTCTCACTTGAGAACACAACCAAATTTAGCGTGGTAAATTATCCAGTAAAATCTTTCGATTCTCTTCCGGATCTCGAATTAGAATTAGAACATGATTTTAACTTTTTAACAGTAGCACAATTTGGACCTCGTAAAAATCTCCCCAATACTATTAAATGGTTTTTACAAGAGTTTGAAAATGAAGAGGTCGGTCTTGTTATAAAATCGAACATAGCCAAGAATTGTTTGATGGATCGCTCTACGGTATTTGATAATTTGAAAAAAATTATTAATGAATCCGGAGTCTCTTCGGATAGAAAATGCAAAATATACTTATTGCACGGCAATATGACCGACGAAGAAATGCACGCTTTATATGTTCAAGATAAAATAAAAGCAATGGTCGCCATTCCTCACGGAGAAGGGTTCGGTCTACCAATTTTTGAAGCGGCATATAGTGGACTTCCGATAATCTCAGTGGGCTGGTCTGGCCAATGTGATTTCTTATACGATGAGGACAGACAGGCGCACTTCTATGATGTTGCCTTTGATATAAATAAGGTACCCGCAGAAGCCGTTTGGAAAGGTGTTCTAGAAGAAAATAGTGGTTGGGCGTACGCCCGTGAAACCTCGGCCAAAGAGAAAATGAGAGAATGTTATAATGATATAACAAATAATGTACCTGATTCAATAGCCCTTTCTAGTTGTGACCGTGCACAAGTACTTTCAAATACGAGAACACCTGAATCCATGTATACTCAGTTTATCGATTGTATTATAGACAAAGCTGAAATTGATGCGCTAGCCTCAGAGGCACAGGGTCTTTTAGATGATTTAGACTTGTTATGAAAAAATATATATTTATATCGGATTTGTTTTTAGATCAATATCGCGGCGGTGCAGAATTGACAACCGACGCTTTGATGCGTCCAACAAATCAGACACCCTTGGTTATACCGATACCGTGTTCAAAAGTCACCAAAGAATTTATAGAGAGTGCTATAGAAGATAATTGTCACTTCATTGTTTGCAATTTTTCTAGTCTAGCCGACAAAATAAAATTGTTTATGTGTAAGAATACTTCTTATTCCATTGTTGAATATGATTATAAGATATGTGATCATCGTTCCTTCGAATTACACGAGTTGATTGAAGGTTCTCCTTGCGACTGTGAAACTCGGATATCTGGAAAAATTAATACTGCTTTCTATGCTTATGCAGAAAAAATATGGTTTATGAGCGACGCACAAAAAAATCTATTTTTATCTAAAATTAGTGCTTTGAAAGAAGAAAAGTGTGAAGTATTGAATTCTGTTTTTCACCCCGGCGATTTAAAATTTATGTATTCTATTAAAGACAACGAAAAAGATAATAAATACCTTATCTTAGGATCCCAATCCTGGATTAAAGGAACAGAAGAGTGCATCCAATATGCAAAAGATAATGGGATAGAATATGAGATAGTTACAGGCCTCCTTTACCATGAGTTATTGATTAAGATGTCTACTTCTAAGGGTTTAATTTTCAGACCTCTTGGAAACGATACCTGTCCACGCATTGTGATGGAAGCTAAAATGCTTGGTTGCGATTTAATATTAAATGATTATGTACAGCACAAAGATGAAGTATGGTTTAAAACTCAAGAATCTTGCTACGAACATATGAATTCAAGGAGTGATACTTTTTGGAGCCAGCATGGACAATAAAACGATCGTCATAATGGGAAACGGGCCCTCACTCAAAGATATTGATTTTAATATGCTTGACGGGATTGACACTTTTGGATTAAATTCAGCTTATCGGGCTTACGAAAGGCTTGGTTGGTGGCCAAAATATCATGGGTGCTTTGATTACAGAGTTACAAAAAACCATCAAGACAGTTTTGTGAATCTAATAGAAAATTCATCAATTGAAAAATGCTTTTATATTCTAAACATCAGTGATAACCCAGGTTTTCAATATGTTAATATGAGAGAATACGGCACCACAAACATGTGGAATAAATCCCCTGACTCTTTCAATGAATTTCATGATAATGGCAATTCCGGAGCTAATGCCTGTTCGGTGGCTTCTTGTTTAGGTTATAAAAAAATTGTTTTAGTTGGCGTTGACTGTAACTATGTTGAATTTGTAGAAGGCTCAAGTCTCGATGGGACTGCCCTAAAAATGGATAAGACACCCGATAGCAATCCAAATTATTGGTTTGAAGATTATCAGCAAAAGGGCGATGAGTATAATGTACCACGCGGCCTTGAATTCCATCTTCCAACATGGAATACCTTCGCTTATAGAGCAGCACACGCCGGTATAGAAGTGCTCAATTGTAGCCCGATAACCACTCTTCGCTGTTTTAAGAGAATGTCTATAGAGGAAGCATTAAAATGAGAAGAGATAATTGTCTAGTTTGTGATAGTGACTCTTTGGAAGAGATTATAGACTTAGGGAACCAACCTTATGCGGATACTTTTATACACAAGAAGAATAGTGATAATTTGCTACCAGTTTATAAACTATCGTGTGCATTATGTGAGGTGTGTGGCCAGGTCCAAACCAGAGCAGTAACTAATCCAGCAGAAAGATATAATTTATTTGATTATTCTTACACTTCTTCTAATTCTTCTGTTGCAAAAAATCACTGGAGAAGTTATAGTGAAGAAGTAATAAAGAACTTGTCTATCTCTGATGGCAATAGAGTTTGTGAAGTTGGCTCAAACGATGGGTATTTACTTCAATTATTTCAAGAATCTGGACAATTTGTGTTGGGTCTCGACGCCTCTGAATATTTGGTAAATATAGCCAATTCAAACGGTATTCCCACCGAACAGTGTGTTTTTGATTTCAAAAAATCAGAGGATATATTGGAGACCTATGAAAAATTTGATTTGATTATGGCCAATAATGTCTTTAATCACTCAAATGAACCTTTGTCGTTTGCTTCTGGCGTCCATAACCTTTTAAAAGAAGGCGGCTACTTTGTTTTTGAGGCGCCGTACTGGAAGAACACTGTGGACTCACAAAAAGTTGATCAAGTTTATCATGAACATGTGAGTTATTTTACCGCCACCTCCACAAAACAAATAATGGAAAGAACTAACTTTGAAATTTGCGATATAAAGGTTGTGGACTATCACGGAGGTTCTCTTAGAGTCTATGCTAGAAGGGTTAAATCACACGCCCCCAAACATTGTGAACAGCTTCAGAAGTTGATAAGTGAAGAGGCTCATTTATTTGAAAAAGAAACTTACCACCAACTTACAAATGATTTACAAAAAAAGAAAATTTCGTTTTTAAAAGATATTTTCGATATAAAAACCAAGGAACAGTGCCCAATAATAGCAATTGGCGCAGCAGCAAAGGGCAATACCTTTCTAAACTATATGAATTTGGATTCTACAATTATTGACTGTGTCACAGATAGCTCGATTCATAAGCAAGGTAAAATGACACCATTGACCAATATTATAATCACATCTGATGATGTGTTGGCCCAGTATGACAAAGTATATGCGATTATATTATCGTGGAATTTATCTGACAAGATAAAAGAGAAATTATTTCTCATTAACAAAAATATAAAATTTATTAACTTCTATAAGGATTATCAATGAAACAGAAAAATATTTGGGAACAGCCCACAGCACCATTAGAATTACATTCGGATGTACGAGGTGATATTACAGATATCTTTTACAAAGATAATATTCATCATGTAGCGGTCATTCGTTCTAACAAGGGCGCGATCCGCGGCAATCATTACCACAAGGAAACTACTCAATATATGTTAATAACAAAGGGTGCCTTGGAGTATTGGCATAAACCTCTTGGTTCTGATGATGAACCGAACTGCGTGCTTTTAAAAGAGGGTGATTTCATAGAAACTCCGCCAAATGAAATACATGCTCTGAATATAGTAGAAGATAATGAATTTGTAGTGTTCACTAACGGCACTCGCGGCGGGCAGGATTACGAGTCGGATACCTTTAGAATTGACGGTAACATCATAGGAATCATCGATGAGTAGGAACTTATATTCCTCAGTTGATCCCGAACAACTAATTCTCACCATTACAAGAAAGCAAGATGTTACACACTCTCGTCACAATATTACTCCGGATGAACAATTTCTTCAAGCCGGCGCAAAGAAGATGACAGTAGGTGAATTTTTCCCCCCTCATTATCACCTTCCTTGCGAAAAAACGGCAAGTAGAACAGAAGAAGCCTGGGTGATATTAAATGGAAGAGTAGAAGGTAAATTTTATGATTTGGATCACAAACATTTGGAAACTGTTATTTTAAATGACGGTGATTGTGTAGTATTATATAGAGGCGGTCACTCGCTTCGAAATCTCGATGAAGGCACGATAATGTATGAGTTTAAAACAGGGCCCTATTATGGAAGAGAAAAAGACAAGGCCTTTATAGAGGAGAATAATGGGTGAAATAGATTTTAAAGTAGTAGAAGTTTTTGAGAAACAGATAGCAGCTTTTTTTAATGCGCCATATGCTATAGCTGTAGACGGCTGTACTCATGCTATAGAATTATGTTTGAGATATACTGGCACTGACAAAATAACTGTTCCGAAACACACATATCTCTCCATCCCGTTTCTGTCAAATAAGCTAAACATTGGTTTGGAGTGGAAAGATGAAGATTGGTCGGATTATTATTATCTGACCGAAAATGTTATTGATGCTGCTGTACTTTGGAAAAGAGACAGCTATGTGCCGAATACCTTTATGAATATTAGCTTTCAATTTAGAAAGCATTTAAAGCTCGGCCGCGGCGGAGTTATTCTATGTGATGACGAAGAAGCGGCACTACAACTTAAAAAGATGTCCTATGATGGGCGCCGGCCGGATGTGCCATGGCGAAACCAGGATATCGAAACCATCGGATATCATTATTATATGACACCCGAGACGGCCCAATTGGGCATAGATTTATTGCCAGAAGCAATTGTGACAGAACCAGTTAAATGGGTCCTCAATGACTGGCCAGATTTGACAAAACTAACAGTTTTTAAGGATAGAACATGAAAAAAGCATTAATAACAGGAATTGCAGGCCAAGACGGCAGTTACTTAACCGAATATTTATTGTCGTTAGGATATGAGGTCCATGGAATGGTTAGACGACATTCAGTCGCAGAAAATCAAAATTTCCGTCTTCATCATATTATGGATAATCCAAATGTGACCTCACACTATGGGGATCTCTTGGATTACCCATCCCTGGTTAGAATTATATCATTGGTACAACCCGACGAAATTTATAATTTAGGCGCGATGAGTCATGTCAGGGTTAGTTTTGATATGCCATCTTTCACTATACAAACAAATGCCTTGGGTGTTCTTAATATATTAGAAGTATATCGTACATTGTGTCCCGAAGCAAAGTTTTATCAAGCCAGTTCTTCTGAAATGTTTGGCAATTCAGTGGACGAGGATGGCGTACAACGCCTCACAACTCCTATGAACCCAGTTAGCCCTTATGGGTGCGCCAAAGTCATGGGATACAACCTTGTGAAGCATTATAGACAGGCTTATAAGCTACATGCCTGCAACGGCATTCTATTCAATCATGAATCTCCCCGAAGGGGCTCCAATTTTGTGACAAACAAGGTTGTAAAAACAGCCGTCGAGATCAAAAAAGGCTTGACAAATGTTTTAGAATTAGGTAATATGGATTCATCTCGAGACTGGGGCCATTCAAAAGATTATGTTAGAGCAATGCATAAAATTATAAATCACGATGTACCTGACGAGTTTATTGTTGCCACAGGAAAATCACACACAGTCAGGCAATTGTGTGAGACTGTGTTCAGCAAATTGGGTATGGACTATCGCGATTATGTTGTACAAAATCCAAAGTTTATGAGACCTGAAGAGCTGAGATATTTGAGAGGAGACCCTTCAAAGGTGATAGAGACACTTGGTTGGAAGCCTGAATATACATTTGAGACAATGTTAGATGAAATGATAGAGAGATGGGAGAATGAACTATGAATAAAAGATTATGTGTATTACAAGTTACCCCCACAGCCCCAACACCGAAGCACATCGAATATTTTCAGGACAAGGAAGATTGTGATTTCTACTTTGTGACACACGACGAAGACCACCCGGATGCACTGAAATTCTGCCCAAATACCAAATGGGCAGAAACAAGAAATACGCTAGCAGAATTGGTTCCCAAACAATACGATTATTATGCCTTTGTGGACTACGACTATGTGCTGAACCCACAAACCAATTTGAACCCCCTAGAGCAGATCCTAGAAGACCTTGAAAAATTCGAGCCGGCTGTGTTAACATATTATCCCGGAAAAGGATTGATTACTCCTTATACCACTGATCATGAATATAGAGATAGCCGAGACTATTCTTGTATGCCATTTACACATGCAGGTTTAAAGATTGTACACCACGATTTACTTAATTGGTTTTTTCCGTTGGTGACTAAATTTGGAGGTGGTTCGGAAGCATGCCAATTATTTAATATATTAGAAATACCGTTTTTG
>TARA_R110000782_G_scaffold19140_6_pt1 | contig 12757 bp, 11 predicted proteins | sample TARA_R110000782 | Tara Oceans TARA_R110000782 (sample SAMEA4397859) | marine metagenome | biome: Polar Biome; feature: [SRF] surface water layer (ENVO:00010504); material: water (ENVO:00002006), including particulate matter (ENVO:01000060) such as... | depth 5 m
CGGGGGATTGTTGGGGCGGGACGAGGCCGAAGGGCGGGAGCGTGCGGGCGGGGTTGGTTGCGGCAAGGGCGCGGAAGCCATCCCCTCCGTTGCGGGGCGCGTTAGTCGGGGGCGGGTGGCTGGGGGTTGGATCGGGACTGGGCGGTGCGGAGCTGGTGGCGGACGCGGGCGTAGCTGCGCAGGCCGGCGGCGGTGACGGCGCCGGCGCCGATCAGGAAGGGGATGCCCAGGGCGACCATCCAGCCGGACTGGAAGAACTTGATGGCCGAGCCGCCGATGATGAGCATGGCCAGGGCGGTCCGGCCGTAGGCGAGCAGGGTGCGCTCGTTGGCGAGGACGGTGCGGTCGATGGCCAGGTGGTCGTTGAGGGTCAGTTCGCGGTCGGCGAAGCGGGCGTAGGGGTTGGGGCGGGGCATGGCGGAGGTTAGTCGTCGTCGGCGGCGTCCTCGGCCTCGATGAGTTCGACGGCCTTGTCGAGGAGGCGTCCGAGGGGCACGGGCTTTTGCATGTAGGCATCGACGCCGAGGGACTCGCCGTACGCCTGGTGGCGTTTGCCCTCGTTGGCGGTGACCATGATGACCAGCGGGGAGTCCTCGTGGCCCTTGATCTTTTCCAGGGCCATGAAGCCGGAGCGCTTGGGCAGCATCATGTCGAGGATGACCAGGTCGGGGGGGTCCTCGTGGCAGATGCGGATGGCCTCGTCGCCGTCGGAGGCGGTCAGGGTCAGGGCGCCTTCGGAGAGGAAGGCGGCCTCGATGGACTCGAGGATGTCGCGGTCGTCGTCGACGATGAGGACGCGGACGTCCTCGAGGCGGGGCTGTTGGTTCTTGTTGGGCATGGGGTGTCCTGTGCGTGGCGCGTGCGTTGCGGAGCCTACTTCATCTGGGTGATGCCCTGTTCGGCCATCATGGCGCGGTCGCGGTCGGAGCGGTCAACCAGGGCGTCGAGCTGGTCCTCGGTCATCCAGGGCAGGCTCCGGAGCTTGTCCTTGAGCTGATCGGGGAAGGGCTTGTCGAGCCGCTCATGGCGGGGGCGGCTCTTCCAGATTCGGTGCATCCAGAGGTACTGTTCCGGCGCGGAGCGGACAAGTTGCTCGATGGAGCGTCGGTAGCGGGCGGTGATGTAGAACATGGGGTCTTCGTGGTCGGCCCAGTCCTCGGGCCCGAAGGTGTCCTGGAGCTCGATGCGGTAGTGGACGCCGCGTTGCTCGTCGGGGCCGACGGGCAGGCGTCGGGCCTGGCCGACCATGACGCGGGCGTTGAACTGCATGGCGAGCAGGGCGATGGACTTGTAGCTCGATGCCAGGCGTCCGAAGTAGGGCACGTGCAAACCCCGGTCGCCGGCGTTCTGGTCGGCGACGAAGCCGACGGACTCGCCGCGTTCCATGAGGGCGGGCAGCTGGTGCATCGCGCCGAACTTGTCGAGCAGGAACAGCCCGCGTTTGGAGCGGGTCTGGCGGACCCAGTTGTCGGCGGGCTTGAGGTCCAGCGGCCGGTAGAGCACGTGCATGCGGTAGCCGAGCATGGCCAGCGTGTAGCCGAGGATCTCCCAGTTGCCGCAGTGGCCGGTCAGGAGCAGCGTGGGCCCGTCGGACATGAGCGGGCGCATGGCGTCCTTGATGTTGCCGAGCTCGACGGCCTCGGTCCAGGCGTCCTCGGTGATGATGCGCGGCGCGATGGCCAGCTCGATGCCGAGCATGGCCAGGTGCTCGTAGGCCTGGAGGACGAGCTCGTGTCGTTCGTCGGGGCCCAGGTGGGGCATGGCGACGGTCAGTCGTTCGGCGGCCTTGTCCACGCGCTTGCGGTTGAGCGGCATGGCGCCGAAGGCGCGCCCGAGCTTGCGGGCGGCGTGCAGGGCGGTGGGGGGGCTGGCCAGGTGCGCGGGGGTGATGGCGCCGCGGATGATGGCGTACAGGAGCGGGTCCGTGAAGCGTTCGCGGCCACGGCGCGCACGCACGGAGCGTGAATCACCCATGGGCCTGCCCCCTCTCGCTTGCGTCGAGTGCCCGGATCAGCTGGGGAAGTCGCCGATGAGGGTCTGGAGGCGGTTGGCGTTGAGCAGCGGGACCGAGGTGGTCTCGGCGCTGCCGAGCAGCTCGTTGTACCGCTGGATCTCGCGCTGCAGGCGGTTGTACTCGTTGATGACGGCGATGGGCGCGCCGGCGGCGGGGGCCGGGGGCAGGATCGGGCGGGCGCCCAGGACGATGAAGTCCAGGTCGCCGGTGATCTCGGTGACGACCTGGCCGCCCCAGCGCTGGATGAGCGCGGCGAGTTCGTCGCGCTCGTAGCGGGTGGCGGTGCCGTCGCCGTTGATGTCGAAGAGCCCGTCGACCACGAAGCGGTAGGTCTTGCGGGGGTCGTAGACGGCGTTGGCGATCACGTCGCCGCGGATGATGGGGTTGCCCTCGGAGGACTGCAGGACGCGGGCGCGGCTGAAGCCGTCCTCGACGCGGACGACCTCGACGACGGCCTTGCCCTGCTGGTACTCGCCGGTGGAGTCGTCGATACGGATGTCGGTGGCGTTGGAGTAGATGGCGAAAGTCATGCCCAGAACGACCTTGTCGGAGCGGCCGATGCTCAGGACGACTTCGTTGGCGGCGCGGTCCACGGCGTCGATGCGCCCGTCGACGAGGGCCTCCTCGCTCAGGGGCATGACGCGGTTGTCGCCGCCGGCGTTGCGGGCGCGGATGAGCTGGTCCTGGAGGACGATGTTCTCCTGGACGAGCTGGTCGATGGTGGACTGCTGCTCGCGGATCTGGCTGGCGTAGCGGGACTCGGTGTCCTCGATCTGGCGGGCGAACTTGGTCTCGATGTCGCCGAAGCGGTCGCGGGTGAGGCGGAGCTGGGCGTTGATGTCCTCGACGTTGCCGCGGAGCTGGCCGCCCTGGGCGTTGAAGGACTCCTCGATCTGGGCGATGCGCCGGGCCTCGGCCTCGGCCTCGGCCTGGGCGGCGCGGCGCTCGGCCTCGGCGACCTGGACGCGCTGGTTGAGCTGGGCGATCTGGCGGACGCGGGCGTCGATCAGGTCGAAGAGGGCCTGGCCCTCGGCGCCCTCGATGGTGGCCATGCGCTCGCGCAGGGTGGTCATGGGGGTCTGCTGGTCGCCGGTGAGGGCCTGGACGAGCTCGGCCCGGGTGAGCATGAGGTGCTCGACCACGGAGCGACGCTCGTTGCGGGCGGTGTCGAGGACGGCGCGGACGGAGGCGTGCTCGCGCTGGGCGTCGGAGATGAAGTCGGCGTTGTCCTGGCGGGCCTGGGCGAGGTCGTTCTTGGCGCGCTGGGCGTTGCCGTAGAAGACCATGGTCGTCACGAAGAGCGCGACGGACAGCAGGCCGAGGATGGTGATGGTGACGGCGACGCCGACGCTGGCTCCGGTGCGGGCTGCCATATTCAGTCACGCTCCATACAAAGAGGTAGGACGGGGGGCCGGGGACTCCGGGGGTGCCCGCCGGGGGAGACTGTTCGCACGGTCCGGGCGTGCGGTTCGATCGGGCGTGGGTGACGCGCCGGCGGACCGATGACCGGGCCGGACGTCCGTGCCCGGCGAACCCGGACCGCTCGAAGACCCGGGCCGGGCTGGCAAGTGTCTGGGCAAAGAGGGCCCGCGTCAACCCGGGGGCGGATTCGGCTGTCGGTTGTTTGGGGTATTTCTGGAATATCCCCTGGCGGGGCCCGATTGGCCCCCGGGCCGGTGCACCCGCCGCCGGACGGACCGAGTTCACCCCGCAGCAGGAGATCCCCCATGGCACGCACCGCTTGTTTGACCGCTCCGTTGATTCCCTTGGGCGTCGGCGGGCTGGTGAAGTCGGCGGTCCTGGCCAGCTCCCTGTCCTGTGTCTGTGCCGCGCCGGCGGCGGCCCAGTGCGGGGACGCGACCTACGAGGCGGTGTTCGTCGCGGAGTGGAGCCAGGCCACGCACCCGGTCATGTTCCCCCCGAACCCGCACTTTTCGCCGCTGGTGGGGGGGACCCACGCGGGCTCGGTGTCGTTCTGGGCCCCGGGCGGGCTCGCGAGTCCCGGGATTGAGTCGATGGCCGAGACGGGCGCGACCACGCTGCTGCGCGCCGAGGTGCAGGACGCGATCGACGACGCGACGGCCGGGTCGGTGCTGCTGGGGGGGTCGGTCGCGGTGTCGCCCGGGCAGCGGAGCATGGTCTTTGACATCGGGCCGGACCATCCGCTCGTCACGCTGGTGACGATGATCGCGCCCAGCCCCGACTGGTTCGTGGGCGTCCACGGGCTGTCGCTGCGGGACGGGGGCCGGTGGGTGGGGTCGCTGTCGGTGGATCTGTGGGCGTACGACGCGGGGACGGACAGCGGCCTGACCTACACGGCGTCGAACTCGGACACGAACCCGCAAGAGCCCATACGGGACCTTTCGGGCGAGGCCCCGTTCGCGGGGGCGGGCCGGATCGGGACGCTGACCTTCACGCGGATGCCGGCGACGGGGTGCGACGCCGCGGACCTGGCGGAGCCGTGCGGGGTGCGGGACTTCTTCGACATCGCGGCCTTCCTCGCGTTGTACAACGCGGGCGATCCGGGGGCCGACTTCGCGTCGCCCTTCGGCACGCTGAACTTCTTCGACGTTTCGGCGTTCCTGACGGCGTTCATCGACGGCTGCCCGTGACAGGGCGTCGGGCACTCGCGGCCGCTACGCTGGGGTGAACACGGAGGACCCGGACGATGAACAAGAGCGTGCGAACGGCGGGGGTGGTCGCGTTGGGATTCTGCTTCGCGTCGGCCGGGACGGCCCGCGCCATGGCGGGGCCGTTCCTGTACCAGCTCGACGACGGGGCGGGCAACTTCAACATCGGGCCGAGCCAGTTCGACGCGAACATGACCTGGCTGAACACCTTCCAGACCGAGCCGGGGGCCGAGCGGATCACGCGGGTGCTGGTGTCGTTCGGTGACATCGAGAACAACGACGGCGTGCCCGGGCCGGACGCGGTGACGGTGGCGGTGCTCGACGACCCCAACGACGACGGCGACGCCACCGACGCGGTGCTTCTGGGCACGGGCACGGGCGTGTGGACGGATGCGGGGCCGAACGTGTTCCTGTCGTTCGATCTGGACGCGCCGGTGGACGTGGACGGGACGTTCTTCGTCGCGGTGATGATGGACGTGATCCAGCGGGCCAACCCGGCGCGGATGGACCCGCAGGGGCAGGGTGCGGGCTCGTTGAGCTGGATGTTCTTCAACCCGCAGCCCAACCTGGGCGATCTCGGGTCGTCGCCGTACATCCTGCGGATGAGCGACTCGCCGTTCGCCGGCGCGTGGATGATCCGGGCCGAGGGCGGGCCGATCGTGGATCCGTGCGGGGCGGACATCGCCGAGCCGTTCGGGGTGCTCAACTTCTTCGACCTGGCGGCGTACCTGGGGTTGTACAACGCGGGCGACCCGGCGGCCGACCTGGCCGAGCCGTTCGGGACGCTCAACTTCTTCGACCTTGCGGCTTATCTGGCTGCGTACAACGCCGGCTGCCCCTGATACGAACGAAAAACCGCCCGCCGGTGTGTGTCCGGCGGGCGGCCAGCGAGGAGCTGTGGTCCCGGTCGGGCGTCAGCGCCCGATCACGTACGCCGCGTCCATCGCGCGGGCGACGCGGGTGCGCACGTCGGTCAGGTGGGCGCTGGTGTAGGCCTGCGGCCCCGCCTGGAGGCACTTCTCGGCCATCTGGTCGATGCGCGCCAGCTCGGCGGTGGCCAGCGTGCTGATGGTCCGCAGGGTGGGGCTGTTCGAGTCGAGCAGGGCCAGCGTGATCAGGCGCTCGGCGTGCTCGCGCTGCAGGTTGCGCCGGAAGCTGGAGAACTCCTCGGACCCCTCGGCGCACTCGGTCCAGACGCGGTCGGTGACGGTGGTGACGAGCTCGTGGAGGGTGAAGGCGTCGTCTTGTCCGGCGGTGCGGAACTCGTTGTCGTAGACGCGGCGGAGGCGGGTGGGGTTCATCAGCAGCGAGAGGGCGGTGCCCTGGACGCCGGCGACGGTGTCGTGGATGGTCAGGGAGGGGTCGGCCATCATCTCGGAGCGGCCCGCGCCGTCCCACCAGTATTCCTTGCCCATGTGGCGGACCAGCTCGGGGGTCAGGCCGAAGGCGGCGTCGTCGAAGGCGGCGTCCATGATCAGGTTCATGGCGGCGCGCTGCTCGGTGGCGGGCACGTCGGTGACGGGGTCGCCGGCGTCGGTGTCGCCCTTGAAGGCGTAGCTCGTGTAGGAGCCGCCGACGTAGGGGGCGGCGATGGACATGGCCTGGAGCTGGGTGCTCAGGGTTGCGTTGTAGCGCCGGCGCGCCTCGGCCCATGGCTCGCCGTCCTTGACGAGGTCCGTCAGGAGCCGGGTGCGGAGTTCCTGGACGAGGGCGATGCGCTTCTGTGCGAAGAGCATGTTGTCCTTGCCCATGTCCCAGGTCATGTTGCGCGGGTCGGAGCCGACGGACATGGCGGACTGGGAGAGGTAGAGGTGGTCGGGCCGGGCGGACTGCTTAAGCACCTCTTCGACCTTGTCGGCGGGGCCGTAGCCGTAGGCGATGGCCCACATGTCGTAGGGCCCGACCTCGGGGGTGGCGTAGGGGCCCTGCGCGTCGCCGATCTCGTAGTTGAGGTTTGCGGCGGCGTAGTCCATCACCGAGCCGATCGTGGCGCCGGTGTAGCCGGCGGTGTTGACCTCGGTGTTGGTGCGGATGGTCGAGGCGGCCATGTTGTGCTGCAGGCCGAGGCAGTGTCCGACCTCGTGGGCGGAGATGTAGCGGATCATCGGGCCGATGTAGGCTTCGGGGATGCCGTCGAGCTTGTCGCCCTCGGGCACGTCGAGCATGCCGATGGCCAGGGCGGCGTCGGCCAGGGAGATGTCCAGGCTGAGCATGTTGCCGATCTTGCACGCGTGGTTGGCGTGGCTTGCGGTCCACGCGGTCCACGGGTGCGCGGACTCGCCGAGGGCGGTGGTGGCGGCCGCGTCGGCGTTCATGGCGCGTGTGCGGAGGATCTGGGCGCGCTTGGCCGGCTCGGCGAGGAGCACACGGGGGTCCCAGTTGGGGTGCTCTTCGAAGAAGGCGAGGGTCTCGGGGCTGAAGGACTGGGCGGTCAGGTCGTCGGTGAAGCTCTCGTACATCGAGCGGACGGCGCGGGTCAGGCCCTGGTGCCAGACCACGTCGGCGTCGAGGATCTCGCCGGTCAGCGGGTTGCTGCGGCTGGGCCCGATGGCGTATCCCTGCTCGGAGGCGTTCCAGCGGAAGAAGTTGTAGCGGGCGTCCTCGGGGTCCTTGTCCATGTGGGCGCCGGAGGCCGAGTCCTGCTGGTAGACCTCGACGGCGCCGATGATGCCGATGCCCTCGAAGGCCTTGTTCCACATCTCGATGCCCTCGCGGACGTGGCGACGGAACTGCACGGGGGTGGTGTGCTCGATGTACCAGACGATGGGCTGCTTGGGCGGGCTCATTTTGAGCTTGGGGTCGGCCTTCTCGAGGTTCCAGCGGTTGATGTAGCGCTCGGTGATGTCGGCGGTGGCGGGCTTGGCGTAGTCGCTGTGCGAGTCGTAGAAGTAGCCCACGCGCGAGTCGGCGGCGCGGGGCTTGAAGCCGGGCGTGCCCTCGAGGTTGCCGATGTCGTAGGAGAGGCGGACGATCTGGCCGTCGTTGCGGGGGGCCTGGAACTCGACGAGGACGTTCTTGGGGAAGGCCTTGGCCTTGGTCAGTTTGGCGAGGCGGTGGTCGATGGAATATAGCGAGGGGCCGTAGGAGCCGAAGACGGCCGACCCGAAGAAGCGGGCGGTCTGCTGCGTGGCGATGGCGCCGAAGTCGATGACGGGCCGGTTGCCGGGCGCCATGGCGATGATGGGGGCCGAGAGGATGACGCGCCCGGTGTAGAGGTTCTCGATCGACTCTTTGGCCTGCTGGTCGCCGCTGGTGCGGACGGAGAGGTTGGGCGCGACCAGGGCGAGCTGGTTGCCGATCTTCTCCCACTTGGCGAAGAGGGTGGGGCCCATGACGCCGGCCTGGGAGTCGCCGCCCGAGACGGTGCACGCGATCATCATGAGTTTGCCCTCGTAGTTGCGGGGCAGCACGGCGACGAGGCGGGCCTTGTCGCGGTCCTCGTAGAGATCCCAGAAGGCGTCGGCGCCGTCGGCGGCGGTGTTGACCTTGGTCAGGCCCTCGACCGCCTTGTCCAGGGGCGGAAAGTCCGGGGCGGCCTGGGTGACGAGGGCCTGGGCGGGCTGGCCGGCGAGGCCGAGGAAACCGAGCAGGCCGAGCCCGACGAGCGGACCGGTGACGAGGTTGAGATGACGCATCTTCCACTCCGTTGGGCGAGAGAACACCGCCCCGGACGCGGGGATGACCCGCGCCCGGCGGCCCGTCCGTCGGGCCGGGGCGATCGGAGCCGTGTGTACCGCTCCGATTTCAGCCGAGATGCAAACAGCGGCCAAGCGATCCTGCGTGGCGGGCCTTTCGTCTGGGTATTACTACTGGGCTTTGTGCCCAGAATCCCCCCAAAATAAGGAGAATAACCCGATTTGTTTCGCGGGCGGTTTCGTGGGGTCGGGATCCGGTATCCTCCCGTCCAACGGTCATGTTCTGTTCTGACCGGTTTTCGGACCATCTCCCCGGGTCTGAGGGTCACACATTGATGTACGAAACCTCTCTGGGGGGCGGCGATCGGCCGTCTCCATCCGTTGATGCGGCGCAAGAGGCCGGCGTGCCGTCGCACGGGCCGGTCGGGCGCGGCAGCCTTGGCGTGCTGGAGTGCCTGACGGGCGTGGCCGCCCTGGTGCGCGACGAGGAGCTGCGCCTGGTGTGGTGCAACGACGCCTACGCCCGCTTGTCGAAGCGTCCCAAGGACGGGCTGATCGGCTCGCGGATCGGGGACTTCATCCCGAAGGCGGCGGCCGAGGAACGGGCGGCGGTGCTCGAGCGGGTGCTGCGGACCGGCCGGACGGAGGCGTACTACCAGTTCGCGGCGGACAAGCGGCTGCTGTGCCGGGTGTTCGCGTGCGACCCGGCGTCGTTCGGGCACGGCGGCGTGCTGGTGGTGGTGCTGGAGGCGCCGGTGGGCACGGCGCTGGCGAGCGAGGAGCGGCTGTCGGTCATGAGCACGCCGCTGCTGGACGAGCTGGATGCGCTCTCGCCGGCGGAGCTGCGGGTGCTCTACCACCTGGCGCTGGGGCGTTCGACGGCCGACATCGCCGAGTCGTTGTGCCGGGCGACCAAGACGGTGGAGAAGCACATCGAATCGGTGCACCGCAAGCTGGGGACTTCTTCGCGGGCGGGGATCGTGCGCCTCGCGACGGAGCGCGGCTTGCAGGCCTTCACCCAGGACGAGTGGGAGTCGATTATCCGCGGCGTGAAGGCGTTGCGGGCCCGGTAGACCGTTCGGGCCGCCCCGTTTGATTCATGCTGGGGCGGGTGCGAAGGGCTGCGCGTTGGGGGGGATCCCGCGTCGGCGGGGCGGTCGTGTTATGATTGTGTGAAGATGTGGAGTTCCGGAATCAATCTGGCGTCGCTGGTCTCTCCGGGCGCACTGCCCCCGGGCACGATGGACACGGCCTTCCGGCTGGTGATCGCGTCGGTGCTGGGGGCGTTGATCGGCTGGGAGCGGGGGCGGGCGGACAAGCCGGCGGACTCGCGGACGATGATGCTGATCGCGGTGGGGGCGGCGGGGTTCGCGCTGGTGGGCGTGCGGGTGGTGGCGAACCAGACGCCGGTGGCGGGCATCCAGACGGACCCGACGCGGGTGCTGGCGTACATCATCTCGGGCGTGGGCTTCCTGGGCGCGGGGGCGATCCTGCACTCCAAGAAGGCGGTGCGCGGGCTGACGACGGCGTCGTCGGTGTGGTGCACCGCGGCCGTCGGTGCGGCGTGCGGGCTGGGCGAGTACGTGGTGGCGGTGGTGGTCAGCATGATCGTGCTGGTGACGCTGTGGACGCCCTGGCTGTACCATGAGGTCCGCGGGACCTCGCCGAACGACGGCAACCACTACGAAGAGTGATTGCCGGGCGCCGGCCGGCGTTTGGAGGGTGGTGCGATGATCGAGCCGCTGACGATGGAAGCGATGTTGCTGCGCGCGGGGGTTGCGGCGGCGATGGGGCTGGTGATCGGCTACAACCGGGAGAAGCAGAACAAGGCCGCGGGACTGCGGACGATGTCGCTGGTGTCGCTGGGATCGGCGGGCCTGATGCTCGCGTCGGTCGAGGTCGCGGCGGCGATGGCCACCGACGCGGTGCACGTGGACCCGCTGCGTGCGGCCGCGGGGATCATCGGGGGGATCGGGTTCCTGGGGGCGGGCTCGATCATCCAGAGCCGCGGGACGGTCAAGGGGATGACCACGGCGGCGACGATCTGGGTGTCGGCGGTGCTGGGCATCGCGTGCGGGCTGGGGCTGTTCCGGCTGGCGCTGACGCTCTTTGTGATGACCGTGACGGTGCTGGTGGTGCTGGGCGCGCTCAAGGGGACGGTGCTGCCGGACAACGACAACGACGGGGATGCCGGGGGCGCGGATCAGAAGGGCTGAGCCGGATCACACGCCGCGGTCGGACGAGCCGAGGGCGGCGAGTTCGTCGGCGTAGCGCTCGCGCAGCGGCTCGACGACCTCGCGAACGAACCGCTCGGTCTGTTCGACGCTGCGGCCCACATACTGCATTGGGTCCATCAGGTTGTCCCAGTTCAGGTCGCGGTCGAGTTGGCCGCCGCGTGCCTTGCTCTGGAACATGGGGTCGGCCTTGAGGCGCTCGAGCAGGTCGTTGTCCAGGCCTTCCTGCTTGACGCGGTGCCCCGCGGCCTGGGCGTGGACGCGGATGGATTCGTGCAGGTCCTGGCGGTCGCCGCCGGCCTTGACGGCCTCCATCAGGATGTTCTCGGTGGCCAGGAAGGGCAGTTCTTCCATCAGGTTCTTGCGGACCATGGCCTCGTTGACGACCAGGCCGCTGGCGACCTCGTGCATGAGGTCCAGGCAGCCATCGAGGGCGAGGAAGGACTCGGGCAGGGACAGGCGGCGGTTGGCCGAGTCGTCGAGCGTGCGTTCGAGCCACTGGGTGGCGGCGGTGTCGTAGGCGTTGCCGACCATATTCATGACGAAGCGGGCCAGGCCGCAGATGCGCTCGCACTTCATCGGGTTGCGCTTGTAGGGCATGGCCGACGAGCCGATCTGACTCTTGCCGAACGGCTCGTCGAGTTCCTTGCGGTTGGAGAGCAGGCGGATGTCGGTGGCGATCTTGTGGAGGACGGAGGCGGTGGAGGCGTGACGCGCGAGAATCGCGGTGTCGACCACCCGCGGGTAAGTCTGTCCCGTAAGCATATGAGCGATCCCGATGTTGCAGTCGATCTGTGAATCTCTCAGCCCGTCGATGCCCTCGCGGACATTGAGCTTCGACCACCTCTCCTCGGCGTAGTCGCCCCATTGTCCAGAGAGAATTTTTTCTCGGTATTCTTCGAGACGAGCATCGTCCATTGCATGTGCTAGATGACCAGAGAGCCGGCTGATCACACGCGCTTCGAACTCATCGACTTTTCGGTGATTCCCGTCAAAGAGTCTCAAGAACGATCCTTGTGTCCCTGTTGCCCCTTTGAAGCCGCGTTGTGGAACGAGCGTATCCGCGTACAAAGATTCAATGAGATGAACTTCGTATGCCCACCCAGCAAGTCGTCTCCCCACAGTAAGCGGTTGAGCCGCTTGGTAGTGGGTAAATCCAAGCGTGGGAACCGACTTGAACTTTTCGGCACGAGCAGCCAATGCGAGTAACAGGTGATCTGTTTTGCGAACGATCAAACAGTTCGCGTCTTCGTACAGAAGATAGTCCGCGTTGCACACCACATCCTGGCTCGTGCACCCGAGGTGGATGATCGGCTTGGCCTTGGGGCACTGCTCGCCCAGGCAGTGGACATGGGCCATGACATCGTGGCGGAGGTCGCGTTCGAGTTCGGCGGCCCGGGCCAGTTCTTCGTCGGTGATGCCGCGTTCAACGACGGCGCGGAGTTCGGCGATCTGCTCGTCGGTGATGGGCAGGCCGCAGGCCTGCTGGGCCTCGGCCACGGCCAGCCAGATGCGCCGCCAGGTGTTGAACTTGTGGCGGGGCGACCAGATCCGCAGCATCTCCGGGCTGGCGTTGCGGCTGGCCAGGGGGCTGGTGTAGGTGTCGTGGGGGCTGGGCTGGCTGGACTGGCTGGGCATGGGGCACTTTAGGGGCGGGTTGGTGGTTCGGGGGGTCGGACTTACCGCAGAGGGCGCAGAGGATCGCAGAGCGGCGCAGAGGGGGAGCTGGCGTGGGGGGCTTTCGGTTGGGAGTTGGGGTGTGATGGCTCGGGTACTTTTCTCTGCGTTCCTCTGTGACCCTCTGCGTTCTCTGCGGTTCGGTTGATCGACCAACCGAGCCAACCCCGGCGGGCGGGCGGGAGTCCGGATAGTCTTGGCCTATGCCCATCATCGAGATCACCGCGTTGCCCCAGCCCGCCTCGGTGGACGTTCCCACGGTGCTCGAGCGGGTGACGCTGGCGTTGGCCGCGGGGATGGATTGTGATCCTGATGTGGTGTGGGCGGTGTGGCGCGGGGTCGAGCCGGGGGGCTATGTGGTGCGCGGGCACGCGCCGGCGACGCAGCCGCAGGACTCGCACGACCCGATCGCGCGGATCATGGCGTACGAGGGGCGGTCGCCGGAGGTGATCTCGCGGACGGTCGAGGGCGTGGGGCGGACGCTGGCGGGGTGCCTGGGGCTCGACGCGGCCAACGTGTTCGTGCACTACGAGGAAATGAAGGCGGGGCGGGTGTTCACGGGGGGCA
>TARA_R110000782_G_scaffold57258_1_pt1 | contig 12754 bp, 9 predicted proteins | sample TARA_R110000782 | Tara Oceans TARA_R110000782 (sample SAMEA4397859) | marine metagenome | biome: Polar Biome; feature: [SRF] surface water layer (ENVO:00010504); material: water (ENVO:00002006), including particulate matter (ENVO:01000060) such as... | depth 5 m
CGTCGCCGAGGAAGTCGGCCAGGTCGATGGTGTAGATGTAGCCCTGGATGGTCGCGCCGCCGTCGGTGTTGCCGGGCAGGTCGATCAGGGTGAAGCCGACGAGGCCGGTGCGGGTGAAGCAGCTGTTGAAGCCGTTGTCACCGTCGTAGTAGGTCCAGGTGGCGCCCAGGCCGGTCACGCCGTCGGCGAGACCGTCGCCGTCGGAGTCGACGTCGGCGTGGTCGCAGAAGGTCGAGGTCTGGACGGCGTCGACCACGGTGTCCTGGGGCATGTCGCCCCAGTTCAGGAAGGTGGCGCCGGTGGCGGCAGCCGAGGTGGACGCGGGATCATCGGCGAAGCCGACGAAGCCGACGGTGTACAGCGTCGAGTCGATGTCGGCGCAGGGCACGTTGTTGTCCGAGACCCAGATCTCGGGGTCAACGCCGCGGGACGCGGGCTGGCCGTCACGCAGGTTGGTGGCGACCTTCTCGCCGGTGGCGACGTTGAAGTAAATGTGGCCGACCTTGGTCGCGCCGTTGGTGTATCCCTTGGGGGACATGACGGGGGTGCTATCGGCGACGGCGGGGGCCACCACGCCGGCAGCGAGCAACAGGCTCAGTGCATTCTTGGCCTTCATGGAACATGCTCCTCTTCTATTCAGAACCACTTCGAAGTTGCCCAAACGCGGGCAAACTGGAACGGAAACACACGAAAGCATCCCTGGGTTTCTCAACCCCGAGGCGCGAACAACACATCGCCACCGCTCGTCGTCTCTCTCTCGCAGTCGTTCCGGTCCAACGTGGCACACAGGACGAATCGCGAAACTTCGCGCGGATGCCCGGGCAGGGCAAGATCGGCAGACCGTGGGCCCCTGAACACAGGACCCGTCCTCCCAATATACCGCAGCAGCCGAATCATGCAAGAGCCATCGTGGCGAAATGCCCAGAAATCCGGACAGATCGGGCCGCTACGCGGGGCTTTTACCCATCGAACTCACGCATGGACCCCACGGGCCGCTCGTTTTCGGGCCAACTCCACGAACCGATCGAAGAGGTGGGACGCGTCGTGCGGGCCCGGCGAGGCCTCGGGGTGGAACTGGACCGAGAACACCGGACGTCCGGGAATCTGGAACCCCGCCAAGGTCCCGTCGTTGAGGTGGATATGGGTCGCCTGCCCCCCCACTCTGGCCAGCGACTCCGGCTCCACCGCGAACCCGTGATTCTGGGAAGTGATCTCGACCCGGCCCGTGGTGTCGTCCCGAACGGGCTGGTTCGCGCCGCGGTGTCCGAACGGGAGCTTGTAGGTGGTTGCTCCCATCGCGAGCGCGAGCAGCTGATGGCCCAGGCAGATCCCGAAGATGGGCAGATCATCCAGGTCCGGGTCGTGGATAACTTCCTTGAGCATGGCGATCACGTCCTCCACCGCGTCCGGATCACCCGGCCCGTTGGAGAGGAACAGCCCGTGGGCGTGGCCCGACATGAGTTCGGCCTTCACCTCGTCCGCGGAGACGGTGTGCGGGACGACCCGCACCTTGCAGTTCCGGGTCGCCAGGTTGCGGAGGATGTTCCGCTTGGCCCCGCAATCCAGGGCGAGGATCACGGGCGCGTCGTCCGTTGACTGCATTTCGGGCGCCCATTCACCGAGGGTTTCATCCCACGAATAGGGGCTCGAGCAACCGACCATGGCGGCGAGGTTCTGGCCTTCCATCGGGGCCGCCTCGCGGGCCATTTTGACGAGTTCGGCATCGGTCGGCGTCGGGTCGTCGGTGAGGACCCCGGTGGTGACGCCGGACGAGCGCAGGTGCCGGGTCAGGGCGCGGGTGTCGATGTCGGCCAGACCGAGCACGCCGGCCTCGGCCAGCCAATCGTCCAGCGAGCGGGTCGCGCGGTAGTTCGAGTGGGTGCGGGTGTACTCGTGGATCACGAACCCGGCGACCTGGACGCTCGCCGATTCCATGTCTTCGGGGTTGATGCCGGTGTTGCCGATCAGGGGTGTCGTCTGCACCAGGATCTGGCCGGTATAAGACGGGTCGGTCATCGATTCCTGATAGCCGGTCAGGGCGGTGTTGAACACCACCTCACCGACCGAACGGACGGACCGTCCGACGGCCCCGAAGGCCCGGCCGTAAAAAACCGTGCCGTCTGCGAGCGCCAAGCGAGCTGGAGCGGTGTCTTTGGTGTTGTGCATCGGGATTGAGTGTATGGTGGGTCATGACATTTTTGCCCTTCCGGGGCGCGGACAAAGTGGCCGCGGGCACGGTTTTTGTCCGCGTGGCGGTCGAGCGGGGCGTCGACCGCGACGACGGGCTGACCTACCGGTTTGAGGGTGGGGCCTCGGGGGTGGCGGTCGGTGACCGGGTGGAGGTGCCGGTCGGGCGGGGCGACAAGGCGGTCGGGGGCGTGGTGATCGAGGTCGGCGGGGCGGAGTTGCTCGGCGGGTTCGATCCGTCGCGCGTCAAGCCGGTTCTGCGGACGACGGGCGCCCGGCTGCCCGCGTCGCTCGTGGAGCTGGGGCGTTGGCTGGCGGGGTACTACTGCAGCCCCGTGGGGATGGTGCTCGCGTCGATGCTGCCCGCGGCGGTCAAGGCGGGCACGGGATCGCGGACGGTTCGGCTGGTCCGCCCGGTGGCGGGGGCGGAGCCCGACGGGAAGCTGACCCGGACGGTCGCGTCGGCCTGGGACGCGGTGCGGGCGATGGACGCAGCGCTGTTCCCGCTGGATGCCAAGCAGCTCGCGGCGCAGGCCGGGGCATCGAATCTCGGTCCGATCAACCGGCTGATCGACATGGGCGTGCTCGAGTGGGTCGGCCACGTGGAGGTGCGGGCGCCCGAGCTGTTCGAACACGCGCCGAGCGGGCCGGCTCCGGTTGTGGATCTGACACCGGCCCAGGCCGGCGTGGTCGAGGGGATCGCGGGCACGCTCGGCGGGTTCGGGGTGCACCTGGTGCACGGCGTGACGGGTTCGGGAAAGACCGAGGTGTACCTGCGCGTCATCGAGCGGGCGCTCGCAGCCGGGAAGAGCGCGGTGGTGCTGGTGCCGGAGATTGCGCTGACGCCGCAGACGGCGGGCCGGTTCGTGGCCCGCTTCCGCGCGCACGGGGTGGCGGTGCTGCACTCGGGGCTCTCCGCCTCGGCCCGGCACAAGCAGTGGCAGGCGGCGGCGAACGGGCGGGCCCGGGTGGTTGTCGGCGCCCGCTCGGGCGTGTTCGCGCCGATCGCCAACCTGGGCGTGATTGTCGTCGACGAGGAGCACGACTCCTCGTACAAGCAGGACCAGCTCCCCCGCTATCACGCGCGGGACGTGGCGATCAAGCGGGCGCACCTCGAGGGCTGCACGGTCGTGCTCGGCTCGGCGACACCCGCTCTGGAAAGCTGGCACAACGCGGTGCAGGGCCGGTACACGCTCTGGAAACTGCGGGAGCGGGTGGCGGGCGGGCGGATGCCCAGGGTGCAGATCGTGGACATGGCGGCCGAACGGCTGGCCATGCGGGCCGATCGCGGTCGGGCCAGCGAGGGCGACGCGATCGGCCAGACGCTGGCCGCGGCGCTCGGACGGACGCTCGACACCGGGGGGCAGGCGATCCTGCTGCTTAACCGGCGGGGATATGCCTCGGTGGTGGTCAGTTCGGACAAGACCTGCGGCTGGAAGCTCGAGTGCGAGCGGTGCGATGCCACGATGGTTGTGCACCGTGGCACCGTGCGGGAGCAGGGCGGGCGTCGGTACGTCCGGTGCCACCACTGCGGCGACGAGCGGATGATCCCCAAGGTCTGCCCGATGACCGGCAAAGCGGTCATCGAGCTCGGCGCGGGGACGCAGCGGGTGGAAGAGGAACTCGAACGCCGGTTCGGGGCGTCGCACGGTCTGGTGCGGGGTAGCGGATTCGAGCGGGTGGACGCGGACACGATGCGCCGGGCGGCGGATTACTTCGATGTGCTCGGCCGGTTTGGGCGGGGCGAGTTGCGGGTGCTGCTGGGCACGCAGATGATCGCCAAAGGGCTGGACTTTCCGAACGTGTCCCTGGTGGGCGTGCTCAGCGCGGACACGGCGCTGTCACTGCCGGACTTTCGGGCCGAGGAGCGGACTTTTCAGCTGGTCGCCCAGGTGGCCGGGCGGGCGGGGCGCGGCGAGCGGGCGGGCGTCGTGGTCGTGCAGACCTACAACCCGGAGAACCCGGCCATCGTCCGGGCCGCGGCCCACGACTTCGACGGGTTCGCGACGCGGGAGCTGGAGTCGCGGAGGCGGGCGGCTCTGCCGCCGGTGACCCGGATGGCCCGGGTGGTGGTGCGGGACGAGGACAGCCGCAAGGCCTGGGACCGGGCGCGGGAGCTGGTGGGTTTGCTGCGGGACGCGGGCGGGGGGCGGGTGACGGTGCAGGACCCGGTCGAGTGCGTGATCGCCCGGATCGCGGACAGGTGGCGGGTGGGGATCGAACTGGTGGCCGACGATCCGCGGGCGATCCAGGCGGCCCTGGGGGCGGTGCGTGCGAAGGGAATGATCAAGAGTGACGCGTCGACTGCGGTGGATGTGGATCCCGTGGCGATGATGTGAGCGGCCCGCCGGACGGAACCGGCGGTGCGGGAGGACGCATGGAATCGTTCGAGGGCCGGCGGGTGGTGGTGATGGGGCTGGGTCGCTTCGGCGGCGGCGTGGGCGTCACGCGCTGGCTGGCCGAGCGGGGGGCCGACGTGCTCGTGACCGACCGCGAGCCGGCCGAGCGGCTGGACGAATCGCTGGCCAAGATCCGCGACCTGGTCCGGGGCGGACGGGTGGAGTTGAGGCTGGGGGAGCACCGCGTCAGCGACTTCACGACCGCCGACGCGGTGGTGGTCAACCCGGCGGTGCCGCGGCCGTGGGACGACCGCTTCGTTCGTTCGGCGAAGGCGGGCGGCGTGGAGCTGCTCACCGAGATCGGGCTGGTGGCTCGTCTGATCGGGCGTGACCGGGTGGTGGGCGTGACCGGTTCGGCGGGTAAGAGCACCACCAGCGCGATGATCGACCATGCCTTGCGGGCGTGCGGCGTCGAAAGCGTGCTGGGGGGCAACATCGGCGGATCGCTTCTGGACAGGGCTGCGAAGCTCGGGCCGAAGCAGGCGGTGGTGCTGGAGTTGTCCAGCGCGATGCTGTACTGGCTGGGGTTTGAGAAATGGTCGCCGAAGGTGGCCGTGGTGACGAATCTACAGCCGAATCACCTGGACTGGCACGGCGACGAGGCCCACTACCGAACGAGCAAAGTTCAGATCCTTGAGCACCAGCGGTCCTGGGATGCGGCCGTCCTCGGCGCGTCGGTAGCCGACTGGCCCGTCGGGGCGGGCGTCGAGCGGACGGTCGTGGGCTCGGACGACGGAGTGGAAGGGTGCGTGGTTCCCGGGGCGCACAACGGATGGAACGCGCGGGTCGCGACGGTCGCGGCACGGCTCGCCGCGGCCCGGATTGCCGGGATGTCGCTCAAGGAGTCCGACATCGAGGCGGCGGTGCGGACCTTCCCGGGGCTGCCCCACCGCCTGCGCCTGGTCCACGAGGCGGGGGGCGTGCGGTTCTATGACGATTCCAAGTGCACGGTGCCCGGGGCGTCGGTGCTGGCGGTCGATGCGATGGACCACACGCTGGGCGCGGGCCGCACGCACCTGATCTGCGGCGGGTACGACAAGGGATTGGACCTGGCGTCCCTCGCCGGGCTGGCGGCCCGGCTGGCGGGGATCTACACGATCGGGGCGACCGGGGACACCATCGCCGACGCCGCGGGTGATCGCGCGGTCCGGTGCGGGACCCTGGATGTCGCGGTGCGGGCCGCCGTTTCGCGGTCGAAACCGGGCGACGCGGTGCTGCTGAGCCCGGGCTGTGCGTCGTGGGATCAGTTCGAGCACTATGAGGCGCGGGGGCGGGCTTTCGAGTCCTTCGCGCGGGCCGCGACGGAAGGGGCGGTGCGAGGATGTTGAGCACGATGGGTTTGGTGGTGTCGTGCGCCGGTGTGCTAGGCGTGTCTGCCGGACCGCCGGACGAGCCGCCGGCGTTGCGAGAACTGCTCCCTGGGGTGCTGGTGGGCGAGGGCGTGGTCGAGTTCGCCGGGACGGTGTGCGCGGACCCGAGCCATCCGCAGACACCGGTCGTGTATCTGGAGTTGCTGGTGACCGGGCCGGACTCGCGGGAGCACGAGTCGCTGATTCTGACGCGGGCCACGCCTTCGGCGATCCACGCGGGCCTGCTGGCCGCGGGGCTGGAACCGGGGCGCCCGGTTCGTTGGAAGGGCGATACGGTCGAAGCGTCGGCGACGGGCGACCGGGTGCGGGTGCTGGCGGTCGCGGGCGAGAACAACGATGACACCGGCTTCGTGGATCTGGCTTCGTGGGTGGTGAGACGGGACACCGGCGAGCGGCTGGACGGGGCGGCGGGCTGGGGGCTGGTGTTCGCCGGATCGGTGCTGGACGAGGAGGCCGGTGCGTACGCGGCGGACAAGACTGGCACCGTGATCGGCCTGACCGGGTTCGGCACGGAGGTGATCGCCGCAGCGTGGGATCTGAGCCCCCAGGCGAGCATCGACGAACCGGTTTGGATCGTTGACAAGGACCGCGTGCCGGCGTTTGGGACGCCGGTGCGGGTGCGTGTGGTGCGGGAACCGAAACCGACGGAACCGGCCGCGGAACCGGTCGGATCCGAGTCGATGGAGGAGGATCCGTCCTAGCGTCTGGGCATGGTCGAGACGCTGCCGGTTCCGGATCTGAGTGACGCGAAAATCCTGCGGACGGTGTCGGGTATCCGCCCGTGCCGGCGGGGCGGGCTGCGGATTGAGGCGGAAGTGCTCGGGTCGGACGCGGGCGGGCGGACCGTGATCCACAACTACGGGCACGGCGGGTGCGGGGTGACGATCGGCCTGGGCACCGGGGACGAGGTGGTCCGGCTCGTCGAGCGGCACAGCGATCCGGACGCGCCGGTCGCCGTGCTCGGGGCGGGCGCGGTCGGGCTGATGGCCGCGTTGCGGCTGCTGGAGGCCGGGCGCCGGGTGCGGATCATCGCCGAGAAACCGGGCACGGAGACCGTCAGCACGGTGGCCGGGGCGGTGTGGCTGCCGACTGGAGTCGAGTTCGGCGACACGGCCGAGCGAACGGCCTGGTTTCATGCCATCCTGCGCCGGTCGATCGAGGGGCTGCGTGCGTTGCCGGCACGGTTCGGGGTGGAGGAGTTGCCGGTGTACGAGCCGGCCTCCGCGCCGGAGAACCCGGAGTTCTTCGACAACGGCACGCTCGAGGCGCCCCTTCCGCTGGACGTGCTGCCGGTCGGAGCCCGGGTGCAGCCCGGCAGGGTGTTCAGGACCCTGTTCATGCACACGCCGCGGCTGCTGCGGGCTTTGATCGCCGAAATCGAGGCCCGGGGCGGGGTGTTCGAGCGCCGGCGGATCGGGCGGGTGGAGGAGATCGGGGAGCTTGAGGAGCCGATCGCGATCAACTGCCTGGCCATGGGGTCTCGGGACTTGTTCTCGGACTCGGCGATGTATCCGGCGCGGGGCATGCTGGTGCTGATGAAGCCGCAACGACTGGGGTACATCGTCCACGACGGGTACAAGTACATGTTCCCCCGGGACGACGCGTTGGTGCTGGGCGGCTGTTTTCTCGAGGACGACTGGCTGGACGAGCCGGATGAGTCGTACTGCCGCGAGATCCTGGCCCACCACCGGGCGTTCTTCGGGCAGTAACGGCGTCGTCCGGGACTTTGTGGGCCTGATCCACGCTGCGAGGGGGCGTCGATCCGGACCTTCTATACTCCTTTCCGTGAGTGTTTCACCTTCTGAATCGGGCGGTGCGGGCGACGCGGCGGGCTCGGCGGAGGTTCGCATGCGCGAGCCGGTGACGCTGAAGACGCTGCGCCGGATGGCATCGCGGGGCGAGAAGTTCGCGTGCCTTGCGTGCTACGACGCCACGACGGCGCGGTGGCTCGAACGCGGCGGCGTCCACGTGCTGCTCGCGGGCGACTCGGCGTCGCAGGTCGTGCTGGGGTTCGAGCGGACGATCGACGTGCCGATCGATTTCCTGGTCCAGATCACCGCGGCCCTGAAGCGCGGCGCCCCGAAGGCCTTGGTCATGGCCGACATGCCGTTCATGAGCTATCACGCGTCGGGCGAGGACGCGATGCGCAACGCCGGCCGCTTCATGCGGGAGGGGCTGGCCGACGTGGTCAAACTCGAAGTGGACGAGACCTTCGCGCCGCTGGTCGATCGGCTCACCCGGGCCGGCGTGCCGGTCTGCGCCCATGTCGGCTTTCGCCCCCAGACCACCGCGGTGCTCGGCGGCCCCACGGCCCAGGGACGCACCGCCGACGCCATGGAACGCATCGTGCGCGACGCCGTGGCGATGGAAGAAGCCGGCGCCGTGCTGATCCTGGTTGAAGCGGTCCCGCCGGAGGTCACGGAACGGATCGTTTCGGCGACGTCCTTGCCCGTGATCGGGATCGGCGCCGGCACGGCCTGCCATGGGCAGATCCTCGTGGTGCACGACCTGCTCGGTCTGACAGACCGGCCGCCCCGATTCGCCGAGGCCGTGGACGCGATCGGCGAGCGGATCCGTGCGGCCGGGGCCGAATGGGCCGAACGGGTCCGCACCGACCGGATCGGGGGGACGCGGTACACGATGCGTGCGGAACAGCCCGGCTCGACCGGTTCGAACTCGGACGATCAGGGAGAGAAACCGCCGGCTACCGGCGGACGAACGCAGCAGCGAGGCCCGGCCGACGCCGCGGACGGAGGTACCCAGTGAGGCGATTCCAGACGGCGACCCCGATCCTGATGGTGATTGTCGTCGGCCTGCTGCTGGTGTTCGGCGGGCCCGGCCTGCTGCGGCGGTACACCCTGGCCGAACAATCGGCCCGGATCGTGCTGGCCCGCGACGAACTGGCCCAGGACGACATCCTCCGACGCATCGACCGTGCCGTCGCCGCGATCGCCGACTCCGCCGGCCCGAGCGTGGTGCACATCGAAACGGCGGGCGAGAGCCGCGGGCTTGCGGGATCATCCGGGGCGGGCTGGGTGTATGACGGGCTGGGCCACGTGGTGACCAACGCCCACGTGGTGCGGGGCTCGCGTCGGATATCGGTGGAGTTCACGGACGGGGTGGTGACCTCGGGCGAGCTGATCGGGTCGGACGTGTACACCGACATCGCGGTGGTCCGCGTCGATCGGTCCGAATCGGCGCTCTTCCCGGCGCTGCGCAGCGCGACACGCCTGCCCCGGGTGGGCGAGCGGGTGTTCGCGTTCGGATCTCCGTTCGGCTTCAAGTTTTCGATGTCCGAGGGCGTGGTTTCCGGGCTCGGCCGGCAGGCGCCCGGTTCATCGATCCCCGGCGGGTACACCAACTACATCCAGACGGACGCGGCGGTGAACCCCGGCAACTCCGGCGGGCCGCTCATCAACACCGACGGGCACGTCATCGGCATGAACGTGGCGATCGCGACGTCGAGATCGATCGGGGCAACCCCGGACGACTCGGGCGGGGATTCGGCGGGGATCAGCTTCGCCATCCCGCTGGGCACGATCGAGCCGATCGTGGACCAGCTCATCCGCTACGGCGAGGTTTCGCGGGGCTACCTGGGGATCACGTTCGGGGGCGTGAATGGGGGTCTGTACCGGCTGGTGACCGATGCGGGCACCGCGATGACCGGCATCCGGATTTCCGGCGTCGAGCCGGGAGGCCCGAGCGATGAGGCCGGGCTTCGGGAAGGGGACGTGATCGTCGCGGTCAGCGGGAGCCCCATCCTGACTACGGAATCGCTCAGCTCGCTGGTCAGTTCAGGACGGCCCGGCGACACCGTCGACGTGCGGGTGTGGCGGGACGACAGTCTCGTGGACGTGACGGTGGTGCTGGCGCCGATGCGCCCGGCGGTGCTCGCACAGCGACTGCAACGCCCGACCCAAATGCGTCTGGGGGCACAGCTTCGCACGGGCGCGGCGGGGAGCGTCGAAATCGTTCAGGTCTGGGACGGTCTGCCCGCCGCGGTGGCCGGACTGCAGGTCGGCGATCGCATCGTCCGGGTGGGCGGCAAGTCCTTCACCGGGTTCGACGAGTTCCTGATCGCCGCGGCCGATGCCGGTCTGCTCACCGGCCAGACGGTCGCGTTCGAGGTGATCGGCCCCGACGGGACCGCCCGCGACGTCGCCGTGACGCTCTATCCCTGAATCCCCAAATGCCGTCGCTTGCTCGCGGCCGCGGTTTCACAATGGGCCCGCGCTACCCGAACCGCAGCAGCGCCAGGGCGCCGGCGACCACGCCGAGCACCACGATGCTGGTCCACAACCACCGGCCCAGCCGGTCCGCCGGTCGGCGCGGATCGGGTGCGGGCAGGGCGGCGATCTGATCGGCCGCGGACGCGTCCAGCCCGCCCCGGGCGGCCGCCTGCTCGGCGATGGAGATGATCGCGGCGGCATGGATCGGCGTGATCCCGAGCCGGCCGGCCCACGCGGTCAGGCGTTCTCGGTCGTGCGGGGCGGTCTGGGCGGACGCGCCGGCCGCAAGCGACGCCCGCGCCGCCAGCACCCAGCGCGCGTCGCCTGCGGGCATCACCGCCTGAGCGGTCCGGGAGGGCCGGGCTCGCTCGCGGGCGTGTTGAGCGGATTGGAAGGGGATCGGGTTCATGGCTTGGGCGGTTCGTGTGGACACGAAGCACGCCGCGTGCCGATTGGATTCGGGGCCGGATCGCGGGGATCATGATCGTCCGGAGAACACCGTTGACCGAACCAGCCAGCACTATCCCCGACATCGAGAGCGGTCTGAGCCGCGAGGAAGTCGTGTCCCGGCTTGAGCAACTCTCCAAGCGGGGCAAGCTCCCCGGATTCGAGCGGGGCGGGGGCGGCAGCGATGGCCCGGACGCCTCGTTCGCCGCTCACGGCACGCCGTTCGAAGGACGCGTCGGCGTCCGGGTCGGGCCGGACCGGGTCCGGTTTGCGTTGCAGATGCCGCGCAAGTGGGCGGTGATCTTCGGTGTGGTCCTCGCGCTGACCGTCTGGCCCGGCCTGCCCATCACCGACGGGTTCATGCACGGGTTCGTCTGGTACGAGCGCCTGACCTCGGGCTGGTTCGACACGTGGGTGTGGTACCTGCCGCTGACGATCATCCCGGCGCCGTTCGCCGTGCGGACCGCCGTTCGTCGATCGCGGGCGACCGCGATGGAGCACGCGACCGAGACGGTCGAACGCCTGCGTCCGGTCCTGTCTGATCCGTGAGCGCCTGCGTCAGACCGTCGACTTGCGGAGCCACTCGGACTCGAGCTCTTCCATCTGCGTGCGCAGGTCGTCTCGCTGCTCGGTGAGTTTGCTGGCGTGATCGACGTCCTTCCAGACGTCCGGCTCGGCGAGCTTGGCGTCGAGCTTCTTGAGCTTGGATTCGGTCTCGGCCAGCTTCTGCTCGACCGTGCCGAGCGGCATCCAGGAGAACCGGCTCTTCTGTTCCGGTTTGACCGGGACGGACGCCGAGCGGTTTGGTGCTGCGGATCTGGCCGGTGACGCCGGCCCCGCAGCGGGTCGGGACTGCTGGGCGGGCCGGGGCTTGGGATCGGCCTTTGCGGGGGGTTTGGGCGCGGAGCCTTGCTTGGGGGTCGAGGGTTTGCCCCCCTGGGCGGGTCTGGCGGCCCGCTCGAGCTGCTGCTTGAAGTCGGTATAGGTCCCCGCGAACACCGTGGCGTTGCCCTCTGAATCGAGCACGATCAGGTGATCGCACACCGCGTCGAGCAGGGCCCGGTCGTGCGAGATCAGGATGACGGTGCCGGGGAACATCGGCTCGGTGGTCTCGCCGGTCTTCGGATCGTTGGTCCCACGGGCGAGGATGCCCTCGAGCCGCTCGGCGGCGGGGATGTCCAGGTGGTTGGTGGGCTCGTCGAGGATCAGCAGGTTCTTGGACGACGCCATGAGCGCGGCCAGGTCCGCGCGGGCGAGTTCGCCGCCGGAGAGCACGGAGACGAGCTTGTCCTGGTCCTCACCGGAGAACAGGAACGCGCCGGCCAGGTTGCGGGTCTCCTGCTCGGACATCAGGATGGGCGGGTTGGTGCTGGCCTTGACACGGGCCTGGATGTGCTGCGTCACCGTGCGGGTGGGGTCCTCGATGTGGCGGTGCTGCTCGAAGTGACCGATGTCGAGCTTGGCACCCAGCGAGACCTGGCCCGACGTCAGCGGCACGTGCCCGAGCATGCAGCGGACGATGGTGGTCTTACCGGCCCCGTTGGGGCCGACGATCCCCCACCGCTCGCCGCGCTGGATCTTGATGGTCAGGTCGTGGAAGAGCACCTTCGGCGGGTGGCCGGGCTCACCGGGATAGGTCTTGCCGATGTCGCGGGCGGAGACCACGACGTCGCCGGACCGCTCGGGCTTGGGCAGGGTCACGCGGAGTTCGGCCAGTTCGATCGGGCGTTCGAGGGCGTCGAGCTTGGCGCGGTCCAGACGGGACTCGCGACCCTTGGCCTGCTTGGACCGCTGGCCGGCCTTGTACTGGCGGATGTACGCTTCTTCTTTTTTGAACTCGGCCTGCTGCTTCTCCCACGCGCGGTTCTGCGTCAGGTGCCGGTCGGCCCGGATCCTCCGGAAGGCCGCATAGTTGCCCGGGTAGTCGATCAGGCGGGTCTGCTCGACCTCGATGATGCGGTCCACCACGCGGTCGAGCAGGTAGCGGTCGTGGGAGATCAGCACCACCGCGCCGCGGAACTCATCGGCCAGGAAGTTCTCCAGCCAGATGCGTCCCTCGATGTCGAGGTGGTTGGTCGGCTCGTCCAGCAGGAGAATCGCGGGGTCCTCGAGCAGCAACCGG
>TARA_R110000782_G_scaffold1584_3_pt1 | contig 12721 bp, 6 predicted proteins | sample TARA_R110000782 | Tara Oceans TARA_R110000782 (sample SAMEA4397859) | marine metagenome | biome: Polar Biome; feature: [SRF] surface water layer (ENVO:00010504); material: water (ENVO:00002006), including particulate matter (ENVO:01000060) such as... | depth 5 m
AGTATATCAGAGGGTATTAGTTTTAGCTAATAAAGAGCAAAGAGGTTATATAACCCCTCAAGAATTTAACTTACTTGCTAACCATGCACAGATGGAAATATTTGAACAATATTTTTATGATATAAATCAGTTCAACAGAGTTGCTGGTAACACGCAGGAGTACTCAGATATGTTAACTATTTTATACGAAAAAGTTGGAGAGTTTGAAATGGTTCGTAATAATGCTTGGATGAATACAAATATGCCTATGACTGTTTTAAACACAATAAGCATACCTACCAACGAAATATATAGGGTGGGCGAGATCGAAGTGGGCTCACATGCTGTTGAAATGTTAAATAGAAAAGATTTTAGCGCGGCTATTAGATCTCCATTAACTTCCCCAAGCCTACAAAGGCCGATAGCTCAAATAACAAACAAAGGAATTAAAATTGCAATATCAGGAGATCCTACACCTCTGTTTGCTACACCGGCAAGTGCAATAGCAAACTTACATCCTGAAATGAACATTAACTATATAATGAGACCACCGACAGTCCAGTGGGCTTATGTTATTATTAATGATAAACCCTTATACAATGATAATATAGCTGTAAACTTTAGTTTACACGCATCAGAAGAAACTGAATTGGTTTATAAAATATTAAAACTTGCAGGTGTAAACTTAAAAGCACAAGAAATAGTACAGGTTGGCCAAACTCTAGAGCAAACACAAATACAACAAGAAAAACAATAAAATAAATGGCGTTATTAAACAACACTCCGCAAGAGTATTATGATGGTAATGATTTTGGAAGCTATCAGTTTGTTTCCTTAAAAGATATTATAAATCAATTTATGGTAATTTATGTTGGTGAAGATAAAATTATACCAAAGGCAAAAAGGTTAGATGTTGCGTTTCACGCTCAAAGAGCTTTAGCTGAACTATCGTTTGATACGTTAAAATCTGTAAAAGCCCAAGAGGTAACAGTGCCAGCATCACTACAAATGATTCTACCACAAGACTACGTTAATTATACAAAAATTAGCACGGTAGATTCAGCTGGTATAAAACATCTTTTATACCCAGCTTCAAAAACTTCAAACCCACAATCAAGTCCGTTGCAAGATGCTGATGGTAATTTTACATTACAAGCTGTTGGAGCGTTAGATGCTTCAAACAATATCATTGTGTTAGACAAAGAGTATAAAGATATTTTAGTTGGCATGCTAGTTGTCGGGCCATATATACCAGCGGGTACTATAGTTGCTTCAACTTCTAACGCTGCTGATATAACAACAATAACTATAGAAAGTAGTTCTGGAATAGCAATATTTCCGCTTCAAAGCAATACCGGCACAACATTAACTTTTGAAAAAACTGATGGCTCTTTATTTTTACCACAAAAAGAATCTTATATAATTGAAAACTTATCGTGGAACTTAATTGATTATAAAATAACTGGAACTGCTTCTGAGTTAACAAATATTAAAGTTGGTATGATAGTTTCTCATGATGATTTTCCAATAGGCACAACTGTAACAAACGTTTATACTACTACAGTAGTTTTAGATCAACTACCAGTACTTGGTAGCGCTGCGGTACCTTCTGGAGGTGAAATAACCTTTGTTTCTTCAGAATTAAAAGATTCTACTGCTTGGTCAAATTATAAATCCCAAACTCCGTCAGAGAATAATAACGATGATTATGATGATGATAATTACTGGCCTATTAATGGGGAAAGATATGGTTTAGACCCTCAACACGCACAGGTCAATGGATCTTTTTACATAGATCAAATTTTAGGAAAAATACACTTTAGCTCTAACATTGCTGGGAAAACTGTGATCTTAGATTACATAAGCGATAGCCTAGGCACTGACGGAGAAATGCAAGTACATAAATTTGCTGAAGAAGCAATGTATAAATGGATATCACACGCTATATTATCTGGTAAAGCTAACATTCCAGAATATCAAGTTCTTAGGTTTAAAAAAGAAAGGTTTGCCGCTATTAGAACTGCAAAATTAAGATTATCAAATCTAAAATTAGAAGAACTTACTCAAATTTTAAGAGGTAAATCGAAACAAATAAAACACTAGTACATGCCAGAAATTAAACATCAGTTTACCGGTGGGAAGATGAATAAAGATCTCGATGAGAGACTTGTTCCCAACGGAGAGTATAGAGATGCAATGAATGTGCAGGTAGCAACTTCAGAGGGATCTGACGTTGGTACTATTCAAAATATACTAGGTAATACTCAAGAATTTCTACTTTTCCCAGATGGAATCCTTCAGCTACCAGATGACGCGGTTGTTGTTGGAGCGGTTTCAGATGAAAAAGTTGATACCATGTATTATTTTGTTTGGACACAAGATGTTGATTATATATTTTCATTTAATGGCAAAGCTCACCAAGTTGTATTTGTTGATAAAGCAGCAAGTAATATTTTAAAGTTTAACCCAACAAATATTATAACTGGTATAAATGTTGTAGATGGCCTGTTGTTTTGGACAGACGGTTTTAATGAGCCTAAAAAAATAAACATACAGCGTTGTATTGATGGAACTCCAAATGCAAACTCACAAACGCAGTTATTAAATAACTCAAGTGGTGTTTTTTCACCAATAAAAGAACAACATATAACCGTTATTAAAAAGGCTCCGCAAATAGCCTTACGAATGAAGTTGATAACAGCTAGAGACGTTGACAAGATTTATGCTGCTGTTATAGAAATATCACCAACAGACGATGGCACAAGTTCTTTTGTTACCCACCAAGGTTTAACTCCATTTAATTTTTCTAGTCTTTCTACCGAAGAAGGTAACAATGAGTTTAGAATAAAACTTGTTGATGGTTTAGGTCAAAATGGTATTGAAGCTCCACTTGTACCTAGTAATAGTGGTGCTGTAGCAGCGGGTTTAACAGGTATATGGTCTGGTTCAGCAAGTGATTTAAATGGTAAGGCTGTTGTTTTTCAAGCTTTTGTTGATGATGGAGCAGGAATTCAAGAGCCCCCTGGTTTACCACTCACAGATTACGTTATAAAAGGATTTATTAAATTAGCGCCATCTAATAGTGGACTTTATAATGAGCTAATAATAGTAATAACTTCTATAGATGGCTTTCCAGATACAGCTACTGATGGTAACTTGAAGTACGTTATGGATTTTTATGATGAATCACAAAAACTATTTGAGTTTAAATACCCAAGGTTTTCTTATAGATATAAATTTGAAGATGGTGAGTACTCTCCTTTCGCACCATTTACCCAGGTGGCTTTTTCTCCTGGTTCTTTTGATTACCACCCTAGAAAAGGCTATAACATAGGCATGACAAATAGGTTGACCGAAGTTAGCTTAATGGATATTGTTACTAAACAGACACCTGGAAATGTTGTTTCAATAGATATTTTATTTAAAGATGACGCTTCTCCAAGTGTTTATGTTGTAGACACTATAAAGCCAGATGATTATAGTGATGGAACAACGCTTAATATGTGGAATACATTATTAGAAGCAAGTACAAACGCTTTAGAACAAGGTTTTTCTATAACAAAAGAAGCGATAAGTAGTATAGTGCCTTCAAACCAACTACTAAGGCCATGGGACAATGTTCCAAAAAAAGCCTTAGCGCAGGATATTACTGGTAATAGAATAGTATATGCTAATTATACACAGGGTTACGATTTAATTTTACCTGACAACAGTAGGTACGTACCAAACTTCGTGCCAACTCAAGAAACATTTGAAACCTATAGTTTTATTAACTTTAATGAATCTACCTCTTTAGCTACTAACACTTTTAAATCTATAAAATCACTAAGAGAATATCAATTAGGAGTTGTTTTTTTAGATGAACATGGGAGGGAAACCCCAGTTATATCAAATACTTCTGGTACAATAAAGTTTGAAAAAAAAGATGGAGACAAAGCTAACAGAATAGGCGTTCAGTTTAGCTCAGATGATTACCCACAATCTTTAGATTACTTTAAATTTTTCATTAAAGAAACAAGCACCGAGTACTACAACATGGCGATGGATCGCTGGTATAGCGCTGGGGATGGAAATATTTGGTTAGCATTTCCTTCAAGTGATAGAAACAAAATAGATATTGATACGTTTTTAATTCTTAAAAAAGGTTCTGACAGAGATGATTTAGTAAAAGAAGCTGCTAGATACAAAGTTTTAGCTATAGAAAACGAAGCTCCTGATTTTATAAAAACTCAAAAAAACAAAGCGGTGTCACTAAATCATGCCGCTGGAGGTAACGCAGATCTTTTTGGCACGTTTGACGACCAAGCTCCTTTTGAAGGAAGAGATGAGTTTCAAATGAACTTCTCCCCATTTAACAATACCGCAGGAAGAGATTTAGATAGCGTTAGAGAAGAGCTTTGGATAGAATTTTCAAAACAAGGGTCGGATGAAACATCTGAAAGATACAAAATCTCATCTGTAACTAATAATTTTGAAGTAGGGACAGTAGCGTTAAATGATAGTAAGTATAGTTTTAAACTAGAAAAACGACTAGGTAACGATGTAAATTTTATTTCGGATGATCCATTTGGCTTAAACCAAACTAAGATTAAAGATGGGGCTATAGTTAATGTTTATAAATATAAAGTAGAAAATCTTGATAAGTTTGATGGTAGGTTTTTTGTTAAAATTTATTTTGACGAAGTTTTTAGAAAAAACATAGAGCTAACTACAATTGGTGGTGGACTTAGATCTTCAGTTAAAAAGAAGGTATATTCAATGCGTAATGAGTTTGTCAACCAACACACCGGAGACTTAACTCATTTTTTAACAAAAGGTGAAAGTAAAGGTTCAAAATATAATATTTTGAGTGAAAATTGGCTTAACGAAGATAATGCACATAGAAAAGCTTGGTACTATGGTTATTATTTAGTTAAAGAGTTTGCAGCCGCAGCCACTTACTTTAGAAAATATAGAGTTAAACAGCACGATGTTAATGACGGTGTTGGTTCTCAGCCTGATAACACCTTGACACTGCAGGATGAAATTACTGATCTAAACAATAGTGGCTATCAAGTTTTAATACACCTAGAGAATGGTGAAGAAAACAACATTAACTTGGTTGATGGTAGTACTGCTGTACCATACCAAGGTAATTTCTATAAAGACACTATAGGTTGGTGGAGAGAGTTTGGTTATAGAACTTCTGCTGATTATTATGACAATAATATCAATAAACGAGAAAATTACAGGGGTGTCACTGCGCGTTGGAGAATACGAAGTGAAGTTTATCCTGCTTTAGTTCTTTCAGGAAGCGCGCTTTGGTATTACTCTAAAACTTCTCAAAGCAACTTATACTACAAGTCTGACCAAGATTCTGTTAGAGATAATGAAGTTTGGTTTATAGATGCTGGACCGGTAGATGGTTTTGAAAAACAAGGGGTGCAAGACCTTAATTTTGCTGGCGGAACTTTACCAAGAGGATATGTTATGGGTTCAAATAATTATGTATCTTCACCCGGTCAGTTTAGAAGAGGTGCCAACAGATATACTAACTCTTGGCAAATGGAACTTGCATTTGGAGGTATTGGAGGAAGTAAACCATCTAATAATAACGATGGATTTGTAGAGGGTTTTTGGGAGGTGGGTAACTGGAACAACTCAGGTGGTGATCCAATAAATTCAAATTACACAGACCTACAAAGTTTTGTTGATAAATTAGAAGTTGGGCAAAGGTTTAGATGGAAAGAAGATCCAACTAGTACTATATACACTATAACCGGTAATGTTACATCAGGCAAGTACTTAAGACACAGTTGGGGTAACGCTAACATAAATGATAATGAAGCGCTTTTAAGTTCTACCGATTACAGTCCTTACAAGTCTAGAGATCTTAGAGCAAATGGTTCAAACGCTAATCTTAATGGTATAGCTTACGATCTTGATGCTATGGCTGAAAATTTAAGTTTTAATTTTTCAAGAAACTGGGATATCAAACAAATTCAACCGGCAATAGTTTGGGATCCAACTCAGATTGGCCCAATTGCAGCGGGTACTACTGTTAACATCCCAGCTGTTAGCAGTATTGGTGGTACTGCTGGCCTAACAATCACTGGCGTCTCTGCATTGGGAGATGATTTAAAAATATTTGTTGCATCGCTTGTTGGTGGTAATCAAGAAACTTTAACGACTGGTATGGCGCTAACTAGTTACACTCACACCACAACCGTTAACGTTCAAGCAAGCTACGGCCAAACTGGTTTAGTCGTTAGGTACATAGAAGAGCTAGAGGATGCTGCTGGTGATCCTTACTACGCTTTGTATCTAGGTGGTTATATCTCACCTCTAACTCTTGCCAACCACAGCGACTTTGGAGCAAATCCACCTGATATTGGCACTGATTTAGTATTTGAGCAAGTTGGTATGAACGGTTACAGCCCTAACTCTGAGTTTAACATAAATACAATTGGTTGGCAAAACGGTTTAGATGCCGTAGGTAGAATTGGTGCTGTTGGATACACGCTAGAGTTTGTAGAAGAAATACAACCAGTAGAAATATTATCTGAAAACCCAGCTATATGGGAAACAGAGCCAAAAGATTCAACTGATTTAGAAATATATTATGAGGCTTCTGGGGCTATACCTGCTGTTGTTAATCAAAACACCATTAGCAATGTGGCTCCAATTGGAACTAAGTGCTTTATATTTGCCAGTTTAACTCTTGGTAGGTTTATTGTTATTGGTCATCAAAATAACAGTGTTATTATAAGAAGTCTTGACACGACGCCTGTAGCGCCTGTATTAGGCGGTACACTAAATCTTTATAGACAAGATGATTTAATCATTAAAAGTCAAGTTACCACCGTAACTTCAACGTCATCTTCAACGGAATGGCTAGTAACTATTGAGCAAAACTTAACTAACAGTAGGTTTATTTTACCTTGGCATAATTGTTATTCTTTTGGTAATGGAGTTGAATCTAATAGAATTAGAGATAACTTCAACCTACCATTTATATCAAATGGTGTTAAAGCCTCTGCAACGCTAGAGCAAGAGTATAAAGAAGAGCATAGAAAATACGGTTTGATATACTCTGGCATATATAATTCTACGTCTGGTGTTAATAATTTAAACCAATTTATTGCCGCAGAAAAAATAACAAAAGATGTAAATCCAATATACGGTAGTATTCAAAAGCTGTATTCTAGAGATTCTGATTTAGTGGCCTTGTGTGAAGATAAAATTTTAAGAATACAAGCAAACAAAGATGCTTTATTTAACGCCGATGGAAACTCTAACGTTGTGGCAAGCTCAAATGTTTTGGGTCAAACAATTCCTTTTAGCGGTGAGTTTGGTATATCTACAAATCCAGAATCATTTGCATCGGAAAATTATAGAGCGTACTTTACAGATAAAGTAAGAGGCGCAGTAATAAGATTATCTAAAGATGGTTTAACACCTATATCTGAAGCCGGAATGAAAGATTGGTTTAGAGACAATTTAAGAGGTACTAATAAATTAGTGGGTAGTTTTGACGATAGAAACGACGAGTATAATTTACTAACCAATAAACCATTAGATTCTGGGAAAAATCTTGCTCACGTGTTGAGTTTTAGTGAGAAAGTTGGGGGTTGGATTAGTTTTAAATCTTTTACCGAGATGCAACTTGGTATTAGCTTAGCTAATAATTACTATACTTTTCATGAAGGAAATTTATTCCTTCACTATTCTGAAAAAAGTGGAAGAAATACTTTTTATGGTACATTTGCGCCATCAACATTTGACGTTATTTTAAATGATGATCCTGGCTCTGTCAAAGTGTTTAACACTTTAAACTATGAGGGTAGTCAAGCTAAGGTTAATAAGTTTAAAACTGAAACAAGAACAAACTTAGATTCAACAACCAGTACATATACAGATCAAGAGTATTATAATTTATACGAAAAGGATGGTTGGAGTGTAGAATCTATTACGACTAACAAAGAAAAAGGTAAAATAAATGAGTTTTTAGATAAAGAAGGAAAATGGTTTAATGCAATAAACAAAATTGTAGATACAAATATAGAAGCAGACACTTGTGACTTTACATTTCAAGGTATAGGTTGGATGAGCCCTCCAAGTGGAATTGTTTATGGGTGTACAGATTCCACTGCTTCTAATTACGATGCCACTGCAACTGTTGATGATGGAAGTTGTATTCTAGTTGTAAATGGATGTACGAATCCTAATGCCGCTAATTATAATCCATTAGCAACTTCTGATGACGGTTCGTGTGTGTTTAATCCTGTTGTTATTCTTGGATGTACGAATCCTAACGCTGTTAATTATGATCCAGCAGCAACCACCGATGATGGTTCGTGTAATTTATCGGGGCCAAACCCTGGTGGTAACACCTCTACCCCCTCGCCAAACCCTGGTGGTAACGCCTCTACCCCCTCACCTACCCCAACTCCAGTGCAGAGTAGTAGCACATCCACAGGACCAGAGTTGGCAATAAATAATGCTACAAACAAAAATAAATATTAGTATGATAGCGATTCAAATAAACGTTAGTTATTTAAATGTTTCCCTTCAAGTTGGAGATCTTATTTATGCTAGAAATACAACGGTGCAAGCGGGCGCTAAAGATGCTCAGCAAGATTTACCAAATGGTCAATACACGCCTACCAATATAATGAATATAGTTGGGATACTATTAGAAATTGTAAGTATTAGCCCTTCAGTTTTTGAGCTCAGAATCAACAACGCATCAAGCTCGTATACGCCTGGACCTAATGATTTTATTATGTTTTCTAAGCATAACCAGTCGATGGGTGATGTGTTGGGTTATTATGCTCAAGCAAGATTTATAAATGATTCTACAGAAAAAGCAGAGATTTTTAGCGTTGGTAGTGAAGTAATAATAAATAGCAAATAATTATGGCGAATGGATATGGATCTTCAGGTTCCTCAGGCTCTTCAAGCCGTTTAAGCTCTTCAGGATCATACTCTGAAAGAGGAGGTTTTAGCGGTGGTTTTAACAAAGTAAAAGATGGTGTTGAAGCTCCTTTTGGTTTTCACTACATGGCTAATGGTAAGCTTATGAATGACGCGGATCATATAGCAAAGTTTGGTTATATTGAAAGAGTTATAAAAAATGTTGATCTTGATTATAGAGATATAAGCCTTAATGGCGGTTCAAGAACAATATCAATAAATGGAGACCCGGGTGTTGTTTTTAGCTTAGAGGTTTACGAAGGGGTGCAGGCAAACTATTATAATTTTGAAAAAAATACTTGGAGCACGAGTAGTTATAAACTAACAAATGTTCAATCTAATAATGGCAACTACACGGCACTGATTAATTTTGAAGCTAATGCTTCACAAAAAATATATACTATAAATGTTTATGCTGAAACAGTAGAAAATATAAAAACAAAACATACTGCCGCTATAAATATTAAAAACGAGTTTGGCTCTATAATTCTTAACGCTTCTAAGGGTTCTGACTCTAATATTTTAACAAGAAAAATATACCAAGACGTTGAGAGGGTTATGGATATATCAGTAATTGCACCTTCGCTTTATCTAGCTAGCGCTAACACTGTTGATGGCGCTGTTAGTAGTTCTAATAGAATAGTAATAGATGGAGATGCTACCTCGTCTAAGGTGGTTCAAGTTGGTGATAAAGTTACTGGTACTGGTATAGCGGCTTCTGTACACGCATTAGTTACTAAAATAAATCCTGATAACGATAATACAAATGAAATTGAAATTTCTGTTGCTGATAGTATTGGTGATGGTGTTGCGGTAACCTTCACGCCACCGTTTAACGGCATGACACCGCATTATACAGAGAGCCAAAGCGGGTTTCAAAGGCTATTATTACAAGGAATGGTGAATGCAAATTTAAATTTTTCCCTAACCTTAACCGCTCAAGCAGGTAGATCTTTTACCGTGAACAGAGTGCCAACAACTGAGGATCTATGCTGTGTAAATTTAGTTACTTTTGGAGACATTGTATTAATTCCAGGTGTTACTACTGAAAATAGGTACTTTAGGTGGTCGGTTAATAACGTAGCTAAAGTATCTAACGGTATGATTATAGATCCTGCTAGAAGTGGTACAGGTGCAAATACAGTTCCCGCAATCATTTCAGATTTTACACGAAATAAAACATTGCAAAAAATAGAAAAATCAAGATATAACCAATCAGCTGTTGATTATGACGTGGTTGATATTTTTGTTCAAGGTGTTGATAGGTTTGGTAAAAAACCGGCTGCTAGTGGTGTAGATAGAAACGGTGTTACGCAGGTGGTTGCTGGTAATTTATTGTTTAATGCCAACCAATCAAGTTCATTAGCTTCAGATGCCGATGTTAGGATTATAGCTCAAGGCCCTGAGGCTATTAAAAAATCAACAGGTATAAGCGTTTCTTTAACTGACATCGTAGTAACTCCAACGCAAGTATCAACAACAACTACAGCGGCTGTTAGTGCTAGTACAACTATTGCACTTACTGAAGTTGGTAATGTTACTGTAGGTTCATCGGTAAGAGGAGTTGGCATAGCTGATAATGCTGCAAATCCAACTGTAGTTAGTAAGTCGGTTTCTACTGGTGCTGGTAACATAGTTGTTAGTGCAGCTCAAACGCTAGAAGATGGTGCTACACTATTTTTTGATGGCTCTAGCAATATACTTACAATAACTGGTAAGATAAAAGTAATAAACATGTCTATAAGCAATACACAATTATACTTTAATGTTGAAAGGTTCTTAACTTGCTTGTAGGTAAAAAAATAGCATAAACTGTGATTATAAATAACAAATAATAAAATATGGCAATAGGTAGAAAAGTTAGTCCAGCTCGTTTTTTAGGTGCAGCGCTTTCAGTGGTTGGTGGTATATCAAGTTTAATAGGTGGTAACAAAGCTAGTAAAGCAGCGCGAGAGCAACAAGCAAGAGCTCGAAAAGAAATGCAAAAGCAAAAAGCGGCTTATGGAGCTATGGACACTAGCAATATATATGCTAACGTGCAAAATCAATTTTCTGACATGAGTACTGAAAACTTTGCAGAAGATCTTACTGTCAACCAACAACAAGCTCAGTTTGAAGCGGAGCAAGGAGCTCAAAATAGAGCTAACATTATGCAGGGCATGCAAGGTGCAGCTGGTGGCTCTGGTATTGCTAGTTTAGCCCAAGCAATGGCTAATCAAGGTCAAAATGCAGCTAGACAAGCATCTGCATCAATAGGACAACAAGAATCTAGAAATCAGCAAATGAAAGTTTCTGGAGCACAAGATGTTCAAAGAAGAAGAGAGTTAGAGAGGCAGGGAGAAGCTACAGCTGAAGGATTAAGATTAGGTGGTGCTACTGACGCTAGAGGTTTAGAGTATCAAAAACAAGAGGGTATGATGGGGTTAGCGGCTGGAGAGCTATCGGCTAGTAACCAGGCGATGGCTGCTGCAAAAGCTCAAAGATCAGCTGGTATAAGCCAAATAATAGGTGGAGTTGCTAGCGGTATAGGTGGTAACTTATTAAAGGGTGTAGGTAACTCAATAGCTGGTGGTGTTGGAACTTTTTTAGGTAAAAATTTCCCAAAAACAATGTCTAACTTTATACCAAAATAAATAAAATTATGGCAAACAAACAAATGGGTGGTTATGGTCTTAGCGTTTCTAACGTAAGTGGTGAAGAAGTAAAAAATTCACCCATACAAAACGCTCAGCAAAAAACAGAAAATTTAACAAGCGCTAATCCTAATGGCGTTACGATAACTAAGCTTTCGGATTCAACAAATAAACAATTGACCGAGTACTTGGCTGCAAAAAAACTCGAGATTGCTGAGTTTGAAAAGATTAAAGCAAAGGGCTCTGAAGCTGAGGGTTACGACGAAGCTGTTGGTGGCGTAAATAATATTGAAAAAGAAATAGTTCAACTTAATAACGATTTTGAACAAGCTGCTGAAAAAAGAAAAGAACTACTAGACGTGCAGGTTGCCGGGGCTTATGCTATGTCAAACACCGACGAACAAACTTATAACTTTCATAACTTTGCTAACGGTACATATGGCGAGAGAGCACAGATAGTAGATGGTAGGTTGTTATACGATGGCGGGCTTTTAGATGAGGTTGATGTTGGAGGTAGTTACAACTATGATTTAGAAGATCTTGTAGAAGAAACTTTTAGTGAAACTAGAAATCTAGCATATGGTAATGAAACCGTAGATGTTAACGAGTACAACAATGTATATAGAAAAAATCTTGAAAAAAATTTAAATAAGTTAATTAGAGGCACAGAGGGTAAAAACGCTGTTAAAGATTACATGTATCAAAACCGTGAATTAATTGACGCGTTTATAGCAAATCAAGCCGAAAAAGAAAACACACCTGAGTTCAGAGATTCTGAAGAGTACAAAGAACTTTATGAGCTTAACAAAACGGCAACTGACTTTAATGATGGTTTTGTTGAAACGGTTTTAGGTATGCATGATTACATTTTGTTTGAAAGTAAAGAGTCTGAAGAAATAGAACCTGAATTAACAGCTGAGGAAATAATCAAAAAATTTAGTTAAATATGAATGATGAATTAATTAAGATTGTTGAAGGTATGCAAACCGAAAACAAAGATTTAACTGATAATGGCAAGCCACCTAAGTATAAGTTATCTGACTTTGATAGTGTTGTAAAAACATGGACCGAAAACAATCCAGTAAAGGAAGTACCAACACAGACGGGTGTCGCTGTGACGGAAGAAAATACGGCATCCACTGGGGAAGAAAGTT
>TARA_R110000782_G_scaffold73203_1_pt1 | contig 12694 bp, 11 predicted proteins | sample TARA_R110000782 | Tara Oceans TARA_R110000782 (sample SAMEA4397859) | marine metagenome | biome: Polar Biome; feature: [SRF] surface water layer (ENVO:00010504); material: water (ENVO:00002006), including particulate matter (ENVO:01000060) such as... | depth 5 m
CAGGGCGTTCATCTATGACGGCTCTCAGTGGTTAGAGAAAGATCTTTATACTTATACTGGAAGCTGGAATACAAGAGGTACCGTATACTATTACGATGGATCCCAATGGCAGAAGTCTTTAGAGACTTAATGTGGTAAAATAAAGTAGGAGAATTATGTCGCAACCGTCCAACCTTTATGCCGAGAAAGTATTTTCAGAGCATCCAATAGTCCTTTGGCCGTTAGACGATTCTGCAAGTTTCTTGTCCTTGTTGTCAGCAAGTAATAAAAAGTTAATTTCTTGGTCTCTTTTAGGTGGTACATCCTCCGCCAGCAATCTTTCTAACGTGATTAAACCAATACTAGCTCCCACAGTTCAGCTAGACACTGCATCATCAGACCAGATTGTCGCTATAAGTCCTGACGTAATAAGTGCGTCTAGCCTAGATGCCTCAAAGAAAAACTTCAACGTATCTCTTTATTTCTATTCTCAAAACTCAGCTATTACTTCTGTAGATGTCGGATACGAGTATACAGATGGATCAATTATCCAGGTCACGGAGAACTTCCCCATTTCCGGTACAGGCGTTTGGGCATTCTTATCCAAGAGTTTTGACGTACCCAGCACTTCTGAAAACATTCGTGTGGTCATAAAGATAAATGCGTCATCCCCAGGAGCCTACACCTGCCACATTAACGGCTTGTCAATGGCCCAATGGAGCGAAAACCAAAACACCAAGAGCTCTGGCGTCTCAACCACAAGCCTGTACTCTATGTCTAACTCAGACGTAGCTATTGCAGATACTCAGGCAATCGAGACACCATCTTACGGTCTTAAGGTTAATCCTGGATACTACACAGCCTCAGAGAATCAGTTAAACGCATACAATGACGGATTTCCTATTGTGTATGGATCTTCCAATGCCACAAAGATTAGACCTGCAGCTTCTGGACCATCAGTAGTTCTTCCAGGTTTTGGATTCTTAAATGATTCAGGCAGAGGCAGAAATATGACCTTAGAGTTTTGGATGAGAATCGCAACAGCTTCCTACTCTGCCGTAAAGATCTTTGGACCCATAGCCTCTGACGACGGCATTTACGTTGACGGACAGTTCCTTACCTTAAAGGTAGCCGACCAGACTATATCACATTTTGTTGGCAGTTGGGGAAGGCCAATGCTTGTTCACATAAGGGTTATCCAAAACGCAATTAGCTTGCTTATAAATGGAGAGCAAGTGGCCCTTATGACGATAGATAGCGATACAATAAGTTTGCCATCCTCTAAGAATAACAACTTGTCCTCTTTGTATTACGGCAAAAGCCAGGATTGGCTAGGCATATACGGGAGCAGCAGTCTTTTATACTTTGACGTAGAGTCGCCAGCTATATACCCCTATTCCGTTCCAGATGTTGTTGCAAAAAGAAGGTTTGTCTATGGTCAGGGTGTAGAGTATCCGGAAAGCAACAATAGCTCTTTCGGAGGATCTTCTGCAATCATTGACTATAGAAACTCAGAGTATGCCAACAACTACCTGTATCCAGACATGGGAAGATGGAATCAGGGAATAGTGGAGAATCTCTCTGTAGACAATAATATCTTGGCAGCTCCAAGCTACTCCTCACCAGAGGTAGTTCTTAAGGATACGAGCGAAGCCTCTTGGTTGCTAGAGAACTCTTCTGCAAACTCGGAATCCACAGACCCCAAAACTTTTATAAACCTTTCGCTAGATGGCTCCAACGGAGGCTACCTATTCTTCAATACGCTAAATGTCTTGAGCCAAGATCTAAAGTCGCTATACGTTGTGTTCAGGTCCAACAGCGACATTGAGCAGACAATATTAAAGATTGAAGATTCTGTAACCAGAAACTACTTTAAGATTTCTGTAATTGGCACGCAGATTCTGTACACACTACGCTACGGATCAAAAGATACAAACGTTATATCAGACTCACAGCACACGGTTGGTCTAGCTACTTCGGCAGGAATTGATATAGACAAGTTTTCTTCAGTTTACGGTTCTAACGTTGCAACATTTTTTGGATCAAAGAGTACACTCAAGATGTACGTTGGGTCAGATGCAGACTTTTCAAACGGCTTCACTGGCAAGCTTTATCGAGTAGGCTTGTGCACAAAAAGAAATCTAAAGAAAATTTCGTCATACTTCAATAGCTCAGGAACCCTGACAAACATAGAGAACGTATTCAACGACTATGACACTGCAGAAGAAATTTATGGTGGAGACTACGACACAGAATCCACAGACTTCCTTGACGGAGGAACTCCTGTATCATTTTTGGCTGCAAAGCTTTATAGTCACACAGCAAGCTACACTGTTGTTCCAAGGGAGTACCTTGGCTCATTCGGAATAGACATTTCCGTAGACTCTTCCTGGCAAGACTACATCCCACTGCAATATTTTGCAAAAACAATAACAGACGCCGAGGGTAACTCCTCATACGGGTTGAGCTACCTACAGCTAAATATCGACAACCCGATTGTATACTCTATCGATGGTCAAAACTTTGATACCAGCAAAGCATCTGTAAGAACATATGTATCGTTTCAGTATATGGGCACCAACCCAAATACTTTATCAGAAAATATTGCTAACGTATCTCCAGCACCACTTAGTAAAACAATATCTCCGGGTACAGAGTGGACATCAACTAGGTACGAGTTTGTAGATGGTACTGTTGTCTTTCCTCCATTTGCAGTAGACTTTTCAAAAATTGCTATCGTAATACACGTAGAGGCTAACATCCCAGGAATAGAGTCCTCAAAGATAAAGATTAAGTCCCTGCAGATAGCCTCACAGGCAAACGAGCTTACCCAGAGAACTGCGATAAAGACTAAGCTGGGCACATCAATATATCCATACTTAAAGAGCGGAATCTACAACGACTACAAAGGGCAGAATCCTGTACAGATTTACAAGAACTCTACCCCATACCTATACCTGACGGACGATGGAGGAATAAGGCTACTTGGGGTGACAGCTCAGGACAGGGGAATATCTTTTCCAGTAAACACAGAGCAATCCTTGTCGTATAGAGTTGGAGCTATTCAGTTATTCCTGAAGCATAACTCTATATCGTTTAGCCAAACACCAGAAAGAATCCTTGAGGTGCAATCATACAACAAGGTAGTTTATGGATACGTGGTTGCAGATAACGACTCTGGATCAAGAGGTAGGCTATACTTCACAGACACAGATGGATTGCCAGTCGGTGGACTGTCGGTATACGTAAACGGAACCCTAGTTTCTTCCGGATATCTGATTCCAAACGAATGGTCGGTTATCGGTATCCAGTCGGCAGAAAGCTTTAGCTTTGATGCATTTACTGGTAGCGTAAATGTTGTCGGGAATGTATCAGTAGACTCTCTATCGTCGTACAGAATAACATCCGACAAGACTGGTGTGACTACAAAGTTTAGAACATGGGCAGAACTAGAGAGCATGCTAGACGCTCTAGGGATTAATCCAGCCACCTGGGGAGACTTTTTATCACAGGTTCCTGCAATTACTTGGGAGAATGTCCTTTATATACCTACAACAAAGCAGTATTTGATTGATTTAGAGTCAATATACAAGGCATACATAGGTACAAACAAGTTCATAGTCAGCGACTCTAGCGTACTATCTTTTAAAAATTATGCCTATCGTGGATATATTGGTGCAGAATGGTCATCTAGGGTTGTATCCTTGGTTTAAATGTGGTATACTAGTGTCATGAATGAAGAGAAGCCCGATGCTATGGAGCAAGCCCTAAAAACCGCAAAGCTAACAATGATGCCAAAGTCCAGTTATGCATGGGGCATATACGCTTGGCAAAAGGCAAATGGAAAATTTTTCACAGATGGTAGCGGTAACGTGCTTAACATTCCTGCAAACAAGGGAGACCAGAATCAGATACAGAAGCTTGAAGTAGCTGCAAGGTTCAATGGAGAGCCAGACGGCAAGGCAGTGTTTTTTCCTGGTACAGCCAGAGCTACCGAAGAAGAGTACTCAGAGCAAATGGATAGAATGAAGAATGGTCTCATCCCTAGCATGAATGATTTGGGAGCCGTAATCGCTGCCAAGCAGTCACTAGCTCAATGGGGAGACGAAGGTTAATGTCAGAAGAATATGTAATTAATGCCAAGATGGCTGAGTTCGATCCTGAGCCAAATGAGTTTAAGACAAAGGACCCATTCAACAAAGCTTGGGATAACCTAAAAGCATTCAGCGGCATTGACGCAAACTTTAAGCGTAGAGCAACCCGAGTATCAAAGGTTGTCTCAGTAGAGGCAACAGACAGATATCTTGGATCTGCTGGTGCAGTAAAGACTGGTCAGGGTGCAAGCTCAAAAGAGATTAATCCTGGATCTGTCTATCATAATGGATACGGCATGTTTGATGTCATCACTCCTCCATGGAACTTGTACGAGCTTGCAAACTTCTATGACACGTCATTTGCAAACCACGCTGCTATTGATGCAAAAGTGGAGAACATTGTTGGCCTAGGATACGAGTTTAGTATTGGCAAGCGTGCACTGATGCAGCTGGAGTCTAACACAAACGAAACTGCAACAGACAAGGCACGCAAGAGAATTGAGCGAGCAAGACTAGAACTCACAGAGTGGATAGAGAGTCTTAATCAAGACGACTCAGTCACCCACACACTGATGAAGTTCTTCACAGACGTACAGGCAACTGGCAACGGATATCTAGAGGTCGGAAGAAAGACCAATGGAGACATTGGTTACCTGGGCCACATCCCGGCAACCACCATGCGTGTCCGAAGGCTGAGAGACGGCTACGTTCAGATTATCGGTCAGAAGGTTGTTTACTTTAGAAACTTCGGGGCAAAGAACCAGAACCCAATCACCACTGACCCAAGGCCAAACGAGATCCTTCATTACAAGGAATACTCTCCGCTGAATACTTTTTACGGCATACCAGATATCATGTCTGCAATATCAGCACTACAGGGGGATCAGCTAGCCTCCCAGTACAACATTGATTACTTTGCAAACAAGGCAACTCCTAGGTACATTGTTACTCTTAAGGGCGCAAAGCTATCTGGAGATGCAGAGGATAAGCTGTTCAGGTTCTTACAGACAAGCCTTAAGGGGCAGAATCACAGAACGCTTTACATCCCCTTGCCAGGAGACTCTGACACTAACAAGGTAGAGTTTGACATGAAGCCAATTGAGGCTGGGGTTCAGGAAGCGTCCTTTAACGAATACAGGTTACGTAACAGAGACGACATCCTAGTTGCTCATCAGGTTCCGCTGTCAAAGATCGGTGGTGCAGATTCTTCAACTATTTCAGCAGCCCTTTCTCAGGACCGAACATTCAAGGAGCAGGTAGCAAGACCAGCACAGACAAACCTTGCTAAGATGATTAATAAGATTGTTCGTGAAAAGACTGACCTACTAGAATTCAAGTTTAACGAGCTCACACTTACAGATGAGATTGCTCAATCACAAATCCTAGAGCGTTACTTAAAGACTCAGGTTATGACTCCAAACGAAGCAAGAGAGTCACTAGGGTTGCCTCAAAGAACTGGTGGAGACCAAGTATTCGACATGTCACCAAGACAGTCAACTGACGCCAGAGCAAATTTGGCTAGCAACAGAGAGCGCGACACGGAGAGAAGTAACAATCAATCCGATGGACCAGGAGCAGTATCTGGACGTAACGCCCAAGGAGAAGGGGCATCTTCCAAATAAAATGTTACCATTTTGTTAGGAAAATGTAAAACAGGGTATATAATAAATTAGTATGACTATCTCAAAAGCACAACTTATCACAGACGGCAACAATGTCAGACTGTCTATGCCTTTTAGCAAGGTAGACAAAGAGCGACGTATTGTCTCAGGATTTGCCACGCTCGACAATGTTGACAGGCAAGACGACATAGTTACTACAGAAGCTTCCGTAAATGCGTTCACGCGTTTCCGAGGAAACATTCGAGAAATGCACCAGCCACTAGCTGTTGGCAAGATGGTAGCGTTCAAAGAAGAAAAGTATTTTGATCCAGAATCTAAGAAGTTTTATTCTGGTGTGTATGTTTCTGCATACGTCTCTAAGGGTGCCCAAGACACCTGGGAGAAAGTTCTGGATGGAACTCTCTCTGGTTTTTCCATCGGTGGAAGAATGAACAAGTGGGACGATGCATTTGACGAGAAGATGGATAAGGCAATTAGAATTATTAAAGAGTATGACCTTGTAGAGCTATCCCTCGTAGACACTCCTGCAAACCAGTTTGCAAACATAATGTCTATTGAGAAGGTTGATGGCGTAGATACAGTTAAGGGCGAAGCATTTGACACAGAGCTAGAGAATGTATTCTGGGACAAAGAGTCCGGAATGGTTCTTATCTCGGAAGAAGACTCTGCCGTTAGTCCCGTAAATGGCAATGCCATGAAGAACATCGGTTTCGTTGAAAAGAATGACAGCGAAAAAACAGATATGATAAAGTTCTTAGTTGATAGTGCTAAAGGCATTAATCTTTCTAAGATGAACAAGGAGGAAGATCCTATGACTGAAAAAAATACAGTTGCAGCAGACAGTGCTGTAGTTGAGAAATCAGAAGAGATCGCTCCAGAGGCAGAAACCGTAGTTGAGACTGTAGACTCCGTAATGGAAAAAGCAGACGAGGCTGAGGTTGCAAAGACAGCCGACATGGATGAAGACGAAATGGAAGAGAAGGCAGATGATGCTGAAACTGAAGAGAAGTCCGCAAACATGAAAGACGAAGAAGAAGACGACAAGTCCTATGACGAGAAGTCTGCTGATTCCGAAACAGTTGTTGATGCAGCTGAGGTGTCTAAGTCAAATGATGTTACTATTGCTGTTGCAGAACTGCAAAGTGGTATTGCATCGGCCTTTAGCGATCTTTCAGCAGTTGTTAAGTCTCTTAACGACCAAGTTGCTGAACTTAAGAAGTCACTCGATGGAGCCAGTGCAGAGATTAAGTCCGTAAAGGACGAAGTTAATGCATCCAAGAGCGACTTTAACGAATTTGGAAAGAGGTTTGAAGCTGTTGAAGCCGATACCGCTTTCCGCAAATCTGGCGACCTAGGCGAGGTCGTACAGGAGTCTGAAGCAGATATGGTTCAGAAATCCCTATGGGGCGGTCGTTTCCTCAAAACAGCCGACTTATTCAATTAAGACAAAACAATCACTTAGGAGGTGACAAAATGTCGGAAGAAATTATCAAAAACAACCCAGATTCAAACGCAGCAGATTCAGGTCTATTTAACGGAGAAGGTGCATTCGCATCTGGTGGTATTGGTGGTGTAACTAACCCAGGTGCAAGCACACTGGGCAACATCCCAACCGCAAGCATGGGACTAACATCTGGTGGTAACGCGGTGAATCCTTCAGGTGATACTGGTAGCGGTATCTTACGCCCAGAACAGGCTCGTCGTTTTATAGACTACGTTTGGGACGCAACTGTCCTTGCCAAGGATGGACGTCGCGTAACAATGCGTGCGAACACCATGGAGCTCGAGAAGGTCAACGTTGGAGAGCGTGTTATCCGTGCAGCTGCACAAGCTGTTGGAGACTACACAAACTCTGGTGCGTCATTTACAAAGGTGGAACTTACTACAAAGAAGATCCGCCTTGACTGGGAGGTCTCAGCTGAGTCTCTCGAAGATGGTATTGAGGGTGCAGCCCTTGAGGACCACCTAGTTCGTTTGATGACAAATGCTTTTGCAAATGACATCGAAGATCTAGCAATCAATGGTGATGGAACTACAGGAAACTTCCTGTCCATCATGGACGGTTTTGTTAACAAGGCAAAGAATGGTGGATCCCACGAATCTGTTGTTACTGTTGCAAACGGTTCATGGACTCCAGAAGTCATGCAAAACATTATCTTGGCAATGCCACGTAAGTACCGCGCAATCAAGAACAACCTAAAGTTCTATGCAGGTACCGACGTATTCCAGGGTATCGTAAAGAACAACGGAACCCTTGCAGATGCAATTGCTGAGGCCTTTGGGTCTCACGCAGGTGCTGCAGGAACTCCAGCAGGTCGCGACGCGTACCTAGCTGGCAGTGCTCAGACATTCGGTGGTGCTCGCACTACCCGTGTCCTTGGTATTGAGGTTCAGGAAGTTCCTTACTTCCCAGCTGGATATGTCGACTTGACATTCCCAGAAAACCGTGTATGGGGTTTCCAGAGAGACATCACTGTGAACCGCGAGTACAAGGCCAAGAAGGACACTATTGAGTACACCGTATTCGTACGATTCGGTATTCAGTGGGAAGAGGAAGACGCTATTGCTTATGCAGATGCAGCAGCAGAAGCTTAAATCTAACTAAATAAACCTTGAAAGGGGCAGGGGCTATCTGGCCTCTGTCCCTTTCATTTTTATCTGCTATAATTATAAAAGAACCTTAGAGGAGGAATCATGTCAGATTTTAAGAATGACGCAATTGACGGCGACGGAGACGGATTTGTACAGGACGGAACAGAATGGGAACGTCCAGTAGAAGAAGTAGCTGTTGAGCCAGAAACAACCGAAGAGCCAGAGACTGAAAGTCCTGCTCCCGTAGAAGAGAAGGGTGAAGTAATATCATCCCCAGAGCCATCCGAAGAGGCAGAGCCAGCTTTGGCCCTTATTGCTGACGGAGTAATTGGAACTGGAAGCAAGAAGAAAACTTCAAAGAAAGCTACCAAGCCAGCAGCAGGTCCAAAGGAAGCTACCGTAGCCCTATACTCAACACGTAATGTGACATGGGTGGGCGTAGGAAGAGTTCTTACAGGGCTAAACCTTGTATCAGAGTCAGAATCTGTCAAGTGGCTAGAACGAGACCACATTCGGAAGGCAGAACCTTCTGAGGTCTCACGGGAGCTATAAGCCATAATGGAAATACTGAGAGTTCCGCCATATGATGTTGTAGAAGCAACACTAACGATACCGACTGGATTTGCCAGTCAAACGTTTACCGCTTCAATTACGGATATGGCGGATCTTTCTGTATCCACACAAACCTTTGTTGGAGAGTCTGGAGAAGAGTTTTCGATCAGCCTTAGCGCAAAGTATGATAACGATTATTACGTAGAGATTACAACAGAAGATAACGTGATTGTAATCCACGAGACATATGAAGTAGTTAGGCCATACGTCCTAGCAGCTTCCAAGGGTACAACCGCAACAGAGATTGCCGCTTACTCAGCAAACGAAGAGCTAGCAAGAGCAGTCATAGATTCTATTATCCGCGAAGGGTTTTATTACCAGAAGAAAACTCTAGAGATTCCTGGTAATGGAACAGACTATCTTCCAATGTGGGATAAGATCGTAAGAGTTAAAGAAGTTTACGAAAACAATATCCTCGTGACCAGCAGGAACTTTGGAGTTTCTAAAGACAGGACCGCAGTTGTTGTAGAGGTCACAGGATCCAACGCACGCTTTGAGGGTGGCCCCATCATGCTTCCAGCAGCAGCTTCAGATACTGGAGTTGTAGGGTACACGCTTTTGGACTTTCCAAAACGAAATGATTACAGGGTAGTAATCGAACACGGATACCCCACGGTACCCTCTGACATAGTAAAAGCAACAGCTCTTCTGGTAACAGACATTGAGTGCGGAAAGCTAGAATACTACAAGAGATACGTTACCAGCTACAACACTGACCAGTTTAAGCTTCAGTTTGACAAGGCAGCTTTTCAGGGCACTGGAAATCTTATTGTCGATAAGATCCTGTCCAAGTATCACAAGTCAATAACTAAACTCGGAGTCTTATAATGTCGGGCTGCAATACGGGGGACTACCAGTTCCCACTATCGGCAGAGATCTTTCATCCAATAGTACAGCAAGGATCCTACGGCAACATAAAGAAGCAGTGGATGTTTGACCGACTAATTCATGTTAGCCTATCCTCGCCAGGCTCAGCCATGAAGGAAGAGGTATCCCCGAATGTCAACATTACTCAGGAAAAGGTATTGGTAGGACGCTGCAAGGCAGACCTGAGGATCTCTTCCGAGGACGGAAAGAATTCAATTACAAACATTGTAATTACCAATGTTAAGGATAGCAACTGCAACCCCATCTACCTAGAGACTGCAGGAGCCAGAGTAAACAAGTCAACGATCTTTGAGGTAGCCAGCCAGGAGCCATTTGTAGGTCCCTTCGGTTCTGTGGAGTATTACAAAATAGTTTTGCGTAGATCAGAAAACCAGGCGGTAGACATCTAATGAAAGTAAACTTTGATGACTCTAAGCTAATGAAAGACATGCAAAAGCTAGTGTCTTATAGCCAAGGATTCCTAGAGGGGACAGAGCTAGCGAAGCCAGCTATCTTAAACAAGCTAGGTAAAGATGTTATCGAAACTCTAAAGAATTTTATAGATTCAAATGCAAGAGTGAACCCCGGAGCACTGCAACACGTCTATGAGTGGTCAATGACAGGAACCCCCGCAGGAAGACTATTTGATCTAAACTATATTGTTACGGGCAATGGCTTATCGTTTAACTCCACCTTTAGGCAATCATCAACAATTCAAAAGGGTTCATCAGCTCCGTTCTATGACAAGGCAAGAATCATGGAAGAGGGCATCCCCGTAATGATTAAGCCCAAAGGAAAGGTCTTGGCATTTGAGGATGATGGCGAGCAAGTCTTTACCAGCAGGCCAGTGTTAGTCTCTAATCCTGGTGGGCCAGAAGCCAGAGGATCCTTTGAGCAAGCTCTTAACTCATTCTTTAACAATTACTTTACACAGTCATACATCGCTTCCAGCGGCATCTTTGATTACTTAAAGAACCCATTCCCTTATGCAGCCAACCTTCAAAGAGGAATGCGTGCCGGAAAGGCTTATGGCAAAATGATTGGTCTTAAGTGGGCCTCGGGAGGCGCGGCAGCATAATGGCTATTTACTATCCACCAGCATTCATTAATGCATACATGCAAGAAAAGGTTTCAACATTCTTTTCCTCTAATCCTCTAAATGGATTTACTGGAGATGTAAGCTTACCCTTTTTCCCCACCAGCCCTACAGACATAGACACACTGACAGAGACGTTCCCCAATGGCAACGGACAGTTTGCGGTATACGACAGAATGTTCAAGATGCGTAGAGGACCTTTCCCACACATAAAGTCAGAACAGTTGCTATACTATTTCTATGCAACCGGGGAGAACCCCATACCTTTCATAATTGAAACTGCTCAGCTGATCCAAGACATTCTTGATAATGGAGATGAGTCAGCTCAGGACCTAAACGCTTGGATAAGTATTAAGCAAAGATCAGACACTCCTCTGACCAACGATGCAGGCGAAGCCTTACCAGCAGTGTACTTTCATGACGTAAAGGTCTACCAGCTAGAAGAGACTAGAGACATTGTAGACTTTGGAACTGCAAGAACTTTTGCAGGAAACAAAATAATTATAGATTATAACTGGCATAAATCATAAATATCTCATAAATCAGTTGTATAATTAGTATGAGGAAACAAACGTCCAACTATTCTAATGAAAATGAGGTGAATAAATTATGGCATATACACGTGGTTCGAGTACTAACATTATCGTTGGTGCCGCTTCTCTGTTTACGTACAGTACAACTCTAACAGAAGCTGATCTACCTGCCTACACTGTTGCCCAGTCATTCCGAGAGGATCTCTCGACTGATGTGGACTTTACAAACGTAGGTTACACGATGAACGGCTTGGAGCTTCAGTTCCAGCCAGACTTCGGAGAAGTACAGGTTGACCAGGTTCTTGACGTTGCTAAGCTTTACAAGCAGGGCATGCAGGTTAACATGAACACAACCTTTGCTGAGGCTACTCTAGAAAACCTGTTGGTTGCAATTGCTGGATCCGATAACGATCTATCAGCACTAACAGGTTCTGGAATTGGAACAGGCTCGAAAGAGTTCTTGATCAATTCTGGAAACCTAGGCGAGTGTCCAGTAGAGCGCGGACTTGTTGCTATTGGTCCGGGTACAGGCGACTGTGACCCAACCGAAGCAGTTGAGCGCGTCTACGTTGCATACCGTGCGCTGTCTATTGACAACGTTACAGTATCAGCAAAGCGCGACGAGGCTACAATGTTCGACGTATCATTCCGTTTGCTACCAAATGATTCTGGTGCATACGGCAAGGTCGTTGACCGCACAATCCCAGCTGCTTAATCACAGCTGCAAAATAACTTAATAGAACTGCCCCGGCTACGGCTGGGGCAGTTTTTTGTTATAATAGTAGCATGGCTAATAAAGTTTACAAAAGCTCAAACGTGGAGCTGCTCGATGGTACAACTATATACATCACACCACTTAAGATATTTTATCTCCGTGACTTTATGGATCGTTTTGCAGACGTGCCCTCGGTAGACACGGAAGACGAGAAGCTAGAAATTCTAGTAGACTGCGTAGCCATAGCTATGAGACAGTACCTGCCATCCATAGCCACACCAGAGCAGGTAGAAGATTTGATGGACCTTAAGAATATGTACAAGGTTGTTCAGATAGCAGGCGGCATCTCCTTTGAGCACTCGGCTGAGTCAGACAAAGAGAGCAGCGAAGGATCCAGCTGGGAAGACCTAGACTTGGTTGGATTAGAGTCCAGAGTCTTCTTGTTGGGAATGTGGAGAGATTACCACGAGCTAGAGAACTCTATCTCAATGCCAGAGCTAATTGCAATCCTTGAGGCAAAGAACGAAGCAGACGGGGCTGACAAAAAGTTCTTGGCTGCTATCCAGGGTGTAGACCTGGACGAG
>TARA_R110000782_G_scaffold66649_2_pt1 | contig 12653 bp, 15 predicted proteins | sample TARA_R110000782 | Tara Oceans TARA_R110000782 (sample SAMEA4397859) | marine metagenome | biome: Polar Biome; feature: [SRF] surface water layer (ENVO:00010504); material: water (ENVO:00002006), including particulate matter (ENVO:01000060) such as... | depth 5 m
ATTGTTAGATTAAGAAATGAGTTCGTGGCTATTGATCCTCAAGAGGGGAATAGTGGCTTTGATGTAATTGTAAATGTTGGTTTAGGAACTGCTGATGATGAACAAAAGATTGCTTTTTTACAAGCTATTGCAAGTAAGCAAGAAACTATTTTGCAAACTTTGGGAGCAGATAACCCGATTTGCGATTTATCTCAATACGTTAATACCTTACGACAAATTACCGAAATTGGAGGATTTAAAGATGCAAATCAATTCTTTAAAGCACCTCAAGCTGTGCAAATGCAAATGCAACAACAAAAAGCGGAAAAAGAAGGTCAGCCACAGCAAAATCCAGTAATGCAAGCTGAGATGATGAAGGCTCAAGCCGAAATTGAAGCAAGAAAAATGAAGATTGAAGCTGACATTGAATTAGCTAGAGAAAAAGCTATTGCTGATATTCAGCTTGCTAGAGAAAAAATGAACGCAGAATTAGAAATGCGAAGGCAAGAGTTAGGCATGGAAGCTGAACTCAGAATGGCGAAAGCGGTTACAGATGCAGAAATCTCAACCAATTTACCGAGAGCATAATTTTTTAGGTGACATCTTATTTTTGGTAGCACATTCACAAATGCACCATCATTTTAAGATGCACAAAATAAAAACAATATTTATCCCGCCAGTTCGTTATGGGCAATATCGTGTTTTTTATATGGATTCAAAGCCATATGGTGTTTGCACATGGGCGTGGGTATCAGACGAGATTTTGCATAAATTGCAGAATGAAAGTTATTTGATACAGCCTCAAGATTGGCGTTCAGGAAAAAATTTATGGCTTGCTGATTGGGTTTCTCCTTTTGGTAAGACAAGAGAAATGGTCAAGTCCATGAGAGATTTTATTACAAAAACTTATGGCGTAAATGTAAAAGGTCAATGGTTCAGACCAAGCAAAGGGAAACAAGGATATGCGATTTCATATAAAAAAACTGCTTGAAGGCTTTGATCCTGCTGACTTAATGGAACAGTCTATGTATTGCTTTGGTTCTGATAGTTCTGATGGTGATGATGGAACAGCGGATCAAGACGAAACAGCAGGAATGGGAAATACAAACTCTACTGATATGGGCATGGACACCAATACCGCAGATCAAGCAAGTGTTCAAGACGGAATGAGTCAAGGCGTATCGGGGCAAGAAAACAGTCAAGGTTCAGCTAGTTATGGAACAAACTCAAACCCATTTGGAGGAAGGGCTATTGGAGTTTCTTACAATCCAACTATAAATGCTTTGTCGAAGGGATTAGCCTCTACTAATTCCATTGATACAATGGGGTTAGATATAAACCAAACTCAAGCACAAAACATGGCTACAAATATTGGTTTAGCAACTATGGCTAATTTTGGATTGTCTCCTGAAGCGATGGCATCTATTGGCACAACTGGATATTCTACTGATGATGTAACTGGTTTTGGAGGCAAAGGCACAGATGGGAGAGATGTTAGCAATTATTCTACTGATCTAAATTCTCTATCAAATATGAAAGATGAAGCAAAAAAGGGAACTGTTCCATCAATCGTTCAAGCCATTGCTCCATTTGGAATTGGTAAAGCACTAAACGAACTGAGTAAAATGTCAGCACTAAATACTATTAGCAATATTTCAAAAGGTTATGCACCTACATATTCAAATGGTCAAATTACTGGAACTAGTGGTTATGGAATTGGTATGGGGCAACCTAACAATGATGTGAATATGAGTGGGGCGGGTAGAAGTGTTGATGGATATGGTATTTTTTCTGATACTTCACCATCTGAGGTAAGTTTTAAAGACACTAGCTTTGAAGGTGGAAATGATAGTGATCCAATAGTTCCTGCAACAAGAAATCCAGTTAGCGGTCAAGCAATTTGTCCTGATGGCTATAGATTTGATGATGACTTGCAGGCTTGCAGATTAGATACAACAAGGACAGTTAATCCAAATCCATATCCATCTGGTGATCAATATTATAGAGCAAGTAGTTTAGATAACGCTCCAGTTAATATGCCTTCAGGATTTGATTTTAATTCCGCAAATAATAATTTTGTAAATCAGTTTGCCTATCGCCCTTCTAATTATCAAAACCAAATGGGATTAAATGGATTTACTCCATTCAGGAGTTCTTAATGAGAGAAGGAAGAATTAGAGAAGAAATAGATAAAGGCGGAAATGCCGATATTTTATTAAAAAATCCAGTTTTTATAGAGACATTTGAAACTTTAGAAAAAGAGTTTTTAGAAGCGTGGAAAACATCAGGATTAAAAGACACAGAAGAAAGAGAACGTCTTTATTATCTTTTCCAATCTTTACAAGCACTCAAAGTAAGAATTGAAAACTTTAGTGCAAATGGAAGAATGGCGAAGTCTCAATTAGATCAACTAGTTGGGAAAACGTATAACAGTTAAAAGGAAAATTTATGGAAAATGTAAACTCGCAAGAGAGCAATATTTCAATTAATGAAGCAATAGACCAATTATTACCTCAAGAGGAAGCAAAAGCTAACCCTGAAATTGAGGCAGTAGCCGAGCCTGAAGAAGAGGCTCAAGTATCAGAAACTGATGAGCAAGAGGAAGTCGAAGAAGATATCTCCGAAGAAAGCGAAGAAGTAGAAGATGCAACCGATCAGGAAGATAATTTAGAAGAAGTCGAAGAAGAAGTCCAAATGTTCAAAGTCAAAATTGATGGCGAAGAAGCAGAGGTAACTTTGGAAGAGGCTTTATCAGGTTATCAGAGAGAGAGGACTTTTCATAAACGCATGAACGAAGTCGCTCAACAACGTAAATCGATAGAGGCAGAAAGTGCTGAAACGAAACGTCTGAGAGATCAGTATGCGGAAGGACTTCAGCAAATAACTCAAGCACTTAATGTGCAAGAGCCAAATTGGGAAGAACTGCGAAGAACCAAATCAAATGATGAGTTTGCTAGTATTCATGCAGAATATCAAATTCAACAAAGTAATTTAGCAAAAGTACAACAACAAAAAACAGCTATTGAACGCCAACAGCAGGCAGATATTCAGGCACAATTTCAAAACCATTTAACAAGTGAGTTTGAAGTTATGGTTGAAAAAATTCCTGAGTGGCGTGATGAAAAAGTTAGAGATACCGAAAGAAATAAAGTTATCTCATACGCTAAATCCAAAATGGGTTACACCGATGATGAAATTGCTCAAGCGAGTGACCATCGTGCGATTGTGACTTTGAGGAAGGCAATGTTGTATGACCAGTTAATGTCAGGCGGTAGCGAGGCTAAAAAGAAAGTCAAAGTTGCTCCGAGAATGGTTAAAGCAGGAACTCCTAAAAGTAAGTCTGAAGTTGTATCGAAGCGTAATCAAGATTTGATAAAACGCTTTAACAGTAACAGCACGATTGAAGGTGCTGTTGAACTACTTTTAAACAAACAATAACTCTAAAGGAGAATTAACGATAGCCACTTTAACAACAGCAAATGCTGTGGGCGAAAAAGAACAGCTTGCAGACATAATTTATAAAATTGATAGTGATGAAACTCCTATCTTTTCTATGGCAAAAAAAGAAACTGTGAATGGCACTTTAGTCGAGTGGCAGACACAAGAATTGGCGAGTGCAGGACAAAACAGTTTAAGTGAAGGTGCTGATGCGACATATGCAACTCCAACTGCTACAGTAAGACTTAACAATTACACTCAGATCTCAGGAAAAGACTTTGCGATCTCAGGAACATTGGAAAGTGTTGATAAAGCAGGAAGAGCAAAAGAAACTGCGTATCAATCAGTTTTAAAAGGACTTGAACTTCGTAGAGATATCGAAAAGATTATTGGTGATCTCAATGTTGCAAAATCAGGTTCTGAGCCAAGAAAATCTGCAACTCTAGTAACATGGATAACAAATGGAGATGCTACTCCTTCCGATATAGCTTTCGGAACTGGAGATGGATCAGATGTTGCTGATTTAACTGGAACTGAGGCTTCTTTAACTCTAGCCAAAATAGATAATGCTGTTAAGGCAGTTTGGCAAGATGGCGGAAAACCTCAAATGCTAGTTTGTGATGCTACAAATAAAGCAAATATTTCTGACTTATCTCAGGCAGGAACTAACCTTGTAACTAATCAAGTAAACACAACTCAAGGTAAAGCACCTTCTTTTGTGGGTGCAGTTTCAGTTTATTTAACTGACTTCGGAACTCTAGAAATAACACCTTCTAGATTTATATCTGATGACAAGTTATTTATTCTTGATCCTGCTCATTTAAAGATTGGATCTCTTAATGGCAGAAACTTCTCAAAAACTGTGTTGGCGAGAACTGGCGATGCAATTAAAGAGCAGATAATCTGTGAATGGGTATTGATGCCAACTGCACCAAAAGCACATGGAGCAGTAATTGGTTTATCAGGTGCTTAATAATTAATATTGAGGGGGCGATTAATTTCGCCCTTTCTTTTTTTAAAAGGAATAATAATGTCATCAAGATTATTATCTAGAAACACAGCTTCACAAAAAGAAACTTTTTGGCATGACAATAACGATGGAACTTATACCATCGAGACAAAACAACATATTAAAGAAGTTTTAGATGCAAATAAAAGATTAGCAAATGATTTTCAAAAAGGAAGATTAATTGGCAATACGCAAGCACATTGGCAACAAATAGCCGACATTCCAAACAGCTTATATTTAGAATTAAAAGAAAAGTTTGGAGATCCAAAAGATAATCCTGAAGCCACTAAAAAGTGGAAGCAATGGTTTAATGATTCCGATAACCGATATTTTAGAACTGGTGGTGGCGTAATATGAGTATATCAACATATTCTGAGTTAAAAACTGCTGTAGCTAATTTTTTAGCCAGATCAGATTTAACAGATCAAATACCTAACTTTATTCAATTAGCTGAAGCTAGATTATCTAGAGAATTAGAAACTAGAGATCAGGAAAAAAGAGCAACAGCTACATTAACAAGCGGTGATGAATATATAGCCCTTCCAACCGATATGCGAGAAGTCAGGGAAATAAAATTAAATACATCTCCGAATGTCGTGTTGGAATATAAAAGCCCGACAGCATTAGATACTGCTTATACTGGATCATCAGGTAGACCAGTTGCATATTCGATTGTTGGTGGTGAATTAAAAGTAAGACCAATTCCCGATGATAATTATACAGCCGAAATAATCTATATTGGAAGTCTAAGTGCTTTGTCAGATAGCAATGCAACAAATGTAATGTTAACTCGTCATCCTGATGCGTATCTATCAGGCTCATTAGTTGAGGCTTATACTTACTTAATGGATGAACAAAGGGCATCTACATATGATGCTAAGTTTACAAGATCTATAGAAGAGATAAGAAAAGACGAACAGAGATCTCACTATGGAACTGGTGCTTTACACATATCCTCAATCTACGCAAGACAATCATCATCGGCATCATAGGAGAAAATAAATGTCAGCAATGTCAGACTATCTAGAATTAAAATTTTTAGATCACTTTACTGGAAGAGCATCAACTACTGCCCCATCCGCAGTTTATTTAGGATTAGCGGTTGGATCTATTGCAGATAATGCAGGCGGTACTGAATTATCAGGAAGTAATTATGCAAGAGAAGCAATTACTTTTGCAGTAGCTTCGGGCGGTGCAATAGCTAATAATAATGCTGTTGAATTTAATAGTGCAACTGGCTCATGGGGCACAATTGGATTTTGGGGTATTTGGGATGCAAGCACTTCAGGCAACCTTTTATTTCATGGAGCATTTACTGCATCAAAAGCAATAGCAAGCGGAGATATATTAAAAGTAGCAAGCGGATCATTAACTATTTCTGCTGATTAAGGTTTAAGTTTATGGCTTTAGGTATTCCGCATTTAGATCAAATAACAGCCACGCCTTTAGATAGTTTAAATTTTATTTTAGATAGTTCAGTTGAATTAAATAGATTAGAATTTTCAAACCCACATTTAGAGCAGTTAGATAGTTGGGGAGTTCTAGATAATTTAAACAGTTTTGGTAATGTTGATAACTTAGATTCTTTAGATGTTAAGCAGGCATTATCAAGCGTTTCAACATCTTCAACAGCATCTTCAAGTTGCATTAGAACAAGAAAGTTTTCTGCGGGAGTAGCGACTACAGCAACAATTTCGGCTGTTGTTAATAGAATGTTTTTAGTTGCTTCAAGTGTGGCTAGTGTTGGCAATATATCGGCTTCTGCAACTTATACTGTTAACGCTGAAGTTTCGGTTTCTTGTAATGCTACAGCGAGTGCTTCAGGTATAAGAATACAGCAACCAACATCAACAGTTGCAACAAGTTCTTCGGTTACAGCAACCGCAAACTTTGTAGTATATATTTCTGCAAGTTCAAGCGTTACTGCATCGCAAGTATCATCAAATAATTACACCGCAAATTTTGTGGGATCAGGATCTACTTTGGTAAATGTTTTAGTAACAGCTAAAATTTTAGGTGATGATTGGACAGATGTTTCTGAGGGTTCTGAAACATGGTCAATCCAAAATGTTGGATCAGAGGTTTGGTCAATTCAAAATGTTGGAAGTGAGGTTTGGATAAAGCAATGATTAAGTTTGGAGAATGGCTTCCTGATCAACCTGATTTAGATACAGCGGGTGTTACAGTTGCACATAATGTTATTCCTGCTTTGTCAGGCTATAGATCATTAAATAGTTTAAATGCAGTTTCCAATGCAGGAGATGCTCCTCTGAAGGGAATATTTGCCTCAAAAGATAATGCAGGAAATGTTAAACTTTTTGCAGGAAATGCTTCTAAACTATATGAATTTAATTCAGGAAATTCCAATTTAACAAGTATTGGAAAAGGCGGTGGATATTCTTTATCAGATGGAGAGAAGTGGAGATTTGTTCAATTTGGAACAAGTGTAATTGCTTCAGGTGGTGTAGGAGAAACGCTTCAAGAATTTACATTAGGCTCAGATACAGCTTTTGCTGATTTAGCAAATGCTCCTAAAGCTGATTTTATGGCGATTGTTAGGGATCAAGTTTGGGTTGCTAATATAGATGATGGATCGGGAAGAATACCATATAGAACAAAATGGTCAGGTATAAATGATGCTACAAGTTGGAGTAGTGGAACTGATCAAAGTGACCACCAAGATATTGTGGATGCGGGGGCGATTACTGGATTAGTAGGCGGAGAGTATGCAGTAATATTGACAGAAAAAAGTATATGTAGAGCAACATATGTAGGTACTCCATTAATTTATCAAATCGATAAAATGGAAACAACTAGAGGCTGTGCTTTTTCAGGTTCAGTTGGTAATATTGGAAGGTTAATTTTTTATTTATCGGAAGATGGTTTCTATGCTTTTGATGGAAGTATGAGTTCGCCAATCGGTGCAGAGAAAATAAACAAATATTTTTTTAACGATTTTAATCAAAATTACGCTCATAAAATGACTTGTGCGGTTGATCCAACAAATCAGGTTGTGGCATGGAGTTATATTTCAAACAGCAATAGTTCAGCGACAACGCCTGATAAACTCTTAATGTATAATTATTCAATTCAAAGATGGAGTATAGCGGAAGTTGATGCGGATCTTATTAGCCCATTATATACTTCAGGTTATACAACTGAAGGTTTAAATAATTTAGGTGCAAATTTAGATAGCTTAACAACTCAGTTAGACAGTCCATTATATAAAGGAAGTACATTTTTATTTGGTGGAAGTTTAGCAAACAAAATATATTCTTTTACTGGATCGCCTTTAACGGGAATAATTGAAACTTCAGAATTTTCTGTAACAAAAGGGAAACACTCCATAATTAATAGGGTTGTTCCTTATTATGAAAATGGAACTGTTACAACACAAATAGGGGTAAGGGATACTCAAGCTGAAACAGTTACATATTCGTCAACAAGCAGTTTGTCGAATGATGGTTTTATTCCTCACAGATCTCAAGGAAAGTTTCACAGAATAAGAATGAATATTTCAGGGAATTGGGATTATGCACAAGGGGTTGATATTGAAGGTCAACCTTTAGGTAGAAGATGACAAGAGTTAGTAATTATGCAGGATTGTCAACGTTAGGGGATGATGCAAGAACAGTCGCAAATGTTGTAAATAATATTTTAAATGGAAAAGTTAATTCAACTGGCTCAATTACATTAACCAACAGTTCTGCAACAACCACATTATCTGATGATAGAATTGGCGGAGATAGCGTAATATTATTTATGCCAACAACTAGCGATGCTTCATCAACTACAATTTATGTCACAGCAAGGCAAAAAGGTCAGGCAACATTAAATCATGCAAATGCTTCAACCACTAGATCCTTCGATTACGTCATTTTCGGATGATGTTAATAGGTGTAAAAAATGGATTGTTGATGCTTTAGAATATGCTCACAACAGTCATAGTTTTGAACAAGTTATAGATATTGTAAAAAGAGGAGATGCTCAGTTTTGGGCGTTTCCTGATAGTGCAATCGTTACCGAAATTATTGAATATCCGCAACGTAGAACCTTACGATTTTGGCTTGCGGGCGGAAACTTAAAAAGACTTTTAGACGTAGAGCCAAAAATAAGAAAATGGTCTATATTATACCAATGTGAAGCGGTTGAAATTATAGGTCGAAAAGGTTGGGAAAAAGTTCTTAAAGAATATGAACCAACAGCAATCGTTTTAGTAAAGGAATACTGATTATGTCAAAAGGTGGTGGCGGAGGAGGAAGTTCAGGAACAGTTAATACGCAGGTGAATCCGCCTTCGTATGCTATGCCCTTTTTAGAATATGGATTAGCACAAGCTAAAGACAGATATACTTCTGATATGCCTTCATATTACCCAAACAGCACAACTGTTGGATTTGCTCCTGAAAGTGAAATGGCTCTTAATATGCAAAGGGATAGAGCATTAGATCCAAATAGTTTAACAGCCCAATCTCAAAATGTAATTCAGCAAAATTTAAGCGGAACAAATCCATTAATGAGTATGGCATTTAAGCCAGTAATTGATACTGTAACATCTCAATTTTCAAAAGCAGGAAGATATGGATCAGGTGCAAATCAGGGTGCAATGAGTTCAGCTTTAGCACCTTACGCTTATCAGGCTCAACAAGATGCCTTGAAACTTGCTCCTACATATCAAAATCTAGATGCTCAACAACTGGCTCAAGTCGGTGCTTCAAGAGAGGCAGATGCAATGGCTCAGTTGCAGGATAATATGAACAGATTTAATTATGAACAAAATGTAGATGATCAAAAACTTAAAAATTATATGTCGTTGGTTGGTGGTGGAACTGTAGGTTCAGAGTCAATTCAACCAGTATACCGAAATCAGGGTGCTAGTGCTTTAGGCGGTGCTTTAGGTGGGGCACAATTAGCGGGAATGATTAATCCTGCTTATGCGGGTTATGGTGCTTTAGCAGGCGGATTGTTGGGGTACTCATAATGGCAAGACCTATAGATTATTTATTAGGAAATAACATAGATAAAAGAACTGGTTTACCAATGGGCGTTATTGGTGGCAATCCTTCTTATATGCCATCTCGAGTAAAAATGTCTGCTTTGCCTCAAGTGGGTAATGGTCAAGCATATAATCAAGATATTGCAATGAGGTCAGGCAATCCTATTCCAGTTAGACCGATGACTAATGCAGGGGTTATTCAAAACACTCCTTTTAAAAATAACGCTCCAACTTTGTTAACTGGCACAAATACTGGTCAAGCAAATACTGGTTTATTAGGTTCTTCATTCAATGATCCGAGATCAGTTGGTAACTTTGCTTTAGCCTCTAATTTGTTACAAAATAGCGGTTACTCTACAACGCCTAAAACAACTGGTGAAATAATTGGTTCGGGTATGGGTGCTTATATGAAGGGTAGGATGGCTCAAGAAGATAGGCTAAGTGCAAAAAGTCAGAACTCTTTAAAGAACCAATTAGAGATGGCTAAGTATATGAATGACTTGCAGAAGATGAAGTTAGATCAACAAAACATTGAAAAAGAAGATAGTAAAACATCTTTTACACAAGAAAAAGATTTAAGAAAAGAATTTACTGGTTTAGCGAAGCCATTTAGAGAAACTATAACTAATTTTAATAAAGCATATGCTTTTGCAATGAAGAAAAATCCAACTGGTGCTTCAGATATTGCTTTAGTTTTTTCTTTTATGAAAGCATTAGATCCAAGATCAGTTGTTAGAGAAAATGAGCAAGCAACAACTGAAAATGCAGGAGGTGTTCCTGCATACATTAGAAACTTTTATAATAAGCTAGCAACTGGACAAAAATTTGATCCAGTAGTTAGAGAAGAGATAATAGATGCTTCTAGATCTCTTGTAGTAGGGCAAGTGCAGAGCCAAAAAGATTTGGAAAATGAATATAAGGGTTATGCAGAAAGAAATAAATTAAGTGTTGATAATGTTTATACTTCTTTGCTTCCAAAATCAGGAACTTATTTAAATCCAATTAAAGTTAGTTCTACAGACGAAGCAGAAGAAAAGTTAAAAGATGGACAGTTTTTTGTTCTTCCTAATGGCAGTATAGGAGATATACAATAATGGGTAGAGCTAGAATACTTAATCAGGGTAGTTCAAATAACCCAAAATTAGAAAACAAAGTTGGTAAATTAACTGGAATTACTCAGTCTGCGTTGCAAGGATTAAGTTTTGGATCTTCTGACGAGTTGCAGGGGTTAGCTAGTGGTTTATATGCTAAGTTTGCTGAAGGAAAAGATTTCAATACAGCTTACGATGAAACAGTTAATGCAATTAGAAGTGATATTAAATCATTTAGAGAAGAAGAGCCATTATATGCTTATGGATCAGAAATAATAGGAAGTCTGCCTACAGCAATAGCAGGCGGATTTGGTTTAGCAAAAGCAGGATTAAGTGCTATTAAAAGTGCGGGTGCTATGGGCGGTGCTTATGGCGGATTTGCTACAGATAGTTCAGATCCAGTAGACAAAGCTATTGGAACGACTATTGGTGGGCTAACTGGCGGAGCTTTTCAGAAAGTTGCCCCATTTGCTACTGAAGGTGCAAAAAATTTAATTAAAAAAGGCGTACCCTTAACAGTAGGGCAAACTGTTGGTGGTGGATTAAAAAAAATTGAAGAGGCTTTAACTTCAGTTCCATTTATGGGATCTCCAATATCAAATGCTTTTAAAAGATCTAAACAAGGTTTTGACAAAGTTGTATTTGAAGAAGTTTTAGAGCCTTTAAAAAAATTGGGTATTAATCCTAAAGAAAAATTAAAAGACATAAGTGGAAGAGATTTATATAGCACTACTGAAAAAATAATTTCTGACCAATATGAAATATTACTACCAAAATTAAATATGCCAAATAAAGCAATTTTGCAAAATAGATTAGATGATATAATTTTAAATGAAGTTGAAGTTTTGCCTAAAAATTTACAAAATCAGTTTTTAGTAAAACTAGACAGAATTGTTTATAAAAATTTTGTAAATGGTAAAATTAGTGGTGAGGGATACAAAGACTCAATTTCAAAGATTAGAACTGAAATAAGGAATTTTAAAAAAAGTCAAGAACCATTAAATCAAGATATGGCTAATAGCTTTAGAGCAGTAGAAAATGAAATGGTTGAAATTCTTAAAGACACCAATCCCACAAAAAAATTATCCTTAGATTTAATCGACCAAAGTTTTAAACGATTATTGCCAGTAGAGAGGGCAGTAATAAGTGCTGAAGGTGGTGAATTTACTGCTGATCAATTACTTCGATCTATTAAAAGTGGGGATCAATCTTTAAGGAAAAAATCTTATGCTAGAGGGGAAGCTGATATGCAACCTTTAGCTGAAGCAGGACAGAACACTATTAAACAAAGACTAGCAAATTCAGGGACTAGCGACAGAAATTTATTAGGTACTTTAGCTTTAGGCGGAGGGTTAGCCATAGATCCATTAACAGTAGGTATCGGATCAGGGGCAACGACTTTAGGTTATAGTAAATTAGGAGTTCCTACTATTAGGTCATTAATTACTGGCTATAATCCTAACAAATACAGACCTAATAATATTGGTTTAGCACAAGGTATGGCTTATGGATCTCCTGCTTATGGAGGTCTTTTAGGGCAAAATGCAGAGGATGCAAACTTTTTCGGAATGAATAGGAGATAGATAAATGTCTAAAGATAAATTAACAGATTACTCTGCTACAGCGAGTTCTAATACAGATGTTGGCGGTGTAAATCTGGCAGAAAACTCAATGTTGCCCTCAGATGTCAATAATGCGTTTAGAGAGATACTTTCACATTTAGCTGAAATGAACGCAGGAACACATCCAGTAGCAGACACAATGACTTTAGCAGATCCTGATGATCTAACTAAAAAATTCAGGTTTGATGGAGTTGGAATATCGGCAGGGAATACAAGAGTTGTAACGATGCCTGATGCTGATACGACTTTATCGGGATTAGGAATAACTCAAACATTTACAAAAGCACAAATTCCATCAACATATACTGGTAGTGGATTAACATTAGATTTTGATACATATCAAAACTTTATTATTACATTAAGTGCAGGAAGTAATGCTTTAGCCAATCCATCAACTGAAGCAGGCAATGTAGGGCAATGTGGAGCAATTATATTCATTCAGCCATCTAGCGGTAATGCAGGAACAGTATCGCTTGCAACAGATTGGGAAACAGCCGAGTCAGCAGGGCTAACATTATC
>TARA_R110000782_G_scaffold12081_18_pt1 | contig 12635 bp, 17 predicted proteins | sample TARA_R110000782 | Tara Oceans TARA_R110000782 (sample SAMEA4397859) | marine metagenome | biome: Polar Biome; feature: [SRF] surface water layer (ENVO:00010504); material: water (ENVO:00002006), including particulate matter (ENVO:01000060) such as... | depth 5 m
TAGATGAGTCAGCAATGTGGGGTCAACGTCAAGGTAAAAGACCTCATATGCTTTTAGATAAAAACAATAAAGTAAAATTCGATAAACGTTTTAAGATGTATAAACCTAATATGGCTGAAAGCATTGACGAGTTTGAATTAGAAGATATAACGTCTTTAATGGAAGACACAGAATCATTTATAGAGGGCACCACAGATATGAAATCTTTAGCGGAAATTAGTGAAAACTTAAGACTTATCAATAAGATTAAAAATTCAGGTGTTGTTAAAACCGGTTCTATGTCTAAGGATAAGCCCGATCCCGCTCCTGTTAAAAAAGAAGCTGCTGATTTAGCTGATCTTGCAAACGAAAAAATTAAAGACAAAAAGTCTGTAGGTGAAATACCACAAGACGGCGAAAGAAAGTTCTTTAAAAAGAAATCTAAAGTTATAGATGACGAAGATAATATTGAAGAAGCAGCACCTAAAATTAAGGGCGACTTCCTTAAAATTCAACGTGCAAAAGATGCAGAGCATAATGCAGCTATGGGTCGTACAAAGACTGGTCGCAAAAAGCCAGTTCGTACAATGACTTCTACTCAAAGATCATTAGCTTCTATTGCTGCAAAGAACGAAGCTTTTGGGCGTGCAAGATTTGGTCAAGAACTTAAGAAAAAGGGTTTTGATGTAGATAAAGTACACGCAAAGAATGTTAAAGATGCTTCAGATGCAAGTGAAAGATCAAAAGCTGCAGCAAAAGATTTAGCTGATTTCAGAAAAAAGCACGGCATGAACGAAGCTCAACTTGATGAGTTATCTCCAGAAACAATGATGAGCTATAAGAAGAAAGCTGATTATAGTAAAGATCGTGCAGCTAGTTCTGCAGCAGCAAAAATTCTTAGAGGTAAAGATAAAGACGGTAATCGTGCAGATCATTCTCCTGAGGTTAATACTCACAGAAAACGTCGTGAAGGTGAAAGACTTTACAATACAAGAGCTGCTGACAAATTAAGAAAAGATTTACGTAAAGAAGCTACTATTCCTGATGGACAAACTGCTTTTACAAAAAGACCAGAAATCACATCAGATGATAAAGATAAACTTTCTAAAATCAGAGCAATGATGGATAAAGAACGCGCAAACAAAAATGAAGCATTTGAACCACACGTGATGTATGATCCTGAAACCGGCAAAGGTTATAAAGCTGATAAAGAAGCTGATCATCTTAGAATGAAAAAGATGGGATATACACACGAGAAGCCTGAAGTAAAAGATGAAAAATTTGTTTCAGACGCTCAGCGTAAAGCGGTTTGGGCATCAAAGAACGATAAGAAAAACGAAGCAACTGTAGACGAGATGGATATTTCTGTTAAGTCTATTACTAAATCAGGAATTAGAAAAGCTGGTGATACACCTAAACTAAAGGCTGATTTAAAAGCTTTAAGAGATAGACTTAATAAAGATAAGGGTGACGGATACGGCGCAAGCAAATCATTAAAAGCCAGTTACGGCGAAGAGTGTGGTGCTGGTGAACAAGGTACTCCATCTTTAACTAAACGTTTAAAGAAGGATACACCTAATGCTTAGTTTTAAACAATTCGTTGCTGAAGCTTGTTGGGATACTCATAAACAAGTTGGTATGAAGAAAAAAGGCAATAAGATGGTACCAAATTGTGTACCAAACGAAGACGTTGACGAAGGTCTTATTGGCAATGCGGTTGGCGGTGCTTTTAAAATTGCTGCTAAAACTGTGGTAGGCGGAGCAAGATTAGCTGGCAAAGGTGTTAAGAGAGCATCAGTTGCAGGTAGAGCAGATGCTGCTGAAAAGAAAGCTAAAAAAGCTGAACAAAAGAATAAAGATCGTGAAAAACTTACTAAAATGAAAGCAAGATACGACACTGCAAAAGCTAAAGCAAGAGAAAGAGCTAATGCACCTACAACTGCACCTACAACTGGAGCTACTACATGAAAAAGTTTAAATCATTCTTAGAAGCAAAAGACCAAAATCCTGGTGAATACGATCAAGAAGGAAGCATGGCTAAGACATCTTTGCGCACTATGATAGATGCTGCAACTGAATTGTCTAATATGTTAGGTGATGATGATAATCTACCAGAGTGGGTTCAAGGTAAAATTACTAAGGCCACTGATTATATCGATACTGCACGAGATTATATGAAGTCGGAAAAGAGTTAATAAATGTTAAGATTTAAACTTTTTTGCGAAAGAGTAACTCAAAGACAAATTACTGATTTAGAAAAATTCGGCGATAAACTGCTTAATAAGCACGATATTGACATAGAGTTTTCTAGACATTTCGCTGATCGTATGAATGATCCAAGAAATAAACCAGAAATTAAGATAGCTGAGCTTCAAAAGTTGTTTAAAAAGATTGCTAAGAGAAAAGGCAAGTCAATTAAACAGTTGGGACCTGACGTGCAAGCAGTGTTAAAAGATATTGAAACAGATTTAAATTTGCCTATTGTTATTCATTATAACAAAGGTGAATTCGAGATCACTCATAAAACTATTATGCGAAAAAAGAATTTTAGAACTCCGAACGATGTGGTAAGAATATGAAAAGCTTTATCGAGTTTACAGAGAATAAAACCTATTACAAAGGTGTGCCTAAAGATCAGAAAGATGACAGAGAACGTCATTTTGAAAAAGGTGCAAAGATGGATGATGATAATCCAGCTGCGTATAAACCTGCTCCTGGCGATAAAGATGCAAAGACTAAAGAGTCTAAGCACACTAAGAAAGCTCGCGCTATGGGTTTTACAAACGAAGAGTTTGATTTCTTAGGTGAAGATGCTGCAGGCAAGTCTTTAAAAGATAAAGCTAAAAAATCTGGAATGCCGGCAGGTGTTTTGCGCAAAGTTTATAATAGAGGTGTCGCGGCATGGCGTACCGGACATAAACCTGGTACTAATCCACAACAATGGGGTCATGCTAGAGTAAATTCTTTCATTACAAAATCATCTGGTACTTGGGGCGGAGCTGATAAAGACTTAGCTTCTAAAGTTCGTAAAGAAGATGTTAATGAAGATAATCGTCTTGATTCTGCTGGAGTTAAAGGCTATAATAAACCAAAAGGTACTCCTTCTCATGCTAGCAAATCACATATCGTGGTTGCAAAAGATGGTGATAAGGTTAAAACTATTAGATTTGGCCAGCAAGGTGCAAGCACAGCTGGTGATCCTAAGAAGGGCGAATCTAATAAAATGAAAGCGAAACGTAAATCGTTTAAGGCACGCCATGGTAAAAATATTGCTAAAGGTAAGATGTCTGCTGCTTATTGGGCCGACAAGGTCAAATGGTAGATTTTTTATAAATAATAGTAGTTAAAACAAAAAGGAAATTGCAATGAAAAGTTTTAGAGCTTTCGTAGTAGAATTAGAAGAAAAGAAGCTAGTTGGCGGACAAAAAGAATTAGATCACGATAAAGATGGTGACATCGATGGTTCTGATTTCGCAATGATGCGCAAAAAGAAGAAAAACGAAGACACAGATCAGCTTGATGAATTATCACCAGCAACGCTTGGGAACTATGTCAATAAAGTTAATGACAAGGTTGCTAATACTGGCTACGGGAAAAAGCGTAGCCAGCGACAAAAAGGTCTTAAGACAGCTATCAATAAGCTAGTTACAAAAGCTGGTGGCGATAAAAATGATGTTACAAATTACTAATTAACCCAAACCAAGGAGATCACAAGATGGCACTATGGGGAAAAACAGACGCATTAGCTTCCGTACCAAAATGGTTAGAAGATGCTGCGACTAACACAAACAAATCAAACGACAGAGATAACGCAATCTTTGTTGACCTTACAGAGGCTGGTATTGCTGGCAACCGTGCAAAAGGTATCACTGGCCCAGGTTGGTGGACATATTGGACTGCTGGTGGACGTCACCACGCTGAATGCTTAGTACCAATGAAAGTAACCGCAGTTGCTGCTGGTGACTTAGGTGTTACAGGTGATACAGCTGATGAAGACGCGATTGTAGCTGACGCATAAACAAAATGAAATTAACAGAATCAACCTTTCTGTTATTTGCTTCGAAGTATTACGACAATCCTAATTGTACTGATATAATCGAATTCGATGAGGACTTGAAAAGATTTCAATATTTACGTAAACTATTTGGTAGATATAGACAAGATAATGATTTGAAAGAAAGGTTGATTTTGAACCACTTGATCGTCATATATAATATTTTTGGACCTGAAGCAACTAACATGCTCTTTATGAAGCTACATGACTATCACGAGTATTTAAAGCCGTTCGTAGAGTATTTAAACTTTATGCCTCTGGTAATAGAATATGATGATGTTATGCTTAGTAAAGATAATATTATTTCAGATGTAAACATAAGCGATAAGCTTAGAGGAATTTAACAAATGGTAGTAGATCTATTTTTAGTCTATCAATTTATACGCAGGCTAGCCACACCATTTGAAAAGTGGGAAGCTTACAAGCTAAGTATTATTGACAAAGACGGCAACGTGCTAATGAAATCAAAAGAATTTACTAACTCACGCCAAAGAAAAGCATGGGGTATCTTTGATAGAATGGTTGCCAACTTAAAGAAGCTTTTAGCTAAAGTTCCAGGTGGTAGTTCTAGATTTGCAACCTATGCAGCTGCATTGTATCTTATTAAAGAACATAAAGCATTCACAGATGAGTCGATGTTAGAAGACATGACTGAAGAACAGATGAATGAATCTACTGAATTATTTTTAAGTAGGTATAACCATTCTATCATGATCGCAGAAAATGTCAACAAAAAAGATTTAGAAGAAGAACCTGCTAATAATGTAGGCGGTGGAAACATTGCTGGCATGGACGGTGGACATATGTCTAAAGCAGGTCAAAAGAAATGGACTTCCTCAAATAAAACTACTAAAAAGAAAAGACTTAGAGATATTATTGGAGATAAACTATGATCACTTTAGAACAATTCAGCGCAATGATTCCTTCAAATAAAGAGCCAGAAGCTTGGTATGAAGCAGCGGTTCCAATGTTTGAAAAATATAATATTAACACAAGCAATCGTATTGCAGGTTTCATGGCCCAGTGTGCTCATGAGTCTCTAGACTTTACGCGTTTGGTTGAAAACTTAAACTACTCAGAAAAAGCACTTAACTCTGTGTTTGGACGTTATTTTGGAAAGGGTAAGCGTAATGCAAAAGACTATGCACGAAATCAAGAAAAGATCGCAAACTACGTCTACCAAGATGAGTTTAGATCCAAACGAGGAGCCTTGGGAAACACAAATGCCGGGGATGGCTGGCTCTTTAGGGGTCGAGGTATCAAGCAGCTTACAGGCAGAAATAATTACACACAATTTGCAAATACGGTTGACATGACAGCTGAAGAAGCTGCAGATTACGTGTCTACGCCAAAAGGTGCTATTGAGTCTGCGTGCTGGTTCTGGGCTACAAATAAGTTAGAAAAGTGGGCAGATGCTGGCGATAATAAAGGGTTAACTAAAAAAATTAACGGTGGTACTATTGGTTTAGACGATCGTAATCGCAGATGGAACGCAGCTCTTGCGATCCTTGGCGGTAAAGCACCAGCTAAAAAGGCAACTAAAACCTCTTCTTCTGCACGCACACTGCGTAAAGGTATGAAGGGTGATGATGTAGCTAAAATGCAAAAAGTACTAGGTGTAGGAGCAGACGGAGACTTTGGTTTCGGTACTCAAACTGCAGTTAAAAAATGGCAAAAGATGAACGGTTTAACAGCCGATGGCATCGTTGGTCCAGCAACTCAAGCTAAAATGTTTAGTTAGTATAAATAGAATATAGATATTTAATTAAAGGAGGCATTAACATGTCATTAGAGAAAATTATCGCAGCTGCAATCGAAGGTGACGCAGTTGAGCTTAATACAGTATTCGGAGAAGAAATGCAGAACCGTATTTCTATTTCTTTAGAAGAAAAGTATAAAAAAGCAATGCAAGAAAAAGACGACGGCGAAGATGAAGATGACGACGAAGATGAAGATGATGATGACGACGAAGATGAAGATGAAGATGAGTCGCCAAAAGCAAAGAAAAAAGCTGAAGACGAAGACGAAGATTAATTAATATGCCGTCATTTTTATATTTCGGCATTATAATCATGGCAATGGGTGGAGGCGGAGCGATTTACTACAAATCTACCCAGGCCAAAATTGTAGAACTTGTACAATATAATGCAACATTGACAGCACAAGTAGATCAGATCGCTCAAGTTAACGAAAAAAACTTAGCGACTATCGCTGACATGCAAGCAAACTTCGAGCGTCAAAGAGAACAGTTTGATACGCTCCAAAAAGATTTCGCATCTATTCAAGATCAAAAGAACGAGTTGCAAAGCCGCTTAGGTAAACATGACCTCGGTGCTTTAGCCGCAAATAAACCTGCACTAGTAAGTAGAGTTATTAACGGTGCTTCTAAAAAAACTTTCCGTTGTTTTGAATTAGAGTCAGGTGCAGAACTTACAGATAATGAAAGGAATGCTAAAAATGCAAAAGCGTTTAACAGCGAGTGTCCTTGGGTTTACGATGATCTTATCGCTAGCGGCGTGCTCGTCGAAGCCGATAGTGGAACCACCGCCCAGAGTGATAACTGAAACTGAATACATTACCCCTTCTAAGCCTATTGTGTCAGAGCCTAGTCAATTGTCTATGCGCGACATCGAGTTTATAATTGTCACACCAGAAAATGTAGATGAAGTTTTTGATAACCTGACTGATGATAAGGTAATCTTCGGAGTAACAGATAAAGGCTATGAAGATATAGCTTTAAATCTCGCTGATCTCAGAGCTTATATCCAACAACAAAAAAAGATAATTGGGATATACGAATCCCAGTATGACGAGTAGGCATAGCGTCTATTCCTGTCCTTTTTCGTTATTTACACAAAAATTTATTATAAATACACTTGATTATACTATTTCTTCGGTGAGCTATTACGCATGGAGTTCGCCACTAGCCTCCGTTATCAAAAGGCGTCGTAAAAAGGGACTATAGACGATCATGTCAGACAATCAAACTTGGGAAACTGATATTCGCTTAATACAAAGCGACATTAAACAGATAAACAAATTCTTTAATAAAGTTGAGAAATCTATAGATCAAATGGCTGAGTTATCTAAGAACGTAGCTGTGCAAAGTGAGGTTTTAGATAATACAAAAAATAAGTTAGAAGATGTAGAGCGATTAATAGACGATTCTAACCGAACTGATGGACTTAAATTAACTGCAATGAGCGACAGACTAGAAGAATACCGTCGTTCAGCAAGAGAGGATCATCAAAGGTTAGCAGATCATAATGCAGACAAGCGAAACGCTACACACAAAGAGATTCTAGATCGTATTGATGCCATGGAAAAATCTGTACATTCCCGCGTCAACGACCAGAACAAGAAGGTTAATGCTCTCGAGAATTGGCGCTATTACATGATGGGTATGGGCGGTGTTTTACTATTGCTAGTTGCTCGTATCAATTGGCCAGATTTGTTCGGTTAAAGTGTGTACAACGTGTTGGTTCAGTGTATAATGGTATTATTACTGAAAATGGAATCAATACACAATGGTAGACTTTGTAGACATACAATATGCTCAGATGCTTTCTGGCAGACTAGATCAGTTCAAAATAAGGAACACGAATCCTTATAAAATCAACTTTCGTTGCCCTATTTGTGGTGACAGTCAAAAGTCACGCTCAAAGGCTCGCGGTTGGTTATTAGAACGCGATAACAAGTTCTCATTCTATTGTCACAATTGCGGTGTTTCACAAGGCTTCTCGTTCTTTCTTAAAGGACAAGACCAACAATTGTATAACGATTATGTAGCTGATAAGTTTACAGGCAAAGCAAACAACACTATCAAAGATACAAAAACAGATGATCAGTTTAAGACTAAATCGCCGGTGTTTAACAAAGTAAATCCTCTTGCTAAGATCAAGAAAGTTTCTCAGTTAAAGCACGATCATCCTATAAAGCGCTACATCGACAAGCGCAAAATTCCTTCATATCACCATTATCGTTTGTACTATGCACAAAAATTCAAGACATGGATTAATACTATTATTCCTGATAAGTTTGAATATGTGGGTAAAGACGAGCCACGTTTGATCATACCATTTCTTGATGAGAACGGTAAATGCTTTGGTGTGTCTGCACGTGGTTTTGATCCTGACGGAATCAGATATATAACTATAATGTTTGAAGAAAGACCAAAGATATTTGGACTTGATACAGTAAAGTTTGACGAACCATATTACATTGTTGAAGGTGCTTTAGATAGCATGTTCCTTGAAAATGCCATATCTATGAATGGTGCTGAAGGCAATGGCAATAGTGCATCAGATAACGCAGTCTATGTATTTGATGCAGAACCAAGAAATAAAGAAATATGCGGCCGCATGGAAAAGGTTATCAAATCAGGTTTCAAAATATGCATATGGCCATCTGATGTTCCAGGTAAAGACATTAACGAAATGTATCTTGCAGGAGTTAATCCTGAAAAGATAATAGAAGAAAACACGTATAGCGGTCTAACCGCAGAATTGAAATTAGCGTCATGGCGCAAAACTTAAGGACTATAATTTATGTATGCAAAACTTATCTCGTATTCACAGGCCCCAGATGACGGGTTTATTGGACTAAATACACCTGAAGATCTTGTTGCTTATTGCGCAAGAGTATCTAACCCTAATGCCCAGATTAATGCTGAAACTGCTCCAAAGTTGCTTAACTATTTAGCGAAGCATAAACACTGGTCACCGTTTGAAATGGTCTCAGCCTGTATCGAAGTCGAAACAACGAGAGACATTGCTCGGCAACTATTACGCCACCGTTCCTTTTCGTTCCAAGAATTTTCCCAACGTTATGCGGACGTTCGCGATTTAGGCGATCAAATGGTGGTTCGTAAGGCACGTCTACAAGATACTAAAAACCGTCAAAATAGTATTGTTACAGATGATATGAAGCTCCACGCAACGTGGGAAATACATCAGCGCAAAGTATGGCAGTCAGCAATGGCAGCTTATAACTGGGCTATTGAAAACGGTATTGCTAAAGAGCAAGCTCGTGCAGTAATGCCAGAAGGTAATACGCCATCACGTCTATATGTTAATGGAACACTGCGTTCTTGGTTGCATTACATCGAGCTACGTTCAGCAAATGGAACGCAGTTAGAGCATATTGAATTAGCGATTGCTGTAGCTGATGCCATCGCAAAAATCTTTCCATCAGTAGATAATTTTATTGAAAAATAATTTATTTTTGTTTACATTTACTGACATATGTTGTAGATTAAGTGATAAATACACCTACCAATTGATGTATGTCGTTGAGTAAGAATTCCGAAATATAGTAAAGCACGTCGCCTTTTTGGCGATGCGCTATGCTTTACACACAAACACAAAGAGGCCGTCGAATGTTAGAAGCTACAAGTATGCACACACCAACAGATTTACCACCAAGACTAGTTAATTATGTAACCAAACGTGATGGAACAACAAAAGACTTTGATGATACAAAAATTACTCGCGCAGTTGATAATGCGATGCGAGGCACTGGGATTAAAAGTAAAAACTTATCGTCTGAAATTACTGGTGCAGTTGTAGCACAAATCAACGAAGAAGCAGAAGACGTGATCGTTGATGTTGATACTGTACATAAAACAGTAGAAAATGTAATCATGGATATGGGTCTACACGATTTGGCTCGTGAATATATCTTGTTTCGTTTTAATAACAAACCAGACATCTTTCGCAAACGCGCAGCATTAAAACCATATGAGTACCCACAATTAGTTGAGTACACTGATGCTATTCGTCACTCATATTGGGTACATACAGAGTTTAACTATTCTTCAGATATTCAGGATATGAAAGTACGAATGAAACCAGAAGAAGTTGAAATCGTAAAGAAAGCTATGTTAGCTATCTCACAAATCGAAGTTGCTGTTAAAACGTTTTGGTCTAAGATTGGTGATCGTTTTCCTAAGCCTGAAGTAGCTGCTGTTGGTATTACATTCGGTGAGTCAGAAGTACGTCACGCAGATGCATATTCAAATCTAATTGAAATCATGGGTCTTAACGAAGAGTTTGAGAAAGTTGTAGAAGTGCCTGCAATGAAAAAGCGTATTGCTTATCTTGAGCAAAGCATTGGTTCACCTGCAGATGATAAAGACTATTTCCACAAAATTATTCTATTTTCTATGTTCGTGGAAAACGTATCTTTGTTCTCACAGTTCTTAATTATGATGGCATTCAACAAGCATAAAAATGTACTCAAAGGTATTTCAAACGCAGTTGAAGCTACATCAAAAGAAGAAGATATTCACGCTCGTTTTGGTTTTGAGCTTGTTAATATCATTCGCGAAGAAAATCCTGATTGGTTCAATAAAGACAGTAATGCAGAAGTTAATCGCCTTTGTCGTGATGCTTTCAAAGCTGAGTCTGCAATTGTAGATTGGATCTATGATGATTACGATCTAGATTTCTTACCCAAAGCAACAGTTAAAGAATTCTTGAAGCACCGCTTTAACCAGTCTCTAAAAGCTATTGACATGAAGCCTTTGTATGAGGTAGATGCTGAAGCTATTGCGAGTACTGAATGGTTTGTAGAAGAAATTCTAAGCACTAAAAACGTCGACTTCTTTGTTAAGCGTTCAACCGCATATTCAAAGAAAACAAAAGCATTCACCGAAGATGATCTCTTTTAAGGAAATATATGATGAAAAAATACAAAAAATTCTATTGGCTAAATGATGACTCACGCACTTTCTTGTCGCGTGGATACTTAAAAGAAAAGCCAGAAACCCGTATCCGAGCTATCGCTGATAAAGCTGAATGGTATCTTAAGGATATGGCAAAAACAAAAGCAGGCAAAGCCAAATATGATGGTTTTGCTGATAAGTTCTATGACTATATGGGTCGTGGCTTTTACTCGTTGGCATCACCCATTTGGGCTAACTATGGTAAAGAACGCGGTCTTCCAGTCTCGTGCTTTGGTTCTTACATCGATGATAGCATGTCAGCAATTCTATTTGGTCATGCTGAAAATGGTATGCTAATGAAAAACGGTGGCGGCACATCAGGTTATTTTGGTGCTATTCGCGGACGTGGTGCACAGATCAGTGATTCTGGCGAGTCTTCAGGTTCAGTACACTTTATGCAGATGTACGATACTTTGGCGTCAGTTGTATCGCAAGGTTCAGTGCGCCGTGGTTTCTTCGCAGCATATCAAGACATTGAACACCAAGACGCAGACGAGTTTCTAGATATTGGTACAGAAGGTAATCCTATCCAAGGGCTTACAACTGGTATCACAGTTAGCAACAAATTCATTGATGAAATGAAAGCAGGCGATCCTGAGAAACGTCGTTTGTGGGCTAAGGTACTACAGCGTCGTTCTGAAATTGGTTATCCTTATATCCTATTCTCAGATAATGTAAATGACGGTCGTCCTCAAGTCTATAAAGACAAAGATATGAGAGTATGGGCTTCTAATATGTGTGCCGAGATTGCGTTGCCATCTTCACACGAGGAAACGTTTACATGTGTACTATCGTCTCTTAATGTATTGCATTGGGATGAAATCAAAGAAACAGATGCAATTGAAATATTGACTATGTTCCTTGATACAGTATGTGAAGAGTTTGTTCGTAAAACAGCTGGTCAAATCTATATGAAACGTGCTCGTGATTTTGCTATGAAACACAGAGCTCTTGGTGCTGGTATTTTGGGTTGGCATTCACATCTTCAGTCTAAGATGATTTCTTTCGAGTCAAAAGAAGCAGCTCAGTTAAACCTTGAGATTGCTAAAACAATGCAAGAGAAATCATACGCAGCTTCACGTGAAATGGCTAAAACATTAGGTGAACCAGAATTACTTGAAGGTTACGGAATGCGTAATACTACTACAATGGCTATCGCTCCTACTAAATCATCAAGCTTTATTCTTGGACAAGTATCACAATCCATTGAGCCAGAATTCTCTAACGCTTATGTTAAAGACCTTGCTAAAATGAAAGTTACTATTCGTAACCCTTATCTTAAGGAATTACTTGTATCTAAAGATCAAGATACAGTTGATGTATGGGACTCAATCAAAAACCGCGATGGTTCAGTACAACACCTCGAATTCTTAACAGAAGATGAACGTGCAGTATTTAAAACATTCTCTGAAATTAGTCCTACAACTATCATTGACCAAGCAGCGATTCGTCAACAATTCATTGATCAATCACAGAGCTTAAATTTAATGCTTGATCCAGATATGACTGTTAAAGATATTAACGCGTTGTATTTGTACGCCAATGAAATGGGTGTGAAAAGCTTGTATTATGCTTTCTCAATGTCAGCAGCTCAATCGCTAACACGTAAGCGTGTAATGTCTGCAGACTGTGCAGCGTGTGAAGCATAAACATGGATTATTTACAATACTTCGTTGATACAGTAAAAGACTTTAAAGATGACGGACGTTATAGAGTCTTCAATGATATTCTAAGGGAGCGTGGTAAATTTCCTCGCTCTCTATGGTACGGCAAATATGCACCTAAAAATATAGTTAACTGGTGCTCAAACGACTATCTTGGTATGGGTCAAAACCAATATGTGATAGATGCTATGCATACAGCTCTTGATCAGACTGG
>TARA_R110000782_G_scaffold20675_11_pt1 | contig 12621 bp, 12 predicted proteins | sample TARA_R110000782 | Tara Oceans TARA_R110000782 (sample SAMEA4397859) | marine metagenome | biome: Polar Biome; feature: [SRF] surface water layer (ENVO:00010504); material: water (ENVO:00002006), including particulate matter (ENVO:01000060) such as... | depth 5 m
CGATCACCTCCGGATCTCGCCACATCGCGTCGGCCAGCAGCCCGGCCGCCCGCTCACCCACGCCCCGCTCGAGGCGTGAGCCGGTCCCGCTCGCGTCGGCGCCCAGCAGCTCCTCCACCGCTCGCCGCAGGCCGTCGTCATCCCCGCAGGCCTCTCGGATGAACGCCTCCCGATCCGCCCCCGAGCGACCGACCGCCCCGGAGAAAATCTGCTCGATCCGTTGATATCGCGACCGTTCCATCACGCGGACAGCCTAACCGATCCCGGCCGGCCGATGGAGCCGAAAGCCTCGATGGCGGGCGCGGTTGTGACGGGCGTTTGTGAGCGGCCCAAAGGATTCCAGGGTGTCGCGGTTTGCTCCATACCGACCAGAGCGTCGTTCGGGCCCGCCGCGCCCAGCCTCAACGCCCGAACGCGCCGGCCATCTCCGCCGCGCGGGCCGGGTCCACGGGGTTCTTCCAGGTCCCCCCGGCCTTGATCCAGGATCCCACAATCAATGCGTCCGCGTGCTCCAGCAGGGCCGCCGTGGTCTTCGGGGACACGCCGGACCCGACCAACACGGGCAGAGAGCATGCGTCCCGGACCTCCCGGACGTGGCCGGGGTCCGTGGGGTGCCCCGTCGCGGTGCCGGTCACAATCAGCCCGTCGGCACCGAAGAACTCCGCAGCCTCGGCGATCTCGCCGATGCTCAGATCACCCGTGATCGCGTGCGAGGCGTGCTTCTTCTTGATGTCGCAATAGACCGGCACCGACTCCGCCCCGATAGAACGCCGGTACCGCAGCAACGCCCCAGCCTCCGCCCGGGCCAGCAGACCCTCGTCGGCCACGTGGCTGAACACGAAGTTCTCGCACCGAATGAACGACCCGCCGCAAGCGTGCGCGCATGCCAGAGCGTGACGGTTGCCACCGGAGAGGATCTGCATGCCCACCGGCAATGTAACCGCTCCCCGCACCGCCGCGAGCGACCGCGCCGCCATCGCCACGACCTCGGGGCCGAGTTCGTCACCGTGGACGTACGGGGCATCGTGCATGTTTTCCAGGATGATCGCGTCGAACCCCGCGTCCGCCAGGATCTTCGCCTCTTCGACGGCCGCTGCCGCGATGGCATCGGGCGCAAGCTCGGAGAACGGAGTCCCCGGCGATGCCCCGAGGTGGACCATCCCGATCAGTCTCTTGGGGCCGCGAGCGGTCAGTTTCCAGCCGGTGGTTGCCATGGGATCAGATTAGGCCGGCATCACGATGCCCGCGACCGCCGCGGTCACCCAGGACGCCAGAGCCCCGCCGATCATCGCCCGCATGGCGAGCGAAACCAGGTCCTTGCGACGCCCCGGCACGAGGGCACTCAACCCGCCGATCTGGATCCCGATGGACGCGAAGTTGGCGAACCCGCACAGGGCAAAGGCCGCCATCCGCGCCGACCGGTCCCCCAGCAGGGCGGGCCCCTGATCGGGACGGACACCCTCCGCCAGCGTCTGGTAGGCCACGAACTCGGTCACCACCAGCTTCTCGCCCATGAGCCTGCCGAAGAACACGCTGTCCTCCCATGGCACCCCCATGGCCCAGGCCAGCGGCGCGAAGACCGCACCCAGCACGATTTGAAGGTTCAGTTCCGCGACGCCGCGCGAAGCCAGCCATCCGTCCAGCCCTCGGGTGCGTCCCAACGCCTCCAGCGGCATGTTCACCAGGGCGAGCAGCGAGACGAACGCCACCAGCATCGCAGCGACGTTGATCGCCAGACGCATCCCGTCCGTCGCCCCCCGGGCCGCGGCGTCGAACAGGTTCGCAGCGGGCTCGGGATCCTCAGCCATCCGAAGGTCCGACTCGTCCGGCGGAGACTCGGTCTCGGGCACGATCACCTTGGCCAGCACGAACGCGGCCGGCGCCGACATCACGCTGGCGGTCAGCAACTGCTTGACCCACATCGCCCGTTCGGCCGGATCATCTCCGCCGAGCATGCCGACATAGGCCGCAAGCACCGACCCGGCGATGGTCGCGAACCCGCCCGTCATCACCAGGTTCAGTTGCGACCGGGTCATCCGTTGCAGATAAGGGTTGATGCACAGCGGGGCCTCCGTCTGTCCCACGAACACGTTGGCCGCCGTCGCCAGCGCCTCCGTGCCCGTCACGCGGAGTGTCCGCTGCAGCAACCACGCCAGACCCGCCACGAGCCGCTGCATCACCCCAACGTGATAGAGCACGGCCATGAGCGAGGCCATGAACACGATCTTGGGCAGCGCGTGGACAAGGAACATGAACCCCCACGCCCCCGCCCCGGGGGACGCCACAGCCGGCCCGAACAGAAACTCGATCCCCGCGTCCGAGGCGTCGATCGCAGCGGTGATGACCCGCGTCACGGCGTCCACCAGCCCGACCAACGGCGTGTCCCGGAGCATCAAGGCCCCGAGCACGGCCTGCAGCCCCACTCCCGCCAGCACCAACCACCACGGGAACCGACGCCGATCGGTCGATATCGCCCACCCGAGCGCGATCAGCACGGCGATCCCCACAAACCCGATCATCCGGTCCATGCGACGCCCTCCGTGGGCCGCCATGCTAACGAATCCACCGGATCCGTGCGGCTACCCTGTCCGCGTGGAAGACGATCAGCCCAACCCGCGCCCCACGACCCCGCGCGCCGTCTCGTGGGCGGAAGCCCCGCGTGCGGTCCTGGCCGGGATCACCGCAGGGCCGGCTCCGACGGTCGTCTGCATCGCGGGCGCGGTTGGCTCGGGAAAATCGACGCTCGCCCGGCGGGTCGCCGAACTCGCCGACGCCGTCCTGATCGGAACGGATGACTACCTGCCGGATTACCACCGCGTGCCCGAGCACCTCCGCGATGAGCCCGATTCGGCCCATCTGCCCGAACTCGCCGGTCACCTCGCGGACCTGATCGAGGGCCGCCCCGCGGACGTGCCCGTGTGGTGCTTCCGCGAGCACCGGCGGACGGGCGTGCGGCGGGTTGCGCCCCGGCGCCTGATCATCGTGGAAGGCATCCACGCCCTGCACGACGCGCTGGGCCCGGCGCGGGGTCTCGGCGTGCTGGTCGAGGCCCCCGCTTCCGTCCGTTGGGCACGCTGGGAGCGCCTCGAATCCACGGGCCAGCGTGGATGGGGCGTCGAGCGCGCCCTGGACTTTTTCACCAACGTCGCCGGCCCGACGTTCGCACGCTACGAGCCGTTGTACCGCGCGCGGGCCGACCTGACGGTCGTCAACGACGCCGCGGATCCCGGCGCCGGTTGTCAGGGCGCAACCACCGCACCGTAACCGTCGCTGAACACCGTGTTGGGATCGCCGGGACCCAGGGGCATGCCCAGAACGCTCCATCCGACGATCATCACGATCCACACCAGCGTGAAGACGATCGAGTACGGCAGCATCATGGCGATCAGCGTGCCGATGCCGGCCTTGGGCGCGTACTTCTGCACGTACATCAGGATGATGATCATGTACGGGTTCAGCGGGGTGATCACGTTGCTGGTCGAGTCCCCGATGCGGTACGCCGTCTGCGTCATCTCCGGCCGAATCCCGATCAGCATGAACATCGGGACGAAGATCGGCGCGAACAGGGCGTACTTGGCGCTCATCGACCCGACGAACAGATTGAAGAACATGGTCACGAAGATGAACGCGACGAGCAGAGACGGCGCGCCGAACTGCTGATTGAACAGCCACTCGCCGCCGGAGAACGCCAGCATCCGGCCCAAACCCGATTCCTCGAACGCCGCCACGAACTGGCCGGCGAAGAAGGCCAGCACGACGATGGGCGCCATGCTCGCCATGGAGTCGATCATGGTTTGCGTGGCGTCCTTGGTGGAGCGGATGTTGCCAACCGCCACGCCGAACGCCATCGCCGGCGCAATCGTTAGCATGAACATCAGCGGCACGATCACCGCCACCCACCGCGGGAACGGTCCGTCGCTCCCGTGCAGCGGAGAGCCCTTCCAGAACACGAGCAGCACCGTCGCCGCCAGCCCCAGCGCGAACACGACCCCGGCCCACACCAGCCCCTTGCGTTCGTCCGGACTCAGGTTCGCGTGTCCGTCCATGGTGCTCTTTGCGTGCGAATCAGGCCCTCCGTCCGCGGCCGACTTGCGGGACAGCCGCTTCTCGACGAACACCGCCGTCACGCCCCATCCCACGAAGGTCAGGACCACCGTCGAGACCGCCATGAAGTACCAGGATGCGGTCGCGGCGACCGCCCGCTCCGCGTCCACCGTCTGAGCGGCGCCCTGCGACATGTTGCTCATCATCGGCTCGAGGCTGGTGATCAGCAGGTTCGCGTTGAACCCGGCCGCGACGCCCGCGAACACCGCCGCGATCCCCGCCAGCGGCGACCGCCCCACCGCCAGATACGCCATCGCGGCGAGCGGCGGCAGGACCACGTAGCCAGCGTCCGAACCCAGCGAGCTCATGATGCCCAAGAACACCATCGAGGGGGTCAGCAGTTGCCCGGGCACCCGGGCCAGCGCCGAACGCAGCAGTGCGGAGATCAGCCCCACCTTTTCCATCGGCCCGATGCCCAACATCCCCAGCAGCACCACACCCAGCGGCGCGAACCCGAGGAAGTTCTTCACCATGCTCGAAAGCAGCCAGTACCAGCCGTTGCTGGTCACCAACGACTGAGCCACCATGACGTTGCCGTTGGGCACGAGCACGGGGGGCGTCTGCGCATCACCGTCGGTGTCCTGGGGGGTCTTCTCGAACACCGACCAGCCGTGGGCGGCCAGATCCACCGGGCGTCCGTCGGCGCCCAGGACCCACTCGTCCGTCGCGTCGATCGCAAGCCGGGCGACGGGGGCCGCCCCGGGGGTTTCCTCGACCACCACCCGCGCCGGCTCGAAGACCTCACGGCCCGCCGCGTCCACCCCGACCCGCCCGATCACGCCCCGCTGCTGGTCCACGCCGCCCAGGCGGGTGGGATCGGGCACCCAACGCACTTCGAACCCCTCCGGCAGGCGCGGGGCGGCAAAATGGCTGATCGCCAAGACCACCAGAAGCCCGATCAGGAACAGGAAAGCCGGATCCGGCAGCTTGTTGCCCAGCCACTCCACCGAGTTGAGTGCGCGGGCCAGCAGCCCGGGGCGGACGGACACGATCGGGTCTGGGGTGTTCTGGTCGGCCATGGGCCCAGTGTGACCGGAATCGAGGGGTTCCGCAACCGCCGGCCCCGGGCCGAGCCCCCCACCGGCTTGTGGCGAGAGCCCGCTTCGGGTAGGTTGTCCGGCCCGGATCGCCGCCCCATCGCCCCGAAAAGGACCGTGAATGACCGCCACCGACACGCCCTACCTGACCAGCCCGGACCAGACCAAGCGCCGCATGCCCGGCGGCGTGCCCTACATCATCGGCAACGAGCTCGCCGAGCGGTTCAGCTTCTACGGCATGAAGGGCATCCTGACGGTCTTCATGACCCAGCACCTGCTCAACGCGGCGGGCGAGCCCGCCAACATGAGCGACGAACGGGCCAAGACGGTCTACCACCTCTTCACCGCCAGCGCGTACTTCTTCCCGATGGTCGGCGCGATCATGTCCGACGTGTTCTGGGGCAAGTACAAGACGATCCTGTGGATCAGCCTCATGTACTGCGTCGGCCACGGCTGCCTCGCCCTGATGGACCTCGGACCGGTCACCGGCCTCTGGGACATGGCCCCGTTCCTCTTCGTCGGCCTGGCGTTCATCGCGATCGGCGCCGGCGGGATCAAGCCCTGTGTCAGCGCCCACGTCGGCGACCAGTTCGGCAGGGGGAACAAGCACCTGCTCACGCAGATCTTCAACTGGTTCTACTTCTCGATCAACCTGGGCGCGATGGTCAGCACCATCCTCACACCGATCCTGCTCCAGAAAGTCGGCCCCGCGGCCGCGTTCGGCCTGCCCGGCGTGCTGATGGCGATCGCCACGCTCTTGTTCTGGATGGGACGGCACAAGTTCGTCCACGTTCCCGCGGCGGGGTGGGCCAAGTTCAAGGCCGAGACCTTCGGGCCCGAAGGACGCCGCGCGCTGCTCAACCTCTCGCCCCTGTTCCTGATCTTCGTCCCCGTGTTCTGGGCGATCTTCGACCAGACCGGATCGGCCTGGGTGCTCCAGGCCGAGAGCATGGACCGCAACTTTCTCGGGTTCACCTGGCTGGAATCGCAGGTCCAGGCCGTCAACCCGTTCTTCATCCTCGTGCTGATCCCAATGTTCACGTACGTCATCTATCCGACGATCAGCAAGATCTACCCGCTCACGCCGCTCCGCAAGATCGGCATCGGCTTCGTGCTCACCGCGGCCACCTTCGCGCTCTCGGCGATCATCGAGCTGTGGATCGCGGACCGGTCCAGCGCCGCCATGACCCAGCTCTGGACCGCGATGAATGCCGACGGCGAGATGCCCAACCGGCTCTCGGACATGGTCCGCCAGGCCCGCAACATGGGCTGGACCCAGGAGCAGCTCACGCCGTTCCTGGCGGAGATGCCCAACATCAGCTGGCAGTTCGTGGCCTACCTCATCCTGACCAGCGCCGAGATCATGGTCTCGATCGTCTGCCTCGAGTTCGCCTACACCCAGAGCCCGCCGCGGATGAAGAGCTTCGTGATGGGCGTCTACTTCCTGGGCGTGTCGCTGGGCAACTTCTACGTCTCGGGCGTCAACATCACGATGGAGGCCATGAAGGACGAGGCGACGGGCACCACGCCGCTCGACGGCGCGAACTATTACTGGTTCTTCGCCGGCCTGATGATGGCCGCATTCTTCGTCTACCTGATCTGGGCCAAGACTTACAAGGGCGAAACCTACATCCAGGGAGAAGAGGAAGAAAAGCTCGTCGAGGCCCAAGCCGAAGCGCAAGCGCCCGACGCCCGCTGATCGCTACCGGGCCTTGGCGGCCAGCCCCGCGCGCAGGAAGTACTCCATCAGGTCGCTGCCCGGCTCGATGTGCAGGTCCGATTCCTCCGCTTGGCGTTCGCTGAACGTCCGCTCCACCACCGAACGAACCCACGCCCCCGCCATCAGGAAGGGCACCGGCGTGTTGTCGTGCTTGCGGGTCGAGCAGAGGGTGAAATGGTCCGGAAGCACCAGCACCCGCCAGCCGTCGCTCTCGGGATCGGTCTCCGGATCGCCGTACTTGCGCAGCGCCTCAACGACCGGGCCGACGATCTCGCGGTCGATCGCCTCGATCGCGGCTACCTTGGTCTCCCAGTCGGCTTGATGGCTCGCTTCGTCCGGGCTCTCCACGTGGCTGCACACCACGTCGAAGTGCTCCAGGGCCTCGATCGTGGCCCTGCCCTGCGCGGCGTAGTCCGTGTCGTGGTAGCTCGTCAGGCCGGGGCAGTCGATCAGGTCCCAGCCGATCAGGTTGGCGATGCCGCTGAGCAGGTCCACCGAGGTGATCATGCCGCCCTTGAGGCCGAACCGCTGCAGGAAACTCGGCAGCTGGGGCCGGGTGCCCTGGCCCCAGATCCACACCGCGTTGGCCGGTCGCAGACCCTGTTCGATCCGGGCGCGGTTGATCTCGTGGCCGGGCAGGTAATCCCGGGCCATCGCCATCAGCCGGATCAACCGTTCGCACGACGCGTTGCCCGCGGGCAACTCGTCTGCCAACGCGTGCCGGGGGATCTCGTGGGCCGGCGAGGAGTTCATGCCGGCGTACGAGCAGCCCGAGCGGTCCACCAGGATGCTGCGGTAGCTCACACCCGGGGTCAGCTCGAAATCGGCCGCGAGGTCCGGATCGGTTTCGCGCCAGTGCGCGACGAGGCCGGCAAAGAGCGCTTCGGCCTCGGAATCGGTGATGCTCCCCGACGAATGGTCGATCATGAGCCCGTCTTCCCGCGTGCCGGCCTGGCCCGTGGTGACGAGGTTCATGCGGAAGATCCACTGCTCGGGGGTTGTCTCGATGCCCAATGACGCCGCCTCGAGCGGTGCCCGTCCGGTGTGGTACCGGGCGGGGTCGTAACCGAGCAGGTTCATCGTGCACACGTCCGAACCCGCGGTGAACCCGGGCGGCGTGGTGCGGGCCGATCCGACGCGCCCGCGTCTGGCGAGGCTGTCCAGATTGGGGGTGTCGGCCGCCTCGAAGGGGGTCAGGCCGTTGAGTTCGGGGATCGGGCGATCGGCGCCCCCGTCAGGGATGATGACAACGTATTTCACGGCACGAGGGTATGCGTCCGGCCGGGCGGATTACAGGCCCATCAGCGTCCAGACCGCGCCGGTGACGGCATTGATCGCGCCCGTCGCGGCGGGAACGAGGAATCCGCCCGCGAACCAGAAGAACAGGATCATCACCCCGAAGCCGACCCACATGCCGTGCTCGGTCTGCACAAACTCGCGGTACGGGCGGATATAGCACGCGGCGATGCGCCCGCCGTCCAGCGGTACCACCGGCAGGAGGTTGAACATCATCAGCAGCAGGTTCAGAAAAGCGCCGACGAAAAAGAACGACGACAGGTTCGACGCCAGCGGCTCGCCCACCACGACTGAAGAGATCAGCATCCCATTCGCCAGCGGCTCCCAGATGATGTAGCCGGTGATCGCCACAACGGCGAGGACGAGATTCATCGCCGGGCCGGCCGCCAGCACGAGCGCTTCTGCGTGGCGTCCCCGCATCCGGGAAGGATCGACGGGCATCGCCCCCCAGGCCAGCCCGAACACGCCAAGGGCGATCAGCGAGTACCCGCCCATGTGGACCAGCGGGTTCCAGGTCATGTGACCGGCCCAGCGAGGGGTCTGATCGCCGAACCGGATCGCCGCCCAGCCGTGGGCCAGTTCGTGCAGCACGATCGATCCGACCACCCAGACAATCCACGACACGACCCAGACCGGGCCCTGGTTCGGGTTGTTCCAGACGTTGGCGACCCACCAGTCCATGCGTGCCGCTCCGTGGGGTGACCGGGACAAAAAACGACCCCCGCGCTGGCGGGGGTCGGTCGGGATCGCTTCGGATCAGGCGTTGGCGGGCATGGCCTTGGAGGCCCTGACCGCCTGGTCGCAGATCTGATCGAAGAGCTTGGGGTCGTCGATCGCGATCTGGCTGAGCATCTTGCGGTTCAGGTTGATGCCGGCCATCTTGAGCCCGTTGATGAACAGGCTGTAGCGGGTGCCCCGCATGCGGCAGGCCGCGGTGATGCGGGTGATCCACAGGCGACGCATGTCACGCTTGCGGGCGCGGCGGTCGCGGTAGGCGAACAGCCCGGCGCGGCGGACTGCGTCCTTGGCCTTGTACTTGTGGCGGGAACGTGAGCCGTAATATCCGCGGGCCTTGCGGAGCAGCTTGCGGCGGGCCTGGGTGCGGGCCGCACCCTTACGAACGCGTGGCATGGGTCAATCTCCAAGTTTGCCTGACGGAGCCGGAGGACCGGTCTTGAAGGTCCCGGCAGGCGGGGCTGGACTTCCCGCGGCCCACCTCGGGCCGCTGGCATCATCGAAAACGTGAGATCAGGACGCGGCCTTCGCCTCGGCCCGGGCGGCGCGACGCTGCTCGGGGGAGGGGCTGCGACGCAGCGCGGTGCGCGGCTGGTTGCGTCCGCGCAGGCGGCGGAACAACAGCTTCTCGAGCCGCTTGGCCTCGCCCGAGGTCAGGTACGGGTCCTGGCGGAGCTGACGCAGCCGCTTGCCGGACTTGTGGCTCGAAAGGTGCTTGTGGTAGGCGGAGCGGTGACGCACCTTGCCGGTCTTGGAGACACGGATGCGCTTCAGCACGCCCTTGTGGGGCTTGTTCTTGGACATGGCCGGCAACTCCGGGTTCTTCGGTTCGTTGTTCGCCTGGTGGCGAGCCGAGTAGGGTAGACCCGCCGACCGACCCTGACAAGCCCGGAACCGGCCCGATCGGGTGCAATCGCGAGCCGATCAGGGACCGACGAACGCGTCTGTTTCCGAAGACGGCATTTCGTTGCCCTTGATCAGGCCCAGGCGGGAGCGTACCTCGTGGATCACGGCCTCGATGGGGCGGGGAAGCCAGATGTTATCACCCCCCACAACCGGCGATTTCGCCCACATGGCCGACCCGTCCAGCCGGAGGACGTGCTGACCCCGGGCGTCATGGTTCGGGGTGTTCTCCTCGGGCACAATGGGCTGGCCGCGTGCCACCCGGAGCGTGGCCGGGGAGCGGTCCGCCGTGACGACGACCCGGGTGGTGGAGGGCACGGCGATGGTCATCCGCAGGCCACCGTCCGGCATGATGCGGTAGGAGTACGAGAGCTCGTCGATCGAACGCCAGTCCATGGCACCGGCCGCGGGCTCGCCCCGGAGGGCGCCGGGATTGCTCGGGCAGGCGAGATCGTCGAGGCGGGCGTGGTCGGTTCTGGCCAGTGTGAAGAGGTTGGCCGAGTTCGAACGGTTGGGCGTGCCCACGTCCATCCACGAGCCGCCGAATCCGGCGGTGGCCATCGGCAGCATGTCCGCGTTGGCGCCCGCGTAGGTCCCGAAGGCCCGGGCCGCGGCCTGCATGTTGGCCATGCACGCCGAACGCTCGCGGCTGCGCGAGGCGGCTTCGAACGCCGGGATGGCGACCGAGGCGCCGATCAGCAGCATGGCCGCGACGGAGACCAGATCAGCCAAGCGGAAACGCGATCCGGAGGCCCCGGACTGATCGTCGATCCGCATGCGGCTCTGGCGCTGCGTTTCCGCCAGACGGACCGCGGACATCGTCCGCTCGACGAGCTCCGCCCGCGATGCATCCTGCGATGGGGCTCCGCCGGTCGCCAGCGAGGCGAGCGCCTCGTGCTTGCTCACTCGGGCCTGCAACGCCGCGGGGGCTTCGGTTCCTTCCATCCAGTGGTCCAGTGCGGCGGCGTCCTCGGCCAGCAGCGGGCCGTTCCGTTCGGCGGTGCGTCGGGATCGGACATCGGTCAGCGCGATGCGGGCGGGGCGGTCGCGTTCCCCGGCCACCGGGGTGCCCAGCAGCGAGAGCAGCCTGCCTAGCCGGGCCTGCCGCGGGTCGGTCCCTTCGACGGGTTGTCCGTCGGAAGACATCAGCCGGTCCAACGCCTCCGCGTCGGCCGGGGTCAGCCGCGGTGCGTTGGGATGGTCGTTGTCAATCATGTTCCAAACTCCAAGAAGGCTGGGTGGCCGGCCGCTCGTGGCTCAATCGGACCGGTCCGAGGGTTCTCGGGTGACGGCCTGCCAAGATCGCGCAAACGAAGCGACCGCGGCGTGCATCCTCGACTTGACCGTGCCCAGCGGGATCCCCAGGTCGTCGGCGATCTGCTGGTAGCTCAGACGCTGGAAATAGGCCAGCAGCAGCACCTCCCGCAGGGCGGGCTGGAGCTTGGCCAGCGCGCTCTGGACCATCGAATCGCGTTCGCTGGCGTCGAGAGCGGCGTCCGGGGTGGGCACATCGACCTCCATCAGGTCCACAAACGAGGCGGTTCCGTCGGGGCCACCGATCGGGGCCGAGAGTTCGACGGTCCGCTGTCTGATCTTCTTACGGAGGTAGTCCCTGCCTTTGTTCGCGGCAATTGTGAACAACCACGGGCGAAATCGCCGGGTGACGTCGAAGGTATGGGCGGACTGGTGAACCTGGAGAAAGGTTTCCTGGAAGACGTCCTCGGCGGCGGCGCGATCCCCCACCAGCCGGGTCAGGAACCGGAGCAGATCGTCGTGGTACCGCTCGATGAGGGTCCGATAGGCCGCGGTATCACCGTCGATGAACCGCTCGAAGAGGACTTCGTCGGTGGGTTGGGCGGTCTCGTCCAAGCGGGCGTCCTCGGTCGGGAGGGGGTGGTACGGTGACGGGGCCTTCGGGTTCGCCATCCGGCCGAACCGGGGGGTGCACTGGGGGTGACGCCCCGGTGCCGGGGAGTGTACGGGCCCGGGACGCTGTCGGGCCGATGTTGGCTGCAATGGAGCACCCCCCACTGCGTTGGGCTACGAGATGGAGGCGGCGTTGACGACCCGCGGTGAACCGACACCACCCGAGCGGGTGGACGCTCTGGCGGCGCTGGTCGCCCGGGCGGCCCGGGGCGAGGAACGCGCGTGGGAGGACCTCGTCCGCCTCTACGCCAGGCGTGTGTACGCCATGGCCCAGTCCCGCCTGCGTCGGCCCGATCTGGCCGAGGAGATCACCCAGTCCGTGTTCGTCACCGTCGCCACCAAACTCAAGGACCAGCAGTACACCGAGCTCGGCCGGTTCGAGTCGTGGCTGTTCCGCGTAACGATGAACCGGGTCCGGGATTCGGCGCGGGCGCTCAAGCGTCAGGCCAGCCCGCTCGACCCCGGCATCGTCGAATCGATGGCGGGGCGGGACGACGAAGCGGCCGAGCCGGCCGACACGCGGGCCCTCCGGGCGGCACTGGAAACGCTCAACGACGCCGACCGCGAGGTGATCGAGCTGAGGCACCACGGGCGGATGGGGTTCAAGGACATCGCGGACCTGCTGGGTGAACCCGTGGGGACCGTGCTCGCCCGCCACCACCGCGCGTTGCGAAAGCTCCGGGCCGTGCTCGAGCCCGGGGCAGAGGAGAACCGGCCATGAACAAGCCCAACGAGCATGCTGACCACTCCGGCGCCCACGGCGGGCACGACGACCCCGATCTGATGGCCCTGTCGGATCGTCTCGACGCGCTGGGCGCTTCCGAGGCCGCCGGATCGCCCGAGGGCCTCGAAGACCGGGTGCTGGCCGGCGTCGCGGGTGTGTACGCGCCCCAGCCGATC